>Ga0208648_1000396_pt1 | contig 45568 bp, 45 predicted proteins | sample AntAceMetag02UKL_FD_184772 | JGI IMG/M metagenome (GOLD analysis project Ga0208648, IMG submission 184772) | Saline lake microbial communities from Ace Lake, Antarctica - Antarctic Ace Lake Metagenome 02UKL (SPAdes) (version 2) | ecosystem: Environmental > Aquatic > Non-marine Saline and...
TTTTGCTACAATTACAGACAAAGACGTACAACGAGCTGTTAGAAGGTTGAATAATAGACCTCGCAAACGCCTAAATTACTTAACACCACGCCAAGTTTACAAGTTGCATCTCAAGAGTTAATTCAAGAAAATTCCCTAAAAGGGAATTTTTTGTCTTTAATTTAGAGGTTTAAATTAAGTTCTATTTCTTAGGTTGAAGAATTTTGTCAATAATTCCGTATTTTTTAGCTTCTTCAGTTGTCATCCAAAAGTCTCTATCTAGATCTTTTTGTATTTGAGGGAGTGTTTTGTTCGTGTTTTCTCTTAAAATGTTACTTAATCTTTCTCTGGTTGCAACAATATGTTTAGCTGTAATTTCTATATCGGTAGCTTGACCCTCTGCTCCTCCAAGAGGCTGGTGAATCATAACTTCTGCGTTAGGAAGGGCAAATCTTTTACCTTTTTCTCCTGATGATAATAACCAGGCTCCTCCAGAAGCGGCTATTCCTACACAGATGGTTGAGACATTCGGTTTAATGTGTCTCATAGTATCAATCATGGCTAAAGTGGCTGATACTGAACCACCTGGTGAATTGATGTATAGATAAATATCTTTTTTAGGATCCTCTGATTCAAGAAAAAGTAGTTGGGCAATGATTATGTTGGCTAATTGATCATTGATTTCACCTCCAAGAAATATAATACGATCTTTTAAAAGACGAGAATAGATATCGTAAGCTCTTTCCCCAAATTGTGATTTTTCTATAACTGTTGGAATTAACATAATTTTATATTTGTTTTTCTAATAATTTAAAGACTTCTTGGTTAGATAATACCATCTTTATATAGTTTTCTACATCTTCTTTTTTAGCTTCTTTGTGTTGGTTAAGAATTTCTTCGATATTTTTCTTAGTTTCTTCTTCATTTGGCTCTATTTTTTCTGTTTTAATTATTTTATCTAGAATAAACTGTATTTTTGCTCTTTTTTCTGCATCTGGTTGGAGCTCTTTTCTTAAATCTTCTTCAGTTTTCTTAATATGTTCTAGATATTTGTCGAATTGTAAACCCATTCTTTCTATGTCAGATTTAGTTTGTGCTAGTATTCTATCGGTTTCACTCTGAATAATTATTTCGGGGAGTTTTATTTCTGTTTCAGACAAAATAGCGTCCATTATTTTAACTCTTTTGACTTCAATAGCTTTGTTAGTTTTTTCTTGTCTGATATTTTCTTTTAATTTTTCTTTAAAATCCTCAATATCTTTAAAATCACCTAATTTTTTAAGAGTTTCTTTAGTGAGTTCACTAGGTGTTGTTTCTTTTTCTTCACTATTTTCTTGCTCTTTTCCAGTAAGCTCTGTTTCAGGGTTCGTTTTTTTGATTTGGTTGATCGTGTTTGAGATATCTTCTTCTGTTATTTCTACTTTCTCAACTTTCTCTGAATTTATTTTTTTAGCAATCTTTTTGTAATTAGGTAAATTGAATTTAGGTAAAATGGTTGAAACAATTTTAAATTCTACAGGGTTATTTGGTGCCATTTTAGTAATAGTAATTTGTGGTTGTCCAACAACATCAATTTTATTTTCTAGGACAATAATAGGGTAGATGTCAGATAAGGCTAATTCAGCCATTTGGTTTAAAATGTTCATTTCACCGATTTTTTCTATTAAGACATTTTCAGGGATATGACCTTTTCTAAAACCATCAATAGAAATATCTTCACTTAATATTTTTAAAGCTTTTTCTCTGTGTTGATCGAGTTCCTTTACAGAAATAGAAGATTCTATTTCCAAGGAAGAGTTATCAAGTTCTGTTATTTTCACTTCTCTTTTATCTGTCATAATTTTTTAAATTAAATTTTAAATTTTAAATAAAAACTCTCTTAATTTTAATTAAGAGAGTTTTTATTATACACTATTTTTAGATAGTTGTCATTGACTAGATTTGATCTACTTCATCGTCAATTGAGTCAATATCTGTTGTATTTAAATCTGCTTCAATATCATTTAGTTCATCTGATGTTGAAATATCTCTTAAAGCGTCTCCAATTGGGTCTTGTTCTGGTGCTGTCATTGGATCTACAGGAGGTGTCTGTGGTTCATTAGTTGGAGCAACAGCTTTTGTTCCCCAGAAATATAAACCACCGATAATGATAACTATAATAACTATTATAGAACCTATGATAGAACCAGTTTGTTTCTTTTCAGGAGCTGAAGTCTCTTGTGTTGCTTGGTTTGATTCTTTTTCTTCTGTTACTATTTGTTCTTCTTGATTTTGTTCATCCATAATTTTATTGTTTTAGCTTGTTAAATGATTTTTAGTCTATTTTTAATCAGGCTATTTAATTATTAATAATTAGTAATTCGGATAATTTGTTTAGTTCTCTCTAGTTCCTTCTTCACTATTCTCTATGTTTTTTTCTTTGTTGTCAACTTTATTGATTTCATTCCTCATCATTTTAACTATTTGAATCATTTGGATGTGAGCTTCCTTCATTCCTTCTTTTGAGATAGCTATCTCTGCTTTTATACTCTCAAATAATTCTTCTATGTTTAATTCTGTATCAATGGATTCTGTTACGGTTATGATATTTTCTATCATTGACTGTATTTTATTACTACCTGATTTTAGTTTATTTTCTACTTCTGATAAAGCTTGTGTTGAAGTAGACATATCAAATCCTTCTTCAACTAATTTAGTTATTCTTGTCTGAATACGGTTTTTAATCTGGTTTTCTCTTGCTATTAAAGTTCCAAATCTTTCTGCAATATTTCTAATATGTTTTTTAATTTGTGTAGATTTTTTTTCTTTTATTTGGTTGTTTCTAGTAGTAGTGCTTTGGTTACCTGTCATATTGGAAAAATTTTGGGTAGTTTTTCCCATGTTTATTCTTATTTGTTCTCCAGTGTCATTTATATTAGGGTAGTCTAATTGTTTGTTTTCTTCATTTAAGGACCTAATTTTTTTTATTTCTTGTTGTACTAGAGAAGGAATTGGATTAAACCCTTGTTTTGTATTTTTTATTGTTTGTTGAGACTGGTTTTTTAATAATTGAACATCAGGATTGTTAGCAGGATCAGAAGTACGTGGGTTGTTTGGATTTTCAGCTGAAACGTAATTTACATTTAGGAGACTTAAAAATAATATTGACAATACTAATATTTTTTTTTGTTTTTTCATATTTAAAGTAGTTTTTAACTATTTTGGTAACGGATCTAAATATATTTATTGGATCAGAAAAATAAAGTTTGATCACCAAAAAATAATACAAAACGACTAGTTACGCTTCATTATATAATAGTAAAAAATGATAGAAAAAGAAACAGTGTCTGTGTATAAACTAGTTATTTTTTAAATTCTGTTTTATACATTTCAACTCCTTTTTGAAATGCTTGTTTGGCTCCTTCTTTATCTTTAAAACCATTAACTAAAACTTCTTTTTGCTGTATTTGTTTATAGGTTGAAAAGTAGTGTTCAATTTCTTTTAGAGTGTGAGTATTAATGTCTTTTAAGTCTTGGACATTATCCCAACGTGGGTCTTCTATGGGAACAGCAATAATTTTGTCGTCATTATCTCCAGAATCAATCATGTTTAGAAGGGCAATTGGCCTAACTCTAATTAAAATACCGGGATTTAATGGGTAAGTTGTTAAAACAATGACATCTAAAGCATCACCATCATCATAATAAGTTTGAGGTACAAAACCGTAGTCAAAAGGGCAGTCTTGAGAAGTATGATAAACCCTATCTAAAGCAATTAAACCTGTTTTCTTATCAATTTCGTATTTATTCTTTGAACCTTTGTTAATCTCAATGATGGTGTTAATTTCATCTTGAGTACCTGGTTCTACATCATGCCATAAATTCATATTTTTATAATAAATTAACTAATAATAATAATTTTAAAAAAATTTACAAACAATTTTTCTACGGAGATTTATTTGCCGATAGGCAAAAATAAATATTTAAACTTCTAGAAAGGTTATTTACTCATTTTTTGGCTCTGTTTCTTTGGTTTCTTCATCACTTTCATCATTTCCATCATTTACTCCTTTTATATCAATTTTCCAGCCAGTTAATTTAGCTGCTAATCTAACATTTTGACCACCTTTTCCAATAGCAAGTGATTGTTGATCTTCTGAAACTTCAACCAAGGCTTTCTTTTCATCTTCTATTAACTCAATACCTAGTATTCTGGCTGGTGAAAGAGCTTCGGTTATAAACTTTTTAGGGTCTTCAGACCATTCTATAATATCAATTTTTTCTCCACCGAGCTCGCTCATAACAGTTGAAACTCTGACTCCTCTTTGACCTACTAAAGATCCGATTGGATCAATATTTTCGTCTTTAGAAAAAACAGCTATTTTTGAACGTGAACCGGCTTCTCTAACAATATTTTTAATTTCTACTATTTGATTGGAAACTTCTGGAACCTCAGTTTCAAATAGTTTATAAAGGAATTGAGGGTGAGATCGAGATAGACGAAGGAAAATTCCTCTGGAAGTTTCTTCAACCAGAGATAGATAAGCTCTAATTCTTTCACCAGCTTTGTATCTTTCTGAAGGAATTTGTTCAGAGTAAGGTAAAATACCTGTAGCTCTTTTTAAATCTACAAAAATGTTACCCCTTTCTATCCTTTGGACTATACCACTAACTATTTCTCCTTGTTTTCCTCCAAATTCTTTGGAAATTGAACCTCTTTCAGCTTCTCTTATCTTTTGGATAATAGTTTGTTTAGCTGTTTGTGCCGCGATTCTTCCAAAATCACTTTTTGGTTCTAGCGGAAAAACAATTTCTTCCTCTAAAATAGCATTTTTCTTTATTTTTTGAGCATCTTCGATCATTATGTGGTGTTCTGGATTGAAACGAACTCTTTCATCTTGTTCACTTTCTTCTTTTGTGTCAACATCTTTTTCTTCGTCAATTTCTTCCTCAGTTTTTGCTATAGTTTCGTCTACGACTATTTTGATTTGGAAGAAATCTGTTTTTCCTGTTTCAATATCAAAATTAGCTCTAATTATTTGACCTCTTTTTCCATACTCTTTTTTATAGGCACTTGCTAAAGCAGACTCAATAGTTTCTATTGATGAGGCTTTAGAAATTCCTTTTTCCTGTTCTAATTGATCGAGAACAGAGTGGATTACTTTTAAATCAAACATAATATTATTTTACTATCTAATTATTAAAAATGGTTCGCTTTCATGCGAACCGTGTACTCATATCAGTCAATATTAAGATAACACTTTTTTAAAAAAAACACAATGAATTTATTTTTAAAATTTATCCACAAAGTTGTTACTTTAATTTTTAGCTTGGGTGTATAATTTAGTTAATATTTGTGGCTTAGGTTACTTATTTACTTATATTACTTAATTTTATTTTTTATAGAAATCTAAAAGATGAAAAAAAATCAATTAATAAAAAAAATTAAAGATCTTTTACCTTTTTTAACTTTTGTTGTTTTACTTTTTGTTTTTATTTTTTGGGAAATTGGTGGAACTAAAGACATAAAAGGTCCAAATCTTGTCATGGCAGCTGAAATAGACAACATCTCTGGTTATGCTTGGAGTGATAATATTGGTTGGATTAGTTTTAATTGTACTGATACAGATAGTTGTAGTACTTCTGATTATGGCGTTGGTATTGGAACTGATAACAAATTATCTGGTTATGCTTGGAGTGATAATATTGGTTGGATTACTTTTAATGAGAGTGAGTTAGGTGATTGTCCTGAAGGTGATTGTAAAGCTAAATTTGTGGGAAATCAGTTGGTTGGTTGGGCAAGGGCTTTAGCCGGAAAGGATGCTAGCGACGGTTGGGATGGCTGGATTAGTTTAAGTAAACAAGCATCAGAAACTACGGATTATGGAATTTTTTTGAATGAGACAACTTCTATTTTTGAGGGTTATGCTTGGGGAGATGAAATAGTTGGATGGATTCAGTTTAATCCAGTCTATGGTGGAATTGAGTTTAATGGTGAATCTCCTGAAATAAAATCAGGGACTTTTGTTGTTGAAAATACAATTACTGGAGCACAACCTTATGCTGACTGGCAGACAGAACATGCTGTTAGTTGTAATTTAAGTAGTGATACTGGATATAATACAATTGATGTTTGTATAGGAAGTGCTTGCTCAGATGTTAACAATTTTCTTATTAGTGAAATTGTTGAGGATGAAACAGAATATACGTTAACTTGTTATAACAGTTACGGTATGGCTACTACAGCTATTAATAAACCTTTAGAATATTTTGATTTGAATGCCACTCCTGCGAAAGTGATTATAGACTTTGTAAGTGGAAGTGCAACAACAACTCCTTCTTATATAGAAGTTCTTCCTTATAACGGGTTTAAAGGAACAGTTGTTCTTTCAGCTGATAGTTTAGATACTGAGCTTCCATTATCTCCTGGAGTTGATATTAGTAGTGCCAGTTTCTCTTATCCAATCTTGCCGTACTCACAATATTGTCAATTTGGCCCTAATCTTAAATCGAAATTAGAAATTTTTGCTGCCTATAGGTTTACTGGAGAAAAGAATGTTACCATAAGTGGAAATAGTTCAGGTGAGCCAACCGAGTTAGTGATTGTTATTATTGATGCTGGTAATGTAGAGCCGATTTATGAGGAAATTTAAAATTAGATAAGTGATAAATTTTGTAAACCTAAAATATTAACTAGTCCATATTAGTAAAAAATATTTTAATTTTTTTTCATTTTCTGTTGTGGAGTAATTAGTTCAGATATTTGTTTGAGTGAAGTGTTATAAATAATCAAACAAAAATTATTTTTTAAAATTTAAAGATAAAATTAAAAGTTTTTACACAGATGTTTTAGAAAGTATATTTATTTTATTGTATAATTAATATAATAAGTTTTATGTATATAGATAAGAATAAAATTAAAGATTTGATTTTGGAATTGGGTTTAGTTAGTCAGGAAGATTTTGACTTGGCTCAGCAAGAAGCTAAAGAAAAAGGTATCAGTTTATTTCAAATCTTTCTAAGAAAAGGTCTTCTTAATGAGCAAGAACTTCAACATCTTTATATGAAGGTTGCTAATGTAGCTTTTGTTGATTTAAGTAAAGGTAAAATTAAACCTGATGTATTGACTATTATACCAGAACCAATTGTTCGACAATATAATGTGATAGCTTTTGGTAGAAATGATAAAGAACTTAAGGTTGCAATGTTAGATTTAGATAGTTTAGATAAAATTTCTTTTTTGAAGAAGATAGGGTTAAGAATTAAACCCTATTTAACTGATAGGACTTCTTTAAACAAAGCAATTTTGCAATATCAGGATTTGTTAAAAAATGAATATGGTTCTCGAATACAAAAAGGCTTTTTATCTTATCAAACAATTTCTGAAGATATTCTAAAAGATTTAACGAGAGAACAAATTTTGGAATTATCTAGAAGTAAACAAATTAGTAATATTTTTGAATTATTACTTAGACATGCTCTTATTCAAAATGTTTCTAATATTCATATAGAGCCACAAGAGGATAATGTTTTAGTTAGATATCGGATAGATGGTGACTTATATCCTGCTATGGTTTTACCAAAAAAATCGGCTATTATTTTAGTTTTAAAATTTAAGACCTTAGCTAGTTTAAAATTAAATGATAATAAATCTCCTCAGAATGGTCGTTTCCAAATGGGCTTTGATGGAAAAGATGTAGATTTTCGGGTTCATACTATGCCGTCGGTTTGGGGTGAAAAGATAGTGTTAAACATACTCCAATCTGGAGATTCTGGTTTTTCTTTGGAATCTATTGGTTTTCATGGAAAAGCTTTAGATGATGTTTACAGTGTTTTAAATAAAAAGGATAAAATTGTTTTAATTGCAGGGGATCGACGGTCAGGTAGAACAACTACTTTTTACACATTTTTGGATTTGTTAAAGAATCCTAGTTTAGATATTTCAACCATAGAGGAATCTATTGGTTTTCAAATGAATGGTATTAATCAAACGGTAACTGTTCCTGATATGAGTTTTGAGGTCCTTGATGGTATTAGGCAGCTTTCAAAACGTGATTGTGATATTGTTGCTGTTGATGAATTGGGGTTTTTAAAATCAACTAATCTGGAAACAAGCTTAGATGAATTGTCTAAGATGACTAATGAAGATAGGTTCGCTTTAGCTGTAGTTGAAACCGATTTATTAACGGCAGTCGGTATCTTTATGAGGTCTGCTGGTAGTAATAAGTCTAATTATTCTGTGCTAGATAATTTAGGTGCAGTTGTATTACAGAAATTAGTTCCTGAGATTTCTGTTGATAGGGAAGAATACTATTTAAGTGTTACTGAGATCAAAAAGCTTTCCAAAATTGCTGATTTAGATAGAGTTATGGATGTTCTCTGTAAAGAAAGAATTATGCAAGATAAGAAACCTTGGTCTGAAGTCAAATTTTTTAAGTCAGTGGGTGAAGAAAGTGAAGGAAAGATTATGGTAGGTGAAGTCTTAAATATTAATGACACTATAAGAGAATTATTGAAAAAAGGTGTTCCCATTGAAAAAATAGAGAAGGCTGCTAAGGAAGGTGGCATGTTAACTTTAGGTGAGGATTTGATTTTTAAAGCTGTACAAGGTTTGATTTCAATTGAGGAAATTCTTTCTAAATAAATTCAAAATTTGTTTAACAGAGTGAAAGTTTTTTATTATTCTGTAAATTATTGTGTGTTATACTAATTGTTAATTATATCAGTTAAAGTTTGTAAAAATTAATAGTTATGTCAAATAAGAAAATTATTGTTGCTAATTGGAAAATGAATCCCACGACATTACGTGAGGCTAAATCAATTTTTTCTGGAATAAAAAAACAGGTTTTAAATTTAAGAAATATTGAGATTGTCATTTGCCCACCTGCAGTTTATTTGGGTGAAATAAAAAAGTTATTGTCTGGTAAAAAGATTTCTCTTGGTGCTCAAAATTGTTTTGAAGAAGAGAAAGGTGCTTGGACAGGTAAGATTTCACCTGAAATGTTGAAAACTAGTGGAGCTAAGTTTGTTATTTTAGGTCATTCTGAGAATCGTAAAGAAGGAGAAGACAATGAAACTATTAATCAAAAGATTAAATTAGCTTTAAAAAACGATTTAAATGTAATTGTTTGTGTAGGAGAAAAAGAAAGAGATAAGGAGGGTGGTCACTTTGTTTATATAAAGGAACAAATTTTAGATGCATTACTTAATATCAGAAAGAATTATTTAAAAAATATCTTAATTGCTTATGAGCCAGTTTGGGCTATCGGTAAAGATGCTACGGATGATATAACGAAAAAACAATTACAGGAAGTGGTTGTTTTCATTAAAAAAGTTTTGGTGGAAAAGTATAATATAAAAGATTTTAAAGATGTTAAGATTCTTTATGGAGGTTCTGTAAATTATAAGAATATTGAGGAGTTAGTAAGCACAGATGCTAATGGCTATTTGGTCGGGAGAGATAGTCTAAATGTTGATAAATTTGGAAAGTTACTTCAAATAGTTAACGAAATATGAAAGTTATAACGGAGAAAACAGGAAAATTAAAAGGAGTAAAGGTTCTTTTAAGGTTAGATTTAAATGTTCCTATTGCTGAAGGCGTAGTTACTGATAATTTTAAGGTAGAGGCTGTTATTACTACAATTAATTTTTTAAAAAAAGAAGGAGCTAAAGTTATTATTATAAGTCATATCGGGAGGGATCCTTTGAATAGTCTGTTTTCAGTGTATGAATATTTAAGAAAGTTTTTTGAAGTTACTTTTATTAAAGATATTTTTAGTAATGAGTCTACTGAAGTTATTTCTGGTATGCAAGCTGGGGATATCGTAATGTTTGAAAACCTTCGTAGTTTTTCTGGTGAAAAGGAGAATGAGTCTAGTTTTACGAGTAAGCTTGCTAGTTTCGGTGATATTTATGTTAATGATGCTTTTGCGGTTTCTCACCGCGAACATGGTTCTATCATTGGTTTACCGAAAATCATGGAAAGTTATTTTGGGTTACTTTTTGTTAAAGAGGTGAATGAGTTAAAAGCTGTTTCAAAGGTCAGTTCACCGAAGTTGTTTGTTTTAGGTGGAAATAAATTAGGAACAAAAATTCCTTTTATTCAGAAGTTTTTAAAAGTTGCTGATAAAATTTTTGTGGGTGGTGCATTAGCTAATGACATTTTTAAAGCTAAGGGGTTTGAAGTAGGAACTTCTTTAATTTCAGAAAAGAGTTTTGACTTAAGGGAACTTTTAGATAATAAAAAAATTATTTTACCTATTGATGTTGTTGTTGATAGTCCTCGAGGTGTTTTTGTTAAAAAATCAAATCAGGTTTTGGAAGATGAAAGGATTGTTGATGCTGGTCAGGAGACTGTTTCAATGATTGAAGATTTAGTTGACTGCTCAAAATTTATTTTGTGGAATGGTCCTCTAGGTGATTATCCTAAAGGTTTTTCTGATGGAACTTTTGGTTTAATTCGGGCTTTGGCTAGTAGTAAGGGAGAATCAATAGTTGGTGGCGGTGATACAGAACATTGTATTTCTAATTTAGGTTTAGAGGAAAATTTTGATTTTATATCAACAGGAGGTGGAGCTATGTTAGAGTTTGTGGCAAATGGAACTTTAGTTGGTATAGAAGCAATTGAAAGTAAAAATTAGTTAATTATAGGTTTTGTTTGTTAATCTTAATAAACTGTTAAAGTCATAATAATCTATTAATAGACAGTTTTTTGACTTAAATAACACTTGCATAGAAAAGGAGGTGAGATTAATGAAAAATCAACCTAGCAAGATCAATACTGGGCATGGGTCAAGTCGTTGTAGGCCTGGAGGTGGAACTTCTCATCAGAGTTCTCAGAAAACTTCTACACCGTCTAAACCGTCGTCAGGTAAAACCGGAAATCGGTCCGGAGGTGGGTCAAAGCGTAGTAAATCGTAAGTAACTTTTCTTCTGGGGTCTTGAAAAAGAGCCCCCTTTTTCTTTATTATTCAAAGTTATATAATAAAAGTATGTCTATTCAATATGCAAAAACGAAAAAAGGTCTAAGAATTGTTTATAGCGAGATTTCTCATTCTAAAAAAGCTAGTCTTATTGTTTTGGTTAAGTGTGGTTCGGTGCATGAAACTAAAAATAATAGTGGAGTATTTCATTTGATAGAACATAGTCTTTTTAATGGATCTAAAAAATTTAGGACACCGATGGAAATAGGGGAAAAGATTGACAAGTTAGGGATTTCTGTAGAAGCAGCAACTTATCGAGAATTTACTAAATATAAATTTGGTTTTCATACAAAGAATATTGAGAAAGTTATTGATTTTATTTTTGAATTACTGTTAAGACCAACTTTTGAAGAAAAATTATTAGAGAAAGAAAAAAAAATAGTTTTAGATGAGGTAAAGATGGATACCTATGATAATTATAAAGTTTTTTATGAAAAAACTGATAAATTGCTTTTTAAAAATACTCCATTAGAAAAAGATCAAGCAGGAGATGTAATTTCTTTAAAGAATATAAAATATCAAACTGTATTAGATTTTCACAAAAAATATTATGTTGGAAAAAATATTTTAATTGCTTATGTAGGCCCTTCTTATAAAATATTTTTTAAGAAGATAGATGAACAATTTGCTTTTACGGAAAAAGGTGAAATATTGAGTTATCCAAAATTTTTTATCAATAAAAAAAACAAAGATATTTATAAAATAGCAATCAATGATACTTTTGATTGTAATTCTCTTATTTTTTGTGAACATATTAAAAATGATAAAGATCATTATTTAGTTTTGCTTTTGAAAACTATTTTAGAAAATAAAATAAATAATTTTTTTGTGTCTCAGGAAAAAGTATTTTATGATATTTCTGTTGGTATTACTGAATTTAAAAGAGAACTTTTATTGGATATAACTTTTTCTGTTAATTCTAAAGATAAAAAACAGCAAATGAATTTATTGAAAAAATTCATTTTATCTTTAGACTTAAAAAAAGAAGATTTATCGGAAGCAAACAATGCAATTTCAAATGAGTTAGATTTTGTGAAAAATGATCCAGACGCGCTGGCTGATCTTCTAGTTTTTCGTCTATTGAATAATATTTTATTAAGGAATCTTAATGATGAGAAAAAAAATTTTAATAAAATTTCTTTGTTAGAATTACAGAAATTTGCTAAAAAGTTTTTAAACGAACAGAATTTATTTACGTTTGTTTCTCGTTACAAAAAATAAGATTATTAAAGTTTTAAAAATAGTAATATTGAAGAAATAATTTTAATTTAGTATTAAAGCTACACGGTAGATATAATTTTTTTTGCAATAAATTGAGCTTCTCCAGGTTTGTATTCTTGACCAGGCCAATGTTTAAGACCATCTCCTAAGAAACGGGGTATTATATGAATATGGGTGTGAAAAATAATTTGTCCAGCAGCTGATTCGCTGTTTATCATAATATTTATTCCATCAGTTTTTAAAGACTTTTTTATCTTATTAGCTATTTTTCTGACAACTATCATTATTTCTTTAGTATCTTTATCGCTCATTTCTAAAATAGTTCTAGAATGCTTCTTAGGTATAACTAAAGTATGACCTTGGTTAACTGGATTTATATCTAAGAAAGCTAAAAAATCTTTGTCTTCATAAATTTTTTCACAAGGAATTTCTTTTGACACGATTTTACAAAATAGGCAATCATTCATGCTTTTATTATATGTTAAAATACTTTGAATGGAAAGAAAAATAGTCTTTGGAGGCAGTTTGCCTAAAAAAATTGTAAAAGAATTTGAACAGTTTCCTGTTTTATTAGGGAAGCTTCTTTTTTATAGAGGTTTTGAAACAAAACAAGAGGCAGAAAGTTTTTTGAAGGTTGATTATGATAAAGGCAATTTTGATCCCTTTTTGATAAAAGGTATGGATGTTGCTGTAAAGAGATTGCTTGAAGCAATTAAAAAAGATCAAAAAGTAATGATTTATAGCGACTATGATGCTGATGGTATTCCAGGAGCTGTTATTTTGAGTGATTTTTTTAAAAAGATTGGTTTTATAAATTTTGATAATTATATTCCTAGTAGATTACAAGAGGGCTATGGACTGAATAAGAAAGCTGTTAAGAAGTTTATTACTGATGGAGTTGAGATTTTAATTACTATTGACTGTGGAATTACTAATGTTCAAGAAGTTGGTTTAGCAAATGATAATGGTATAGAAGTAATTATTACTGACCATCACTTAGTTAACGGAGAATTACCTCCCGCAATTACTATATTAAATTCTAAACAAGAAGATGATAATTATCCAGATGATATGCTGTGTGGAGCAGGAGTTATTTATAAGCTTATTCAAGCTTTAATTCAAAGAGGTAATTTTGATTTAAAAGAAGGTTGGGAAAAGTGGTTATTGGATATGGTGGGGCTAGCAACTATTGCTGACATGGTACCTTTGAGGAAAGAGAATAGAGTTTTTGCTAAGTATGGTCTTTTTGTGATGCAAAAATCTCCACGGTTAGGGCTAATTAAACTTCTGAAAAAAATCAGACTTAACCAAAAAAATATTACCGAAGATGATATTGGTTTTATGATTGCTCCAAGGATGAATGCTGCCTCTCGAGTAGCTGATCCACAAATTACTTTTGATTTACTTTCTACTAATGATGAAGTATTAGCTGATAAATTAGCTACTGAGTTGGATAAACTAAATAATAAGAGAAAAGTTATGGTAGCAACAGCTGTTAGAGAAGCTAAACGAAAGATAAAGGATAGAGGATTAAAAGATGTGATTGTAGTTGGTAGCTCTGATTGGACTCTAGGTTTGTCAGGTTTAATTGCCTCTTCTCTTAAAGATTTTTATAAAAGACCATGTTTTGTTTGGGGGACTAATGAACAGGGGTGTTATTGTGGTTCCTGTCGGTCTGAAACAATTGATTTGGTTGAATTGATGAATCTTGTCGAAGGTGATTTTTTTACTCACTGTGGTGGTCATAGAGCAGCAGCAGGGTTTGGTATTATTTCAGATCAAATTCATTTTTTTGAAGAGAAAATTTTACAAGCTTTTAAAAAAATTGGGGGTAGTTGTGAACAAGAAGATATTTTTGTTGATAAAAAAATGTCTTTAGATGATATTACTTGGGATAATTATAAATTAATTGAACAATTAGCTCCTTTTGGAATTGGTAATACCAGACCACTGTTTTTATTTGAGGGTGTCAAAGTTTTTAAGTCCAAAGTTTTTGGTAAAATACAAAATCATCTTGAATTGATTTTCGAGGGAAAGAAGGGAAATAAGATAAAGTCTATTAATTTTTTTAGTCAAAAGATTAAAGATAAAAAATCTTTAATAAAAGAAGGTGATAATTTAAGTTTTTTAGCTAATTTTGAGAAAAATACCTATGGAGGTAGTAATGAATTAAGATTAAGGATTACTGAGTTTTTTTAGAATTTTTGATATAATAGATTTATGTGAGGCAAACATATAATTCTCGCGTTCGGATTATGTAGAAATAAATAGGAGTAAATATTAAAAATAATCATTTCTACAAATCCTCACTTGAAATTATGAAAAAAGATAAAATTATAATTTTTACTGATGGTGGTTCAAGAGGGAATCCTGGAATTTCTGGAGCTGGGGCTGTTATTTTTGATAATGAGGATCAAGAAATTAAAACTACTTTTAAGTTTTTAGGTTTAAAAACTAATAATTGGGCAGAGTATGAAGCCGTTATTTTAGGTTTAGAAATGGCTTACGATGTTTTTGGAAATAAACTTTCTGGAATGGAAGTTGAAATGAAGATGGATAGTCAGTTAGTGCAGAGACAATTAAAAGGTGAATATAAAGTAAAAGAAAAAACACTTTTTTCTCAATATGTAAAAGTTAAAAATTTAATCGATAAGCATTTTAAAGATATAAGTTTTGTTCATATACCTCGAGGTGAGAATAAGAGGGCTGATGAACTAGCTAATCAAGCTATGGATGAAGGACAGACCTAAATATAAGAAAAATCTGAGGATTAAAATTTTTAACAAAAAAATACTGTTTTTGGACGAAGTCCAAGAAAAAATTTCACTGTTTGACAACCCATTGGAAGGAGTTTGAAATTTTAAGTAATTTTTTTGTGATGCCTTTGGAAAAAAATTTTTTACTTCTCAGATTTTATTTTTATTTAGGTTTGTTGATTTTTTAAGACAATGAAATATTCCTCATTTTATCTATCCATTTTAAGTTTTATAGCTGGAGTATCTTTTTGTTCTCTGCAAGATTTTGGTTTTTATTTTGGGATATTTTGGATATTTCTGGCTTTAGTTATCTGGTTATTTAGATTTCAATTTTTTGATAATAAATTTATTTTAATCATACCTTTTATTTGTATGTTTTTCGGTTTAGGTTTATTAAGATGTACTCTATCTAATGAAGTACAAGGGAAATATTTACTAGAAAATTTTGTGGGAGTAGAACAGTCTGTGTTGGGTGTAGTTGTGGACGAACCTGACGAGCGAGAGAATAACACTAAATTAACAATTGCAGTGACAGCTATAACTTCAGAGGGTCAGATCATTAAAAATTTTCGAGAAGAAGTGAAGATGTTAGTGACCGTTCCTTTTTATCCTCAGTTTGAATATGGAGATGAGGTTAATTTTTTGGGTGTTTTGCAAAAACCAGAAAATTTTTCAGTTGATGGTGGTCGAGAGTTTGATTATATTAATTATTTAGCTAAAGATAAGATTTTTTACCAAATGTTTTATCCTCAAACTAAACTTTTCTCAAAAGAGAATGGTTCTTTTTTGAAAGAAAAATTATTTAAATTAAAAAAAGGTTTTCTTAAACAAATTAGTTTAACGGTTCCTGAGCCAGAAGTTTCTTTACTAGGCGGTCTTTTAGTTGGGGCTAAACAGTCTTTAGGTCAAAAATTGCAGGATGATTTTAGAAAAGTTGGTTTGATCCATATTGTGGTTTTGTCTGGTTATAATGTAACCATTATTGCTGAATTTCTTATGGGGATGTTAAGTTTTTTGCCACGTTTGATTGGGTTAAGTCTGGGAGCTTTAAGTATTATATTTTTTGCAATTATGGTAGGCGGTTCAGCTACTATTGTACGAGCTTCTATTATGGCTTTGTTGGTTGTTTTAGCAAGGGCAACTGGCAGGGTTAGTGATATGACTAGAGCTTTATTTTTAGCTGGTTTTATAATGGTCATACACAATCCTCAAATTGTGGTGTTTGATCCTTCTTTTCAGCTATCTTTTTTGGCAACTTTGGGTCTTATTTTTTTGTCGCCTAGATTAAGTGAATTTTTTAAATTTATTCCAAAAAAATTTTATTTTAGAGAAACAGTTACTGCTACCATTTCGACTCAAATTTTTGTTTTACCTTTGTTACTTTATATGACAGGAGAATTTTCAGTGATAGCTGTTGTTGTAAATCTCTTAGTGTTAATGTTTATCCCTTTGACAATGCTAGGGGGATTTTTGACAGGGATTTTAGGTTTTGTTTCTTCTTGGTTGGCTGCTCCCTTTTCTTACTTAACTTATTTTTTGTTGAGTTATGAGCTTAAAGTTGTGGAATTTTTTGCTAGTCTACCTTTTGTTTCATTTAAGGTCCCCTTACTTTCATTTTATTTAGTTTTTTTAATCTATTGTTTATATTTTTTACTTTTGTGGAAGTTTTTTAGAAAAACCAATGAGGTAGAGTTGTTAGAATAAGGTGAAAGAAGTTAGTTTTTTGGTAGAATTGTGTTTATGGAGAATTGGACAAAACATATTCGGATTGGTTCTGTTATCTTACTTGTTTTTTGGCTGTGCTTTTTTCTCTTTCAGCAAATTGATTTGACTACTGCTGATTTAGGAAGGTTTGTCCAGAATGGTCAACAAATTTTTAAAGGTAATTGGTAGGGTGTTCTGAAAACAAATCTTTACTTTTATACTAATCCGCAATATCCATTTCTCAATCATCATTGGGGGACAAGGATGGTGTTCAGCTTTATTCATTGGTTAGGTGGTTTTTTATTACTTCATTTATTTTCTATTTTATTAATTATCGGGACTTTTCTTGTTTTATTTAAAATGGCTAGAAAAGAAGTTGGTTTTTCTATTGCTGTTTTATTATCTATCTTTCTTATTCCGTTGATGGTATACCGAAATGAGATAAGGCCAGAAATTTTAAGTTGTTTTTTTTCTGCTTCGTTTTTCTCTATTTTATGGGCGTATCGTGGTAAGAATTTATCAGTAAAATGGTTATGGGTTTTACCGGTTTTAGAGGTTGTTTGGGTAAACTTACATATTTATTTCTTTTTAGGTCCTGTTATAGTCGGGGCGTTTCTTTTAGAAAAGGTTATTTTTTATCTTAAAGATTCTAGGGAGAAGCTCCGAGTAATTTTTTATACTTTTGGATCAGTTTTGTTGGCAACTTTAATTAATCCTTTTGGTTGGAATAATTTAATTTATCCTTTTCTTATTTATAATAATCGTAGTTATCGTGTATTAGAAGAACAATCAGTCTGGTTTATTGAGAAGTTGGGTATTAATAATCCATCTTTTCTTTTCTTTAAAATTACTTTAGCTATTTTGTTAATTTCTTTTGTTTGGATTATTGTAAAGAAAAGGAAAAAATTTCCTCTTGTTAATTTTTTCCTAATTTTTGGGTTTGCTTTTATAGCTTGTTGGGCTATTTGTAATATTACTTTATTTGCTTTTATGTCCTTGCCAATTTTAGCTAAGAATATTAGTATTATTTGGCCTAATTTAAACTTTAATAGTTTTAATAAAAAAACATCTCTTGTCGGTATTTCTTTAGCTTTCATTTTTGTAATTTTTATTATCTAAGGAAAAACTTTACCAATTAATAGCTGATCTTTCGGTTTAGGAATAATAAAAGGACAGGATAAAGCTATTGATTTTTTTTAAGGAAAATAACCTACAAGGTCCAATTTTTAATAATTATGATATTGGTGGTTATTTAATCTTTAACTTATTTCCTCAGGAAAAAGTTTTTGTTGATAATCGTCCCGAAATTTATTCAAGTGAATTTTTTCAAGAAGATTATATCCCCATGCAGGAGAATTATGATATTTGGCTTACTAAAAGTAAGGAATACGGAATCAATACTATTATTTTTTATCGACATAATGCTATACCTTGGGGTCAACAATTTCTTATTACTAGGATTGATGACGTTAGTTGGGCACCTGTTTTTGTAGATGACCGTGTTATAATTTTTTTGAAAAGAAATTTGTTGAATAAAGAGGTTATTCAAGAGTATGAAATTCCCAGAAAAATATTTAGTATTTCTTAATAAGAAAATAAAAAAATCCGCGAAGGTTTAACCTTCGCGGATTTTTTATTTTAATTGTTTAATCACAAGTTGCATCTGTTGGAGTAGAAGTAGTGTCCATTCCAAATCCAGGAGCTGGTGTAGCAGAAGATAATTCTTGGTTACATTCTTCTGGTTGAGTATTAAAAGCTGAACAGATTGATGCTAGTAAGTTTTTAGGGTCTCTGTAAGCTGATATTTTTTCTTCATTGATAACTAATTCAGGTGAACCTTCTATATTGTATTTTGTGTTATCTTCTTGGTAAATAGTAAAGATTGGAGAGGGTGAGTTTGTTTGTGTCCAAGTACTTTTATCAGCATAATTTTCCAAAGTTTTGAATTCTTTATTTGTATCAATTATACATTTATCCAAAGGTACTTTATCAATTTCGGTTTCTGTTAAGCAACGGGAAGAGTTTCCGTCTTCAAGAAAACAGCCTAAATAACTTAATAACTTATCTTTTCCTTGTTTTCCAATACAGTATTGTTGAGTTTGTTCATCTAGTTCTACTTTATCATGTATAGCATAATCAACAAATTTTAATTCAAAATCGATTTTGTCTCCTAACAAATTTAGAACTGGTAATATTCCTTTTTCTATTTGTGTGCCATAAGGACACTGGCTCATTACGAAAAGTTCGACCATAGGTTTATCTGATTTTACAGAAACTTCTGGTTTTGGTGCATTAGCCTGAGCTTCTTCCATTTCTTTTAAGTTAATCATATCTGGGAAAAATTTCTCTCCGTCTTTACTAAGATAAGAGTCAAAGCTTTGGCCATTAGCTGAAACGACTATTCTATAAAGACCTCCTTCGTCAATTACTTCTTGTACTACAGCTGGATTATCTGGGTTCATAGCGATTAACTTTGTAACTTTAGCTTTAGCTTCTTCAGGTGAGATACTTTTACCAGAATCTGAGGCAAAAAAGTTATAAGTGAGAATTGATAGCCCTAAAAAAAGTAATATAATGACAATGTTTCTTTTATTCATGTTTTTAAGTTTAGTTTAATTAATAAGGTTATTCAGGAATAGTATCAAATTTAGTAAGTATTATCAAATTTTTACTATAGAAATGAAAAACACCACCCGAAGGCGATGTTTTTCAATGTACCTAAGTTATAGCAAGCTACAACTCAAGTACATTTATAATCTTATCAGAAGTTCATTTAATGTCAAGAAGTTTTTTGAATAGATGTGGATAGAGTGGATGAATTGTTGTTGTGTTGTTAAATAAAATAAAATGATGAGATTCGTCTTGATGGTTACTAAAGTAAGATGGCGGGATCCGGTCACAAGTTACTAAGCATATTTTCCGTGCTTTGCACTCAAATCTGCTAAGTACTCGCGACCCCACCTCCCTCGCTTTGCTCAGTCTGGTTTTCGAATCCCATCAACTATTTTTACACAATAATTAAAAAAACTAGCATCAAGCTAGTTTTTTTAATTATGGTGGAGATGGCGGGATTCGAACCCACGTGCAATAATTGATTTATTATGATTCTACAGTATGTAGTTTGCTTTTATGTTTGAGTAAAAAAGATCAAAAACAAACAAAATTCTTTTTCACCGATTTTCTAAGTTTTCTGAAGTTTGCCGAAAAATTTCAAACTTCCGTATTCTGATGATATTACACCCAAATGAATCTATCAGAAATCAATTCACAGGACGCCAGTTAAGCGAAAGCTAAAGCTGGAGCAGAGAAGTAAGGCGAAGCCACACGACCTGCTGATTTGGATAAGTTTGCACTTATTCAGTTCTATTCTTTTACGAGAATAATAGAATGCTCGATACAGCACATAATAAAAGGAAAATTATTGGCGAAGCCAAAGACATCCCCATATGTTATTTAATTGTCAAAGTTCTAATTTGTGTGACCTTTCATTACTCGGTCGATGTCTCTCTGGTTATCTTTCTTTTTTAAAGTTTCTCTATGATCGTATTTTTTCTTTCCTCTTGCTACGACAATTTCAACTTTAATTTTCCTACCTTTACTATACATTGAAATTGGTATAATTGTCAAGCCTCGCTGTGATTCTAATTGAGCCAAATGATCAATCTCTTTTTTATTTAAAAGTAAACTACGGTTTCTTTTCGAGTTGTAATTTTCAGGTGTATTGTTTGTTTGATAGGGTGAAATACTAGCATTTAATAAAATAGCTTCACCTCCTCTAATAGTTACATGGGAACCTTCTAAAGAACCTTTCTTACTTTTTAGGGCTTTTACTTCAAAGCCAAGCAGTCTTATACCTGCTTCAAATCTTTCTAAAATTTCATATTTTAGACTAGCTTTTTTATTTTTGATAAACGTTGACATAATCTAATATTAGCATATTTTAATTAAGGAATGTATAATAAATTTTATTATGACTAATCCTAAAAAATCTAAAAAAACAAAATCTAAAAAAGGGATGTTAGATTTTAAGCTTGGTAAAAATAAACCGAAATTAAGTTTGTTTGGTAATTTTATAAATATTTTTATTATTTTTCTACTAATTTCTTTTATTTATACTGCATTGGTGAATCAAACAGAAAAGCCAGAAGAAATCTCTATCTCTGAATTAGTTTCTGGAATTTCTGCAGGAGAGGTTGAGAGTATTTCTGTAGAAGGTGAAAAATTATTGGTTGGGTTTAAGGATGAAGTTATTAAAGAAGTGAAGAAAGAAATGGAATCTTCTCTTTCTGAAACATTGTTTAATTATGGTGTTACCTCTGAACAGTTAAAAGAGATTGATGTTTCTGTGAAAAGTCCCAGTGGTTTTCAATACTGGTTTATAGCTTTAGCTCCTTTTTTAATTCCTATTTTGTTTATTGTAGCTTTTTTTTGGTTTATCTCTCGTCAAGTGAAAGGTTCTAGTATGCAAGCTTTTAGTTTTGGTAGTTCCAAAGCTCGTTTAACTAATCCTTCAGATAAGAAAGAGAAAATTACTTTTAATGATGTTGCTGGTGTTAAAGAAGCAAAGGAGGAACTTAATGAAATTGTTGATTTTCTAAAAAATCCCAAAAAATTCTTAGACATTGGAGCTCAGATTCCTAAAGGAGTTATTTTGATGGGTTCACCTGGAACAGGAAAGACTTTATTGGCGAGAGCTGTAGCTGGGGAAGCTAAAGTACCTTTTTTCTCAATTTCTGGTTCAGAATTTGTAGAGATGTTTGTGGGAGTAGGGGCTTCGCGTGTACGTGATTTATTTAAAACAGCTAAAGCTACTGCTCCAGCTATTATCTTCATTGACGAAATTGATGCTGTTGGTCGGGTGCGTGGAACAGGTGTGGGAGGTGGGAATGATGAAAGAGAACAGACTCTTAATCAAATTTTAGTAGAAATGGATGGTTTTGATCCAAATGGAAAAGTTATTGTAATCGCTGCTACAAATCGTCCTGATGTGCTTGATCCAGCTTTACTACGTCCTGGTCGCTTTGATCGTCGAGTAACCATTGATTTACCTGATAGAATTGATCGTGAAGCTATTTTAGAAATTCATTCTAAGAAGAAACCATTTGCTAGTGATGTGGTGTTAAGAGTTATTGCTGAAAGAACTCCTGGTTTTTCTGGAGCTGATCTTTATTCATTGATGAATGAAGGTGCTATTCTAGCTGCTAGAGAAGATCGTAAAAAGATTTCTCAATATGATTTAATTCGTTCTATTGAAAAAGTCATGCTTGGTCCAGAAAGAAAAAGTCATATTATTACTAAAAAAGAGAAAGAAATTATTGCTTATCATGAAGCCGGTCATGCTTTGGTAGCTTCTTTACTTCCAGATGCTGATCCAGTTCATAAAATTTCTGTGATTGCTCGCGGAAGAGCTGCTGGTTATACCATCAAATTACCAGATGAAGAAAAGAGTATTCTTTCCAAAAAATATTTTTTGGATGATATTGCTGTAAGTTTAGGGGGTTATGTTATTGAAAAAATTGTTTTTGGTGATGTAACCACAGGTCCTTCCAATGATCTTCAAGTAGCTTCATCTTTAACTAGAGATATGATTACTAAATATGGAATGTCTAATAAATTTGGTCCAATTGCTTTTGAAAAATCTGGGGGTTTGATTTCTCCTAATTATAAGTTAGAGGAAAAAGATTATTCAGAAGAAACTGCTCGCGAAATTGATAATGAAGTTTCACGAATTATTGGAGAAGCTGTTGTTCGAGTTAAAGAAATACTTTTAGAATATAGATCGACTGTTGATATGATTGCTAAAAAGTTGATGGAAGTTGAGACATTGGAAAGACCTGAATATGAAGAAATTTTAAAGTTAAACGGAATAAACTTAAAACCTTTTATAAAAGATGATGACGTTAGTTAAAATTTCTAAGAAAATTGTTTTAATTGTTATATCTATGATGATGATTGTCTTCATAAATTATTTGACTGGTTTTGGTGTTAATCAATTAGATATTGATACTAGTAATTTAGAGTTTGAAAGAATTTTATTTGTTCCTGGAATAAATACTCCAAATTTTTACTTAAATCGTTGGCGAGCGGATTTAGAAGCTAATTTTCCTAATAAAGAAGCTATTGTTTTATGTGACAATGTTTATGTTTATTGGCAAGATGACAAAATTGAGGCTATTGTTGAAAAAGGAGTAAAAATTCTTAATGATGGTAAGCCAACTATTATTATTTCTCATAGCTATGGAGGTGTATTGGCTAAAACGATGATTGATCGGGCTAATAGTGCTAATGTTGTAGAACTAATTACTATGGCTTCACCTCATCAGATGGATATTTTTGGGTTAGACGAATCTAAAGATTTTCTTGGAACTCCTGTTGAAGTAAATGTTCCGACTTTTAGTTTTGGTGGTTATATAGATCCAGTTGTTTTGTTTCCTTTTTCAGAGGTTGAAGATATCGGAGGCTCTGAAAATTTAAATCATCAAGATTTATGGTCAGGGCACGGTGGTTTTCTTACCAACAAGGATGTTAGAAAGAAAGTTTTAGAATATGTTTTTGGGGTTAAGAGTACTGAGGAAATTGATTAAAAAGTGTTTTTGATATAATATTTCTATATCTATTAATGCGTGTGTAGCTCAGTTGGATGAATAGGATGTTTAAGAGTATTCATCTGTAGCGGAGCGAAAGTGGAAGAGCGCAGGAATTATATGAATCTTTGAAAATTTTGTGCGTGTGTAGCTCAGTTGGTAGAGCGCGGAGCTTATAATTTCAAGTGAGGATAATTAGAAATTTGTGTGGGCGTATAGCTCAGTTGGTAGAGCGCAGAGCTTATACCTCTGTGGTCCCAGGTTCGAGTCCTGGTACGCCCACACACATTTTTAGTTTATCCGAACGCAGGAATTATATCGTAGATATACCTCTGTGGTCCCAGGTTCGAGTCCTGGCACACGCACAAAATTTTTAAATTCTTATACCTCCGTGGTCCCAGGTTCGAGTCCTGGCACACGCACAAAATTTTCAAGTTTAATTTTAGTATACATACAGACGAATTTGTTTGTATATTTTTTTATTTAGGTCTAGATAAAAATTTTAATCTATAAAATTAAGATTTATTTATTCAAAGTGAGTAAGTTTTTCTATTTGAAATATTTTCTGTTTAATTAGAGGGTGCTTCTGTAAATCAGGATCATTCTCTATTATTTTTTGTGCTTCACTACGGGAAGCTTCAACCATTTTAATATTTTTGATGGCTTCCATACCTAGGTCAGAAATACCCCATTGTTTTTTGCCGGTTAATTCTCCAGCTCCGCGAAGGGTTAGGTCAAATTCTGCTAGTTCAAAACTGTTTTTGGCTGTTTGGAGAGCTTTTAATCTTTCAAAAGTTTTTTTAGTTTTTGTTTCACTGAAGATATAGCAATAGGCTTGGTGGTTGCTACGAATTACTCGTCCTCGGAGTTGATGAAGTTGAGCTAAACCAAATCTTTCGGCTCCTTCAAGGATAATGACTGTAGCGTTAGGAACATTTACTCCAACTTCGATAACAGAGGTGGCAACAAGAATATTTATTTCTCCAGAATTAAATTCTTCCATGGTATCTTCTTTTTCAGATGGTTTCATTTTGCCATGGAGAATATCTATTTTATAATTCTTAAAAACATTTTTTTTGAGATATTCAGCTTCAGCTTTAACTGATTTTACTCGTAGGGCAGTGGCTTTGTCTGGATCAGGTTCATCAATACGAGGGCAAATTACATAAACTTGCCGACCTTTTTTTAGTTCAACTTCAATTTTTTTGTAAGTTTCATCCCTTTTGTTATGCAAAACTATTTCTGTAATAATTGGTTTTCTACCATGAGGCATTTCGTCTAAAAGAGTTAAATCAAGATCGCCGTAAATGGTTAAAGCCAAAGTTCTTGGTATAGGGGTGGCTGTCATTGAGAGTAAGTGAGGTAGAATATTTTTATTAGCTGGGTCCATTGTTTTTTGAGCCAAAGTTTGACGTTGGGATAATCCAAAGCGGTGTTGTTCGTCAATGATTACAAAAGCTAGGTTTTTAAAAATTACTGATTTTGAAATAAGAGAATGGGTTCCGATTAAGATAGGGATTTCACCACTAGCTACCCATTTAAGAAGTTGAGCTCGGGAAATTTTTGTCCAACCAGTGGGATCTACTTTAGAAGGGAATTTACGACAACCACTAGAAGTAATTAAACCAATATTGATATTGAGATGTGAAAAATATTGAATAAAAGATTCAAAATGTTGTTTGGCTAAAATTTCAGTAGGAACCATATAAGCAGTTTGTAATCTAGCTGAGGGAAAATTTTTAGGTGAAGTGGTAGTGATAGCATAGACAGCGGAAGCTGCCACAGCTGTTTTTCCAGAACCAACATCTCCTTCTAGGAGACGGCTCATAGCGTGGTCTTTAGCGAAATCATCTAAAATTTGTTGAATTGAGTTAGATTGTGAATTAGTTGGTTTAAAAGGAAATCTAGAAATAAATTTATTCATGTCTGTTTTGGTTTTCTTAATTTGGAAAGATGGGTAACTTTGATATTCTTTTTTTTGTTTGGTACGAGAAATTTGGATGAAAAATATTTCCTCAAATGCAAATCTTTTTCTTGCTGATTGAGCATCAGATTTTTTCTTAGGGGAGTGAATCCAGATTAGAGCCGTTTTTAAGGTAGGAAGGTGATATTTTTTTAGAATCTCATTTGGGATAGTCTCTTCGAGTTTGTCTAGCAAGTCTGTTTTAAAAACTTTTTGTAGGGTGTGGTGAAACCATTTAGAAGTAATACCTTTGCTTTCAGGATAAATTGGGAAAACAAAACTTTCAACTATCTTTTTATTGAAAAGTGAATCACTGGTAGCAAGTGGGATTTTATCCAGATTTTTATATTCAGGATTAGCTAAATAGATTTGTTTACCACGTTCATTGATTGTGCCCTGAAATTTAGCTGAAGAACCGACAGGGAGCATTTTAGCTATGTAGGGTTGACTGAACCAGATAGCTTTAATGGTACCGGTGACATCTTCTAGAACAGCTTCAGTCATAGGAATTTTTTTAATGTAAGCCTTGGCTGTGTGGATACTTTTAACTTTAGCGTAAATAATAGGTTTATCACCAGCTTTGAGGTCCTTAATATTTTTTAAATCAGTTGTGTCGCTATGACGAAGAGGAAAGTAAAATAATAAATCACCAATGGTTTTCAAACCTATTTTTTTAAGGGCTTTTTTCTGGTGGTCTGATAGTCGAAATTGCTTTTCAATTGTTGTGTTTAGCTCCATTCTCGTTATTTTACCATATTTGCTTTATTTAATGCTTTTGGTAACATAAAAGTATGAACAATAAAATCTTATTTTTAATAATAGTAATTATTGGTTTAGGGGTAGCTGGTTGGTATTTTCCTAAGTCAGAGGTAGATTTAGCTGAGTTAGAATTTGATAATAGTGGTCAAGCTAAAGCAGTCGAAGATGAAACTGACTTATGGCAATTTTATGAAAATGATCAAGCTGACTTTTCTTTGAAATATCCCTATAATGTTTCTATAGATGATTTAGTTGGTAATTTGTCTTTAACTGTAGAAAGCACAAAAATTGATGATTTAGATTATCTTGGTTTTAATAAAGAAGAGATTTTGAAAGATATTCAATCTTTGAAAAATAGCCAATATGGTAATGAGTATGATTGGGTTCTACCTATTTCAAAAAAAGTCAGGAGTTTGGGTAGTTTGAATGGACAAGAATTTATGGTGTTGTCTCGGTTTGATATCTGTGACACGACCTTTGAAAGAAAGTTGTTGTTTTACCATAACGGTTCAAGAGTTATCATTACTTTGAAAGAAGACAGAAGTAATATAATAGATAATTCTCCCGAGTACTTTACTACCAATGAAGAAAGTTGTCAGACTGAAAAAATTTGGGATTTTGATAAGCAAGATCAGTTTTATCAGGATTTAGTAAATAATAAAGGCTTCTTTACTGCTCAGGAATGGTTTGATACTTTTGATAAAATTATCGACACCATTGAAATTGACGATACGGAAGTTTCACAAACTTATTCTCAATTAATTCAAGGTATTTGGACATTTCTTGATGATAGTAATTCTGTTATTGAATTTAAGGACAGTACGAAGATAGATTCTTATTCAGGAATTGAAATGGAAAAAAATGAATTTGGTTTTTATGATAGTCTACCTATTAGTGATATTAGTACCAAAAAAAATGATGGTAAGTATTTAGTAGTGGAAACTCTCGAAGGTGTTTTTGAATATGAAATTATGAAGTTAACTTTTGACAGTCTTTATTTGATTCATTTACCTAGGGGGAATATTTTAAAGTATCAAAGGTAATTTTTTGTTCTTTGACGATTGATTTTTTGGTATAACCCAAATTTAAAGGAGGGATGGAAATGGGAAAGAAAAATTCAGGGTTTGTTCTTGTTGATAAGAAAGTAATGGAAGTATTAGAATTACAATCTTCTTTCAAGGCGAAAGAAGAAGTGGATGAGGCTAAGTTTTTTTGTTGTCGTGTTTGTGGTTCGAAAACATATCACAAAGTAATAGAAAATGATGATGTTTTTGGTCCCGGTGGACAGACTAAAACTTTGTACTGTGTCTGTGATAATTGCTCAGTGCTTTTTTTGGATCCCGAAAGGTTTTCAAAATAGTCTAGAACTATATAAGAAAGGTGTTGAGTTTTGCTCAACACCTTTGTTTTTTTAAGTTAATCAAAAATAAATTTAAGTTTAGGCCATTTTTTAAGCCATTGTTTTTTCTCCATCCTTTTTTCAACACCTTTTATTCCACCAGAAAATTTTGGACAAGGTCTGATAATTAAATTTATTAAATCATTTATTCCATGAGGAGCAATAATTTTTAAATTACCATTTTCTAATCTAACACCAAGAGCTGTTGCTGTTTCAGGCCATTTTGAGAGAGCATCCATTGTTGATTTATAAGGTAGAACTTTATTTTTTTTATGCATATATACTTGATTTTTAATCTCCCAATCGATTCCTGTTTGTTTTTTAAGTTTTTGTGACAATTGTTTATCTTCTTTTTTATTGTTTCCTTTTGTGTCAAAATAAATTAAATCAATGTCGTTTGTGTCAACTTTTAAATTTGAAAATCCATGTAAATGATCCCAGACTTTATTTCTTACAAATCCAGCTCCTATTATCCAATCAGGAAAATTAAGTTTTTCTGCAATTTTTAGGATATCCATCATCCATTTATCTTTTTTTATTAAATTAAGAATATCTTGTTCGTCCATAGTTTTATAGTATATCGTATTAGTATGATGTTGTGGAGAGAATAGGATTTAGTCACAAATCACTAAGTATATTTTTTGTTATTGTAAGGGATTCGACTCACAGTTACTAAGGTTTTTATTCGTTTTCACAAGTTCAAACTCTAAAAACCAAAGTACTGTTAGTCGCGGCTCGAAAAAGGACATTTAGTCCTTTTTCTATCACCGTTCGAATTCTTCTGAACAAGATAATAATAAAAGTAGTAACCCAAAGGGTTACTACTTTTATTATTATTGCGGAGAGTGAGGGATTCGGTCACAAATCACTAAGTATATTTTTTAGCTTCGCTAAAAATCTACTAAGTGTTCGCGACCCCGACTCAGAAAATCAAAGATTTTTTTCCGTCCTTTGAATCCCTCACACTCTAATGTAAGTTGTCAATTTCAAATACCTTAAACGGTATTTAAAATTACCAATGCGGAGAGTGAGGGATTCGAACCCTCGAACCGGTTTCCCGATTAACACCTTAGCAGGGTGCCCCATTCAACCACTCTGGCAACTCTCCGTATGTATTTATATTTTATTTTCAAAATAGAAAGTGCAAGACTGCTAAGGTTTCCTTAGCTGGGGATAATGTGTCTACATTATCGATTCAACCACTCTGGCAACTCTCCGTATGTATTTATATTTTATTTTCAAAATGTGGAGTCTTGTGTCTCCTCCTTCGCTAAAGCTACGGCGGACTAATTCGTGCAACCACTTGTTTCACTTGTGGGCACTTATTGAGCACTCTGGCAACTCTCTATATATATAATATCTACAAAATACCATATTCTTGCTTATTTTTCCATAAAATTGATGATGAACTTAATTTTTGCCTGGTTTTAATGTGCTAAGGTAACACAAATTATTTGTTTAGGTTGTCCTTGCTCTAAAGTTTTAACAGCTTCTTTTAGAGTGGCTCCTGTAGTAATTATATCGTCAAGCAGAATAATATTTTGATTTTTGATTTCTTCTGGTTTGATTAGTTTAAAACAATCTTTTAAGTTATTCAATCTTTCTTGTTTGTTTTTTGTTAATGCTTGGGAAGGTGTATTTTTAATTTTTTTGAGAATGTTTTGTTTGTATGTTAAAAAGGTATTTTGATCAATTTTTGCAATTTTTTGAGCGATTAAATCAACTTGATTATAACCCCTTTTTTTTAACCTTGTTCTATGAAGAGGAATTGAGATTAGAATCGGTTTGTCAAAATTAATTGTTAGTTTTAGATCGGCTAATTCTTCTATTAAATAATCGTAAATTATTTGTGAAAAAAGTTTGGTGACTTGACGGTTATTTTCAAATTTTAATGATAAAATAGCTTTTTTGGTTAATTTGTTCTTGTAATCTAAAATAGAAAGAGTATTTGGTAGAATCGGTTTAATAGCTGGTTTTGTTAAACATAAAAAATCTTCAACTGAGAGTTTGTTTATATAAGTTATATTGTAATTGTTTGGAAAGGCTAGATCTAATAAATTTTTCCACACTTTACGTATAAAGTTGTTAACTTGCATTTGATATATGATATAATACACAACAATGTTAGACAATATCTTAGGTAGAATAGGAGGTGGTTTTTCTCTTTCAAAATTATTCAAAAAAAAGGAGGAAAGTTTTTTAGGTTTGGATATTGGTATTTCTGCCATAAAAATTGTTCAGCTAAAAAAAAGTAAAGGAACAGCTGTACTTGAGACTTATGGTGAACTATCGCTTGGTCCTTATGCTAATTTGGAGGAAGGTAAGGCAACTAACTTAACTAATAAACAAATTAGCGGAGCTATCTTAGATTTATTAAAAGAATCGACTGTTAATGTCACGACTTGTGGTGTTTCTATACCACTTAATTCTAGTTTAATTTTTGAGATGGAAGTCCCCAAGGTTTCGAAGGAACAGTTAAGAAAGATTGTTCCAATTGAAGCCCGAAGATTTATTCCTGTGCCTGTTTCTGAGGTAACTCTTGATTGGAGGGTTGTTCCAGAAGATAATTTATTTATAGATGGACAGGATCCTTTGGAGGACCAAAGATCAGCTGTTAATGATGAGAAATCTCAGAAAGAGAAAAAGAATAGAAAGAATAAAACAAAGATTTTTGTAGTTGCTATCCATAAAAATACAGTTGAAAGGTATAAGGATATTGTACGGAATGCCAAGTTAGGTTTAGAGTTTTTAGAAATAGAAATCTTTAGTACTATTCGTTCCATAGTTGGGCATAATACAGGAACAGTAGCAGTACTCGATATTGGTTCCGGTGTGACTAAATTATATATTGTGGAATATGGAATTGTAAGGAAATCACATATTATTAACCGTGGTTCACAAGATATTACAGCAGCTATTGCAAGGTCAATGGGGATTTCTACAGAAAAAGCAGAGGAGAAGAAAAGGGGAATAGGCTTATCAGGAGAAGGGTTGGATAAGGAAGTTTCCGATATAGTTTTGACTAATCTTAAATATATTTTTGAGAGTGTTTCAGATGTCTTAATTGGTTATCAGAACGAACATAACAAAAATATAAGTAATTTAATTTTTACAGGAGGAGGTTCTGTTATTAAAGGTTTAACGGATTATGCTTCGAAAAATTTAGAGATTGAATCAACTGTTGCTAATCCATTTGGAAGCATAAAGACTCCAGCTTTTTTGGATGACACTTTAAAAGAAATTGGTCCAGAATTTGCTGTAGCTGTAGGTTTAGCTTTGAGAGGTTTAGGTAAGTAAATAAACTTAAGATAAAAGTATCCACAGTTTTTTATTTTTTTTGTGTGAGACGTTTATTTTTTGATGTATAATAATACTAATGCAAACATCTTTTATTCCTAAAAAAACTTACTCAAAGAGAAATACTAATAAGAAAAATTATGGTGGTTTGATGATGGGCATTGCTACAACAGTTTTTGTTTTAACTATTTTAGCAACAGGAGTTGTGTTTTTATATAACCGTTATCTTGAAAGTGAAATAGAAGTTATGGCCGAAACTTTGGAAAGAGAGAAAGGTAGTTTAGAAAAAGAAATCATTAAAGAATTGAGTCGAATTGATAAAAGAATTAATGCTTCAGTTGATATATTAAATAAACATATGACCTTGGTTTCATTTTTTGAAATGTTAGAGAAAAATACATTACAGAATGTTAGATTTGGAAAATTAGATTTTTCACCAACAGAAGATGGTTGGGATATTTCCATGAAAGGGTCAGCTGATTCTTATTCTACCATTGCGTTGCAATCTGATGTTTTTGGAAAAGATAAAAATATGAGTGAATTAATTTTTTCTGGGTTAGGAGTGGGTACTGATGGTGGTGTGGTCTTTGAAGTTAGTTCTAAGATTGATTCACTCTTATTTTCATATAGAAGTAGTTTAGAATAAAAATGACTAAATTTTTTATACCATTATTTTTAATAATATTATCAGGAGGATTATTCTTCTCTTACATTGATCCTGTTTATAAGGAGGTTGGTGATTTAAGAGTTAAACAAGAGGAATACGATGATGCTTTAACTAAATCAAAAGAGTTAAGGTCAATAAGGGGTGAACTTTTAAGTAAATATAATACTTTTTCTGAAGATAATATTTATAGACTTGAAAAAATATTACCAGATTGTATTGATAATGTAAGATTGATTATGGAAATAAATCAAATTGCTGTAAAAAATGGAGGTATGATAAGAAGTATTGATGTAAGTTCAGCAACAGGAGAAGGTGAAAGTAAAGGTAGCCTTGGTCCTAATACAAATGGATATGAGTCAATTGGTTTAGAGTTTGTTATTGAAGCTGATTACGATAATTTTATTAAGTTTATTAAAGATTTAGGTAATAGTTTAAGAATTGTAGATATAATAGGATATAGTTTGAATCCTGGTGCAGAAGGAGCTTATAAACATACCATGAGAATAAAAACATATTGGTTAAAATAGTTTTATGTCAAAAAATAAAAAAAATAAAAAAAATATATTTTTAAGCATAGGTCTAATTCTTGTTTGTTTTTTTGCTTATCAACTTTGGGCTGGGGCAGCAACTTCTGTTTCTCAACTGTCTTCTTCTGGTAACAGTATTTCTGATGTTGGGGAAGAAACTTTGCAGATACTTTCTGAATTAAGGACTTTGACTTTGGATGAAGATATTTTTTTAGATAAAGCTTTCTTATCCTTAGAAGATTTTAGTATGGATATTATGGAACAGCCAATTGGTCGTAATAATCCTTTTGCTGAAATTGGAACTGACGGTCAATATATTGGTGTAGATGTCGGGTCAGGAGTGATTAATTGTCAAGATGAAGCTTGTTTTGAAAAAAGTTTTTCAAGTTGTAGTCCTTCGACTATTAATCTAGAAGTGGATGGTGTTAGTGGACTAATTGGTCAGAAGTTAGTTTATCGTTATGAAATTATAGGGATTAAAAATGGTTTATGTCAGGTTAAGTCTAAGTTTATTGAAAATCCTAATAAGGATTGGATAGGTAAGGAAATGGTTTGTTTATATGATAATACTAATAAATTCGATGAAGCTGTAAAAGATATGAGTAACTGTGAAGGGGATCTTTACGAGTTGATGAATCAATAATCAAATTACGAGAGACGAAGATTTTTTATGTTTTTAAAGAAACTTTAGTTGAGTTGGTAATGTTTAAATAAATATGTCTTTTTTAGATATTTTAGTAAAAAATAATATAATCGATTCTGGTCAAGAGAAAAAACTCAAGAAGGAATTTTCTTTATCTAAAGATGGTTTGGACAAAGCTCTTTTAGAAAGTGGTATTTCCCAAGGTGAAATAGATAAAGCCAAAGAAGAGTTTTATAAATTACCAGTAAAAAAATTAACAATTGAGAATTTTTCTAATAAAACTCTCAAGTATATTCCTGAAAAGTCAGTTTTACATTATAAGATTGTTCCTATCGGAGTAGTGGATGGTTTTTTAGAAGTTGGGATTATAGATCCTAGTAATATTGAGGCAAGGGATGCTTTACAGTTTATTTCTTCTAAGATTGGTTTACCTTATAAACTTTTTATAATCAATGAAAATGATTTCAAAATGGCTTTGGAAGGTTATAAAGGTTTAAGTGGTGAAGTTTCTCAAGCTTTGACTGAGTTAGAACTTGATTTGGATGAAGAGGAAATTAAAATTAGTGAAGCTGTATCTAAAGTTAAGGAAAGTAATGACGCGACGATTGTTGAAGATGCTCCGGTTACTAAAATTGTTGCGACAATTTTGCGTTATGCGTCAGAAGATGGTGCTTCAGATATTCATATTGAACATACCGGTGAAAAAGTACAAGTAAGGTTCAGAGTTGATGGAGTTCTTGATATTAGATTGGTCTTGCCAGTAAAAGTTCACGATGCTTTGGTAGCAAGAATTAAGATTCTTTCAAGAATGCGTTTAGATGAAAAGAGAAAACCCCAAGATGGACGTTTTTCAGCAAAAATTGACGGTAGTAAAGTTGATTTTAGGGTTTCTACTTTTCCTGCTTATTATGGAGAGAAGGTGGTGATGAGACTTCTAGAAACAGAAAAAGGAGTAACTCGCCTGAAAGATTCTGGGTTAAGTGAAAAGAATTATTCCATAATAATGAAAGCTATTGAGAGACCTCATGGAATGATTTTGATCTCTGGTCCAACTGGTTCAGGTAAGACAACTACTCTTTACTCTATTTTGCATGAAATTGATCGGGTTAGTAAAAATGTTTTGAGTTTGGAAGATCCAGTTGAATTGAACGTTGTTGGTGTTAGTCAATCTCAAGTGAGAGCTGATATTGGTTACACATTTGCTAGTGGTTTAAGAACAACATTAAGGCAAGATCCTGACGTTATTATGGTGGGGGAGATTCGAGATAAGGAAACTGCTAGTTTAGCTGTTCAAGCTGCTTTGACCGGTCATTTAGTTTTTTCAACTATTCACACTAACGATGCCGCTGGTGTTATTCCTAGGTTGATTGAAATGGACGTCGATCCTTTTTTAATTGCTCCAACTTTATCAGTGGCTGTGGCACAGCGTTTGGTTAGGACTTTATCTCCTGGTTCAGGTAAGGAAATTCCTGTGGCGGATAGTATTAAAATGATAATTGATAAAGAGTTTAATAGTCTTCCTTTGGAATTTAAGAATGAGATAAACTTTCCTGATACAGTGTTGGAAGCAACCCCGACAGAGGATAATCCGCAAGGTTTGAAGGGTAGAACAGGTGTTTTTGAGGTTATTGAGATGAGTAAGGGGTTGGAGGAAATTATTTTAAAAAATCCAGTTAACGCTGATATAGAAAACTTAGTAAGATCAAAAGGAATGCTTACAATGAAAGAAGATGCTTTGATAAAAGCTTTTAAAAAAATAATACCATTTGAAGAAGCTAATAAGTTATAGGTTAGTTTGCCTATTTTAAAGTTGAAAGTTATAAGGTTAAAAGTTAAAATATAGATAACAAAATGGATTACAAAAAATTACTTGATAATTTAATAAAAACTATTACAGAAGAAGGTGGTTCTGACATTCATCTTACTGTTGGTTACAGTCCTGCTATTCGGGTTCATGGTGATTTGTTTTTTTTAAAAAAAATTGACCCGTTGACCGAGGAAAATGTTTTAGGTTTGGTTTCTGAGTTATTAAATGTTGAATATAGAGAAAAATTTTTGGAAGAAAAGGAAATAGATTTTTCTTATGGTTCTAACGATGCTAGATTTAGAGGTAATTGTTTTTTTAGTAAAGGAACTGTTGGTGTTAGTTTAAGATTAATATCAAAAAAAATAAAGACATTGAGCGAGTTAAATTTACCGCCTATTTTAGAGACTTTTACTCGAAAGGAACAAGGTTTTTTCTTGGTAGTTGGACCAGTTGGTAACGGTAAGACTACAACTTTAGCTGCTATGATAGATCTTATTAACAAAGAAGATCCTAAACATATTATGACAGTTGAGGATCCTATTGAATATATTTTTGAAGGAGGTAAGTCAATTATTGATCAAAGAGAAGTAAAGATAGACACGAAAGATTTTGCTACTGCCTTAAGGTCTGTATTTAGACAAGATGCTGATGTTTTGATGATTGGAGAGATGAGAGGATTAGAGACTATTGCTACTTCTGTAACAGCAGCCGAAACTGGTCATTTAGTTTTTTCAACTTTACATACCAACGATGCTGCTCAAACTATTGATAGGATTATTGATGTTTTTCCAGCTGGGCAACAAACTCAGATAAGAATGCAATTAGCTGGTAGTTTGTTAGGTATTTTCTCACAGAGATTAATTCCAAGAGTATCTGGGGGTGTTATTCCAGCATATGAGCTACTAATTAAGAATAAAGCGGTATCTAATTTGATCCGTGAAGGAAGAGTTTTTGAGATTCCTCATGTTATCGAGACAGGAGCTAAAGAAGGTATGATAACTTTAGAGAAATCATTGGCTGATTTAGTTAGAATAGGAGAAATAACTATTGAGAATGCAAGAAAATATTCAGTGCAAGCAAATAGTGTAGATAGAATGTTGGGTCAATAATAAAAAATATGTTATTTAAATATAAAATTGTTAATAAAAATGGTGATGAGACAGAAGGCAAGATTGATGCTATTAGTGAGGATGTAGCTATTAGTTCTTTGCAGGATAGAGGATTTGTTATTTCTTATATACAAGAGGTTGGGAAGGGAGGATTGCTAGGGATGAATTTTTCTTTTTTTGAGAGAGTATCTAATAAGGATATTGTTATTCTTTCTAAACAGATTTCAACTTTATTTGGTGCTCAAGTTTCTGCTTTAAGGGTTTTTCGTCTTTTATCTGATGAAGCAGAAAATCCTGTATTAGGAAGGACTTTAAAACAGGTTGCCGATGATATTCAAGGAGGTAATTCAATTTCTGTATCTTTATCCAAGCACCCAAAGGTTTTTTCAGAATTTTATGTCAATATGGTTAAGTCTGGGGAAGAGTCTGGTAATTTAAATGAAACTTTTTTGTATTTAGCTGATCATTTAGACAGGGGTTATGAATTAATGTCTAAAGCTAAGAATGCTTTGATTTATCCGGTATTTGTCATTATTGTTTTCATCACCGTTATGATTTTAATGTTAGTAATGGTTGTGCCAAAAATTAGCGCTATTTTAACCGATGTTGGTCAGGAATTGCCATTTTTAACCAGAGTTGTCATTAATCTAAGTGAATTTTTCGTTGCTTATGGAGTGTTCTTCTTAATAGTTTTGGTAATTGGAGGGTTTTTCTTTTTTAGGTTTAGTCGAACAAGGACAGGGAGATTGTCGATTGATAGATTTAAATTATCGGTACCTTATATAGGTGATTTGTATCAAAAAATGTATTTGTCTAGAATTTGTGGAAATATGAATACTATGTTGGCCAGTGGTATTACTGTGGTTAAAGCTGTTGAGACGGCTGCAACAGTGGTGGATAGTGCCATATATGAAGATCTATTGAAAAATGCAGCTGAAGCAATAAAGACAGGGAGTTCAGTTTCTAATTCTTTTACAAATAAGGGTGAAATTCCGAATATTATGATTCAGATGATTAAAGTTGGTGAAGAGACAGGTGAGTTAAATAGCATTTTGGAAACACTTTCAAAATTTTATGAAAGAGAAGTAACAGGAGCTGTTGATATGTTGGTTGGTATGATTGAGCCAGCCATGATTGTTTTGCTTGGTTTAGGTGTTGGGGGATTGTTGGCTGCAATATTAATGCCAATCTATAATATTTCTTCAGCTATTTAGGCATAGTTTATCCACTGTTTTTAGCCTGTTAGATTTTGATTATTAAAGAATGTCTAATATAATACAAGTATTATAATATAATATAAATTGTCGAATTTATTAGCGACGTAAAGTGAGAATAATTTAAAAGGTTTAAGTAAAGTTTTTAAATTATCGAACTGAGGAGCTAATATCAGATGTTAATCTGATATTATATTATTAGTTTAATTATAAATTTATTAGTTTTAATTTAATTTTTATGTTTAAAAATAAACAAAAAGGTTTTTCCCTAATTGAGTTACTTATCGTTGTAGCTATCATGGGAATTTTATCAGCGATCGTTTTGAGTTCTCTAGGAACTGCTAGGGAAAAAGCTAGGGATGCTAGGAGAATAATGGATGTGAAGGATATGTCTAAACTCTTGGTTATTGAATCAGATACAGGGAATGTAGCTTTAGCTGGTTGTGTGTCGGCTGATGCATTAACTTCAACTTGTACAGGTCCTGGGGATATAAGTATGCTTGATACTTATATTGATCCTTCTAAAAGTGCTATAGCTTGTGCTGCAGGGGTAACAGTACCTTGTGCTTATAGTATAAGTGATGATGTTGGTGCTGCTGGAGCAGGAACAGAAGATTTTCAAATTTGTTTCTATCTTGAATATGGTTCAGCTGGATTAGAAAAGGGAATAAATTCAATTGTTGGTCCAATTGGTAATTTAAAAGCAGGTTGTCAATAAAATTAATTTAAGATGGTTAGCTGTTTAAAAATGAAAAAAGGCTTTTCTTTGGTAGAAATGTTAATAGTGGTTTCTATCATTGGTCTGCTTTCCGCTTTCACAGCAGCTTCATTTACAACTTCTCGACCAAAGGCTAGATTGGCGGTAGTACAAACGCAAATGAGCGGTTTACATCCCTATTTAGTTATTTGTGAGAATTCTGGGACCGTGGTTAACTTTACATTGGTAACGCCTGTAATCGATGGAAAGGTTTGTTCTACAGCTAATGACGCGGCAGTATTTAAAGAATTACCAAATGGATGGCAATATACAAAGAGCGCAACTACTGGTAATTATAGGGCATGTACAAATGAATTAGATACACGAGAGGTGGTATGTAGTGAAACAGGTTGTGTAACTAATACACCTGTGACTTGTCCGTAAGTAAATTATGATTATCAAATCAGAACAGCAGAATAGAGGATTTACTTTAATTGAGTTATTGGTAACAATAGCGATTATCGGTATCCTTTCAGCAGTTGTGTTAACTTCCATGGGTGGTGCTCGTAATATAGCTAATGACGGGAGAAGAATTTCAGATATTAAAAATATTCAGTTAGCTCTAGAATTATATTATGATGTAAATAGTGCTTATCCAACTGATATCTACACAGATACACCTTTATCTAGTTTCTTAAAAATATCAAAGGATCCAACCGAAGGAACTAACTATTTTTATAGTAGTAAAGGTCAGAATTATCATCTAGGAGCACTTTTACAAGAGTATAATAAACTTGTTTTAGAGGATGATGATGATACTACTGGTTTTCTTGGAGCAAGCACTGATTGTGCCTCAAAAGTTTCTTCAGGAGATAACGAAAGGTGTTATGATGTAACTCCTTAAAACAAAGAAAAAAATAAAAAACCCTTCAGTTAATGAACTGAAGGGTTTTTTATTTTAACTTGTGGTACTAAATCCAAATAAACAAAATTTGAGGATTAAAATTTTTAACAAAACAATGACTGTTCTTGAGCTTTAGCTCAAGAAAAAATTCCACTGTTTGACGATCCACTAGGAGGAGTTTGGAATTTTTAAGTGATTGTTTTGTGGTGCTTTAGTAAAAAATTTTTTACTACTTAAATTTTGTTTATTTGGATTTGTTATAATTTACCGGTTTTTGTTAATCGCTATTTGTTTTTATGATATAATTTACTTAATGGAAGATTATTTATTGCAAATAGGAGTATTTATTTTTGGAACTATTATTGGGAGTTTCTTGAATGTGGTTATTTTGAGATATGGTCAAAAATCTTTGAATGGTCGTTCAGCTTGTCCAAATTGTGATCACCAATTAAAGTGGTTTGAATTAATTCCTGTAATTAGTTATGTATTTTTAAGAGGAAAATGTAGACAGTGTTGTAAGAAAATTTCTTGTCAGTATCCCTTGGTAGAATTAATTACTGGTTTAATTTTTTTGTTAACTTTTATTTTTGTAGGTGCTCAGAATATTATTTATTTAATATACTTGTGGGTTATTTTTTCCATTTTAATTGTTATTTTTGTCTATGATCTTTATCATAAAATAATTCCTGATTTACTAGTTTTTGTATTTATTGGTTTTTCTTTAATAAGTGTTATAAGTGGTTTTGATAATCTTTCTAACTCTTGGTGGCAATTTTTTCTAGCTAGTAGTTTGTGGGCTGGTCCAATTTTAGCTTTTCCATTTGCATTTTTGTGGTTTATTTCAAAAGGTCAATGGATAGGTTTTGGTGATGCTAAGTTATCTTTAGGAATTGGCTGGTTTTTAGGTTTAGTAGAGGGTTCATCGGCTATTATTTTAGGAGTTTGGTTAGGGGCTGTTATAGGTGTATTTTTAATCTTTCTTTCAAAAGTTGTTCCAAAGGGTCGATTGTCTTTAGGTAGTAAAACTTTTACAATTAAGAGTGAATTACCCCTTGCTCCGTTTTTGATTATTGGAATAATGTTGGTCTTTTTCTTTGGTTGGGATGTTTGGGGATTGGGTGCGTTCTTGTTATGAATAAAATAAATTTAAAAAATGATAGAGGATTTTCTTTAATTGAATTATTGGTTTCAATTGCAATACTTGTGATTGTTTCTGGGATTGTTTTTTTTAATCAATCTGGTTTTAATAATAATGTTTTGCTAGAAAATCTAGCCTACGAGATTTCTTTAACGATTCGTCAGGCACAGTCATATGGTTTGCAATCAAAGGAGACTAAAATAGGAGCAATTTCTACCTTTGAGGCTGGTTATGGAGTTTATTTTGATTTAGCTAATCCTGATAAGTTGGTACTCTATTTAGATGAAAATGAAGATCATATCTATGATTTAGGAGAAACTGAAGTTGATAGTTTGAAGATAACAGGTGGCAGTGAAATAACTAAATTATGTGCAGGAGTTGATTGTAATGTAACCAAACTTAGTATTAGTTTCATAAGACCAGATCCAACAGCATATATAAGTAATAATAATGCTTTTTTAGAGTCAACAGGGAAAATTACTATTACTTCTAAGAAAAACGAAGAGAAGGTTATATCTATTAATAGGTTGGGTCAAATTTCGATCGATTAAGTTTTATGGTTTATTTGTTAGAAAAAAATAAAAATAAATTAAAAAAAGGTTTTACTTTAGTGGAAATGATTACCTCTGTAGCTATTTTTAGCATGGTGATGGTGATTGCTATGGGTTCTTTGATGTCTGTTTTAAATGCTAATAAACAAAATCAGGCTATTCAGACAGCTGTTAATAATCTAAATTTGGCCATGGAAATGATGTCACGTGAAATTCGAGTGGGAAGTGTTTACCATTGTGGAAGTGATGGAGCGATTACAGATCCTAAAAATTGTCAAACTGGTGGGGATTATTTATCCTTTAAGTCTTTTGAAGGTTATCAGGTTACTTATACTTTAAAGCCTGATCCAATTACTGGTTATCAAAGGATAATGAGAAAAAAAGATGATGAAGATAGTTTATTTTTAACATCAAATAAGGTTGTAATTGAAAGTCTGACTTTTTATGTGGCTGGTGCACAACTGGACGGTGGTGTAAGTGATAATATACAACCAAGGGCTTTGATTAGTGTTGGCGGTCATGTTGATTTAGGCTCTGTGGGTGATAGAGGAAAATCGTATTTTAATTTGCAGACTACTGTCTCTCAGAGGTTAATTGATTTTTAATTTATATATGAAATTTTTTATTGAAAAAAGAAGAAGTGATTTTAAAAAAGGGTTTACTTTGATTGAAACTTTTGTGGCTATCACTATTTTAATAATTTCAATAGTTGGACCTTTAACTTTAGTGATGAAGAGTTTATCTATTTCAAAGACTACCAAAGCTCAAATTACAGCTATGTATTTGGCTCAGGACGGGATGGAATATGTTAGGAATATTCGAGATGAAAATATTTTGACAGGTAATAATTGGTTGTTAGGTTTGGGTGATTGTGTTGGTGTTGGTGCTAAGTGTATAGTTGAAACTAGTGATCATAGGAATGTTGATTCCTGTTCAACAACTTGTTCTCCTCTTAACTTTAACTCAGATTCAAAAATTTATGGTTATGATTCGGGAGATCCTCCAACAGTTTTTACTAGGACGATAAATATTAATGAGATAACTCTTAGTCAAGAGGTTCTTGTAACTGTAACCATGGATTGGAAAGAAGGTCCTAGAGACGGAGTCTTTGTAATAGAGGAACATATGTTAAATTGGCAATAATTATGAAAAATAAATTAAACAAAAAAATAGGAAATACTGGATTTGTTACTCTTATTGCTTTGTTATTGGCTAATGTTTTCTTGATGATTGGTTTGTCAGTTTATTCTATTTCTATGAAGGAATTGGGGTTGTCTTTTGGAGGAAGAGAATCTTTATTTGCTTTTTATGCAGCTGATGGTGGAATGGAATGTGCTTTATACTGGGATATACAGAAGGATGCATTTTCAACTTCTACTCCACTTCATATTACTCCTATTTCATGTGCAGGGCTTGATGATATTGAAGTTTTCTATACGGTAGATGAAGGGGAGCAAGTGAGTAGTTTTGATTATAGTTTTGGCTCATTAAGTGATTCTTATGTAGAGGTAACCGTTACAAAAACAGCTGATATGAAAACAGAAATTGTTTCTCGAGGTAGAAACAGTGGTGATCCCAGTGACTCTCGAAGAGTGGAGAGAGCTTGGAGGGTTAGATATTAGTTGGTTATTTTAGTTTTTAGGACGAATTCGTGAATTGAATTCGTTCTTTTTTATTTATTTTACAGTATAAAATGATATAATTGCTCTATGAATAATCCAGAAAAAGTACCAGAATCAGTGTTAAAACGCTTAAATAAGTTAAAAGAAGTGATTGAAAAACACCGTTATTCTTATCATGTATTAGATAAACAAGAAATTTCAGAAGAAGCACTCGATTCTTTAAAGGATGAATTGGTAAAGATTGAAAAAAAGTATCTACATTTAGTGACAACTGATTCACCTAGTCAAAGAGTGGCTGGCCAACCTTTAGAAAAATTTGAAAAAGTAGAACATAAGGTTGCTCAATGGTCTTTTAACGATGCTTTTACCGAGGATGATATTAAAGACTTTAACATTCGGGTTAAAAAAGCTCTAAAAATAGTTGATTCTGATAAATTGGAATATTGTTGTGAATTAAAAATTGATGGAATGCATGTTGTGCTTGAGTACATAGATGGAAAACTAATGATGGCAGCTACTAGAGGTAATGGAAAAGTTGGTGAAAACGTTTTAACTAATGTTAGAACTATTCAATCAATTCCTTTAGTTTTGAGGGAAAAAGTAAATGTAATTGTAGAAGGTGAAATTTGGATGGCTAAAGATGTTTTTGAGAAAATAAATAAAGAAAGAAAAAAAGTTAATGAAGATTTATATGCTAACCCTCGTAATTTGACAGCAGGTACCATGAGACAGTTAGATTCTCAGGTAGTAGCTGACAGAAAATTAGATTGTTTTCTTTATGATATATCTTATCCTGAGAAAATAGTTCCTCAGAAACAAACTGTAGAGCTTGGACAATTAAAAGAATGGGGGTTAAAAGTTTGTGATAAGTTTGAGCTATGTCGGGGAGTTGATGAAGTAATTAAATTTTGGAAAAAATGGCAAAAGAAGTCTGAAAAAGAAAATTATTGGATTGATGGTGTAGTGGTTAAAGTTAACGAAAGGTTATTACAGAAAGAACTTGGTTATACTGGTAAAGCACCTCGTTTTGCGATTGCCTTGAAATTTCCAACAGAACAGGTTACGACCGTAGTTGAGGATATTGTTTTACAGGTAGGCAGGACTGGAGTATTAACGCCGGTGGCCCATCTTCGACCAGTTTCAGTTTTAGGTTCTGTTGTTTCTCGGGCCACTTTGCATAATGAAGATGAAATTAAAAGATTAGATGTTCGAATTGGTGATACTATTATTCTAGAAAAGGCTGGAGATGTTATTCCTAAAATAGTGTCTGTTTTAAAGGAAATGAGAACAGGAGATGAAAAATCTTTTCATTATCCTAAGAGAGTTGTTGTCTGTGGAGGAGATGGGAGTATTGAGAAGATTCCAGGACAAGTGGCTTGGCGTTGTGTTAATAAGAATTCTTTTGCTCAGCAAAAAAGGAAGTTTCATCACTTTGTGTCTAAGAAAGTTTTTGATGTTGATGGTTTAGGACCAAAAGTTATTGATGTTTTGTTGGAGGAAAATTTAATCAGTACTTTTGACGATATTTTTTCTTTAGAAAGAGGTGATTTATTATCTTTGCCAAGATTTGCTGAAAAATCAGTTGATAATTTGCTAGAGGCTCTAGAAAAATCTAAGAAAATTGATTTAGCTAAGTTTATAATGTCATTATCAATTGATCAAGTAGGGGAAGAAACAGCTATTGATCTGGCGAATACTTTCGGGAGTTTCAAAAAGTTTGAGCAAGCTTCTTTAGAAAAATTAGATAAAATTGATGGAGTGGGTGATGTGGTTGCACAGGCAATTATTGATTGGTTTAAGAATAAAGAAAATCAATTAATGGTTAAGAGACTTTTAGAGAAAGTTGATGTGGTTAACCCTAAAAAGATTTCTCAGAAGTTTGTAGGAAAAACTTTTGTTTTAACAGGAACTTTGAGTAAAATGGGAAGGGAAGAAGCCAAGGATAGAATTCGTCAATTAGGAGGTTCTGTGTCAGGTTCTATTTCTGTGAAAATAGATTTTCTAATAGCTGGAGAAAAAGGTGGTTCAAAATTAACTACAGCTAGTAAACTAGGAGTTAAAATTCTAAATGAAAAGGAATTTCTAAAAATGGTGAATTAGTGTTAAAATAACTTCATGGAAATAAAAGAAATAGAAAATTTAGCTAGTTTATGTCGAATTGACTTGTCCGAGGACGAAAAATTAGAATTGTTGGACGAAATGGGTTCAATTCTGTCTTTTATTGATCAAGTTCAAACGGTTAAATTAGATGACAAGAAAGATGTTGTTGGAAGTTTAAGAAATGTAATGAGAGAAGATAAAAATCCTCACACAGAAGGTAAGTATACAGAAGCTATTTTAGAAGAAGCACCTAAAAAAGAAGGTGGTTATTTCAAAGTTAAAAATATTTTATGAAAATTGATACCAAAAAATTAACCATCAGAGAAGCTCACAGTCAGATGCTTAAAGGTGATTTTACCGCTTGCGATTTAGCCCATGCTTGTTTAGATAATATTAATCCCGAACTCAATATTTTTATTGAGTTATTTGATGATGTGTTGGAGCAGGCAGAAAAAGCAGATGAGATGTTTGCGAAAAAAGAAGCTACTCTACTGACCGGAATTCCCATGGCAATTAAGAATAATATTTGTATTAAGGGTAAGAGAACGACTGCTGGTTCAAAAATTTTAGAAAATTATAAAGCAGTTTATGATGCTACTGTTATTAGAAAACTAAAAGCAGAAGGAGTAGTTTTTATTGGAGGAACAAATTTGGATGAATTTGCTATGGGGAGTTCTACTGAAAATTCTGCCTATGGTGTGACTAAAAACCCTTTTGATGAAACAAGAGTTCCTGGTGGTTCGTCTGGTGGTTCTGCTGTGGCAGTGGCTACTGGTGCTTGTTTGGCAGCTTTAGGAACTGATACTGGAGGGTCAGTTCGTCAACCAGCTAGTTTTTGTGGGGTAGTCGGTATGAAATCAACCTATGGAGTAGTTTCTCGTCATGGGGCAGTAGCTGTGGGTTCATCTTTAGATCAAATTAGTCCTTTTGGGAAAGTTGTAGATGATGTCCAAATTATCTTTGATTGTATTAAAGGTAATGATGAGATGGATAGTACTAGTATTCCTGACAAGGTTTACCAAGAAGCTCAAGTGGAGAGAAAGAATAAGGTAATCGGTGTTCCCAAACATTTTGTTGAGAAAGGAGTGGACGAAGATGTTTTAGCTAATTTTTATGATTCAGTCGATCGTTTAAAAAACAATGGATATGAAATAAAAGAGATAGATTTGCCAAATTTGGAATACGCTTTAGCGGTTTATTATATTATTATGCCGGCTGAAGTATCTACTAATTTAGCTCGTTACGATGGAGTGAGATATGGTTTTCTGAAAGAAGGTGAAAATTTGTTGGAGGATTATCTGAAGACGAAAGGGGAAGGTTTTGGCAAGGAAGTTAGAAGACGAATTATGTTGGGGACTTATATTCTTTCAGCTGGCTATAATGATGCTTATTACAATAAGGCATTGGCTTTGAGAGATGTAATCAAGAAAGATTTTGAAGAAGTTTTTAAGACAGTGGATGCTGTTATAACTCCAACTTCACCAACTCCAGCTTTTAAAATTGGAGAAAAATCAAATGATCCTTTACAGATGTATCTATCTGATATTTTCACGGTTTCAATTAATGTTGTGGGAATCCCAGCTATTTCAGTTCCATCTGGCTTTGTTAAAAGAGATGAAAAAGATTTACCTTTAGGTTTACAAATAATAACTCCTGAGATGAGGGAAGACATTATGTTTGAAATTAGTGAAAATTTCTTAGGAAAAAGTGCATAATCTAAGTGCAAATTTATTATATTACTTATATAATATAAATTATATGAAGCAAGCATATAATTCCTGCGTTCGGATTATGTAAAAACATATTATTACCATAATCGTTTTTACAAATCTTCACTTGAAATTATATGAAGCAAGCATATAATTCCTGCGTTCGGATTATGTAAAAACATATTATTACCATAATCGTTTTTACAAATCTTCACTTGAAATTATATGAAGCAAGCATATAATTCCTGCGTTCGGAT
>Ga0208648_1000397_pt1 | contig 45566 bp, 49 predicted proteins | sample AntAceMetag02UKL_FD_184772 | JGI IMG/M metagenome (GOLD analysis project Ga0208648, IMG submission 184772) | Saline lake microbial communities from Ace Lake, Antarctica - Antarctic Ace Lake Metagenome 02UKL (SPAdes) (version 2) | ecosystem: Environmental > Aquatic > Non-marine Saline and...
GAGAAACTTACTAGCAAAAAAATAGGTTGGATGATAAGAGAAATTTTGAAAATTAAAACCTATAAAAAACGAGGTGGTTATGTTGTTGACTGTATAAGAAATAAAGAAAAGCTAGAAATTCTAAAAGAAAAATATGGTATCTCTGGAGATGATTTAATGAATGATTTAGAATTAAAAAATGTGAACAATGTGAACGATGTGAACATCTCTCAATATGAAACTGGGGAAGAAGTTATTGATAATATAGAAAGTCCTTTTAAATAGTGATGTTTAAAATGAAGTTCACTATGTTCATTAAGTCCACAGGAATGATATTACAAAAAATTAATTTATAGCACTTAAAACAGTAGGTTAAATGTTTGAATCCTCTTTTTTGAAAGTTTTCAATCTTTAATGATTTAGGTTATCAGTTTAATTAAAAAGAAATATGCCAAGACATTATTATAGTGGGGCAAGAGATACAACAAGTTCTAAAAAAAGGGTTACTATTAATTGGTTGAAGGAAAATGGATATTTAGAGGAAAATAGCCGTAGATATGGTGGAATAGTTTGGTCTATTGACGGAGAAGAAACAGGGAAGATAAATTTTTATATCTGTCTGAGTGAAGAAGAAAGTTATATTAATTTTACTTATAAAGTTAAACAGTATGGAGAAGAAGATTGGAAAGAAATGGACTATAAATTTAATCTTTTAAAAACTCCTTGTTACTTTGGAGGTTATAGATATTGGTTTGAATGTGGTTTGTGCAAAAATAATGTTTTTTGTGGTTTTAGAGTTGGGATTTTATATTTAACAGGTGATTATTTTGGTTGTCGGCACTGTGCGAATTTGTCCTATGAGAGTTGCAACGAAAGTAAGAGTTTTAGGGGTTATCCTTTTTCTGAATTTACTAGAGAAGTGAAAGCAGAAGAGTTATATAAAACAATTAAAAGGGAGTTCTATAATGGGAAACCCACAAGGAAATATAAACAGTATTTAAAGTTAAATAGAATTAGCGAAGTAGATTTTTTAAGAGCAGAATTAGATTCATTAAGGGAATTATGATATTCACAGTTTATATGGGAAAAAATAGGGAATATGTTGTATAATTAAAATGCTAAACACAAAGTTTTAAAGACTATAAACAAGAATAGTTTTAATCTAAAAAAGAGGTAACGAGCTTTGTGTTTAGCGATTCAAAGTCTTTTCGTTGCCTCTTTTTTGGTATAACAAATTAATATGAAAAATAAAGAAGAAAAAATTAAATATTTTATATATGCTCGTAAGTCCTCAGAGAGTGAAGATAGGCAGGTTCAATCTATCCAAGACCAAGTTGACGAGCTAGAAAAACTAGCAAAAAACAATGACTTAACAGTAGTAAATATCTTTTCTGAATCCAAGTCTGCAAAAGCTCCTGATAGACCTATATTCAACGAAATGTTAGAAAGAATAAAAAACGGAGAAGCTAACGGAATTTTGTGTTGGAAACTTAATCGTTTGGCAAGAAATCCAATTGACGGAGGAAATATTAGCTGGATGTTACAAGAAGGCTTAATCCAATATATTCAAACTTATGGAAGAGGTTATTCTCCCAATGATAATGTGATAATGATGAGTGTTGAATTTGGAATGGCTAACCAATTTATTAGAGATTTGAGAGTAGATACAAAAAGAGGTTTGAAAGCTAAAGCAGAACGAGGGTGGTATCCAACTTTTGCAACTTTAGGATATAAACATAACCCTTTAAAAACTAAAGGGAATAAAGAAATTATAAAAGACGAAGAAAGATTTGATTTAATAAGGAGGATTTTTGATGTTGTTCTTGAGGGTAAATTAAGCCCCCCTCAAATTCTTAATGTAGCAACTGAAAAATGGGGCTTAAGAAATAGGAAAGGGGGGAAGATTTCAAGAAGTAATATATATCGGATTTTATCGGATACTTTCTATTATGGGGAATTTGAATATCCTAAAAAAAGTGGTAATTGGTATCAAGGATTACATGAAGCCATGATAACAAAAGAGGAATTTGATAAAATTCAGTTCTTATTAAGAAGTGATAAAAGTTCGACAAGACCCAAGAGTTATGATTTTGCTTTTAGAGGTTCTTTATATTGTGGAGAATGTGGAGCAATGATTACAGCTGAACATAAACAAAAAAAACAAAAAAATGGAATTGTAAGAAATTATATATATTATCATTGTACAAAAAGAAAAGACCCTAAGTGTTCTCAAAAAAGTATTGAAGAAAAGAAATTAAAAGCTTTAATCGAGGTAGAACTGGAAAAAATTGATATTCCTGAGAGTTTACAGGAATGGGCTGTTGATATGTTGAAAAAGGATAATCAAATAGAATCAGTTTCAAGAAATCATATCTTGGAAAATCTAGATAAGGAGTATAAAGAAGTTGTTTCTAAAATGAGTGGTCTAATAAGCATGAGAGCTGATAAAGAAATAACACCAGAGGAGTTTAAAGAAGAGAAATGTAAATTAGCGAGAGAAAAAGATAGAATTAGAAAAGATTTAAAAGATTTAGACAAGGGAGTTAATGATTGGTTAAAAAAAGCAGAAAAATACTTTTCTTTTGCTGAAAATATAAAAAAAAGATTTGAAAAAGGTGGATTAGATATCAAGAAAGACATTTTAAATTCTTTAGGTTCGAACCTCTATCTAGAAGACCAAAAAATAAAGGTGGATTTTGAAAATACATTAAAAGTCATAGAAAAAATGGCAACTGAATCTAAGCTAATTAATGAAATGTTCGAACCTCTAAAAGGTGTTGAAAACAAAAGGGCTTTAGGAGATTTATACTCCCAAAGTCCTGTGATGCTCCGGCGGCAGGACTCGAACCTGCGACAAATTGATTACACTTATCCAAAAATTTCTTTAAGGGGTGGACTATATCATCATCCTTCTGAACCTTTCAAGTTAGGATGCGAGGCGCTTCCCATCTATCTTAAAAAGATAAACAGTACTCCATAAAGGATAGTCTCTGAACCTTCAAAACTTTTTTAAAAAAGTTAAGCTTGGCTGCTGATTGCCCTCAACTTAATGTTAGGGTTTCCAGACAATTCACCTCGTTTTCGACCTAAATTTCTTTAGGAAGCTGCGTTATACCTTCGTGTACTTCAGCGTGACAATTAGAACATAAGAGAATACATTTATCTAATTCTTTTTGAACTCTTACCCATGAACGAGTTAGTCCTCTACTAGATAATCCAAATTCTTTTTCTTTTGGATCTTTGTGGTGCATAACCAATGCTCTTACAGATTTTTTGTAATTGCATATAGCGCATTTACCACCTTTGTATTCTATAGCTAACGTTTTTAGTTTCTTTCTACGCTTAGCGACTGCTTTTATCATGTATTCAGCCCGATCAGCGTATGTTCTTTTTTCTTTGCGCTTCATATTTATAGTATATCACGTTGTGTATACCACACCTATGTGTACAACTGGAAATGTTTTTCACAGTCAATCGCTCTACCAACTGAGCTACGCCGGAATATTTTTTCATTTTTAATGAACTTATCGTATTTTACACAAAACTAGGGAATAAGTAAACATTAAACATGTATATTTTCAATCTTGCAAAATTCTGTTTTATGATATAATTGTATTTATGAAAAAGAAATACATTATTGCTATTGTGGTAGTCATTTTAATTTTATCTATTTTTACTATAATTTTATTTTCAGGTTATAGATCGTTAAAAAATCAAAATAATAATATACAAACTCTAGAGAGGAGTTCTCAAGATTATAAAATAACGGAAGATTTTGTTTTAGTTAATATTCCTCAGGATAATATTTTCGAAGTTAAAGCGACTACAACTAATAATATGATAAATTCTAATTTAATTTTTAAGAGTAATGGTTTTAATGACCAGGAAATAATTCCTAGAAAATATACTTGTGATGGCGAAAATATAAATCCTGGATTTGAGATATCTGGTGTTAGTCCGAGTGCAAAGTCTTTAGTTATTATCGTTGATGATCCTGATGCACAGGCAGGTATTTGGGTTCATTGGATCAAGTTTAATATTCCGGTGGATGTTACTGAAATTTTAGAAGGACAAGAGCCAGAAGGAATCTCTGGTAAAGGAACAGGAGAAAATTTAGAATATTTTGGTCCTTGTCCTCCTGATCTAGAACATAGTTATTCTTTTAAATTATATTCTCTTGATATTGAATTAACTTTACCTGAGGGAAGTGAAGAAGATGAAGTACTAGAAGTAATGGAAGGTCATATTTTACAGACAGCTGAATTAGTTGGTAAATATGAAAGAATAAAAGAATAATTTATGTATATAAAAGTGATGGCTTTTCCAAAGTCTAAGAAAGAAAGTTTGAAGGAATTATCAAAGGATAGGTTTGAAGTTAGAGTTAAAGAAAAAGCTGAGAGGAATATGGCAAATCAAAGGATCATTGAAATAGTAGCTGAATATTTTGGAGTTAGGGTAAAAGATGTTAAAATTATAAATGGACATCATCACCCAAGTAAATTAATTAGTATTAACAAGATTAACAATTAATTAAAATAAAGGGATGAAAAATATAAAGATAAATGCAATTGGTCTAGAGTTAGACGAAGAAACAAAAGCTTATCTAATGAAAAAATTAGAGAGTTTAAGAAAGTTTATTAATTTTGATGATGAGGAGGTGACCACTGATATAAGATTGAGCAAAGAGACTCGAAGCCAGCGTTCTGGAAATTTGTACAAAGCTGAGATAAGTATCATGACAATAGGGAAGAAATATGGTGCCAAGGGTGAAGGAGATGAACTTTTAGCGGCTATTGATGATATGAAGGATGTTATTTCAAAAAAGATATCTTCTCATAAAGGGAAAAAACAAAGTTTGTTTAGGAAGGGTGGTATAAAAATTAAGAAATTATTAAAAAGAGGAGGGGAAGTAAAAGATTAAAAAATAATATGACAATGAGTAGCAAAATAACAATTTTATTAGTAATAATTTTATTTATTGGGGGGGTAATTTATTTTAAATTTATGAACAAAGATCAACAACCTGTAGATGACAATATAAATCCACCAAAGGAAGTTGCCAGTGATGTCATTTTTAAGACTAATTTTGGTGATATCGGTATAAAATTATTTTCAGATAAGGCACCGAAGACAACAGAGAATTTTAAGAAATTAATAAGTGAAGGTTTTTATGATGGAGTTAAATTCCACAGAATTGTAGAAGGTTTTATGCTTCAAGGAGGAGATCCTTTGACAAAAGATGATAGTCAACAGGGTTTGTGGGGAACAGGTGGCCCAGGCTATTCATTTGAAGATGAAATTTATCCTGGGAATTCAAATGTTGTTGCTACTATTGCAATGGCTAACGCTGGACCTAATACAAATGGTAGTCAGTTTTTTATAAACGTTGCTGATAATAATTTTTTGGATCAAAAACATACTGTATTTGGTAAAATAGTAAGTGGTTTAGATGTTGTTCAACAAATAGGGGAGACTGAGACTCAAACAAGTCCTTCTGGTGAAAAGAGTTTACCTGTTAATCCTGTGGTTATAGAAAGTGCTGTTTTAGCGAATTAATATAATCAATTTCTTGACCTCCTTCTATTAGGACGCGATCGATAATTAGCTCATCTTTGTCAAGATGAGCTTTTTTGATGATAATTCTCTTTTTCTCTTGGAAGAAATGGGCTCTAGGCCAAGAGTCAAAAGCTTGGATTTTTTTGAAGTTTATTTTAGCGTTGTCTTCTAGGTCTATCAAACCATTATTAGAAGTTAGTTTTTGGGTATAGGTAGCTTGTGAATGATCTTGTTCAATTGTTTTAGCTTCACTATTTATTATTTGAGGAATAACTTTTTCGAGTAATTTTCCACCTAGGTGAGCCAATGATTTCTCCAATTGACTTTTGGTAGGTAATTCTGAAAGTGAGTCTTTCCAGAGGGTAAATTTTTCTTGGGCCATGATCGGTCCATGGTCCATTTGTTCATCTAGTAAAATAATAGATACTCCTGTTTCTTTTTTGTCATCTAATAAAGCACTGTGAACTGGAGTAGCTCCTCTTAATTTAGGAAGTAGAGAAGGATGGACATTAATAGTTTTATGTTTAGGCAGGTCTAGAATAGATTGTGGAATTATTTTACCGTAGGCAGCAACAACAAATAGATCCCAATGGTTTTTTCTTAATTTATTTAAAAATTCTTTGTCTAATTTTTTCGGTTGCAAAGTTGGGATATTATTTTTATCTGCCCAGATTTTTATAGGTGGGGGAGTAAGTTTCAGTTTTCTTCCAGCTGGTTTATCAGGAGTTGTTACAATTAAATCCGGCAATAAATTTACAGGGGTCGGACCCCTGTAAATTTTTAATTCTTTCAAAATGTCTACTGCAAACTCAGATGTTCCGAAAAAGACAATGTTTGATTTTATATTATCATTTTTAATGGCTGTTTTTATCATATACATATTATATAATATATATATGATAAAAACTAAATATTTGGTTTCTGTTGTTGTCGTTGTTGGTTTTTTTGTGTTGTTGTTTTTTCCAGAACCAGAAAGTAATTTTTTGATGTATATGAGTACTGCTCTAGCTTTTGTTGGTTTAATTACCTTTATTCTTCTCAAAAATAAAAAATAGTTTTTATAAAGAATCTATTTTATATTTATAAAATTTCTTTTATGTTAATATCTTGAGATAGTTGTTTTTACTAGTATTTAATAAAAAATATGAAAAATTCATTTACGTACATTTTATTTTTAATTGTTTCAATTTTTTCTTTTTCGTTTGTCTCTGCTGATCTTATTCCTCCAAATTCACATCCTTTGAATTTATGTGTTGAAGTTGTTAATTTAGAGCAATTTCCTGATATAAATTTAATTGGTTATATTGTTGGTCCAATGATTGAAAATTTCGAAACTTATCCTATTGAAAGTGATAAGTGTTTAACTAAAGGTTACAAGTTCAATTTACTTAGTATTTATAATGGTTCTGTTGAATTAGATAATCTTTTATTAGAAGAAGTTAAAGTATATGGTGGTTACGTTAATGAGGATGATCCTTTAATAAAAAAGAAGGTAGAATATTCACTTGTAGAGTTAGACGGTACAAAAATAGTTCTTTATAAATCTAAAGAGATATCTAGTTATAATGATGGTTCAGAAGATAAAGTTGAATTGTTTGAAGCTTCTTTAGTTATTGATCCTTTAGATCCGCCTGTTCCTGATCCGAGTGATGGTTCAGAAGACAAGGTTGAGTCACTTGAAACTTCTGTGAATAACAATCCTTTAGGTTTAATTATTTCTGATAAAACTGAAGAGAAAAGTTTCTGGAAGTCTATTTTATGCTTCTTTGGTGGAATTTTTGGTAAAGGTTGTAAATAAATTAGTTTATGTTTTATGAACAAAAGTTTTTACTTTCTTTACTTTTAACTTTGGTTGTTGAGATATCAACTATTTTGGTTTTATTGAGGTTTTTTTACAAAGAGAAATTGATAAAAACATCTAAAGTTATTTTAGCTGGTTTTATTGCTTCAACCTTAACTTTACCTTATTTTTGGTTCATCCTACCTTTCTTTGTTTCAGACAGGGGTTTATATATTATTCTTGGAGAGAGTTTGATTATTCTTATCGAGATGTTTTTATACAATCAGCTACTTAAGCTTAATTTTAAGAAGGCTTTTGTAATTTCTTTCATGGCAAATATTTTATCAATTCTTATTGGTTTGCTGATGTAAATTATATTTCTCCTAATTTTTTTTGTCGCCAATCATAATTTTGCGAAGGGCTGTTTGAGGGTCTTCTCCTTTATAGAGAACCTTGTAAATATAATCAATGGTGGGTGTGTCTATTTTATATTCTTTAGCAATTTCGTGAGAAGCTTTTACTGTGTAATAACCTTCGACTGTTTTGTGTTCTTTCTTCATATCCTCAACAACTTCTGAAGGAGTTTTACCATCAATACAAAGTCTTTTACCAAATTCTTTATTCCTGGTTTCTCCAAAGGAGGAAAGCATAATATCTCCCCAGAAGGAGGTTGAGCCTGGGAGGAAGGTAACATCGGAAGCTCCCATTTTTTTGGCTATTTTATAAACATCAAAGGCAGCCTGTGTGATAAAAGAAGCTTTGGTTCCTGCTGTAAAACCTAATCCTTCGCAAATACCTGATCCGATAGAAATAAAGTTTTTGAGAGCCCCGGATATTTCTACGGATAGAACTTCGTTATTAGTATGAATACGAAGACTGTCGCTGCTAAATATGTTAGCTATGGTTTTTGCACAGTCATCATTTTCGCAAGCAATTTCTGCAATAAGAGGAACTTGGTTAGCTATATCTGAGGCAACTGTTCCGCCGGAGAAGATTGCGATATGATGATTGAAGCTACTGTTGTTTATATTTTTTCTAACTATGGAACTAAGTAATTCATGGGTCTGGATATCAATACCTTTTGAAATGATGACGAAGTCTGTGTCTTTATTAAGGGAGGATCTAATATCTTTTAAAGCAATATTAAAAGCTTGAGCACTGATTCCAATAATGACAAGGTCTGCATCTTTAATTAATTCTTCTTTTGTTTGGCAAATCTGTATTTTTTCATTGAATTTCATTTCTTGGAAATGGTGGGGATGTGTACGATTATCAATAAATTCCTGAATAATTTTTTCGTCTATATCCCAGAAAAAGAAATTATAATTATCATCTTTTGAGAATTTTTTTGTTAGGTAATGGGCCATAGCACAATTAAAAGCACCAAATCCTAAAAACGCAATTTTTCTTTTTTCTTTTTCATTCATTTTTGTATATAATGTTATTTACTAATTAAAAACATTATCTCATAGAATGTTAGAGAGATAAACTATTATAAATTAACAAATTAAATATCATGGAATTAAAAGGAACAGAGACAGAGAAGAATTTATTAAAATCATTTGCGGGAGAGTCTCAGGCTCGGATGCGTTATGATTATTTTTCAAGCCAAGCTAAAAAAGATGGTTTAGAACAAATTTCTGCTATTTTTGCGGAAACAGCTTTAAATGAAAAAGAGCATGCAAAAAGGTTTTTTAAATTTTTAGAAGGTCGTCCAGTTGAGATAACAGCTATTTATCCAGCAGGGAAGATTGGAACTACTTTAGAAAATTTGAAGGAAGCGGCTGAAGGTGAAAATGAAGAGTGGTCGGAATTGTACCCAGAATTTGCCAAGGTGGCTGAAGAAGAAGGTTTTGTTGATATCGCTACTACTTTTAAAAAGATAGCTGAAGTAGAAAAAGCTCATGAAGACAGATATAGAAAATTATCAAATAATTTAGAATCTGGAAAAGTATTTGCCAGAGGAGAAAGTTTAACTTGGAAATGTAGAAATTGTGGTTATTTACATGAGGGGTTAGCAGCACCGGAAATTTGTCCAGCTTGTTTACATCCTCAAGCTTATTTTCAGATTAAAGAAAGGAATTATTAAAGTTGAATCAAAAAGACAAAAAAAGACAGGCGCCACGAAGTGGTGCCTGTTGTTTATTGGTTTAGGAGGATTGTCTATTATTTCTTAAAATCTTCTGGATCGTACAATTCTGGGTATAGCTTTTTTGTGCAGTCTTCATAAATTCCGTGTGAGAAATCAATAGGGTGGTGACGGCTTATATAGCTTTCTAATTGTTCCCAACTGTTATCGTCTCTGCGGATTTTTTTACAAGATGCACAGATAGGAATAATTTTTCTTAACTTATTCATCTTTACAGCATATTTTTTAAGTTGTTTGGTTTTCTTTTCTAGGGCTATCAATCTTTGTTCTTGATTTTCGATGTTTTGACTAGCCCCAATGATTTTAATAGGTTTGCCATTTTTTCTAACGACTGATATTTCCACAGAGAACCATTTGGTAGAACCATCTTTGCAAAAATGTTCCAATTTTAAAGTTTGTTTGTCTTTTCCGTTGACTTGAGAAAGAAGTTCATTTCTGATTTTTTCCGAAACAATTTGAAATGATTCTATTGTAAGAGTTTCTTCTAATGATCTTCTCGTAGCTTCTTCTACTGTATAACCTCGAAGCTTTTCAACGGAAGGACTGACATATTCCCAAGTGAATTCTGGGAGTTTTATTTCCCAGAAAATTTGGTTATCAAGTCCTTCCATTAAATTTTTGAAATCTGTTGTGTTGTTTTTCTCCAATTTTTCCTCCTAGTCTGCTTAAAGCAGACTTTTTATTTTTTATATTAAAGGACAATTACCAAAATACTGAAAATAATTATACATTACTTTTTACATTTAATCAATACCTATAGGTATTTGAATCTAGATAGTTTTTCCACTACTAGTTTTTTCTCCGTGAATATTTTTAGCTTTACTGGTAAAGAGAATACCTTCGAGGTGATCAATTTCATGTTGGAAAACTTGAGCCATTAAACCACTGGCTCCAAAAGTGAATTTTTTACCATATTCATCAATAGCACTAACAGTTGCTTTTCTACATCTTTCAACTTCTCCGTAAACATCACGAACACTGAGACAACCTTCTTCTAACCATTGTTTTTCTTTAGAAGTTTTTATTATTTCAGGATTAATAAAGACAAGATCTGAATCTATATTATTTTCAAAGAATTTATTAGAGACAATAAAAATTCTGAGTGATTCTCCGATTTGTGGTCCAGCTAGAGCAATGGCATCATCAGTGTTTTTTAAGACATCTTTCATTTGTGAGATAATATTCCTAATCTTAGGGCTAGGGATATCCTCTAGGGCAATTTTTTCAGCCTGTTGTTCTAAAATTTCGTGACCTTTTTGTAATACTTCTACCATACTTTTATTATAATCTTTTTTAGAAAAGTTGAAAGTGTTTTCTATTTTTCTTTTTTAGCTTTTCTGTGTTGTCCAATTTTCCACCAAAAGAGTTTTTGTTGGTCTTTAAGTGGTTTACGGCTTTCTTTTACTTCTGACCAATATTGATATATTGAAGCTTCTGGAATTTTTTTGAAAAAACCTAAATAAAAACTAAAGGAACCAACACCTTTTTTAGCTTTTTCTCCAAAATAATTTCTTATTTCATTTACTAGGTAGTGTTTTTCTGAGTGAAGGGATTTATTTTTTTCTGTAGGCTTAGAGAGAAGATCACTGATATTTTTGATACCATTTACTGATTTGGCTTTTTCAGATTTCTTATCAACAGGTTTTCTAAATTTATTTTTTATGAAGTCACTTGTTATTTTTTTTATTGATATCTCTATTTTTTTAAAGTTATCAATTTGATTAGGGGAGAGTTGGTTTATTTCCTTGATTATTTTTTTTGAAAAAACTTTTTGTGAGATTTCTTCTAGAGGGATATAAGTTTTTTCTGATATTAATAAAATTAATTCTATTAGAGTCGTTTTAAGAAGAGGGAGCTTAATTGAATCATCTAAGCTATTTACTTTCATTTTATTTTTTCTTAAAAAAAATTTGTTTTTTTCTAAATCTTCAACACGAACAATTAAAGCAGGTTTTCTGTTTAAGGAGCTTTTGGGTTTAGGGTAGGGAATAAAGATTAATGATCCAACTGAAAAGTTTTTTGAAGAAAAGAATAACACCGGTTTTTGAAAGCGATTTCTATAAACAGGTATAGTGGTGATTAAGTTCATCTTAATAATTTACAAGCATTAGATTATTGTCATCTAAGACGTAAATTGAAGAACTATCTTTCTTTACGAAGACAGGATTTTTTCCTTTATAAATTGGTTGAAAGTTTTGGATATTATCACTGATAACTTCTAGAGCATAGATACCGTTGCCGGAAGAGATAATAACAACGTCTTGTCTGTTTTTGTAATAATCAATGGCTGTGATGGATTCTTTTAGGGAAAGATTTTTATCTGGAATATTAGCTAAAGTTGAAGTGGCAGTGAGATCTTCTTGAAAAAGGGAAATTATTCTTGTGTATTCAGAATCAATTTCTCCAATTAATAGACCACTAGTATTTTGAGGAATAAAGAACGGTTGAATTTTTGAGGTAGTCTGTTTTTTGATATTTACATCTTTTATCCATGGCCAAAATTTATCCTTTGATATTACTATAGTATGTTTACCTTCTTCCAAATCAAATGAAGGGTTAATATCTTGTTGAGCTAATTCTCTTTGGTTATCTATAAAGATAATTAGATTTTCATCCAATGATTGAATTTGTAATATACCATCTCGGTTGTTTTTATAGGTTGTAGTTAAAACAACAGTTAAAATAACTATTAATATAAAGATATATATATAAGAATGTTTCTTATTTTGTTTGTTTTTTCTCATAATTTCTATGATAACACCAAAAAGCTAATTTAATCAATTGTTATTTTATAAGAAAAACCTTAGAATAGAGTAATGAAGAAAGATAAATTTATTATCCAAAGTTTGGATGGACAGAAGAAATTGTCTGGCGAGGTTAAGATAAGCGGTGCAAAGAATGCTGTTTTGCCAATTATGGCTTCTAGTGTTCTATTTGAAGACAATTTTTTAATGACCAATGTTCCTGAGATAGAAGATTTAAATAGAATGACTGAAATTTTTGCTGGTTTGGGAATTAAGATTAATAAACAATCACAGGGAGAGTATTTTATAGATCCTCATGGTTTAAATAAATTTGAAATTGATGAAGAGACTTCGAAAAGATTAAGAGCTTCTGTAATTTTCACTGGTCCGTTGTTGGCGAGATTTGGTGAATTAATTTTTCCTCATCCCGGTGGTTGTGTGATCGGTGCTCGACCAATTGATTTATTTTTAGATGGTTTCCAAAAAATGGGGGCTAAGGTTCAAGTTAGAGATGATAAATATTTTGTTACAGCTAAAGATAAAAAACTTCAAGGAGCTAACATTTTTTTTAAAGTTCAGAGTGTAACAGCTACTGAAACATTTATCATGGCTGGAGTATTAGCTGAAGGGGAAACTATTCTTAAAAATGTAGCTATGGAACCAGAAATTGTTAGTTTGGTTGATTTCTTAAATTCTTGTGGAGCAAATATTACAGGAGCAGGAACTCCTACTATCAGAATAATGGGAGGAAATTTGTTAAAATCTGACGGGAAAGTTTATCAAACAATTCCTGATAGAATTGAAACAGGAAGTTTTCTTATTTTAGGAGCTCTTTGTGCTGAGAATTTGAGAGTGAGTAATTGTGAACCAAAACATTTAGGAATTTTAATTGAACTATTAAAAGATTCAGGAGTAGAGATTGAAGTTGGCCAGGACTATTTAAATATTATAAATAATAAAAAACAGAATAGTGAGTTTAAATCTGTAAGTATAAAGACTCATGAGTATCCTGGTTTTCCAACCGATTTACAGGCTCCCTTTGTTGTTTATCTAACTCAGGTGACCGGAGAAAGTCTTGTTTTTGAAACTATTTTTGAAGGTAGATTAAATTATACTGATAATTTAAAGATGATGGGGGCTGATATAAAAATGTGGGATGCTCACAGAGCAACTATTAAAGGACCTAATGTATTAAAAGGTAGAGAGTTAGATGGTCCTGATATTAGAACCGGGTTTGCTTTTGTAATTGCTGCTTTGATTGCAAAAGGTGAATCTATCATTAATAATGTTTATTATATTGATAGGGGTTATGAAAATGTAGAAGAAAAGTTGAGACAGCTAGGTGTAGATATTAAAAGAATTAATTAACTAACAAGAATCATTAAGAATGGTTGGATAAGAAAATATGTCATTTTTTGTTAAAAAATTAGGAATAGATCTTGGAACGGCTAACACATTGGTATTTTCTCCAGGTAGAGGAGTTATTTTAAATGAGCCGTCTGTGGTGGCTGTATCTGAATTAGATAATAAGATTTTAGCAGTTGGTTCTGAAGCGAAAAATATGATTGGAAGAACTCCTGAAAGTATTGTAACTTTTCGACCTATGAGAGATGGTGTGATTGCTGATTACAAAGTGACGGAAGCTATGTTACGTTATTTTATAAATAAAGCTTTAGGTAAATGGAATTTTTTTAAACCAGAGGTAATTGTTTCAGTGCCAGCTGGAGTAACATCGACAGAAAGAAGAGCAGTTATTGAAGCTACTATTAAAGCGGGTGCAAAAAAAGCATTTGTGGTGAAAGAACCTATTTTAGCCGCCATTGGAGCTGGGGTAGCTATTGAAGAACCAGGGGGTCATATGATCGTTGATATTGGTGGTGGAACTATTGATGTAGCAGTTATTTCCTTGGGTGGAATTGTAGCTTCTACTTCAGTAAAATGTGCTGGTGATAAAGTAAATCGAGCAATTGCTGATGCAGTTAAAAGAAGTTCAAATTTATTTATAGGTGATAAGACAGCTGAGGATATAAAAATACAGATTGGTTCAGCACTTCCTTTGGAAGAGGGTTTAACTATGGAAGTTAGAGGAAGAGATTTTATTTCTGGATTACCTCGTTCTGTGGAAGTTAAAACTAATGATATAGCTAAAGCTATTACTAAAGAATTAAGAGAAATGGTTAGGGCAATTAAAGTTGTTTTTCAGGAGACCCCTCCTGAGTTGTCAGCTGATATTATTCAAAAAGGAATTATTATGACAGGGGGTTCTTCACAATTGAGAAATTTACCCGAATTGATTTATCGAAGAACTGGTGTGGAGGCTCGTTTAGCTAAGGATCCTCTCTATTGTGTTGCTAATGGAGCAGGGGTGGCCTTGCAACATATGGATACTTATAAAAGAAGTGTTATTTCTAAACGTCGTTAATTTTATGTTTTCATCTATTGATGTCGAGAAAAATATTCATCACGCTTATTTACTAGAAGGGGAGAAAAAAGTAATTTTTCAAGAATTATTAGATTTTTTAGATAAAAAACTTAATTTTTTTGTTAAGGCTAATCCAGATTTTTGGCTAGGGGAGTTTGATACTCTAGGAATTGATGATAGTCGGGCTTTTAAAGAATTTCAGTCAAGAAAATCTTTTTCTGGTGGTAAAAAGATTTTGGTAATTAAAACTAACTTTATTACTCACGAAGCTCAGAATTCTTTATTGAAAGTTTTTGAGGAACCAACCAAGAATACTCACTTATTTTTAATTATGCCTTCGATTGAGACGATTTTACCGACTCTTTGTTCTCGGTTGTTATTAATTAAGCATTCGGAGGTTCAACCTCCGAATGGTTCACTTGGAGGTTCAACCTCCAAGTTGGAGGTAGGGGGATTTTTGAAAGCTTCTTTGAGTGAACGACTGGAGATGATTAAAGTTTTTTTGCCTAAAAGTAAAGAAGATAAAGTTAGTAAAGCTGAAGTGATTAGTTTTTTAAATGATTTAGAAAAGTTTCTTTATGAGAGTGACAGAATAGTAAACTCTGAGGTTGAAAATGTTTTTAGTGAAATAAGACAATGTCGATCTTATTTAAATGATCGTTCTCCTTCGGTCAAGATGATTTTAGAACACCTTTCTCAAATAATTTAAAATTTGTGGATAAGTATTCTTGACTTTATTTTTTATTTATATTAAATTAATAATTGGTAGTCCATCATAAACCTTAGCTTATGGGAAGATTGAATTTGTTCTTTGGTAACGGGCATCACAAAGCGATGACATCCAATATCTGAAATGCCACCGACGACCGACGGCGGCATTTGCCACCGAAGAAGCTTTATTTAAGCCCTAGCTGAGGGGGCTAACATAAAAACTCTGCTTAGGGGATTAATTGTGGTGAGGCGTTGGGAGATTTATCTTCCAGCGCCTTTTTTTGTGTTACAATAAAATTGATGTCAATCTATTATAATTCTAAAAGAACTAAGAATTTGTTTAACCCTCAATCAAAGAAGTCTTTTAAATTGAGTCGTTCTAAAATTGATTTGTTTTTACAATGTCAGAGATGTTTTTATTTAGATCGCCGACTTGGTGTGGGACGTCCACCTGGATTTCCTTTCAATCTTAATAGTGCTGTGGATGCATTATTTAAAAAAGAATTTGATATTCATAGGGCTGAAAAAACAGCTCATCCTCTTATGGAAAAATATGGTATTGAAGCGGTGCCTTTTCAACATGAAAAAATGGATGTTTGGCGAGAAAATTTTGTGGGGGTACAGGCTCTCCATGAGAAGAGTAATTTTTTAGTGTTCGGAGCTGTGGATGATATTTGGGTTAATCCTCAAGGAGAATTAATGGTGGTGGACTATAAGTCGACTAGCAAAGATGCAAAAATAACTTTAGATGCTGATTGGCAGATTGCATACAAAAGACAGATGGAAATTTATCAATGGTTACTAAGGCAAAATGGATTTAAAGTTTCTGATACTGGTTATTTTGTTTATGCTAATGGAAGGAAAGATAAGGCTGCTTTTGATGGTAAATTAGAATTTGATGTAACAGTTATTCCTTATATTGGTTCAGACAAATGGGTGGATAAAACTTTGATGGATGCTAAAAAACTTTTAGTTAGTGAAATTATTCCTCAATTTGCCGATGATTGTGATTACTGTAATTATAGGAAATCAGCTGGTGATGTAATAATCGAACAAAATAAAAAATATAAAGATAGTCAAAAGAATAATTCTTTATTTTAAATTTTATGCCATTAAAAACAAAACAAATGAAAAAAATTAAAGAGGAAGTTCTGGATTTGAAACAATCTCCTTTGTATGCTGAGAGAATTAAGAATAAGGTTTTTCCAGTGATTGGAGAGGGAAGTCATGATGCTGAAATTATGTTTGTAGGAGAAGCTCCTGGAAAAAACGAGTCTCAAACAGGTAAACCTTTTTGTGGAGCATCGGGGAAAGTGTTAGATGAACTTTTAGATTTTATTGATTTAAATCGACAGGATGTTTATATAACTAATATTGTTAAAGATAGACCGACTGCTAATAGAGATCCATCTGTGGAAGAGATAGAAATTTATGGACCGTTTTTAGATAGGCAAATTAATATAATTCAACCGAAAATAATTGCTACTTTGGGTAGATATTCAGCTGAATATATTATGAAAAAGTTTAATTTGGGAGATCAAATTGAAACTATTGGTAAAATGCGAGGAAAAATTTTTGAAACAGAAGCCCCTTATGGGAAATTAAAAATAATTCCTTTGCTTCATCCAGCTGTAGCTCTCTATAATTCGTTTAGTCGAGATGATTTAAAACAAGATTTTAAATCACTTGGAGGTTCAACCTCCAAGTAAAATAAAAAAAAGAGGAACTTTTAATTCAGTTAGATTTTGTTATAATATTTTCCAATGAATACTAAAGAAATAAGACAAAAATATTTAGAGTTTTTTAAATCAAAAGAACATACAATTATTCCTAGTGCTTCTATTATGCCAGAGAATGATCCTACTACTTTATTTACTGGTTCAGGAATGCAACCTATGGTTCCTTATTTATTAGGAGAGGAACATCCAGCTGGAATAAGGGTAACTGATTCTCAAAAAAGTTTTAGGGCTGGTGATATCGAAGATGTGGGAGATAATCGACATACAACTTTTTTTGAAATGTTAGGTAATTGGTCTTTAGGTGATTATTTTAAAAAGGAACAAATTGAGTGGATATTTGATTTTTTAACTAAAGAATTAAAACTTGATCCCAATAGAATTTACGTATCTGTTTTTCGTGGTGATGAAAAGATTGGTATTCCACGGGATGATGAAGCTGTTGACCTATGGAAGGCAAGATTCAAAAGTGTGGGAATTGAAGCGGAAGCTGTGGATTTAGCGGAACATAAAGGTATGGGAGAAGGAAGAATTTTTTATTATGACGAAAAAGAAAATTGGTGGTCTCGATCAGGCACTCCAAGTGCTATGCCAGTGGGAGAGCCAGGTGGTCCTGATTCAGAAATGTTTTGGGATTTTGGAGCAGACTTAAAAATTCATGAGAACTCACCCTATAAAGATAAACCTTGCCATCCAGCCTGTGATTGTGGAAGATTTTTAGAAATCGGTAATAACGTGTTTATGGAGTATCTAAAAACTGAATCTGGTTTTCAGCCTCTAGAAAAGAAAAATATTGATTTTGGTGGTGGTCTAGAAAGATTATCAACAGCAGTTTTAGATAATCCTGATATTTTTATGATTGATCTGTTCGATGGAATGAGATTAAAACTGGAAGAATTATCAAATAAGAAATATGGTGAGAGTGAAGAAATAACAAATTCTTTTAGAATAGTGATGGATCATTTAAGAGGAGCTACCTTTATTATGGGAGATGATAGAGGAGTAGCTCCTTCTAATACTGATCAGGGTTATATTGTTCGTCGTTTAATTCGTCGAGCTATTCGTTATGGTAAACAATTAGGTGTAGAACAGGAACTTTGGACAAAAGAAATTGTCAGCATGGTAATTAAAGAGTATGAAGATACTTATCCTGAATTAGTGAGAAATAAGGATTTTATTATAGAGCAATTAGACAAGGAAGAAATTCAATTTTCAAAAACTTTAGAAAAGGGCTTAAAGGAATTGGAAAAAGGAATTGATCCATTTGTGTTATTTACTACTTATGGTTTTCCAATAGAAATGACTGAAGAAATAGCAAAGGAAAAAGGAATAAAAATTAATGTTAAAGATTTTAAAGAAAAAATGAAACAACATCAGGAACTTTCACGGACAGCTGCCATTGGAAAATTTAAAGGAGGTTTAGCTGATTCCTCAGAAGAAACAACTCGTTTACATACAGCAGCTCACTTATTGTTAGCAGCTTTAAGAAAAGTTTTTGGAAGTGAAGTTCAACAGAAGGGAAGTAATATTACTGCAGAAAGGTTAAGGTTTGATTTTTCTCATAATGAAAAGATGACAGATGAGCAGAAAATTGAAGTAGAAAATTTGGTTAATGAGGCTATTAGAAAAGATTTAGGCGTTATTTGTGAAGAGATGTCTTTAGAAGAAGCAAAGAGATTGGGCGCAACTGGTTCTTTTGAGTCAAAATATGGAGAACGGGTAAAAGTGTATAAAATAGGGGATGGGAAAGAGGTTTTCTCTTACGAAATCTGTGGTGGTCCTCATGTGGATAGTATTGGAGAATTAGGTAGATTTAAAATAATTAAAGAGGGAAGTAGTAGCGCTGGAGTAAGAAGAATTAAGGCTATCCTAGAATAATACACATTTCTTATTTAATTATTGTTTTAATGTGCTAAAATATTAGAGTATTTTATTTTTATATTATTAATTTCTTATTAAAAAAAATTATGGCGACAGATAAAAAATCACTTCAAGATGTAACTCCACCTAAGAGGTCAATTCAGGATATTCCGATACCTAATAGAAAAAACAGTAAAGAGCGTGGAGGGAAAACTCCTGTTGGTTTTTTTGGTTCAAGCAAGAGTAAAAAAGATAAAAAAATTAAAAAGAAATTTTGGATTTTTTTGGTTTTGCTATTAATAGCTGGTGGTTCTTTCTTTTTCTTGATGTCATCTAGTGTGATTATTACAATTACTCCTATTCAAGCGCAAGAGAGAGTGGATTCTAGTTTTATTGCTGTTTCTGATAAAGAAACTGGAGGAGTTCCTTTTGATATTATGGCTGTAGATGAAATTGGATCTGAAGATGTTATTTCTACTAGCGAGGAAGAAGTAAAGGAAAAAGCTAGCGGTCAGATTACAGTTTTCAATGATTTTAATGAGAATACTCAAAGGTTAATTAAAAATACTCGTTTTGAGACTTCTGAAGGTTTAATTTATAGAATTCAAAATTCTGTGGTTGTTCCTGGTCAAACCGTTGATAGTAGTGGAAAAACTGTTCCTGGAAGTATAGTAGTGACTGTTTATTCTGATCAACCTGGAGAAAAATATAATATTGGTTTAACAGATTTTACTATTCCTGGGTTTGAAGGAGGAGATCGATTTGATAAATTTAGTGGAAGATCTAAGACTAGTATGACAGGTGGATTTGAAGGTGTTAAAAAAATAGCATCTGAGGAAGATATTGATGAAGCTAAAATAAAAATAGAAGAAAAATTAAAACAGAAGCTTTCAGAAGATATTATGACAAAAATTCCTGATAATTTTATTCTTTATGATGAAGGTTTGTTTTTTACAACTGAATTTATGGGGACAGCTGACTCTGAGGATCCAACTACTGGAATGGTTTCAGTAAGAGAGAAGGTTTCTGTTTATGCTGTTATTTTTGATAAAGATAATTTAAATAAGCAGATTGCCGATGAAACGGTATCTGACTATCAAGGGGAAGATATTACAATTAATAATCTCAATGAAATAAATTTTGAAATAAAAAACAGAGATGAGGTTGAACCTTGGACAGAAGGACGTTTTATTTTTTCTCTAAAAGGTGAAGTTAATTTTGAATGGCTCTATGATGAAGTTATGTTAAAGAATGATTTTGTTGGTCAACCTAAGAGTGAAACTAACAACATTCTAGCTAATTATAATGGGATAGAAAAAGCTGAAGTAGAGATAACACCGTTTTGGAAAAATTCATTTCCTCGTAGTACTAGTCAGATACAGATCGTTAAAAACTTAAATACAGATTAGTTTCTTTTAATAATTTAGAGACTCTTCTCAAAAGACTTGAAAAATAATATTAATTTTGTTAAGATATCCCTGTTATAATGAATAATAAAGAAGAACAAGAGCAACAGTACGTAAACGGTACTATTGTTGAAGCTTTGCCTAATACTCTTTTCAGCGTTGAAATTGAAGGCATGGAAGAGGAGAGTGATAACACTGCTATAGTTTATTTGTCTGGAAAGATGAGAATTCATAGAATTAGAGTGTTAGTTGGTGATAGAGTTAAAATTCAGACTGATCCTTATGGTGGTCGGGGTAGAATTGTTCAAAGATTAAAATAATGAAAGTAAAATCATCAGTAAAAAAAATGTGTGTGAAATGTAAAACTGTTCGTAGGAATGGAAGAGTTCGTGTTATCTGTGAAAATCCTAGACATAAACAGAGACAAAGATAATTAAATAAATTAAATAATGAGAATATTAGGAATAACAATACCAGAAGAGAAGAGATTAGAAATAGGCCTGACGGCTTTATTTGGTATTGGGAGGACAAGAGCCCATAAGATTTTGGAAGAAGCTGGAATTGAATTTTCTAGAAAACCAAAGGATGTTTCTACTGATGAAGAGAATAAGATAAGAAAAATTGCAGAGAAATATAAGTTAGAAGGTGATTTGAAGAGAGAAGTTACTGGGAATATAAAAAGATTAATTGATATTAAGACTTATCGAGGTTCACGACATAGTAGGAATTTACCAAGTCGTGGTCAAAGAACCAGAACTAATGCACGAACTTTACGTGGTTCTAAGAAAACCATGGGTTCAGGTAGGAAAATAGCAGCTAAAAAATAATTATGGGAAAAAAACGTATAGTTAAAAAAACAGGAAGGCAAGGAGGGGGCAAAAATAATGCTCTTAAATCAAGAATTTTATCGCATGGTACTAAAAAGAAAATAGAATCAGGTATTTTGCATGTTAGATCTACCTATAATAATACTAGAGTGTCTTTAACAGATAATCAGGGTGATTTAGCTTTTTCTCTATCAAGTGGAGGTCTTGGCTTTAAAGGGGCTAAAAAAGGAACTCCTTTTGCAGCTGCTAAAGCTGGTGAGTTGGTTGGTGAAATGGCAAAAAATATGGGGGTTAAGACAGTTGATGTTATCGTAAAGGGTGTTGGTGCTGGAAGAGAATCTTCTATTCGAGGTTTTGTTTCTAACGGAATTCATATTAATTCTATAAAAGATATGACTCCAATTCCTCATAACGGTCCAAGAGCCAAAAAACCAAGAAGAGTATAAATAAATAATTATGATTATAAAAACTAAGTATAAATTGTGTAGGAGATTGGGAGTTGGTATTTTTGAAAAATGCCAGACACAGAAATTTACTTTGTCTGAAGCAAAGAAAAGTGGCAATAGAAGATTAAAGAGAAGAAAAATGCCTTCTGAATATGGTTCTCAATTGATAGAAAAACAGAAGTTAAGGTTTGCTTATGGTTTAAGGGAGAAACAACTATCTCGCTATGTTAAAGAAGCTTTGTTAAACAAAGATGCTAATATTACTGAAAGTTTGTATACACGTTTAGAGACAAGACTAGATAATGTTGTTTACCGATTAGGATTGGCTTCAACTAGAGCCATGGCTCGACAAATGGTATCTCATGGTCATATTGTTTTAAATAAAAGAAAAGTTACTGTTCCTTCATGTCGAGTAAAGATGGGGGATAAAATTTATATAAGAAAAGGTAGTGAAGATAAAGGAGTTTTTGCTGAATTGAAAGAAAAAAGTAAAGCAAAAGCATCTGTTGATTGGCTTACTTTTAATCTTCCTAAGAAAGAAGGTAGTATGATCGGTTTACCTAAATTAAAGAGTCAAGAAATATTTGATTTTAAATCTATCCTTGAGTTTTATGGAAGGTAGAAATTTGCAAATTTCTTGAAAATAGTGTATATTTATGGTGTTAAATTTATTAAAAAATCTAATTTAGTGGAGTAATTGATTAAAAAAAATATGTCTGAATATAATATCTTATTACCCTCAAAACCCAAAATAATAAAAGAAGATGGCTTCAAAGGTTTTTACCAGATTGATGGTTTTTACCCTGGTTATGGTCATACTATAGGAAACTCTTTAAGAAGGGTTATTCTTTCATCTTTATCTGGAACGGCTATTATTTCTGTTAAAATTAATGATGTAAGTCATGAATTTTCAACAATCGATGGTATTAAAGAAGATGTTATCAGAATTTTACTTAATTTAAAGAAAGTTAGAATTAAACTTTTATCTGATGAAGAACAAGTTCTTAAATTAAAAGTTAAAGGTATTAAAGATGTTACTGCTGGAGATATAGAAAAAACAGGTCAAGTTGAAATTTTAAATCCAAAACAAGAAATAGCTACATTGACTACAGCGAAAGCAGTTCTTGATATGGAGATAACAGTAAGAAAAGGTTTGGGTTATATCAGTAAAGAGACTTTACAAAAAGAAATAACAGGAATTGGTACTATTGTTTTAGATGCTTCTTTTACACCCATTCGAAGAGCTAGTTATGAAGTAGAAAATATGAGAGTTGGTGATAGAACAGATTTTAACCGATTGAATATTTTTATTGAAACAGATGGGACAGTTATGCCTAAAGAAGCACTAGAGAAGTCAATTGAGATAATGGTTAAACAGTTAAAAGCTATTATTGGTTTTGAAGAAGAAGAAGTTGAAATTTCAGAAGAAGAAATGAAAGGAGCAGAAAAGGAAAATGATAGCAAGGAAGATAAAGATACAGACACAGATTTTTTAAAAACTCGAATAGATACTTTACGTTTATCTCTAAGAACAATCAATGCACTTTCTGAAGAGAGTATTAGAACAGTGGGTGGGTTAGTTCGTAAGAGTGAAGATGATTTATTAGCTATTGATGGTTTAGGAGCTAAAGGTATTCAGGAAATAAAAAGGGCGCTTAGTGATTTTGGTGTTGTACTGAAACCAAGGAATAAATAATTAAAGATATATGAGACACCATAATACTAACAGAAAATTCGGTAGATTTAGAAATCAAAGAAAAGCATTGCTAAGATCTTTGGCTATTTCCCTTATTGAACACGAAGTTATTAAAACTACAGAAGCAAGAGCCAAAGAATTACGTCCTTATATTGAAAAGATTGTAACTAAAGGTAAAAATGATTCTGTCTGGTCAAGAAGATTGCTTAATTCCAAATTAGGTAGTGGTGGAGAGTCTTCTGTGAAGAAGATAATCGAAGTAATTTCACCCAAGTATAAAGATAGACAAGGTGGTTATACAAGAATTACGAAATTGGAGACACGACAGGGTGACGGTAGTCTAACTGTTCAAATTGAATTTGTTTAATATTTTAAAAAACATGGAATATAATTTAGATGCAACAGGAGAAAAATTAGGAAGATTATCTACGAAAGTAGCTATTTTGTTAATGGGTAAGAATACTACTGATTTTCAGAAGAATGTAGTTGTTAATGTTAAAGTAAATGTTAGTAATGTTTCAAAGCTAGATATTTCTAGTAAGAAAATGGATCAGAAAGAATACAGTAGTTATTCAGGTTACCCAGGAGGAAGAAAAGTAAGAAAAATGAAAGCGGTTGTTCAGAAAAAAGGGCAAGCAGAATTGGTAAGAAAAGCTGTTCGTGGGATGTTACCTGCAAATAAGCTAAGATCAGTAATAATGAAAAATTTAATAATAAAATAAGTTTATGACCATAAAGAAAGCTACAAAAAAATATTTAGAGACAGTTGGTAGAAGGAAAACGGCTGTGGCTCGAGTTCGTATAACTGAGGCTGATAAAAGCACTTACGTTGTTAATGGTAAAAAACTATCTGAGTATTTTCCAACCAACGAATTACAAGGTATTGTTAAAGATGCTTTGAAGATATCGAAGGTAGAAGCAAAGTTTACTGTTTCTGGTTTAGTAAAAGGTGGAGGAATTAATGCTCAAGCAGAAGCTTTTAGACATGGTATTTCTAGAGCTTTATTGATATTTGATGAAGAATCTAAAAAAACTCTTAAAAAAGCTGGTTTCTTAAAGAGAGATCCTAGAATGAAGGAAAGAAAGAAATTCGGTTTGAAAAAAGCTAGAAAGTCACCTCAGTGGAATAAACGATAAAGTACAATAAGTATCAAGTATTAAGTATTAAGTTTGAAAATTTTTAGTAAGTCTCCTATAAATGGAACTTGTTTCAAGTTTTTATTTTTACATTTATGATTGATGAACCTAAGGAAAATGAAAAGCAAGAAGATGAAGAGTTTAGCTCTGAAGATGATGTTATCTTTGAATCTGAAGAGGATTTATCTGATACAGATGTTGTTAAAAAATTAAGAAATAGACTAAAACAAACTACTTCAGAAAAACAAGAATATTTAGATGGTTGGCAAAGAGCTAAGGCTGATCTTGTTAATGTTAAAAGAGAATTTGGCGAAGATAAAACTAAATTTATAGAATTTGCTAAAATGGATTTAGTTTCTCAACTTATTCCAGTTTTAGATAGCTTTGAAATGGCTTTTTGTGGTAATGATAAGATACAAGAAGAGATTATTCAGGAATGGTTAGTTGGTATGCGTCATATCTATTCTCAACTTATATCTGTTTTGAGAGAAAATGGTGTGGAGCAGTCTGAATCTCTAGGTGAAAAATTTGATCATAATTTTCATACATCAGTGGGAGTAGTTAAAGTTGAAGATGAAAAAGCTGATGGTATAATAACTGAGGTTGTTCAGAAAGGATATTCTTTAAATGGAGTAATCATTAGACCAGCTAATGTAAAAGTTGGTGAATTTGGGAAAAAAGATGCAAAAACATAGAACATTATTTTAGTGATTTATGTTTTCGTATTTTGATTATAAGCTAAGAAAGACCCTAAACCATTAATGAATGGTCGGGCAAGAAAAATATTATGTCAAAAATTTTAGGAATAGATTTAGGAACAACTAATTCAGCTATGGCCATCATGGAAGGTGGTGAGGCTAAGATTATAGAAAATGCTGAGGGTTCAAGGACTACTCCTTCGGTTGTAGCTGTTTCAAAGACCGGAGAAAGATTGGTAGGACAATTAGCCAGAAGACAAGCGGTAACTAACCCTAATAATACAGTTTTTGGTATTAAAAGGTTTATTGGTCATACCTATGATGGTAAAGAAGTTCAAAAAGATAAATCAGTTGTTCCCTATGAAATAAGTAAATCAACAACTAATGGAGTTGAAATAAAGATGGGTGATAAAACTTATCGACCTGAAGAAATTTCTGCCATGATTATTCAGAAACTGAAAACAGATGCTGAAGCTAAGTTAGGAGAGAAAATTACAGAAGCTGTCATTACTGTTCCAGCTTATTTCAACGATTCTCAAAGAAAAGCTACTAAGGATGCCGGTCAAATTGCTGGGTTGGAAGTGAAAAGAATTATTAATGAACCAACTGCTGCAGCTTTATCATACGGTTTTAATAAGAAAAATGATCAGCAAATTGTTGTTTTCGATTTCGGAGGAGGAACTTTTGATGTGTCTGTTCTGGAAGTGGGTGATGATACTGTTGAAGTTAAATCTACTGACGGTGATAGTCATATGGGAGGACAGGATATTGATCAGAAAATTATGCAATGGATAATTGCTGAATTTAAAAAAGATAGTGGTATTGATATTGGTAATGATTCTTTAGCTCTGCAAAGATTAGATGAATCAGCTGAAAAGGCTAAGTTAGAATTATCTACAGCCTCAGAAACAGAAATAAACATACCCTTCATTACTTCCGGAGCAGATGGTCCTAAACATTTACTTTTAAAGATGTCACGGGCTAAATTGGATGAGCTAGCTGGAGAATATATTGACCGTTCAATCGAAATAACTAAAAGAGCAATAGAAGCTTCTCCATTTGAAGTGGGTGATATTGATGAAATTATCATGGTAGGTGGACAAACTAGGATGCCTGCTATTCAAGAAGCTGTTAGAAAATTATTTGGTAAGGAACCTAACCAGTCTATTAATCCAGATGAGGTAGTTGCTGATGGTGCAGCTATTCAAGCTGGAATCTTGCAAGGTGATGTTAAAGACGTGCTTCTCTTGGATGTTATTCCTTTATCATTGGGCATTGAGACCATGGGAGGAGTAGCTACTAAATTAATAGAGAAAAACACTACTATTCCAACATCTAAATCTCAAATATTTTCAACAGCTGCAGATAATCAGACTTCTGTAGAAATTCATGTGATTCAAGGTGAAAGACCTTTGGTAACTGATAATAAGAGTTTAGGTAGGTTTATCTTGGAAGGTGTGACTCCTGCTCCAAGAGGTATTCCTCAGGTTGAGGTTAGTTTTGATATTGATGCTAATGGAATTTTAAATGTAAAAGCGACTGATAAGGCTAGCGGTAAAGTTCAGTCTATAAGAATTGAAGCTAGTTCTGGTTTATCAGATGAAGATGTAGAAAAGATGAAAAAAGATGCTGAATTACATGCTGATGAAGACAAGAAGAAAAAAGAGACTATTGAAACTAAAAATATAGCGGAACAATTTATTCATACAGCAGAAAAAGCTTTAAAAGAAAATGAAGGTAAAATTTCTGATGAAGTTAAGAATGATGTGACTGCTAAGATAGAAGCCTCTAAACAAGTTAAAGACAGTGTTGATATTGAGGTTATTAAAAAAGCTAATGAAGACCTTTCTGCTGCTATGCAAAAGATTGGAGAAGAGGTTATGAAGAAAATGCAGGAAGAGCAAGCTAAACAAGCTCCTGCTGCTGGGGAAGAACCAAAAGAGGGTGAATCTAATTCAGACGGAGAAGGAAATGTACACGATGCTGAATATAAGCCAGCTGATGAAGGAAGTACTTCAGAGGATGATGGAAATAAGACAGATGATAATAATAAATAAATATGTCTAAGGATTACTATAATATATTGGGAATTGATAAAAAAGCTACCAAAGTAGAAATAAAAAAAGCTTTTCATAAATTAGCTCATAAGTATCATCCTGACAAAAAAGATGGAAATGAGGTTAAATTCAAAGAGGCAAGCGAAGCTTACTCTGTATTGTCAGATGAAAAAAAGAGGTCAGAATATGATGCTTACGGACAAGCTTTTGGGGGAAACAGCGGTGCTGGTCCTCAAGGTGGCTTTGGTGGTTTTAGTCAACAACAAGGACAAGGAGGTTTTGAATTTGATTTAGGAGATATCTTTGGTGATTTTTTTGGTGGAAGAAGCTCTGGTAAAAAAAGAGGAAGTGATATTTCTATCGATATAGAAGTGTCTTTTTCTGAAGCTGTTTTTGGTGTTGAAAGAAAAATTTTGATAACTAAAAATTCATTTTGTAAAAGTTGTAAAGGAACAGGAGCTAAAAAAGGATCTGAAATGGAAACTTGTCCTACCTGTAATGGTAATGGAAAGGTAAGAGAAACTAAACAATCTTTTTTTGGTTCATTTTCTAATGTTAGGGTTTGTGAAAAATGTCATGGAACGGGTAAAGTTTCCAAGGAAAAATGTAAGGACTGTCACGGAATGGGTATTCAAAGGAAGCAAGAAGAAATTAATGTTAAAATACCAGCTGGTATTAATAATGGTGAAATGATTCGTCTAAGTGGGGCCGGAGAGGCTGTAACTGGCGGTGTAGCTGGTGATTTATATATTAAGGTAAGAGTGACTCCTCACAAATATTTTAGGAAGGAAGGAGTTGATTTGAAAATGGATTTAGAGGTTAAACTTTCTGATGCTTTGCTAGGAGCTGAATATACAGTTGAGACTTTGGACGGAAAAATAAAGGTGAAAATTCCTAAAGGTGTTACCCATGGAGAAATGTTGAGAGTTCGTGGTAAGGGTGTACCTGTTAGTGAAATCCGGAGAGGTGACCTCTTTATTAAAATAAAGATTAAATTACCTAATAAGCTTTCTAGAAAAGCTAAGCAACTTGTTGAAGATCTAAAAAAGGAAGGTATTTAAAAATCAGGAGGTCCATCTACCGATATTCTCTTGGTATAGTTTTAAAAATTCGGAGGTTCAACCCTGCCTGTCCGGTAGGCAGACTCCGAATTTTTTCTATTTTTACTTTTAGTATATATTTTGCTTGTAATTTTTTTGTGATACAATAAAAAGACTATTATGCAAGTAAATACTGATGAAAAAGCTATAGATGAGGTGTTAACTCGAGGAGTTGAGCAGATTTTTTCTAAAACAGAGGATTTAAAAAAATTATTGATGTCTGGGGAACAGATTAAACTTTATTGTGGATTCGATCCAACTGCTCCATCTTTACAACTTGGTAATGCAACTTTAATAAAAAAATTATCTCAATTTCAAAAATTAGGCCACAAAGTTATATTTTTGGTGGGTGATTTTACTGCTTTGATAGGTGACCCAACTGATAAAAGTTCTGCTCGTCCTAAATTAACGAAAGAAAAAATTGAGGAAAATTTGTTAAATTATCAGAAACAAGCATCTGTATTTTTAGATTTTGAAGGGGAAAATCCAGCTGAGGTAAAATTTAATAGTGAATGGAATGATAAGCTAAATTTTAGAGACTTGATTGAATTGTCTTCTAATTTTACAGTGCAACAGATGATTCAGAGAGATATGTTCCAAAAGAGGATCAAAGAGGAGAAGCCAATTTATTTACATGAATTTTTGTATCCTTTAGCACAGGCTTATGATTCTGTGGCAATGGATGTTGATTTGGAAATTGGAGGCAATGATCAAATGTTTAATATGATGCGAGGAAGGGATTTACAAAGAGTTGTAAATAATCGAGAAAAGTTTGTTTTGACTATGAAATTATTGGCTGATGATGACGGTAAGAAAATGGGTAAGTCGGAAGGTAATGCCATTTTTTTAGATGAAAAAGCTGAAAATATTTATGGAATTGTGATGTCTTTAACAGATGGTTTTATTGCTAATACCTTTGAGTTAATGACTGATAAACCAACAGAAGAGATAGAGGAAATAAGAATTCAAATGAAAGAGGGAACAATTAATCCTCGTGATTTGAAAATGCAATTGGCTTTTGAGTTAGTTAAAATAATATATGATAAGCAAGAAGCAGAGAAAGCACAACAGGCTTTTGTTGATCAATTTCAAAATAAAAGTATTCCAGATAATTTAGTAGAAAAAACAGGGACAACTGGTCTTGATTTATTAAATGTATTAGTGGAGATTGGTTTGGTAAGTTCAAAGAGTGAAGCTCGTAGAAAAATGGATGAAGGAGCTGTTAAATTAGATGAAGAGAAAATTACTGATCACAAATATCAGTTAAAATTTGGAGACAAGGAAGAAAAAATATTAAAATTAGGGAGAAAAATAGTAAAGTTATGCCGATAAGTGATATTAAAAAAATGTTTAAATCATTTGTGAAATTTTGGTGGATGTCACCGGAGGCTATTTTTGAAACTTACCAAGAAAAAAATGAGAGAGGTGATTCAGAAGCTACAACAAGTTTAAGTGTTTATAGAAGTTATTATAAGTAATTGCAGGTGAGAATAATTTTAAAGATTTTATATTTAAGATTATTGAGCTAAGAAATTTATATAAAGAATAATTGACAATTATGGGGGTAAGTATATACTTATGTATATACATTATTATGGAAGCAAAAATTAAAAAATGGGGAAATAGTTTAGCTCTTAGGTTACCCAAAAAAACGGTTGATCTTTTGAATTTGAAAGAAAATTCCTTGGTAGGTTTTGATTACGATAAAAATCAAATTATTATAAAACCAAAGGCGGAAGAAAAAGAATATTCTTTAGAAGAATTACTTGCTAAAGTTACTCCAGAAAATATTCATGAAGAAATAGATTTTGGTAAACCTGTAGGTAAAGAGATATGGTAAAAAATAAATATATACCAGAACAAGGAGATGTTGTTTGGTTAGACTTTGACCCAACTAAAGGTCACGAACAGAAAGGAAGGAGACCCGCTTTTGTTTTGTCTTCTGGAAAATATAATAAAAGAATTGGTTTGGCTCTATTTTGCCCTATAACATCTGTTGCTAAAACTTACCCTTTTGAAATACCTTTAGTGAGTGATAATATAAATGGTGTTATTTTGTCTGATCAAATTAAGAGTTTTGATTGGAATAAAAGGAATTTAAAATTTATTTCTAAAACTAGAAAAGATATCGTTTTAGAAGTTGTTAAAAAAGTTATAACTTTAATAAAATAAAATATGTCTAAAAAAATATTATTGTCAGGGGTAAAACCTACAGGACGACCTCATATTGGAAATTACTTTGGAGCAATGAAACAATTTGTAGAAATGCAGGATGAGTTCCAATCTTTTGTTTTTATTGCTGATCTTCACGCTTTAACTACGGTTCAAAATAAAGAAGAAATGCAATCGGGAATTTTTGATTTAGTTTTAGACTATCTAGCTATCGGTTTGGATCCAGAAAAAGTAGTTCTATTCAAACAATCAGATGTTCCACAAGTGACTGAATTAACCTGGATTTTTAATTGTATTACAACAATGCCATATTTAATGAGAGCTCACGCTTTTAAGGATGCAGAGGCTAAAAATAAGGAAATCAATGTTGGTTTATTTGATTATCCTGTTTTAATGGCGGCAGATATTTTAATTCAAGATTCAGACGTAGTGCCTGTAGGGAAAGATCAGAAACAACATGTTGAGTATGCTAGAGATATAGCCGAAAAGTTTAATCGTGTTTTTGGGGAAACTTTTAAATTACCTAAACATCAAATTTTAGAAGAAACAGAAACTGTTCAAGGAACCGATGGTCAAAAAATGTCTAAGAGTTATGGAAATACCATTGGACTATTTTTTAGCGACGAAGAAATCCAAAAAGCTGTTATGTCTATACCTACTAATTCAAAAGGAGTTGAAGAATCAAAAGATCCAGAAGATTGCAATATTTTTGCTCTTCATAAATTATTTAGTTCAGAAGATGAGCTTAATGAAATAAGGAAGAGATATATTGAAGGTGGTTTGGGGTATAAGGAATCAAAAGATATTTTGATTAAAAATATTAAAGATTTTATTAGTCCTTTGAGAGAAAAAAGAAAAGAATTTGCTGATAATAAAGAGTTAGTTTTGGAAATATTAAGAAAGGGTGGGGAAGTCGCTCATCAAAGAGCTGAAGAAAAGATGAAAGACGTTCGTCAAAAGGTGGGGATAGAATTATAAGCTAAAATTTATTTAATAATATGTCAGAAAGAATCAATATAAAAGATTTAGAGGATAAAGTTGATGAGGAAGTACAGATTTCTGGGTGGGTTAATGTGAGGAGAGATCATGGAAAATTAATTTTTATTGATTTGAGAGATGCTTCTGGATTAGTCCAAATGGTAGTTTTACCTAATCACAAAGAAGCTCACGAAGTAGCTGACATGGTTCGTTCAGAATGGGTACTTGAGGTCAAAGGTAAAATTAATAAAAGACCAGACAATATGGTTAAAGAAGGAGAACTTAATGGAAGCGTCGAAATTGAGGTTTTAGACATAAAAGTGTTAAACGAAGCTAAGACTCCATCTTTTGATATTCTGACTGATGGGAAGGAAATTGGGGAAGAAAATCGACTAAAATATCGTTACCTAGACTTAAGAAGACCCCGTTTAACAAATAATATAAAAATTAGAGGAAAAATAGTAAAATTTATTAGAGATGAATTAGAGAAGTTAGATTTTACAGAAATAGAAACTCCTATTTTATCTAAATCAAGCCCGGAAGGAGCAAGAGATTTCGTGGTTCCTTCTCGGGTAGATAATGGTAAATTTTATGCTTTACCACAGGCTCCTCAACAATATAAACAACTTTTGATGATGGCTGGTTTCGAAAAGTATTTTCAAGTAGCTAAATGTTTTAGAGACGAAGATACTCGTAGTGATAGACAACCAGAATTTACTCAAATTGATATGGAAATGAGTTTCGTAAAGCAAGAAGAAATAATGGCTTTAAATGAAAAATTACTTATTGATTTGGTGGAAAAATATTTTCCAGAAAAAACTATTCAAGAAAAACCATTTCCAGTTATTTCTTATAAAGAAGCTATGGAAAAATATGGAACAGATAGACCTGATTTAAGAAAAGATAAAGAAGATAATAATTTATTAGCTTTTTGCTGGGTAGTTGATTTTCCTTTCTTTGAAAAGGTTAGTGATTCTGACAATCCACAGGCTCAGGGTGAGTGGACATTTACACATAATCCTTTTTCTGCTCCTCAAGATAACTGGATGGATAGTTTAATGGATAAAAAAGATATTGAAAATATTATAGCTACTCAATATGATATTGCTTTAAATGGTTTTGAAATTGGTGGTGGTAGTATTAGAAATCATAAATCAGAAAGACTAAAAAAAGTTTTAGAGATTATTGGATATTCAGAAGAACAGACAGAAAAAGATTTTGGTTATTTTCTAGAAGCTATGGATTATGGAACACCACCTCATGGAGGAATTGCTTGGGGATTAGACCGTTTGATTACAATTTTATTAAATGAGTCTTCAATTCGTGAAGTTATTCCTTTTGCTAAAACAGGTGAGGGAAGAGATTTGATGATGAATTCTCCTGCTGGAATTGAGAAAGAGCAACTAAAAGAATTAGGTATTAATATTCCTGAGAAAGGTAAATAATTTATTAATGGAGGTTGGAAATTAAAAAGACTGTGCTTCTGCACAGTCTTTTTTTATCTAGTGTCTTTGAGAGTTAAACTGTATTTTAAGCCTAGAAGCATAAAGATACCCAGGGTTAGAAATAGGAAACGAATATCTATAATTATTAAAGCAAGAGAGGCCATTAAAGGAGCAACTGAGTAAGCTAAAGGACTGATAATTCGGAAAATGCTAATAATTTCACTGTCTTGAGCATTGATGTGTTTAAAAAAGTAACTTTCTGAAGCAATTTCTACTGCGCTGGCACCTACTCGTGTGGCAAAGAGCACTAAACCCCAAATCCAGAATGCATGACTAGTAAGAAAAGAAAGAACCATGGTTGAAATAGAAATAATTATTATTCCACAGTTTAAGATTTCTTTCTCTCCTAGTTTTTTGTCAGCTAATTTACCTAAAGGTAATTCAAATAGAACAAAAGGTGTAAGCATTATGGTAAAAATAACTCCTATGATTTTCCAATCAAAGCCCATACTTCTGTATAAGTAGATAGGTGTGTAGATAGTCATCCAAGCATAGAAGAAACTTAAGAAAAATTTGACCATAAATATTTTATAAATATTTTTATTTTTTATGATCGTCCTAATGGTTTTAAAGATGGATGTTGATTTATAGATAGGATCTTTAAATTTTCTAAAACCAGATAGTAGAATGATAATAAAAGGTAATAAGATAAGAGCAGAGACAAAATATACTCTACAATAATCGTTACCAATTATCATAAGGCCAGCTAAGGATGGGGCAATTACCCAAGCAGCGTTACTTATAGTAAGATAAATTCCTCTAACCTTACCTGTATTTGTGTCAGAGGTGTATTTTTCTAAAAAGATGTCTAGATTAAAATAGATAACAGAACCTATTATTAAATAAACAATAAAAGAGGCTAGGACTAGAGTTGTATTTTGTGAAAATGCTAGAAATAATAAGGACGTTATACTGGTAATCGTTATAATTAAAGTTGTCAGGAAGTTTCCTATTTTTTTAAGTAGAGTAGGAATACCTAAAAGGATAATTATACTTAAAATAGCACTGATGGTGTATAGGTAACCAACCAATTCTAATTTATCGGCTGGTAAAAATTTTTCAATAAAAATAGAGTTTACATAGGCTGGAATAGCTACATGCAAAGCAGTTAGAAAGCTTAACGCGTATAACAATAACTTAGATTTATTTTTTTTCACAATAATTGATATTTTTATACTCTAAGAATAACAGGGATTACAACTGGTCTTTTGTTGGTATTTTGAAATAGACAGCGACCAACATTATCTGTAACTTCTTTTTTAATTACATCAAAATCAACTTGTTTTGAACCTTTCACCATTCGTTCAACTGTTTGCCTAGTGATATAACGAGCTTGTTTTAATAGTTCTTGTGATTCTCTTAGATAGATAAAACCTCTTGAAATAATATCAGGTGATTTTTTTAATTTACCTGTATTTAAATCAACCATAACGATTACAACAAAGATTCCATCTTGGGCAAGATTTTGGCGATCGCGGATAACTACTTCTTGTATTCCTCCAATCGAGAAGCCATCAATCATAATTACACCTGAAGGAGCTTTTTCTTTTAAGATAGTTATTTTTTTACCTTGGTCTTGTATTTCTACAATTGAACCATCATCGGGAATAATAATATTTTCTTTAGGAAAACCCAGTGATCTTACTATTTCAGCATGAACTTTTAGCATAGAGTGATGACCGTAGGCTGGTATAAAGAATTTAGCACCAACTTTTTTATTTATCCATGCTAATTCTTGAGCGTTACCGTGTCCGGTTGAATGAACGTCTAGAGTTCTATAATGAATTATTTTTAAATCATGTCTATATAAGTTATCTTCGAGTCTTCTAACTGATATTTCGTTACCAGGAATAATAGAAGATGATAAGAGAATAGTATCTTTTTCATTTAGAAAAATATTTTTATGTTGTTTAAGAGACATTCTCATCAAAGCAGCAAATTCTTCTCCTTGAGATCCTGTGGCGAGAACAACAATTCTATCTGGTGGATAGTTAGCAATTTCTTTAGAAGAAATTATGGTACCTTTTTTAGGCTCAAACATCTTTGCCATTTTAGCTATCTCTATGTTTACTTTTATACTTCTACCTTCTGTAATAATTTTTTTACCGTATTTTTCTGCTATCTCAATTATTTTTATCATTCTTTCGAATTGAGAAGCAAAAGTTCCTATAATTAAACGACCGTTAGTATTTTTTATAATTTGTTCTATGTTGTCGTAGACAGTTTTTTCAGGTATAGACCAACCTGGTTTTTCAACGTTAGTGGAATCAGCGAATAAAAGTAAATTATTATCTTTTCCAATATCACCCCAAACTTTCTCTTCTTTTTCTGAAGGGATACCGTCAAAATGTTTTAATTTTACGTCTCCTGTTATAACTATATTTCCGAAGGGTGTTTCTATGGAAGATCCAAAAGCCCCAGGGATTGAGTGAGTGACAGGAAAGAATTTTATTTTTAAATTACCTAATTTAACTTTTTCTCCAGCACTAACATTTTTAAAATTAAGTGGTGGATGGGTAGGGAAGTCTTCCATTTTTTTCTGAATCATTATGGAAGTTAATTCACTTGAGTAGATAGGAGGGTTTCCAATTTTCTCCATGATATAGGGAATAGCACCGATATGGTCTAGGTGACCATGGGTAACAATTAAAGCACGGATTTTACTCTTTTTTTCTTCTAAATATTTTGTATTAGGTATGATGTAATCAATACCAGGAGCATCTTCTTCAGTGGTAAATTGGACACCAGCATCAAAAACTAAGATATCATCTTTGTATTCTACTAACATCATATTTTTACCAACCTCTTCGACTCCACCAAGTGGAATTATTCTTATATTATCATTTGATATATCAGATGATTTTTTGTCAGGTTGAACTCTTTGGATAGGTTTTGGCCTTCTAAAAGGCTTAGGTTTAATATGTGAAGGATTAACATTCCTTTTCACTGTTGTTTTAGTTACTCTGCTTTTTACAGGCTTAGTAACTTTTTCTGTTTTTTTGTTATTCATTTTCTTGTAATTTCTAATAGGATTAAGTTATTAATTAATAATAGTTCTAAGAATTTAATAATTATGAGTTATAAAAGATCTTCCAGATTTTATTGGTTTCGATATACCATTCATTAATATTTAAAAATCTTTCTGAAGGAATGGTTAATTGTTCTATTTTTATATTTTTTATTTTTTCTGGAAGTATATAAATAAATTCTGGTGAATAAATAAAAGTAGCTGGGACATCTGTACTTATCTCTTCTTGAAACATTTTAAATTTTTCTTTTTTAGCTTCTTCATTGGTATCTATCCTAATTTCTTCAAGGAGACTGTCTGTGGTTATATTAGCATACATAGCAATGTTTAAACCTGGGTCGTTTCTTTGCGATGAATGCCAAAAGGCAAATAGATCCATGTCTCTTCCGATAACTTCACCAAAGAGAAGAGAGTCATACTGTCTTGGTCTGATAACATTTTGGTTTAGATCACCGATTTCAAATATTTTAAGACTAACCTGTGCTCCTAATTTTTCCCAATCTTCTTTAATAATGTTAGCTACAGCTTTAAGTTCAGGTGTGTTAGCTGTAGAAATAGAGAATTTTAATAAAGTTGTTTCTTTTCTGGTTAGTTTTTCTAAAATACCATCAGGATTAATTTTCCAATTATTTGAATCTAGAATTTCTTTAGCTATTTTCAAATTATCTTTTTCTTTATCACTTTTTGTATAATAACGTGACTTAGAAGGTACCGGGCTATCAATGGCTACTCCATAATTGTTAAGAACTTCTTCGATTATCTTTTCACGATTAATGGCTATATTTAAAGCAGTACGCACTTCTTTATTTGTAAAAACTGTTGCTTCGTCTTGATTAAAGAAAATACCAAAAATTCTTGGAAGAGGAGTAGAAAGAATCTGATGTTTTTCTTTAAGTAATGATACTTTTTCAGGACTGATTGAATTAATACTGTCTATTTCCTTATTTATATAAGCTGTTAGAAGTGATTCTTCGTCTGAATAAAGCTTTATATCAAGTCTTGAAATATAGGGTTCTCCAAGGGAATAACCTTCAAAAGATTCTAAGTTATATTTTTCTAAAATATCTGATGAACCTCTTTTTATTTCCTTAACTTTATATGGACCAGATCCAATTGGATTTATATTAAACTGACTAAAAGCAAATTGTTCAGGACTAATTTCTGTCCAAATATGTTTAGGTAAAATACCTAAAGTTAAGTTTTCTAAAAAAGGTGAATAGGGTTGAGGTAGGATAAATTGAATTTCTTTATCATTTAATCTTTTTACTTCTACACCTTCCCAGTTAGCTCTTTTAGAACTTTTTATAATATTGTTTTGGGTCATTTTTATGGTAAATTCTATATCTTCTGTTGTAATTGGGTAACCATCATGGAAAAAAATATTGTCTTTTAATTCAACAAGATAAACAAAACCATCTTCTGAAATACTATAACTATCAGCTAAATTAGGAATTAATTCTCCCTGGGTTGTTGCTTTTAATAAACCAGAATAGATTAGGGATGAAAGATCTTTATCTGTATTTGAAGTTGCTAGGACTGGATTGATAAAACGAGGTGAGCCAACGATACCTTCAATTAATGATCCTCCGTGTGAAGGAATTTCTACTAAATAGGACTCGTTTATATTATTTAAAATTAAAGTTAAACTTGTTATAAGGGTTATTAAAACGGTATAAAAAATAATTTTTTCTATTTGAGAAAACGATTTTATGATATCTGATATATTAAATAAAATATAAGAAAAAAACTTTTTTGATTTTTTTGAAACCTGTTTTATTTTTTGCATAAGCAAATTATCTAGTGGTTTATAGAATAGTTGTAAGAATTATTAAGAAATTAGTTAAAAAGAATTTTTAAGATGAGTGTTAAATAATAAGTGCTATAAAGGTTGATGCAACAAATAGTATGCCTATTACAATAGTTGAATTAAAGAGAATCTTTTCTGCTCCGCGTTTAGTATGGCCTCCTGAGAAACTGTCTTCACCTCCAAAAGTTCCGCCTAAACCAGCATCAGACTGTTGCACTAAAACAACAATCATCAATAAGATTGATAAGAATATCTGAATATAAGGTAATAAGTTAGATAGATTTTCCATTTCCTTCGATTTTCCTGCCTGTTTGGTAGGTAAACTTTAATTTACAATATTATACTAAAAAACAAAAATAAAGCAAGAATTATTAGAACTATTGAGTAATTTGGATAAAGTTGAAACCATTTATTTTTTTATCTTCTTCAATAGAAGTAACTTATGAGGGTTATGATTAGGACATGATCTGTCAGAACACCTTTCTGGAATAGTTTTAGTTCCTTCCATCATTAAAGCTCCGCAGGGTTGTCCTCCTTTTTCTTCTCGAGGATAATCACAGATATTTCCAGTTGGTTTTGTTTTAATAGCGTTTTTACATTTAGGATAGTTAGAACAACTATAAAAGATTCCAAAACGTCCCCTTCTTTCCATCATTTCACCTTCACCACAGACTGGGCATTTTATACCTGTCATTTTTTTCTTTTTTTCTTCCTCGTCTTCTTTAATGAATTTACATTTAGGATAATTTGAACAAGAAATAAATTTTCCAAAACGTCCCTCTCGAATAACTAATTTTCCATCCTTACAATCAGGGCAAGCTTCTCCTGTTTCTTTAGGACCCTCTATTTCATTTCCTTCCAAAGTGAGAGCTCCTTCACAATCAGGAAATTTTTCACAACTTATAAATTTACCTGCCTTACCTAATTTGTAAACCATGGCAGCTCCACATTTAGGACATTTATATTTATCTTCTGCTGGGCCTAGGTTGGAAATTTTTTCAATATCTTCTTTGGCTTTGATAGCTTTTATAAAAGGAGAATAAAAATCCTTTAAAGATTTTTCATAGGTATTTTTACCTTCAGCGATATCATCTAACTCGTTTTCCATTTTAGAGGTAAAATCATCACTGATATAATCTTCAAAGTGATTTTCTAAAAATGAGCTAACCACGTCACCAGTATCGGTTGGGTGGAGAGCTTTGTTTATCTTTTCTACATAACCTCTATTATAGAGTGTTTTTGTGATTGCAGCATAGGTACTCGGTCGACCTAGACCCCTTTTTTCTAATTCTTTAATTAAACTAGCTTCAGAATATCTAGTGGGCGGTTGGGTTTGTTTAGCCTCAATATTTACCTTGAGCATATCTAAGATGTCTTTAACTTTAACTTCTGGTAGTTCTACATCTTCTCCTCGAGCTTCTGGATCAACTTTCAACCAACCATCAAAAAGTAAACGGGAACCATTCATAGAAAAATAAGGAATATCTTTATCATCATCTTTGGTTCTTTTTCCTAGACGGGTGATTATTTTAGTTTTTAATAATTTAGCGTCACTCATCTGAGAAGCGAGAGTTCTATTACGGATAAGTTGATAAAGTCGTTGTTGTTCTTTGGTTGCTCCAGCATCCTTTACGGTTAGATTACTGGGACGAATAGCTTCATGAGCTTCTTGAGCATTTTTGCTACGACTCTTAAAAGTTTTTGAATCAAGGTATTCTTTACCATATTCTTTATTAATAACTGCTAAAGCCTGTTTTTGCGCTACAGTACTAAGGTTAACGCTATCAGTTCTCATATAAGTGATAAAACCAGCTTCATAGAGTCTTTGAGCATACATCATAGTTTGGCTAGGAGAAAAGCCTAAACGAGAACTGGCAGTTTGTTGGAGAGTGGATGTAATAAAAGGAGCACGAGCAGATCTTTTAGCTTCCTTTTCATTTACTTCTGAGACTATCCATTTATCTTTTTCACAAATTTTTAAAATCTTAGCAACTCTTTTTTCACTACGAGGTTCTTCTGAACAAGTTAAGGAAAACATTTCTCCAACTTTAGTTTTAACATCAGCTGTGAGTACCCAAAAGTCCTCTGGGATAAAAGCACGAATCAATCTTTCTCTTTCCATTAAGATTCTAAGAGCAGGGGATTGAACTCTTCCAGCAGATAATCCGTAACGAAGTTTTTTCCAAATTAAACCACTTAAACCATAACCGAATAACCTGTCTAGAATACGACGAGCTTCTTGAGCTTTTCTTAAATTTTGATCAATATCTCTGGGATGAAGAATTGCTTTTTGAACAGCTTCTTCTGTAATCTCATTAAAGACAACCCTTTGGGCATTAGGTAATTTTAAAACTTCGGCTATGTGCCAAGCTATAGCTTCTCCTTCACGGTCGGGGTCCATTGCTAGAAGGACTTCATCAGCTTTTTTAGCTCCACTTTTTAAGTCGGCTATAACTTTTTCTTTGCCAGCTATTGTTTCATAGTTTGGTTTGAAATTATTTTCAATATCAACAGCGTTAGCTTTCTTAGAAGCACTTTTAGGAATATCACGAATATGACCGACTGATGCTTTGACGATATAATCTTTTCCCAAATATTTTGAAATTGTTTTTGATTTTGCCGGTGACTCGACAATCAATAATTTAGTCATTAGTCTCTATTAATACAACATATTATAAAAATATGCAAATCTAGGTTTTCTTATTTTTATAAAATTGATAACAAAGTAGGGTTTAAGTAAATAAAATTTTTTACTAAATACATTATTTAAGAAGAGATTTGACCTTTATGGTGATAAAACGATTTATCAACTTTCAACTTTGAGTTTTTTGCTTTATACTTATCTACAATATGTATCTAAAATCGATAGAAATATCGGGGTTTAAGTCTTTTGCTAAAAAGGTTAATTTGAAGTTTGACACACCTGTGTCTGCTATCGTAGGTCCCAATGGTTCTGGAAAATCTAATGTGGCAGAAGCTTTTCGTTTTGTTCTTGGTGAACAATCCATTAAGTCCATGCGAGGGAAGAGAGGGGAAGATTTGATTTTTAATGGAGTTAATTTTTCTTCTCGTTTAAACAGAGCTAGTGTAAAAATAGTTTTTGATAATTCTAGTAAATTTTTAGATGTTGATTATGATGAGGTTGCTATTGAAAGAATTGTTCACCGAGATGGAACTAATCAATATTTTGTTAATAAAAGCTTGGTTCGTTTAAAAGATGTTTCTGAATTATTGTCTGGAGCTAATATTGGTTCTTCTGGCCACCATATTATTTCTCAGGGAGGGGCTGACAGAATTTTAAATGTTAATTCTAAAGAAAGGCAAGTTATGATAGAAGAAGCTTTAGGTTTAAAAATTTATCAATACAAAAGGATTGCTAGTGAAAAGAAATTAGAAAAAGTTAAAGAGAATATTGAATCGGTACAATCATTGCGTCGAGAAAATGTCCCTCACTTTAAATTTCTTAAAAAACAAGTTGAAAAAATTGAGAAGACTTTAGAAATGAGGAAAGAATTAAAAGGTTTCTATTTAGAGTATTTTAAACGAGAAGATTCATATATAAAATATTGGACTAATAAAATTGAGAAAGATAAGCATCCATTGACTGAGGAATCAGCAAAATTAGAAGAACGCCTGATTGAAACAAAGTCTTTGTTAGAAGAAGCTAAAGGACCAGATGATAGGAGTCAGGAGATATCTTCTTTTAAAGAAAGATTGAATGATTCAAGAAATCAGAAGGATTCTTTAACTTTTAAATTGGGAAGAATTGAAGGAACTATTTCTGCTTTGATGATTGTTCAACCTAAGTTAGAAAGAGAAACTGTAGAGAGAAGTTTTAGTTTAAATGAAATGAAGAGTTTTGAGACTAAATTGGATGACCAACTTGAAATAGCGGAGTCATTGGATGATATTTTTCAAGTTAAAAGTATTTTAAAAAGGATTAAAGAGTCTTTTTCACAATTTATTTCTAATCATATAAATGATGAAAATTCAGAAGATGAATCTAAAGAACCTGTAGATACTGGTTCTAAATTGAAGGAGTTGGAGATTGAAAAACAAAGAATTGAAAAAGAGTTGGTTGAGATTAAAGAAGAAGAAAGAAATATTTTATCTCAATATAATTCTCTCAAGCTAAAGATAGAAAAAGAAAAAGACTCTAATAGGGGAGCTGAGTTAGCTGTCTTTGAAATTACCGCCCAGCAAAGTGAGATTCGTTCTCAATTAAATTCGTTAAGGAACCAGGAGGAAAAAATAGATATCGCAGGAGAAAATTATAGGAAGGAATTAAACGAGGCTTATATTTTGGCTGGAAGAGAATCAGCTCAATTTCAATCAGTGGAGTTAAAAAATGAGCAAGGAGAATTGTTAGATCAATTTGAAGTAATTAGTGAGAATAGAGAGTTACAGGTAGACAGAAGAAGGAAAATCGAGAGGATTAAAATAAGAATTGAAGATCTAGGAGGAGGGTCCGGTGAGGACATAATGAAAGAATATGAAGAGTCTAATAAAAGAGATGAATTTTTGGCAAATGAGATTGGTGATTTAGAAAATTCAGCAGAATCTTTGTTGGCTTTGATTGGAGAACTTAAGGAAAAGATTGATATAGAATTTAAAAATGGTTTGGATAAGATCAACTCTCAGTTCAGTGATTTTTTTGTTCTGATGTTCGGAGGAGGTAAAGCTAGACTTAATTTAGTTGAGGGTAAAAAGACAAAGAAGAATACAGAAACTAATTTAGATATGAGTGACGATGATTTAATAGCTGAAATGGAAAACACAGAAGAAGTTGAAGGAGGTGGAGTGGACGTAGATGTTTCTTTACCCAACAAAAAAATAAAAGGTTTACAAATGCTTTCGGGTGGAGAGAGATCTTTAACCTCAATTGCTTTGTTGTTTGCTATGTCTCAAGTTACACCACCCCCTTTTATTATCCTAGACGAGACTGATGCTGCTCTTGATGAGGCTAATTCTAAGAAGTATGGGGATATGATAGAAACGTTGTCTAAGTTATCACAATTGATTTTAATTACCCATAATCGAGAGACCATGGCACGGGCTGATATACTCTATGGAGTAACCATGGGAAGTGATGGAATATCTAAATTGTTATCAGTTCATTTTGATGAAGCTGTGAAAGTAGCGAAATAAATATTTATAAAAATATTGAGTTATTATAATTTGTAGGTTTTAACTAAATTAAATATTGATATGATGAATAAAAGTATCGGATTTATTGGTCAAGGTTGGATTGGTAAAAATTATGCAGATGATTTTGAAAATCGTGGTTTTAGTGTTGTTCGTTATTCAGCAGAAGAACCATATATTCAAAATAGAGATAAAATTAATGATTGCGATATTGTTTTTATTGCTGTTCCTACACCAACTACAGCATCTGGTTTTGACGACAGTATTTTAAGACAAGTTATTAAGTTGATTGGTGATGGGAAAATAGCGGTGATTAAATCAACTATTGTTCCTGGAACAACTAGGTCTATACAAGATGAAAATCCAAATATTTTTGTTTGTCATTCCCCTGAGTTTTTACGTGAAGTATCTGCAGCCAATGATGCTTCTAATCCTAATCGTAATATTGTAGGGATTCCGAAAGATAACGAAAAATTTAAAGTTGTGGCAAATGATATTATGAAGATATTACCAAAAGCACCCTATGAGAAAATTTGTTCTGCAGATGATGCGGAGCTTGTAAAATATGGAGGGAATTGTTTTTTATATTTTAAACTTATCTATGCTAATTTATTTTATGATATTACACAAAAACTAGGAGGTGATTGGGATATCATAAGCGATATGATTTCAGCTGATCCAAGAATTGGTTCATCTCATATGAAACCGGTCCATAAAGATGGACGCGGTGCTGGAGGAAACTGTTTTATAAAAGATTTTTCAGCATTTACTGAAATGTATAAAAAATTAATGGTCGATGATAAGTATGGTCTAAATGTTTTAGATAGTTTACAGAAAAAAAATAATAAATTGTTGCTTGATAGTGATAAAGATTTAGATTTATTAAAAGATGTATTTGGTGAAAATGTTTTAGATAATAAATAAAAATAATAATATGAAAAAATGTTTAGTAACAGGTGGGGCAGGGTTTGTCGGTTCAAATTTAGTTGATGAACTTTTAAAAAGAGGTGATGAAGTTATTATTCTTGATAATTTATCAACCGGTAAGAAAGAAAATATTAATGAAAAAGTAACTTTTATTGAAGTTGATTTACGAGATTTAGAAAAAATTAAACCATATTTTGTTGGTGTTGATTATGTTTTTCATATAGCGGCTTTAGCACGGGTGCAACCATCTATTGATGATCCTGTTACCTATAATGATCATAATGTAAATGGTACTTTAAATGTTTTAGTAGCTTCTAAAGAGGCAAAAGTAAAAAAGGTTGTTTATTCAGCTTCTTCATCTGCCTATGGTAACCAAGAAAAAATGCCTTTAACCGAAGATATGCCAACTGATCCTATTAGTCCCTATGGTTTACAAAAATATATTGGTGAGGAATATTGTCGTTTGTTTTCCTATGTTTATAAATTACCAACTGTTTGTTTAAGATATTTTAATGTTTACGGACCAAAGATGGTTTTAGAGGGAGCCTATGCTTCAGTGATTGGCATTTTTGGTTTACAAAGAAAAAACAATCAACCATTGACTATTGTGGGTGATGGAGAACAATTACGAACCTATACCTATGTTGGAGATGTTGTTCGGGCAAATATTTTGGCAGCGGAAAGTCAGATAAGTGATGGACAATCAATTAATATTGGACAAAGTAATGAATTTACCGTTAATCAAATTGCTGAGATGATTGGTGGTTCAATAACTAAAATTCCAGCTCGGATTGAACCTAAAAGAAATCTTTGTGATAATTCGTTGGCAAAAAAACTTTTAAATTGGGAACCAACCATGGAATTAAATAAATGGATTTTAGAATATAAAAAAGAACTTAATATTTAAGTTAGCTAAGTAAAAAATAGAATTAATTAAATTTAAAATTATTGAAGAAGAATTAATTTACTAATTCAAAATCAATTATTCTTTTATCAACGTTTGTGTTAATTAGTTTAACTTTGATTTCATCACCAAGAGAATATTTTTGGTGATTTTTTTGTCCAACTAAACAATATTTTTTAGCGTCTAATTCATAGTAATCATCTTTAAGAGATCTTAGACTAATCATTCCGTCAGCTCCGTTGTTAGCTTGAACATAAACTCCCCATTTAGTGATTCCAGAAATAATTCCTTCAAATTCTTCTCCAATTTTTTGAGACATTAGTTCTACGAATTTATATTTTTTGGAGTCTCTTTCTGCTGTGGTAGCTGCAACTTCCTGTTGACTAGATTTTATAGTAAGTTCTTTATATTTTTTAATTGAACGGGGACTAAGATTGCTTCCAATTAAGTATTTTTTCATAAGGCGGTGAACCATCATATCTGGATAACGTCGAATTGGAGAAGTAAAATGAGTATAATGTTTAAAAGCTAGACCATAGTGACCAATATTTTTGACAGAATAAATAGCCTTTGCCATTGATCTTAAAGTAGCTGTAGCAATTAGGTTTTCTTCTGGAGTTCCTTCTATTTTTTCTAAAAGGTTGTTTAAATCTTGAGAAGGAACTTTTCCCTCTTTAAGTTTGATGTGGTAACCAATGGTTTTTAAAAATTCTATTAGTTCTTTTATTTGTTCTGGTTTAGGAAAGTCATGAACACGATAGATAAAAGGTAATTTAATTTTTAATTCAATTTCTTT
>Ga0208648_1000398_pt1 | contig 45554 bp, 32 predicted proteins | sample AntAceMetag02UKL_FD_184772 | JGI IMG/M metagenome (GOLD analysis project Ga0208648, IMG submission 184772) | Saline lake microbial communities from Ace Lake, Antarctica - Antarctic Ace Lake Metagenome 02UKL (SPAdes) (version 2) | ecosystem: Environmental > Aquatic > Non-marine Saline and...
TGCAAAGGTTTTGGACTGTTTTAATCAGTATCCTTGCACAAAAGATAGGAAAAACAACGCTCAATCTCTCCCCTTATAAGGGTAATTGATTTATTCAGGAGACCCTACTTATTATGATGACTCCCAAATCCTATAATACTTGTTCCCCACATCTTCGGTTTGTCGCCGGTAACTTTTGTCATTAGATCAAGAATCGTGAAACTATCTTCCCGTTTTTGATCGTCGGTAACTCCTTCAAGGAATTTCTTGACACTCGCGTCGTTTACTTTTGTCTTTAATTCATATTTACTCATTTGCTTTTGATTCTCCTTTTTCCGTCTATTAATTGGGAATCATTCGGTAGATACATCAGGGTGGCTATGACCATGTTCCCAGGACTCGATACTGTTCATTAGCGTCACCCAGGAAAGTAAAGCGCATTTGATCCTGACCGGGAATTGTTGAACACCCTTCAGAACATCAAGATCGCCGAAATCGTCAAGGTCAATCGAGCTTTCTCCACCGGTAAGTTTTGCTTTTACTGCTGCGGCAATCGTTTTTACTTCTTCTATAGATTTACCTTCAACTACTTCACTGAGCATTGACCCCGAGGCCACAGAGATAGCGCATCCTGCACAGTGAACACCAATTTCCTCGACAATATCATCTTTAATCCGTACATCCATCTCGACTTCATCACCGCAAGTGGGATTTTTCCCCTCGCTGTGTGCATCAGCATCATCGATTTTTTTCCTGCCGCGAGGATCTCGGTAATGATCCATAATAATATCGCGGTACAGTTCGTTCAATTGATCATTCATACGCCAAAATAGTCCTTTACTGCAATCAATCCCTCAATAAATGCATCAACATCGTCATTAGTATTATAAATATAAAAACTTGCCCTGGCTGAGGAACCGACACCGAGTTTCCTGTGGAGTGGCTGCGCGCAATGATGTCCGGCACGTACGGCGATTCCATGACTGTCCAAAACCTGTGCAATATCATGCGGATGTAACAACCCGGCCCCGGTAAAAGAAATCGCCCCACCTCGAATATTGACGTCTTTTGGACCTATAATATTAATAAACTCAAGTTCGGACATTTGATCTAACGCATATTTCGTAATTACTTTTTCATGGTGCCGAACAGCGTCCATCCCGATATGATCCAGGTATTCTATTGCCGCTTGAAATCCTGCTACCCCTGCAATGTTGGGTGTTCCGGCTTCGAACTTATGAGGAAGCTCCGCCCATGTAGCGTTATCCCAAGTAACCTCGTTGATCATTTCACCGCCGGAATGGAAGGGTTCCATTGATTCAAGCAGTTCTTGTTTACCATATAGCACACCAACCCCTGTGGGTCCCAACATTTTATGAGCGGAAAACACGAGAAAGTCCGCATCAAGCTCCAGGACGTTGACCGGCATATGCGGAACGCTCTGGGCGGCATCAATCAAAACAAGAGCACCTTTTTGGTGCGCCATTTCAATAATTTCCTGAACGGGATTAATAGTACCGAATACGTTGGACATCTGAGTTACAGCTACAATTTTTGTATTGTCAGTTATTAATGAGTCGAGATCATCAATTATCAAACATCCCGAATCGTCAAATGGAATATAGTCGAGTTCAGCTCCGGTCTGTTTTGCGATTCTGATCCAGGGGACGAGATTAGCGTGATGCTCCATTTCTGTCAGCAGAATCCTGTCGCCGGGTTTCAGGTTGTCCATTCCCCAGGAATACGCCACCAGGTTAATCGCCTCGGTAGCGCCGCCGGTAAAGATTATCTCTTCACGTTTTACACCACCAATAAATTCAGCGACAGTATCACGAGTATTTTCATATATCCTTGTCGCTTCATCAGCAAGTGTGTGTAACCCGCGGTGAACGTTCGCATTATGATTTGTGTAATAATCATTCAATGCTTTCAGAACGGATTCCGGTTTCTGAGTAGTTGCGGCGTTATCGAGATATACCAGATGGGTCCCGTTAATTCTACGCGATAGAAGGGGAAAATCCATCTGTATCTGTCTGGGATCCAGAACAGTTATGTTGCCGGCTTTTTCTAATGTTTCCGGCATTGCACTCACTGAAAATGACATTGTATTATCCGGCTTCCACGTAAATATTTCCGTCCTCGACTTTTACCGTATAGGGCGCAAGACCATAGACTGCTGGTAACTGCGTAACCTCCCCGGTTTTAACATCGAAACACGCACCGTGTCTTTCGCATGTCACCTGGCCGTTCGCTACATGCTCGCCGTCCATCAATCCGCCATCATGGGTGCATAAACCACTGAGGGCGTGGACTTCGCCGTTGTGCCGGGCAATAAGAATGGCACGGCCGTTTGCTTCTACGAATTTCGTACTACCCTCTTCAAGTTCTGAGTCCAGGCAGACATTGACAAATTTTTCACTCATAATTTTCTCTTCGTTATCATCTGAAAGAAATTGTTAGTACTTAACCGAACATCTGGCTACAGCAATATTGACAAGTGATTAAAGTTGAAATCACCCTTTAAACCTCCAAATCACCTTTTGGACTTCCCAATCACCTTTAAACTTCCCCGAAGGGGAATAATGTGAATAGCCGTGGGTGTCAACCCACGGAGAATGATGGTCACAACCATCTCGTCCCCGAAGGGGGCGTACAACGGTTTTATTCAACCCCTTCAGGGTTGGTATGATGCGTCTGTCCCTCCACCACGGGTTTCACCCGTGGCTATTCATGTTTATCTCCTTCGGAGATATATTTGACAGATTTCAGTTATTCAGTTTTTCATCAATCAAATTTCTCGCCAATTCCTGGATATCAACTGGTAATTTTTCCAGAACCGGTTCATAGAAACCTTCAACGACCATTTTCACAGCTTCTTTTGAATCAATACCACGGCTTTGCAGGTAGAAAAGTATATCAGGATCAATCGATCCGACCGTGACTCCGTGGGAGCAGCTTACCTGATCATTAATGATTTCCAGTTCCGGTATTGATTCGGCTTTTGTATCAGGATCGAGAAGAAGATTACGGTTCTCCTGATAAGCCTGGCAATTTGAAGAATTTTCGTCAATTTTGATTAAACCTGTGTATGCTGATTGTGAATGATCGCTTAAAGATACCTTGAAATTCAGGTTCGAGGAGGTATCGGGCGCATCATGATGATGAACCGTGTGATGATCAAAATGTTGATTATTGGCACCAAGTAGCATACCATACAAATTGCTTTCAGCGCCAGAGCCGGAAAGCTGAACACCGGTATTAACCTTGCCGGTTTCCCCCCCGAAAGACAGAAAAACAGAAGTCAGGCTTGAATCACGTTCAAGCTTCGCTCGTGTTGTCTGATAATTGTTGTGGGTTTCTGGCAGTCTCTGTAATTGGACATATTTCATCCTGGTAGCCGCTCCAGCGAAAATCTCAGTTACACCATTCACGAGTGCGTTCTCATCCCCACAATGGCAGGCATAATCATCAATAAGCGTTACTTCAGCGTTTTCTTCGAGAATCACCAGGAGCCGTGTAATGGTGTTCAAGCCAGTTGGATGACGGTGTAGATAGACAGGTTTCTCAATCGTCACGTTTTTGGGGACAAAGAGAAAATACCCGGTATTCCACAAAGAATGATTAAATGCTTCAAATTTTCCGAATTCCGGACCGACTAGTTTTCCCAGGTGGGATTCAATCAAATCAGAATGATGTAATGTTGCCGTGAACAAATCCTGGAAGATAATCCCATTTCCTGAAAGTCCATTTTCCAATTGAGTGAATGTTTGCCTGTCACCCCTGTTATACCCGAGACCGGAATGATCCGATGAGATTTCACGATTATTCCCGTTGGAGCCGTTCGCCTTAACCGGCAGCAGATTCAATAATGGTGAAACATCATCAAACATAAATAATTTTGGGTCGGTATAACGCCACAAATGCTGAATCCTGCCGGGAAGACTGCTGGAATTAAATGTATTCCATCCCTCTTTACGAAGATTGTGTAACCATTTCGGTTCATCTTTCATAGCTGGTCTGAATGAGCCATTACCAGAGATATTAAGGGTATCGCCTGATTTGTTTTGAAGGTTATTCATCCTACCGATCCCTCCATTTCAATCTGAATCAAGCGGTTAAGCTCAATAGCATATTCCATTGGCAGCTCTTTGACAAAGGGGTTAATGAAGCCGTTAACGATGAGAAGACGTGCTTCATCTTCACTCAAACCCCTGCTTGTCAGGTAAAAAATCTGTTCTTCCGCAAGTTTGCTGACTCGCGCCTCATGCTCGATCTTGACATTATTATTATCAATTTCCATCGTGGGATATGTATCAGAACGTGAATCTTTATCCAGCAGAAGAGCGTCACATTCAACCGAAACCCTGGCGTTTTCTGCATTAGGATAAACCTTAACCAATCCCCGGTATGAAGCTCTGCCACCCGCCCGGGATATCGATTTAGAAGTGATCCTCGAGCTGGTGTTCGGGGCGGCATGTATCATTTTTGCCCCGGCATCCTGATGCTGTCCTTCACTTGCTAAAGCAATCGAAAGTATCTCACCCTTAGCGCCCTCACCTTTAAGGATTACACAAGGATATTTCATAGTCAATTTGGAACCGAGATTGCCGTCAACCCATTCGATCGTTGCATTTTTGTGCGCCACAGCTCTTTTTGTTACAAGGTTGAAAATATTTTTTGACCAGTTCTGGATAGTTGTGTAACGGATGTATGCGTCCTCAAGCGCTATCAGCTCAACCACGGCGGTATGCAGGGAATCAGTGGAATATATCGGTGCGGTACATCCCTCGATATAATGAACACGGGATCCCTTATCGGCAATAATCAAAGTTCTCTCGAACTGCCCCATATTCTGTGCGTTTATCCTGAAATATGCCTGTAAAGGAATTTTGACATCTAAGCCAGGAGGTACATAAATGAACGATCCACCCGACCATACAGCAGAATTCAATGCTGCAAACTTATTGTCCGCAGCGGGGATAACAGAGGCGAAGTATTTTTTTACCAGTTCCGGATGCTCACGTAATCCACTGTCCATATCGAGAAAAATTACACCCTGATCCTCAAGGTCCTTATGCATTGAGTGATAAACAACTTCAGATTCATATTGTGCGGAAACACCGGCTAAGAATTTACGTTCCGCTTCCGGCACACCGAGTTTGTCAAAGGTTGTCTTGATATTTTCAGGGACGTCGTCCCAGCTTTGCGCCTGTTCTTCCATCGGTTTTATATAATAGAAGATATTGTCGAAGTCTATCTCACCGATCAGGTCGGTATTGCCCCATTGCGGCATTGGTTTGGTGTAAAAGATATCGAGAGCTTTGTGGCGAAATTGACGCATCCATTCAGGCTCCTTTTTCATCCGGCTGATCATTTCTACAACTTCATGGTCCAGACCCTTCGCACTCTTATGAAAATACTCTTCCGGGTCGTTGAAACCATACCGAGAAGCATAATCATCACCAATTGCGGCAACATCTCTTAAGGTTTGTGTTTCACTCATATTCAGTTCTCCATTGATTCAACAGATTCAGCTTTTAACCAGTCATAACCATGTTCTTCAAGCTCTAACGCAAGCTTGTGGTCACCGGAACGAACTATACGACCATCCATCATTACATGAACATAATCCGGTTTTACATAGTTGAGTATGCGTTGATAATGGGTCACAATCAGTGCAGCATTATTTTCATTCAAAACGTGATTGATTCCCTTGGATACAATTCTCAATGCATCGATATCAAGCCCTGAATCGGTTTCATCAAGAATTGCCATTTTAGGCTCAAGCATCAACATCTGGAGGATTTCAAAACGTTTCTTCTCCCCACCGGAGAACCCATCATTCACATATCTTGTTGCGAATGATTTATCCATCTCAAGAAACTCAAACGTTTTGCCCATCTCTTTTCGGAAACCTCGAAGCACATCATCTGAATCTCCCCGATGTGCTTTCACCGCAGACCGAAGGAAATTGGAAACTGACACTCCAGGAACCGCATGAGGATATTGAAACGCAAGAAAGAGCCCGGTTTTGGAACGGTCTGTAACGTTCAGCTCAAGCAGATTGTTGCCGTCAAGCCAGGCTTCACCGGAAGTAACCGTATATTCAGGATGACCTGCCAGCGCATTAGCGAGACTGCTTTTACCGGATCCATTTGGGCCCATAATGGTATGCTTCTCCCCCGGAAATATTTCCAGGGATACACCTTTTACTACTTCGATCCCCTCAACTTCCACATGAAGATCTTTTATCGAAAATAGACTATTTATTTTTCCCACTTTTAATCCTTTGTGATTTAATAATATGTTTAACTTTTTCTGTCTTGCTGCAATTCAAAATTCTTCCAGACAAACCTGTCACCAAGGTTGCGGCTCGTAAGATCAGCAAGAGTGATATTTTCAAGGAAATCGGAGATAAAACGGCTGAGTGTGAGCCAGACATCCCTGACATTACAGTCATCGGTATGAACACACTTGTCCTGGTTACCAGAGTGCTTAGCACAATGAGACGAACTATAGAGCGGTTCCCCGATTGCTGTAAAAACCTCCTGGAGGCTTATATCCTCTGGGGATTTTGTCAATGCATAACCGCCGTTTCTGCCTCTTTCCGCTCTAACGAGATTTGCCTGCCGTAGTAACATTAATAGTTTTCCGGTATAAGCTATCGACAAGCCTTCCCTCTCGCTGACTTCGGGTAAAGTAAGCGTTTCCTTGTCCTTGCATTGCGCAAGGCTAAGCATACAACGAAGTCCGTATTCTTCTAAAGCAGATATTTTCAATTCATCTCCTGGTTCGAATCGAATATACTTTACTTTTTTGTAAAGATTCAATAGTTAGTTGCGCCTAATTCTCCGAGAGGCGTCAAGAGCGGGGAAAAATCAATTCTTTCCCAACTCGATATCTATGTCAGGTTGTTGGAAATTGTGAGTCAGACAGTATCGAGTGAAAATATTCTCTGTTTCGAAAATTATTTTTGATCCAATGGATTCAAGAATTATCATATTAATCAAGTAAATCTCTGTATGTTGAGAGTGTACTCTCCTTTTTGAAATTTATAACTGATCTGACCGTATAACAGTTGAACATTCGCTGCCTTATTCCTATCTTGATTAGATCAAAAGGGAGGCTTGAAAAAATGGAAGAACCGGATTTTACTGATCCTGAAAAATGGCTTAACGGCGAGTTCGTTTGGGAAGCCAAAAGTTATTATTTTATTAGTTTTATGTGCATTTTCGGCAAACCTAGAAAATTGTTTGAAGCGGTACAGCAACTCAAAGCCGAAATCGGTTCCAAAGGTTATATTATTCCTGATGAAGCAATGCTGTTGATGGAGACGAAGCTATTCAGCGGACGGTTGTATCTTGAGATTAATAGACCGGAGAACTATGATGCATCCGTGAGTGAAATTGAGAAGAGCAAAGTGTATTCCACAGTTCACCGAGGCCCCATGAAGACTATTGCCGAAACGGCAAGAACGATCAAGGAGAGCATCACAGCAAAAAAGGGAGTACCGCCTACTGCAACTTATTACTGGGATTTTCGTCACGGTCCGGATTTAACCGGTCAGAGGGGTGATCGGATTGTTATCTTTTGCAGAGTTTAATGCTCTGTTAAGATCAATTTTGAATCACCTTATATATATTTTTACAATTTGATCTCTGAGGAGACCGGTCGTACTAATGATGGACGAGCACATTTCCAAAATCGAATGTCTATGTCATACAAACCTTCGTTCTGCCACCGTAAAGGAAGGAGTTTTTCTCCGAATCCCTCGAGCCCGTGGTAGCAAGGGTGAGAGTACCTGATGCCCTCCCTGGGCACGGGTCGATCCTGCCGGGTATTAGGTGTAATTCCGGCTCGATGGGGATCGACTCGCTTCCCCGGAAAAATGCTTGCCGACCTTGACGGAACACCGCTGATTGTCCAAACCTATAACAACTCCTTAAAAGCGAGTAGTCTTGATGATGTAATTGTTGCAACTGATGACGAACGTATTCAAAATGCAATAGAGGGTGTCGGCGGGAAAACAGTGATGACTTCGCCGGAATTACCATCCGGTTCGGATAGGGTTCACGCTGCAATCAAAGATATTTCGGCAGATATTATTGTGAATATTCAGGGCGATGAACCTGCCTTGCCTCCCGAAGTAATCGATAATGCTGTAGAACTTTTGCTGGCAGATGATGACTTTGACGTAACTACAGCAGCATCTCCTTATAATGCGTCAGACACTAATGATGTGAATGCTGTCAAAGTTGTCCTCGATTCCAGTCATAAAGCGCTTTATTTCTCACGCAGTATGATACCGTTTCAAATGGAAAATAAATCTGAAAATTGCCCGTTGTATCTTCATATAGGATTATATGTATATAGAAGAGAAGTATTGAGACAATTCTGTTCCTGGCCGCAACCGGCTATAGAAAAATGCGAAAAACTTGAACAGCTTAGATTGTTATATAATGGAATTAATATTGGAGTAGTAATAGCTGATTCTTTTTCATCAGGAATCGATACACCTGCTGATTTGGAGAAATACCTGGCAAAATGAGTAGTTCAGTTTCGATGAAATAAACTACTTTTAAAAACACAATGTCATAATATTCGGAAGGAAGACCGCATGAGTAAGAGTGGTGCGAAAAGTCGTCGAAAAGAATCATTACGAATCCCCAAAGCCAAGTACATTTTTGTCACTGGAGGAGTCGTATCATCATTAGGTAAAGGAATTCTGTCGGCATCCCTGGGACTTTCGCTGAAAAGTAGAGGTTATAAAGTAGCAACATTAAAGAGCGATCCCTATCTGAATGTCGATCCCGGAACAATGAATCCATTTCAACACGGTGAGGTTTATGTAACCGACGATGGCGCTGAAACCGACCTTGACCTGGGACACTATGAACGGTTTACCAATATCTCTATGAGCAAATTAAATAATGTCACTGCAGGCCAGATATATGCTTCTGTTATCCAGAAAGAACGCGACGGGGATTATCTTGGGGGAACAGTACAGGTGATTCCTCATGTCACGGATGAGATAATCATGAATATCACAAAGCTTGCCCGCACCGCTCCAAAACCCGAAATAGTAATCGTAGAGGTTGGCGGAACGGTTGGTGATTATGAAAGCCTGCCATTCTTTGAAGCATTTCGTCAATTTCGCCTTATGGCTGGTCCACGGGATGTGCTGTTTGTACATCTTACTCTTTTACCCTACATAGCGGCAGCAGGTGAGTTGAAAACGAAACCTACTCAACACAGCGTAAAACAGCTCCGTGAAATCGGTATTCAACCGGACATTATCGTTGTTCGAACCGAGAGGCAAATAACCAGAGAAATACGTGACAAAATTGGTCTCTTTTGCAGCGTAAACACCAGGGATGTATTCATGTCTCGTGATGCCGAGACTATTTATGAAGTACCATTGAACCTCGAAAAAGAGGGTATCCCTGATTCGGTGATGAAGAAACTGGGTCTGAAACAACGCGAGCCGGATTTAAAAGTGTGGGCTGATCGCGTTAAACGAATAAAAAAACCTCGGAAAAAAGTGCGTCTTGCCGTCTGTGGAAAATATGTTGGTTTACAGGATGCATATAAATCAATTACGGAAGCTTTTATCCATGCGGGAGCCGAGTTGGATACCAGGGTTGATGTTCTCTGGCAGGAAGCGGAAGATATTGAAAAACACGGTCCGGAAAAATTTCTTAATGATGTGCATGGCATCCTTATTCCCGGTGGATTTGGTGAGAGAGGTATCGAAGGCAAATTGATTGCGGCGCGATACGCACGAGAAAAAGGAATCCCCTTCTTCGGGATTTGCCTCGGTCTGCAAGTGGCGGTAATCGAATTTGCCAGGCACGTCGCTGGATTGAAAAATGCCAATTCGAGTGAATTCGCGCGCACAAAGTATCCTGTAATCGACTTAATGGAAAACCAGCGGTCAGTACATAAAAAAGGCGGGACAATGCGGCTTGGTGCCTGGGCATGTCACATTACCCGCGGTACCAAGGCGTTTGAGGCTTACGATCAGGAACTGATACATGAACGTCATCGCCACAGATACGAATTTAACAATGCTTTCAAGGATGTATTTGAGAAACACGGCATGATCGTTACCGGCGAGAATCCCGATGGGAGACTGGTGGAAATGGTGGAATTGAAAGACCATCCCTGGTTTCTTGCTTGCCAATTTCACCCGGAATTAAAAAGTCGGCTGATTAAGGCACATCCCCTGTTTTACAGATTTGTCGAGGCGGCATTAAAGCATCAGGAAAAAGAAAATCAGGATGTCAAAAATACTCCTTAGATTTGAGGAATAAGATTTTGCATGATTGATAAATGATATAGAGGCTAAGTACAAATCAACAAGATGATTGAATCCTTTTTCAAACAAAGAGAAACTTTGGAGTACAATCATGAATACTGAAGCAGGAAAAACCCAATCATCGGGTACAGTGCAACCGGATCTATTACGCATCCGGGAGATGGTTTTCCAGGCTAATCACGGATGTACACCAGCAGAACGAGAGGTCGGCGCTACTTTCAGGGTAGAGGCGGAATTACGGTTCAGCCAACGGCAGGCATCCAGGACCGACAATCTTGAAGATACAGTAGATGTAACTGAAGTCCACGAGGTGGTCAGTGAAATTATCCTGGGTCCCTCATGCAATCTTCTCGAAACCTTGGCTGAAAAGATTGCTATTGTTCTCCTGGATCGTCTGGATGTGGAATCTGTACGGATTAGATTGCATAAGAATCGTTCACCCCTGCCTGCTCCAACTGGCGGATATGAGGTAGAAATAGTCCGTTCATGAAGAGTGTTCTGGTTTACCTGGGATTGGGTGGAAATGTGGGGGACGTCAGGAATACTTTCGCAGTCTCCCTCCAGTCTCTAAACAACGATCCCCGGTGCAAAAATTTGCGAACCAGCCGTCTCTTCCAAACTGAACCCTGGGGATTGAAGGATCAACCCGATTTCCTGAATCTTTGTGTTGAATTGTATTGGTCGGGATCGCTGGGTGAGCTGTCCGACATAATGGTGCAATTGGAACGAGCCGGTGGAAGAGAACGATCTGAAGAGGAACAATGGGGACCACGTAAACTGGATATAGACATCCTTCTTTTTGGTGATCAATATATAAAAAATAATCGAATCAAAATTCCACATCCAAGAATTGAAAAACGTAAATTTGTCCTATTCCCATTAGCCGATTTGGCACCTGAAATAATCCCAACAAATTGGACAAAAACAATTATTGAAACTAAAGAAAAATGTGAGGATAGAAGTAAAGTTGAAGCTTTGACTCATCATGCATGGATAGACTGGAAAAAATGAAGTTATCCAAATACATTTACAGGGTCCAATAAAAATCAACATCAGACAAGTAACCAGGTTTTTATGGCAGAATACCATGATTTAGGTCCCTTGAAAGAGGGTAGCGTTGTAGCGATTATCGGGGGGTGGTCCCAGTGGAGCAGGCTGTGCCCTCTCAATATTGAAGCAGGCTTCTGAAAAAGGGATAAGATTACACGTTATTATCATAGAGGGTAAGATTTTTAAACAATCCACACATTATAATCAATGTGTTGGAGTTCTTTCGCCTCCAATTGACCAACTTCTGAATGATGAATTAGGATTAGATTTCCCCCACCATTTAACTCAAAGAGTTATCGACGGTTATGTACTGCATGGTCATAATAGATCCATAAAGCTTGACGGGCATGACGTCAAATCATTCGCGACAAGAAGAATAAATTTTGACGAATACCTGTTAGAGGAAGCGAGAAAAAAAGGAGCACAGGTAGTTCACAGTCGATTGACCGGTCTCGAAATGCATAATGATTATGTCCGGATTTATCACGAATCAGGAGACCTGAAGGCTGACGTAATAGTAGGTGCATTCGGTCTCGATGACGGTTCGGAAAGAATATTTGAGAACAATACTACCTATCGGCAGCCACGATATCTTTATTCGATCCTGACGATTATTCATCCTTGAATGGATTATATAAACGAATATGAAGATTATATTCACGCTTTCCTGCCTCCAATTAAGGGAATAGAATTCGGAGCTGTCACACCCAAGAAAAATCATCTCACTGTAAATGTTGCAGGTACGAAAATAAATACTGATCACATGGAAGCATTTCTAAGTTCAGATCAAGTAGCCGAACTATTACCTCCAAGAGGTCTATGGCATAGTTATGAAATGGATTTTTACAAAGGTCGATTTCCTGTGGGAATTGCAAAAGGAATTATTGGGGACAGGTATGTAGTTGTCGGTGATGCAGCGGGTTTGATACGTCCTTTTAAAGGGAAAGGGATTAATTCCGGAATCCTGACAGGTATCAGGGCAGCAAAAGTTATGATGAATGAGGGAATTTCAAAAAACGCGTTGAAAAGGTATCATGAGATGTGTTCTGACCTTATTGGTGATTTGCCGTATGGTAAAATTCTACGTTTTCTAACTGTTCGACTTGCACGATTAAAATTAATTGATCCAATGATAAGAATGGCAGAATCTAATGAAGATATGCGTAAGATATTATTTGATTTAGTTTCAGCTGATGAGAGTTTCAAGAACATATATCTCTTTATGAAAAAAAAGAAACTTATCAGCAAAATTGGGCTTAATTTCTTGAAAAATAAATCGCCAAACTCCTAATTGTTTTCCTCAAGCTTATCTTGCCTTTTATCCCAATTTCGCCTGTCAGTAGATCTAATTCTGCCATGCTGTGTATTTATATGTCTGAGTCGTCCGGATATCTTTTGAATCATATGAAATGCCATAGTCGGATCCTCTTTAATCCTTCCAAGCAATGATGTTTTATCGATGGTCAGGACTCTTGTTTTACAAAGAGCACGTACATCCGCGGAACGGTATTCATCTTCAAATAACGACATTTCCCCAAAAAAATCTCCTTTGTTCAACGTCAACTATAATTTCCCTCCAACGACAATTAGAGTTCCCGTTTTTGTTTTGTTTGTTTAAGCAGTTCTCCCCATGGGGAGAACTGAACATTTGTTAAGTGGTGTTTGCCTGTTTCTTCCCCTTCGATTTTTCTAACCGGTAACTGTTCACATTCAGTTCCAGGATCACGCTGTGATGGACTAAGCGGTCGATGGCTGCTGCGGTGGTCATGGGATCTTTAAATATCTGTTCCCATTTTGAAAACGGAAGATTACTGGTGAGCATGATGCTCCCACGTTCGTAACGATCAGCTAACAGGGTGAACAATACTTCCATTTCAGCCCGGCTTTGCTGTACGTAACCAATATCATCAATGATCAGTACATCATACCGGGACAGCCGTTTCAGCACACGTGCAAGCTCAAGTTCACGTTTGGCAATCAGGAGCTGTTGAACCAGCAGACTGCAGGTGGTGAATAAGACACGCTTTCCCAGGTGGATCAACTCCTGACCTATGGCACATAACAGATGAGTCTTTCCACTGCCGGGATTCCCGAACGCCAGAACATTCTCGCTCCTTTCTGTAAAGTTGCCTTCCAGTAAAACACTGACAAAAGTATTGACCTTCTGCGGTAAACGGGACCGGTAACAATGAGTGAAGGTCTCAGGATGATCGGCTTTATGAACCGCTGTGCTGAGACTGTCTGTCTGGTGGTAACGGGGAATACCACCCAGCCCCCAGAAAGCATTCTGCGACCCTTCACTCAAGCTTTCAAAACTCTCTGAATAACAGATTGTACCAGTCTCCCAATTGGAATATGGAAGAACAAAATGGTAAAGCATATGGGAAAAAGGTTTGCCTGCAATCGTTATATCAAGAGAGTTCAAATGAGTAAAGTCTGACTGACAACGTTCGCCGGGACGATACGTCTGGACAAAGAACACTTCACAACTATTGCGAAAAATGATAATATAAGAAATTCGGATAACTTCATCTTAATAACACAACCTTTCTTATTTCATCCATCTTCCCCGGCACACTGGCGTGGATGAAGTAGATTCCGCTGGAAAGTTCATCGGCGTTGAAAGTGAATTGATGGTAACCAACTGTATAGCGTTCATTGGCAAGAACTGCAACTTCCTTACCAGTTATGTTATAAACACTTAGTTTTAATTCGGATGGTGCTGGCAATCCAAATGCAATAGTGGTAGTTGCGTTGAAAGGATTAGGATATACTTCTTCCAGAATATAATCTCTTGGACTGGATGCTGTTGTTTCAATTATTTCATTTTCTTCTGCTGCTATGCGGATAAGCCACACATCAAAGTTGTTATAGATACCGAAAGACCTGGTCTCTCCAGCAATTACATATCCTTCATCATTTGTCTGTTTGACACTGTAACCATAATCAGCATTAATTCCTCCAAAGGTCTGGTTCCATTCTTCACCACCTTCAGCATCTGTTTTAATCAGCCACACATCTGAACCACCAGCACCGAAAGATCCAGTCGATCCTACAATGATATATCCACCATTGAATGTTTCTTGAACTTCGCGACCCGAATCCCAATCAGCTCCACCAAAAGTCCGGTTCCATTCTTCATTCCCGACTGAATCTGTTTTAATCAAACATACATCGGAATTGTCGGATTCGTAAGATTCAGTTTCTCCGGTAATGATAAATCCACCATCACTTGTCTGTTGGACACTATAGCCAACATCATATGCATTTCCCCCGAAAGTCTGGTTCCATTCTTCATCGCCATTTGAATCTGTTTTAATTAACCATATGTTCTCATGGCCTCCACCGAAAGACTTGGTAAATCCAGTAATGATAAATCCACCATCACTTGTCTGTTGGACACACCTGCCAATATCATCGCGATCTCCACCGAATGTCCGATCCCATTCTTCATTCCCGGTTGAGTCGATTTTAATCAGCCACACATCAGTTGCAATGAAAACTGTCGGGCTGGTTTTGCCTACAATTATATATCCTCCGTCATTTATCTGAATGACACTGAAAGCCATATCTCTACCAATTCCACTAAAAGCCTGATTCCACTCTTCTTCACCATTCGAATCTGTTTTAATCAGCTTTACATCAAAATTACCCCAAATATCATCTCTCATGATTTCCCCGGCAATTATATATCCGCCATCATTTGTCTGTTTGACGCAATGTCCGGCACTGGGATTATTCCTCTCACCGAAAGACTGGTTCCATTCTTCTTCACCATTTGAATCTGCTTTTATAAGCCATACACCAGCAGCAGTGAAAGATTGTGTCATTCCAACAATTATATATCCACCATCACTCGTTTGTTGGACACAACGACCATGTTCAGGCATAGATCCTCCGAATGTCCTTGTCCATAACGTATCGGGTGGTTGGGCTGATGCGTGTATGCCAGCAATTGCCATGCTGATAATGATGAATGTTAAATGTCTCATTTTCTTTCTCCTTGAATGTTTATCGGACCAGAACAACCTTCCTCACCTCATCCAACTTCCCCGGCACACTTGCGTGGATGAAGTAGATTCCGCTTGAAAATTCTGAAGCATCAAACCCGAACTTGTGGTTGCCGGGAGTGTAATTCCCTGAAACGAGATTAACTACTTTTTGCCCGACTATGTTATAGATGCTAATGTTAAGATTTGATTGTTGCGGGAGAATTAAATTGATAACTGTAATGGAGTTAAATGGATTAGGATAAGGATCTAAGAGAAGATATTCATCAGGAACTTCAGCTACAATTTCAGCAGTATTCATTTCAGGATCGAATTCAAGTATTTCAACGAAGTAACCGTCAGCGAGATAAATAGTGTTGTTGTCAATATCTATCGCCTGAGCATCACCATTTGTTTCATAATGTCCGACTAATTCCGGTTCCTCAGGATCAGAAATGTCGAAAACGAGTAATCCTCCTTCGTAATAATCATTTCTGGTTGAACCGCTTTGTTCTGTTAAAAATGCATAGTCTCCCTCAACAACAATATCCTGGGGCCAGCCTAAAGTCTCAACTGAACTCAGAATAAATGGTTCAGAAGGATCGTTTATATCTATTATCTTAAAACTGCTCTCTTCCTCAATAAAAGAATACCACAACAGGTTAGCTATAAAAGCATAGTCTTCTGTCACAAAGATGCTCGTTTCATCCGAATTGAACTGGCAGAAACCAACAATTTCAGGTTGGTGCATGTTCGAAAAATCTACAACATATAAACCATCATAACCATCATAACCAAATCTATCACCGGTTATGAATGCATAATTTCCCTGAACCGCAATATCGCTGAAACTCTGCCAACCAGAATTTTCCGTCTCTGAAACAACAATTGGATTATTATAATCCTCGATATTGAGAATAATCAATTCATTCGAATTTGCGATAAATGCGTAGTTATCCAGTATATCAAATTTTGTGAAAGGCGGATATTCATGGTTGCCCACTTCTGTAGAACTGATTTCATTTATATCCAGAGTATCAGAAATATCAATGATTCTGAAGGTTATTAATGAATTCGGAGATGATCTTCCAATTGTAAAGAGCATTCGATCACCAACCTCCACATGATAGACTATAGCATCAGTGTCTCTGAATCCAATATCGATTGGAATTTCAGGATCAAATACATCGAAAACCCTGAGACCGTTAAGACTATTTGCCGTATATATCATGTTATCATAGAACTTTATGTCAGATGCATATCCGGATTTACTTAAATATCCAATCTCAACGAGGCTATCAGGCGAAGAGATATCCAGTATCCTTAAGCCCAAACCACCAGCCGGAGCAAATAGAATTCCATCAATCACCTGGATTTTCCATAAACGATATGGCATTTCCAAACATGCAATTTCTTGGACATCTTGCGGATCACTGATATCAAATATTTTCAGCAGATTTTGACCTTCATGTGTTACATAAGCATAATCTCCGTCAATATATATTAGAGGATTTCGTCCGATTTCAAATGTATCTATTTCAACGGGATTTTCAGGATCAGAGATGTCAAGAGTTTTACCTTGTTCATTAATACCGACGACAAATGCATAATTTCCACTTATCGCTATATCATTACGATACCCTCCTTGTCTCCATTCGCAGACCTCTATCGGATTTTCTGGATCGGAAATATCAATTATCAATAAACCGTGTCCACAGATATATGCATACTCTCCTGAGACAATTATTCTGTGCAGGTCAACTCCTGTACTGCACATCCCTATTTCTTCGAGTTCCGCAGGATTAGAAATGTCAAAAATCCTTAGAAAACTTGGGCCATAAACCTCAAAACTTCCACGATCAGTGAGAAACAGCAGAGAATCAACAATCTGCAGATCGGTTATTCCGCCATCAAAATCGATATTAGCAAGCACTTCAGGATATTCAGGATTAGTGAGATCAAGAACATTTATACTGCTTGCAGCATACCACCCATGCCAGATGTGATGAACGGCATAAGCAATGTTACCATCCAAAGCAATATCCGTAGCGTAATATTCCAGTGTCGCATGTTCCTGGGACCTGAAATAACCTTCTTCAACAGGATTCTCAAGGTTGGAAATATCGACAATACGGTGCCCTGCATTATCAGCCATGACGAATGCATAGTTGTCTTCAACTACTACATTACTTGCCCCGCCCCAGTTCAAACAAAGTTTCGCCAGGCTTCGGACGTTCAGGCTGTCCCTTGCAAGCATTGACTGAGGTAAAAATAACAATAGAAATACGGAGAATCTTAAAAGTAAATTTTTCATAAGCTTGTCCCCATTATAATTATCGAACCAACACAACCTTCCTCACCTCATCCATCTTCCCCGGTACACTGGCGTGGATGAAGTAGATTCCGCTTGAAAATTCTGAACCATCGAAAACAATTTCATGATTCCCGGCATTGTATCTTCCTGTAGCGAGTTGAGTGACTTTCTGGCCGATTATATTATAAACAGATACATTAATTTCAGCGTCAGAAGGCAGTCCAAGGCTAATGATCGAACGTGGATTAAACGGATTGGGATAAAATTGACCAAGGTAAAAACCGGAAGGAAGTGGAACGTCAGGAGAAGATTTTACAGCCATTGTCCCACAGATATCGAATAATTTTAATGAAAAACCATCTGTACACGTTAGCAGATTGTCTGCCTGGGAAATATCCGTGATTGATACCTGATTATCATATTGCCCTGTTTCAACAGGATTTTGTGGATTTGTAAGGTCATAAACATGAATTGATTTGCTAACAGCAGAAGAATACCCCCTATTAAAATAAACCTTCCCACCTTTCGTAAAGAGATAATTTCTATCAGCTATTAGTTTGCCCGCATAATAATCGAGTTCCATAATTCCACGAAAAGACAGTTCATTGTCTTCCAATTGAAATATTCCAATGGTAGAATCAAATGCGCTGATATACACGTACTCACCAAATATTGCCATATCACCCAAGAAAAGATCACGATTGACAACTGTTGAATCGAATTCAAAAATGTTCTCAAGAACAACGTCTTCCGGATCAGTTATATCATAAATATATAAAGCTAAAGGGCTCCTGGCAGTATCGGTTGCGGATATTATCAAAGTTGAATTGGTTACCGCAACCTTAGCGCTGCTTAATTCAAGTTCGGTTGTGGAAATGTTGTTAGGCTCAAGCGGTTCAGAAATATCAATAATTGTAAGTTGATCCTCGTATGTGGTGTAAGCCACGTTTCGACCAGTAATCAAAAAGATTTTATCATCCACCAAATAAGCATCTCGAGTTTTGTGGTTCATCACGACCCTGTCAACTTCTGACGGTGCTGCCGGATCAGACAAATCGTAGGTAACCAGTGATGTGTAACTTCTACTCCAACCACCGCTCAACCAGGTATAAATTATATAGAGCGCACCTCTATTTTCCCACATAAATGAAGCATCATGATTTATATCTAAATCATTGACAATTTCCGGTTGATTGGGATTGCTGATATCAAATGTGTACAGTTTCTTCTCAGTGTTATGAAGATATATGTAATCATTATGTAGAATAACATTGCCGCCATATCCAATGGGCTGTGGACGACCTGTTTCGATAATATTTTCAGGATCTGATATGTCTAACAAAATCATACCCTCGATACCATCGCTGAGCATGATATAATCATCATATACAGCAAGGTCCTCATTAAGATAAGGAGGATGAATCCAACCTATTCTCTCAGTGTTTTCCGGATCAGTTATATCTACGACTTCTAATTCCCATTGATGGACAAGGTATGCGGTATTTTCAATTACAAGCAGGTTAAAGGTGTAGCCATCAAAATAGTGCTGACCAAGAAACAGAGGTTCGCCAGGATCTTCGATATCATATATCCTCATCCCACCAAATCCACCTGTATATAGGTGATTTCCTGACAGATTTGCGCAAAAATAGCGAAGTTCCTCTCTTTCAGTACTCAAATTAGCGTATATTTGAGGATCCGAGGGATCTGAAACATCAAGGATAATCAATCCATCTCCATCAGCCAGTGTGAGCAAATCACCCTGTTTATCAAAACGATTACTCCACATACGGTCAATTAAGCTAACAAATTCTGGATCTTCAGGATTTGAAATATCATATATCCAGAATGAATGATCCATGATCATGTAGAGATAACCGTCGTCCAGTAATATCGCTGCTGGATCATCTCCTGTTATTGTGGACAGAGCTGTAAATGAGTCGGGTTCTGAAATATTAAAAAGTCGAACACCATCATTACGAATGCCCATAACCAGGATATCGTTTTCAATAGAGATAGCATGAATGTTAGAAAAATGAAGATTCCGAATTACTTCAAAATTGGGTGGATCAGAAATGTCGATAATTGTAATCCCATTTTTTCCAGAGAGAAAAACAAAGTCATCCTGTGTTTCAATACCATAGGCGCCATCACAGAAAAGAATTTCGCTAAATTGCTCAAAGTTGTAGGTTTCAGCGAGAGCAATATTACTCATTACAACTATCGCGAAAAATGATAATATAAGAAATTCGGATAACTTCATCTTAACAACACAACCTTTCTTATTTCATCCATCTTCCCCGGTACACTGGCGTGGATGAAGTAGATTCCGCTTGAAAGTTCATCGGCGTTGAAAGTGAATTGATGGTAACCAACTGAATAGTGTTCATCCGCAAGAGCTGCTATTTTCTGACCTGTTATGTTATAAACGCTGATTTTCAATTCTGATGATATTGGTAAACCTACTGAAATGGTTGTCGTTGGATTGAAAGGATTCGGGTATGTGGAAACCACAGAATATTCCGTTGGCAATCCCGTTATCTTGGCATCCTCGACACGATCTTCATATTCAACTTGAAATGACCAAGTTTCGTTCGCCCATGTTCCTTCAGTATTGCCATCAGTAGCTCTGACTGTCCAGTAGTAGGTAGAGGTCAGGAGATCATATAAACGAACCTCAGTGGCATCTAAGCTGTCGCCAATCTGCCAGGCTGTAGAAAGGTCACGATTGAAATCCAACCAGACATCATAATGCGGTCTATCATCCGGATTAGGGTCAGTCGTTCGTTGCCATCTAAGACGTTGAGTATTTTCTACTAAAGTATCCCCATCAGGGGGTGAAAATAACCTGAAAAGATCCGGAGGCTCGGGAGAATAATGGTTCTCGAGCCAATAGATGTCAGATCCATGCGAGTTGAATAGATCGTAGTCGCCATCATCATCTATGTCAATTGGACTACTTAGAGTTGTGACTGGAGAACTATTTCTATCGAGTTCATGTTGAGAAAACTCCAACTCGCCATCATTTTCCCACCAGCAAACATTTTGTCGGTAATCTCGATAATAACTGCTAATTATGTCATTATCGCTGTCTCCATCCATATCTGCAACGAACACGAATTGAGCGCGTGTCAGTTGAATCGATTGATTGAGAATAAATTCTTCTTCTCCATTATTTTCAAAAATAGCTATTTCATTATTGCTGTGGGATGCGCTCAAAACATCAAGATCATCATCTTGATCAATATCTGAGGCACATAAATATGGTGCATGATTAAAAGAATCTGAGATGGTAGAATGAGTAAATTCCATGTTTCCATCATTTTCTAACCATGATATGAAGTCATTCTGAGTATTTGAAACATAAAGAATATCAATATCCTCATCCTCATCAAAATCCATTACAATTGCTGAATATGGAGAAGTATATGAGTGAGGAATAGCCGGATTTATACCAAAATCTTGAAGAGCAAAAGCCATATTTCCATTATTTTCGTACCAGCCTAATCTTGCTTCATATGCTGATGGTCTATTACAAATGATATCTACATCGAAATCACCATCTATATCAGCAGCAGAAATCGAATTAGTATGCCCAAGACCGACAGTATGTTCGATGAAGTTTTGAGTGCCATCATTTTCCCACCAGGATACTCCACCTTCTCCTTGGTTTATTACCCCTCTGGAGGCAACGATATCAATATCATCATCACAATCCATATCCATTGCGTAACATGATTTTGCATGAGGAAAGTAACCAAGGTAATGGCGGATGAATTGCTGGTCATTAACTTGTTCCAACCAAGACACAGAATGAGATCCTAATGAGGTGCAGACTAAATCAATATCTTCATCTCCATCAATATCCGAATTGCGTAGTGAGGTGGCACCTATGATAGAACCTGCCAGATTATGTGCAACAAACTCAAAGTTTCCCAGGTTTTCCCACCATGTAAAAGTGTCATCATCCTCGGCTGTTACTACAATGTCTACATTCCGATCACCATCAATATCTGCCACACAAGCGTAGTTGCAAGACTTATAATTATCATTAATAATATGTTCATCGAAATCACCATTGCCATTATTTACAAATAGATACAATCCTCGATATATTGATGAAGCCAGGATATCTATAAAATCATCGCCATCAATGTCAATGCATTTTCGAATTCGAGCCTGTCTAAAGTTTGTTATGAGTACTTGTTCAGTGAAATTTAAATTCCCATCATTTTCCAAACAGATAATTCTATTAGCACCAGTATCTGCAAATAATAAATCGATATCGTTGTCATCTTCGATGTCACAAGCATCGATAGAACCAACGTAGCTTATGTTGTTAACCAAAGTATGTTCAGTATATTCTTGATTTCCATCATTCTCAAACCATACCAGTGAATCCGGTTCCCGAGCTTGTGGATGCATTCCCGCAATAATATCAATATCATCATCTCCATCCAAATCAACTGCTTCTACGACTGCGTTGCGAAATCCTAGAGGAATGGTGTGTTCATTGAAGCTTAAATCCCCTTCATTCTCCCACCATATTATCAACCTCATAGAAGTGCTCAAAATATCCCTGTCACCATCTTCATCCATATCTATATTTTTAAGATAAATAAGATTTTGATGAACACTGTCTTGCAATGAATGCTGTGTAAATTGTTCGCTACCGTTGTTTTCCCACCATGAAGTCACATCCCGATCCATCCGATCTCCACCGGAACTGAGTAAATCGATATCACCATCTCCATCAAAATCATCAACTATTACTGACCTGGCAGCATAATTTCGACTTATTACATGAGATACTAAAACAGAATTTCCCGTGTTTTCCCACCAGCGAAATCGATCGTTGCTGTAACTATCATCTGCGGATGTAATTAAATCCATGTCACCATCAGAATCCAGATCAGCATGTTCCACGAACCATACACCTTTGTAGTTATCCGTTATCTGATGAGAGGTAAACTCTTCCTGCGAATAGCAGGTAGAAACGGATATGATTAATATTAGAAGAACTCCAACACTCTCAAATTTCACACGCATCTGTCTTTCCTTTCAAATTGTGTGGCATGCAATCAGATCATCGTATTAACACAACCTTTATAGTTTCATCTATATTTCTAGTTACACTTGCATGGATGAAGTAGATTCCACTGGATAGAGTTGAGCTTTCCAATGTGAAATTGTGAATTCCGGCGGGATGACTTCCGCTGGTGAGGACGGCTACATTTTGTCCCAGGGTGTTATAGATCATGAGATTAAGATTTGCTGACTGCGGGAGTGAAACTGTTATTTTTGTTTTTGAATTGAATGGATTGGGATATGGTTCTGTGATAGAGAACTTCTCGGGGATTTTTTCTGTAGGGGGATGCTGAACCGGGTTATGGGGACCGTCGTAGATTAATGCGCCGATGTCAGCGCGGGTGTTGTCGGGGTCGAGAGGTGAATTTGGAGAACCGGCATTTATCAGGGGGCTGTCCTCCTGGAGGCGATAGTTGTGTCTTTGTGCATCCTCGAACAGGGGATCAACATCGATTAGTAGTCCTTCGCCGGTGTTTCCGACGAAAGGATTTTCGGAAAGGACGTTATAGGTTCCTGAATACTCAATCAAGTCCGCTTCGATTGAGCTGTAGGCACCGTGGAAGAAGCTGTTGCGGATGTTATCAGCGCCGGTGATGGCGGGTTGGTCGTAATCGTTTTCGAAAGCGCGGAAGGTACAATTTGTCACGTTTGCATAGAATGTGTTCTCCGGAATTCCTAAATCGATACGTCCTTCGACTACATTGCGCCGGAAATCCATTGAGACAGGAAAATGACCTCGTTCATCGAAAGCGAATGCTCCCTCAAACCAGCATTCGGATATGGATTTATGATCAAGATCTACATCAGGCCGGTAAAAGCTACAAACACCGCTGTCCCCTGTCACATGAAACTTTGAGTTCCGAATATAGTCCGGTTGAGGCAGCGCATAGGAATAGCCAGTTACTTCAAGGAAATCCCAGGAGGAATCTGCCTGGATTCCGTCATCCTGCCCGGTTGTCTTGTCTTCAATAAGCGGGATGGGCGATGCTGAGGTGAAATTGGCAAATATTCTTACAGGATTTCGTTCAGTACCGTTGATCAGGAGATCTGATCCGTCAAGTACCAGTTTTCCAAGCTCCATTCCCAGCCTGTGAAAACGTAATGTAGTTCCCGCTCCCAATTCGAGACGTTTACCGGGCCAGACATGAGTAGCGCCGTAAATGTGAACAGTCTCACCGCGGAAATCTCCAAAAATGGTGTTTTCCGCCATAATTTCCGGGAAATGTGGAGGTGAGGTAGTGCGAAACCGTTGATCATAAGAGAAATCTTTTTGATAACCGGTGCCTTCGCAATTATCGTTATGCAGATATCCCCGTCTTCCCTGGGCAAGGCTGCCTCTCAGCCATATCGAGCCCCGTTCATCCGTCTCCCCGGCATGTTCACCATCCGGATCACACCAGACATAACCGTCACCATCGTTGTTCTGATGTTCAAAAGTGAATGAGCCGTAAGCTAACAGAGCGGCAGTAATGACAATATGTTTCCGAGAATGACCACCGGGCTGATTCAATCCGTTCCCCCTTCCGTTTGGATCAACATCTTTGATAATTATGTTTTGTTCACTTACAAGTCCTAGTTTATCGGCATAATTCAAGGGAAAAGAATCCGGAATAGTATATGCAGAGTATGAAGAATATATCACATTATCCCAGATTTCCAGGTTTCCCGAGCATCCGATAGTACATGATCCGTTTACAACGCCGTTTATCCCACCGAAACCACTGGGATGAGTGCCCATTGAAGCGGCAAGCTGTAAATCTCCCTCAAAATAAATTGCAACATTATTACCGTATGGTATATTTCGTGAATTATCGATACGAGTGGAATCATAAGGTATTCCGGTTCGCCACTGCTGTAAAAAACATCCACCGTTTGAACCTTGCAACCTGCTCTGATAATTTCCCCCAACATTTGAAAAATATGTTCCACCTCCGCCAGCGGCACTAATCAAAGCATTGGGCGGTTCAATAAAAGTATTTGGTAAATTCTGGAAATAAGGCGCATCAAACAGGCTGTCATAAGGAGCCAGGTCACAGTGGGACACGAGCACAGTATCATAGAAGACCGGTCCTTCCATATTGAGAATTAATTGATCAGCAGTAAGGACTTTACCGTTGACAAATGGATTGCGTACACCTGCAGCGAGATCAAAAGGCAATCTTTCATTCAACCGGGTAAGCTCGGTCTCAGAGTAATACAGGAACTGCGATGCCGGACCGATAGATATCTCATCGTCTTGAGCAAAAACAGGGTGAGCAATCAACCCAATGAAAAGTAATAGCGGGGAAATCAGTATTGAAGCTTTTAGCTGCATGACATACTCCATGGTAGAATTCCGTAGAATTTTCATGCGGGGGTGCACAAATAATATACAACTTATAATCTGGATTTCAAATAAAAAATACATAATTAATATGAAACCGCGGAGTTTAATAAATTTCATTTACTTTGTTATTACATATTTACATCGATCGATCATTTCCCGGACATTTAGTCAGCCGACTGATCCGGGGCACACTGCATATAACCTTAAGCATGTCAAATTCACATTAATTTATACTAATGGTATAAGTTCTCTCCTTTGTCTTAAATTTAGAATTTCTTAAAATTTATGTACCTTTTAACCAACAGATAATGTATTTTGCCGTTACAATAATTTTTGAATAGAAGTTGGTTACTTTTAATCAACAGATTGTCTTGATTATTGCATTGACTGTTTTGATCTGAGAACAATTTTAAATACTTGCTTCAGAGATTCATGCATAGTTAATTCCCCAGTTCTTTCTTTATTATTCAGTATTTTAATACAATTACTTTGCTCTTGGAAACAAACTTTATAAAGAGGATATCATGAAACTAATCACCAGATTAGATATTGATGGATTACTTTGTGCCGCGATGATTTATAAGAAACAATTAATTTCATCCATCAGGTTTGCTACTCCGAAACAGATTGAAGAACGTTTCATTGATATTGAACAAAATGACTGTATCGCTCACCTTCCATTCCATCCGGATGCAGGGCTCTGGTTTCATCATCATGATTATGAACTACTTGACGATGAATTGATGCGAAGAGTAAAAGGCAAATGGGGGCAGGCAAAAAGCACTGCTCAACTTGTATATGATTATTACGATTCCCCTGACTTCGAGCAACATAAACCAATCCTTGATGAAGTTAATAGAATCTATAGTGCAGAAATCACAGAAGAGGACATTCTCGATCCAAGTGGATGGATGCTGCTGTATTGCTCACTTGATCCTCATTTACCACAGGATATTGACCTGGGTGAAAAGATCATTAAGTACATTTGCGATGGAAAAACAGCCGATCAAATCCTTGATATTCCGGTGATTGCAGAGAAAGCGATACGCTATTATAAGTCCAATAAGGAATTTGAGGCGGAGCTTGTAGATCATACAGAAATGCATGGTAAAGTTATAGTTTCAGATTTTCGTGGTCATGATAAACCGCCCCGAGGCAATCGTTTTCTTGCATTCCAAAAATATCCGAAGGGTAATGTATTTCTTAGAATAGATAATATCGGGAAAAAGCACCAGGTATTGGTTTCCGTTAGTAAAAGTGTATTTGACCATAGCTGTGAAACACACTTGGGGCACTTGATGTCACTTTTCGCCGGAGGTGGCGCTGAGGGTGCAGGAAGCTGTCCCCTGAAGAGAAATAATGCGGATGAAAGCATAGAGAGAATCATCGATTTCCTTTAATTAGAAAGAGAAGGCGACTCGTGACTCATGATAGGTTTCTTCTTCAAAAGCCATCCACATGTCGTTGTTGAACCACAGCGGTTTGGCATATAATTTTACTTAAATCACTCAAAATCTTTGCCAAAAATATCAGTTCTCTCCATCCCGCCAATATATCTTTCTTGCATAATTATGTACCTTTTGACGACCAGAAAAGGTATTTTGTCAAGACAGTGTTTTGATAAGAGACTTTTTACCTTGAACCGGGAGATTGCTTTGTTCCTTGTAAAAACTACTTTGTCTCTCATAATGGTGGCTTTGCTATATAAGCCAATAGGGAGTTTTCAAAATTAAATTTTTCATAGAAAGACGCAAGTACAGTGTCATTTAGATTGATCAAATTTATTGTCGGCATATTGTTAATGCTCCCTTTTTGGTTGGAAGCTTCGGGCGGCAAAAGCGACAGTACAGGTATTGGATCTGACTGGGAATTCAGAATACGCGAATTGAATGAGAAGCGTGATTTTTCAGAAGATGCTAAATCTTTTACTTATGCATTGTTACGAGCACGAAATAGCCTCCAAATACATCGGTCATCTACTCGTCTATATCTCCAGATACAATATCCTCATGTCCTGGGTTGGGATTCTCATAACTTTGACGAGAAATCTACCGTTGATTTACACCAGGCATGGATTGGTATTAATCTGGCAAATAACAATTCATGGTTACTTTCACTCGGCAGAATGGAATTAAGGTATTCTGATGAACGATTAGTAAGCCCTGTGGATTGGAGTAATTACGGTCGGGTTTTTGACTGTATCCGGCTGCAATACCAAACGAATTCGTTATGGGCAGATATGTTTTTCTCATCCCAGTCCGAGCGATCTTTCTCAAGCTGGCCTGAATCAGCTCCAGAGGATTATTTTTATGGTATTTGGGGAGGAAACAAGGATCGCGAATTTGAATTTTTCTTCCTGGTAAACAATTTATATTTAAAAACTCCTGAGAGGAAATGGCGGCAGTATTTACAACAATTCACGGCAGGTTCTAATTATTCTCTCCAGGTTTTGAATGATATGAAAATACAAACGGATATAGCATATCAATTCGGTTATGAAAAAGAATCGGAACTTTCAAGTTCAGGAGATCAAAAATCAGCTATTTCTGCATACCTTGTAAGGCTTACCCTGATGTATTCACCTGATATTCTTTATATTTCCAATATAAAAGGTGGAATTGATATCACTTCAGGTGATGATATCATTACAGAAGAAAGAAGAGAAAACTTTGATAACCTCTATCATGATTATCACAGGTATAACGGGGCATTAGATATCTTCAAAGACGGTTATGATTTCGGGTTGATGGATGTTTTTCTTGGTGCAGATATTCTTCCAAAATCGAACAGCAAAGTTTCAATAGAATACCATTTATTCAGATCTGCACAATCCTTCGTCAGGGATGGATTGTTTAGTTCATCGCCGCTTTATCTTGGAAACGAAATAGATTTAATAGCACTATATAAGCCAATTCCTGAGATTGAAGCAGAAATTGGAATGAATCACTTCTATAGTTTCACAGACTGGAATGATGAAGGAACCGGAAATCCCTGGTTTTATTATATTCAGATTAAAACCTACCTTGAACTAATTCTCCAGTAGATTATGGATATGTTTATCAATCATATACGTATAATATCCTACCTAAAACGCATAGCGGTTTGTATTCTCCTTTCAATTTCACTGATATCCCAAGTTATAGCTGCACCGGTATCAACTGTTTCTAACCTTGATTTTCGCGGACGAAGCGAAATTGCCGGCGAGTATTCAGATGACTCTTATGAAAAATATTCCGACCTGCGGCTGACCTGGGGAACTCTACTGAAATCTGAGTATTTACATAGCTACGTTCAATTCCAGGTGCCATACAGGATGGGTACCGATTCCAGGATAACATCTGGCGATCCGATACTGGAAATCAATTCTTCATGGATTGAAATACAGAATCTTTTGTCCAACTCATTGAGCTTAAAAGCTGGACGATTTTCCATGAACTATGGTGACGGCAAACTGATTGGAAGCGAACCCTGGAATGAGAGAGAACGAGTATTTGACGGATTATTAATGCAATCAGGGAATGATAGTTTATGGGCTGATATGTTCATTACAAAACAATCTCAAAGAAACAATCCTCAAAGTGATGAGAGTGCAAAAGAGGATTATTTCGCTGGAATTTGGGCAGGGTATTCCCCAATAGCTATTGAATCCTTTTTCCTGGTATCGCTCAACTCAGCTAATCCCACAGTAAACAAGTGGCGACGTATCGAACGCCGTCAAACATTCGGTGTTCTGTATTCGCTTGAGAACTATAACAAATTAGATGTTTCCGCTCGAGGTGCATTACAAACAGGTTTAAAAAAAGATTATCGCATTCTCCAGCAAGACCGGACGATATCTGCCTATCAATATTCTGCCACAGTTGCTTACAATAGTTCAGTGAGATTGCAGCCGAAAATTAGCGCCGGGATAGATATCAGCAGTGGTGATGATCCAAATACTCATTCTGAGGAAGCATTCGATAATCTGTATTATGATCGACATGCAAGATTCGGTGATCTTGATATGTTCACCAAGTCTGTTTTTAATAATGGTCTTCGTGACAGATTCATTCAAATTGAAGTTAATCCTCTGAAAGACTTAGAAATGCAAATTGCATTGCATCGTTTCGACTGGATGCAAAATATTGAGTTTGCTACCAATTCAAGTGACAGGGAAAGTCTGCAAATAGGAAATGAAATCGATTTTAAAATCGAATATTCTCCAAATAATGAGATAAGCGTCTTATCAGGAATCGCCTATTTTTCAACCTTGAATACTAAAGGTATTGGAACAACGGCAAGGAACAACTTTAGATGCTACATCCAGATAAAAGCTGTTTTTAACGTCCTTACTGGAAAAGGTTGAGGTGAGGATGCAATCATCATTGCGTAAGATCGCTTTCATTTTCTTCTTTATTTCCTGCAACTTTTCACACGCTCAGGAAATTCGCAGTTATTATATAACATGTAATACTGATGAGTTTCAGGGGCTAATCGACCGTCCTGAGATTGAAAGATATATTGATTGCACCTTTCGTTACGCAGATTATGAGTTTGATGACACAAGCATTCGAATTCGTGGAGAATCCAGCAGGGAGTATCCCAAGAAATCGTTTAAAGTAAATTTTCGCTCCGGGAACAGATTTTTCGGACGCGACAAGATCAACCTGATTTCTGAATGGACTGATCCAACTTTCGCCCGGGAATTTCTTGCCTATGATTTGTATCGAAAAGCAGGAATCCCCGCTCCTGAAGCATTATATGCGCGTCTCTATATAAACGGTGAATATATGGGTTTATATCTTGATGTTGAACAAATTGATGATCAATTTCTCGATTACAGGCAGGATTTTAGTTCTAATTCCGCTATCTACAAAGCCGCAAATAACGGTTGTTTCATGCGATTAGACGATGATTTTAATAATGCATGGGAGAAAAAACTTAAAGAGGATGATGGTTTTGACGACCTGATCAATCTAATAAAATGGCTTGCGTATGTGCCTGATTCGTTATTAGTAAATGGGCTGTCCGAACGATTCGACCTGACCTTATTGACTCGTATGATCGCCTTGAACGCTATTATCGGTAATCAATCTACATATTATCATAATTATTACCTGGTTCATGATTATGATACCGGGCTATGGCATTGGCTGCCGTGGGATCTGGATAAGACGTTTTCATTCTGGCACTATTACCAAAATCCGCAATATTATCGCAGCGGACACCAACTGTTTGAAAATGTCAACAAGCTGGTAGCTCGCTGCTGGCTGCACCCCCAAATACGCACATCAATAAAGAATGATATTCAATGGCTGAAAGAATCATTCATTAATGATGAATATTTTATCACCATGACCGATTCTTTGCATGATCTTCTTTTTCAAGCGGTTGATGAAGACACTTATAAAAATTACTCTACTGAAGAGTTTACTGACGGATTACAGGGACTCAGGGAGAGAATAATTGCGAGAAGGAACAGCGTTGAAACCAGGCTAAGAGAAGATCCATTACCATTTGATCTGGATGAAGCGAAATTGACGCCTGGTGGAATCAATTTAGAATGGTATGATACCTATGTTGAAAACGGCGAAGATTTTTACTGGGAATTAATTATCAGCCCCGAATCAACTTTTGACTCTGACGTAAAGGTTATCAGTAACCTCGGTCTCAATCGATTAGTACTTGAAGATTTTGAGCCGGGGAAATTCTACTGGTATGTTAATGCAATATCATCCAGTGGACGACGTGTCAGATCAATATCATACTTCAAGACATTCACAATTCCGGAAGATTATTGGACAGGAACACTGGTGCCCCCGGTGCTGTCAACAAATCAAACCTGGACAAAATCAGGGAGTCCATACCGGCTCCCCGAAGGATTAATCATCCCACCAAACAGGGTGTTGCGTATTGAAAAAGGTGTAACAGTGGGGATTGGTTCAGAACGATCAATCTGGGTCCTGGGAGGATTAAATGTTTCAGGGATAGAACAGGATTCTGTTCAATTCATCCCATTAGAACCCGGTACGTTTTGGGGTTCTATTAATCCGAAAGAATCTACTGATTCGGTGACATTCTCTCATTCTGTTTTCCTGAATGGTGGCAAAGGTCCGGATGGAGAATTTGAGAACCGGGTGTTTCAACCAAGTTGGGTTGATTTTTCAATGAATGATTGCAGGATAAGTAATGCTTACCTCGAAGGAAAAGCTTTCCTGTTCATAAGTTCAAATATCCATTTGGAAAATGTTCAAGTTTCCGATTTTTCAAGCGCCGTGATCATGGCTATTGGCGGTAATTCAATAGTTATTCGGTCCTGTAATTTTATCAATAGCGCAACTGATACAGATCATTCAGATATGATTGATATCTCGTCAACATATGGCGAAGTCGAAATATCCAATTGCAATTTCTATTTCGGATTGGACGATGCTATAGACCTGGATGGCAATTACGGCACCATAATTATTCAAAGAAATCATATAACCGGAATGGGTGATCATGGGATTTCCATTGGTGATACTACATCAAAAGTGTTGATATACAATAATTTCATCTCCCGCTGTAATGGCGCTGGTGTAAATGTAAAGAGAGGAGCTTCTGCGGATATTTACAACAACGTGCTTGAAAATAATCGGTATGGTATTCGCAGGGAAAATCCTCTCAGCATAGAAGATGGAAAGGTTTATGTCAAAAACTGCATTTTTTGGGAAAATATTAGCGATCTGGATAATATTCCCGGAATGCACCTTGATGTCAGCCACTGCTATAGTGAAACCTCACCCCTGCCGGGAGAGGGAAATATATCTTCAGGATTATATGCAAATTCCCCACATAGCGGCGATTTCAGACTAAACTCATTTTCTGCTTTGATCGACGCCGGTTGGGGAACCGATTATCCATTAAAAGACTATAATTTTGCACCAAGAGTTGATGATCCCGGTTCTGCGAATAGTGGAAGCGGCGAAATCACTTATGTCGATATTGGTATGTTCGAATACAGCAGTAATCCTGAAATTATTGATAGTGAGGAAAAGTTATATATACAAATCTATCCGAATCCATTCAATAATATTGCTCATATTAACTTTCCGGTCGTTGAAGAAAGCTGGGCAATTGTTGAGATTTACAATATCCTGGGACAGCGTATATTTCAAAGAAGTTTTGACCGTATTAGTGTTGGAAGGCATAATATTATCTGGAGCAGCGAAGCTTCACACCAATACTACGGTTCCGGCACCTATTTTTTTCGAGTAAGACAATCAAACTTTGAAAAAACAGCAAAATTTGTTTTAGTCCATTAGGGTGTTATTACAAAATGGTTAAGTGTATTTTATGCTCAACGAAAACTATCTAATCCATCATTTGAAACACAGACCGGAATTGAACAGGAAAAGTAGAACGACATGAATCTCATGTTAATCGTACATATAATCGAGAGCCTGCTGATTATATATTTCTCGATGTATTTCTTAATAGAATTGTCAATGATTCTGATCTTTTTCTTTGTCTGGCGGTCATCTTCAGGTTATTCATCTACAACATTGGAACCTGCAGGAAAAGATCAGGGTATAAGTATTATCGTCCCGGCATATAATGAGGAACTGACCATTGTTGATGTAGTAGAAATGCTTGGAGAATCAGACTATCCTGAATTTGAGATTATCGTTGTCGCCGATGGTTGCACCGATTCCACCCTCCAAAAACTGACAGATCGTTATTCGCTTCATGAAGTCACACGAGAAATTGTTGATAACTTTGGCACTTCCGGATTAAATAAAATTTACGAAAGCCCTCAAAATTCTCGTTTAACGGTAATTGACAAGCCCAACGGCGGCAAAGCAGATGCACTAAATGTCGGGTTGAATCTTGCTGAATATCCGTATGTTTGTACTATTGATGCAGATTCCATTCTTGACCCCCAGGCGTTGAAACAGGTAGCGGCGCCATTCCTGGCTCATGATGGCAGTAAAGTTGTAATGGTCGGGGGAGCGCTTGCAGTTGCAAATGAAACCCGGCTCGTTAACAACCGCCTCAAGGATGGCAAATTTCCACGTAATCCCTGGGTGATTTTCCAGGTTATTGAGTACCTGCGATCGTTCCTGGTTAGCCGTACCGGTCTTTCAAAGATACATGCATTGCTGATATTGTCTGGTGCGTTCACTCTGTTCCGGCGTGAAACCCTGATGGAAGCCGGCGGTTTTCTTTCCCCGCAAAATAATCACCCATATATAAAGAAACTTGGAATTGACGGACGTCATACTGTCTGTGAAGATCTGGAGGTAGTGGTAAGGCTCAGAAGATATCTGAAGGAACAAAAAAAGCCATCAAAAACCGTATTTCTTCCACGCCCAATCTGCTGGACTGAGGTTCCGGACAATGCAAGAAACCTCTCGCGTCAACGAAACCGCTGGCATAGAGGACTGTTGGAGACAATTCACTTTCACAAAACTTTGGTTCTTGAACCCTTCTACGGTTCACTGGGACTCATAGCAATGCCATATTACCTGATTTTCGAAGCTGTTTCGCCAATCATTAAATTGTTGGCACTCATATTTATCGGAGCATTGCTGGTTTTAGGATTGGTCAATCGAATGGTAATGGTTTTATTATTACTGTCGATCACTATCGTAACAGTAATTTTCATAGGGATTATCACGGTCATTGTTGAGAACTGGGGTAGAAAATACTCGCAGGTGAATGTATCCGCACTCAGGTACAAAAATGACCCGGACTGGATTATGCTCCTTGGAATGTCAATACTTGGGGACTTTACATTTGCCTTTATCCGCATGTTCTGGCAGTTAAGGGGGATTTGGGATTTTCTTAAGGGTGTAAAGTCCTGGGATAAATTTGAAAGGAAAGGATTTCATGAGACTTCATAGATTAATATTGTTAGTTATATTTCTTGTAACCGCGATATTTACCGGCTGTTTTGACAGTGATTCGGACAGCAATGATCCTGTTGGAGGCGATGTCGTAAGCGATATCTGGATATGGATCAATTATCCCGCACAGTGGGGAACTGTGACAGGCATTGAAGAAGTGCGGATTGAGGCTGGTCCTGCAGGAGAGATTGATTCGGTAAGTTTACTCATTGATGGTCAGGCGGAGAGTGTTGACTCTATTTCTCCCTTCGCTTTTTCATGGGACGTTAACGGTTTAACCGGCTCGCACACCATCTTCGCAAGAGCATTTTCGGATGAAGAAGTTGCAGACTCTGATCTGTTGACTGTTAGTGTTGCCGTTCCTCCTGAGTTATCGCCAATAATAACATCACCGGCTAATTTCAGCACTGTAGAAAATACTGTCACTGTTTTAACTGAGGAAACCACCTCGACTGAAGTGGACAGCCTTACACTTTACATTAACGGTTTACGCTTTGATGTTGACGATTCCGCACCGTTTCAATTTCAATGGACAGTTCCCGGTTCCGCAAATTCACATACCCTGTTTGTGAAGTCCTGGAGTGGAAATCAGTCCGGGACATCTCCACTTGTAACAGTTTTCGTTGAAGCTGACAGTGATTCCGAACTTCCTGTTGTACGGATAACTCGTCCCGCTGACTGGGCAGTGGTGCAGGGACAGATTGAAGTGATTGCCGAAGCCCATGATAATTATGGTATTGACCGGGTTGTTCTGATTGTTGACGGTTCAGAACATGCTACTCTTTCCTCTGCACCGTACCTGTTTCAACTGGATACTGATCTGCTGACGATAGAAAATCATACCCTGATCTGCAAGGTTTATGATACCTCCGGGAATAATAATCTGTCCAATATGGTTACTATGGTGGTAGATAGATGATGGTTTGGAAAACTCAACTCATTGAAAGGACGATCTACGCCTTTTCGGCAATGCTGATGCTGACATTTGCAGCTGAGGGAGGAAAGGCATTTATACAGGGGCGTGAAGCTGTCTCAATTTCAGATTTTTCTCGAGCTGTCAATCTGCTGAGAATAGCCACCCTGGAAGAAAATACAAATCTTGAAGCATGGCGTCTGCTTGGATATTCTTTCAGAATGTTAGATTCCCTGGATGAATCTGTTTCGGCTTATCAACATGTGCTGAACCTCCGTCAGGATGATTACGATGCCAAGCTTGCATTGGGTGCAATTTTCGCTCTGAAAGGAGAGACTGGCAAATCTATCATTATGTACTCAGAAATTCTCAATAGTGATTCAACTGATGTTGAAGCCTGGTTGGGAATAGGGCGAAGCTATGCCTGGCAGGATGATCTCGATGATTCAGAAAAAGCATATAAAAGAGCGCTATTTTACAACCCGGGGAATACTCGTGGTTTGCTCGGATTAGCTGAAGTCCTCGCTTGGCAGGATAGATCTACTGAAGCACGAAAAACTTATGGTAAAATTCTGGAATTAGATTCCACATCTTCCAAAGCATTAACTGGTCTGGGAAATACCTGGTACTGGACTGACCGCCCTTACCATGCGCTTGAGTATTACAGGAAAGCTGAGAAACTTGATAATAATAATCAGTACGTCAATGAAATAATACCCAGGGTAGAAAAAGAGGTGGGGGGGAACCACGAACCAGGATACACTTATTGGGTGGAAGATGACGATGGTCTCATTACGGAGCATGAAAAACTGTCTTTCTCTACAGGAAAAAGGATAAATGACACTTTTCAGGTAGGAGGTAAGTTTTCCGCTTACAGTTCATTTAGAAATGATGTCTGGAATTATCGCCGGAATATGGGATTGAATGCTGTGATTCATACTGCTCCCGGCTTCACTATTAGACCTGAAGCTGAATTAGATGTTTTGTCCGGAAGAATGGATGCACTTCAAATTCAAGGGAAATGGCGTGGAAGAGGTAGATTGAATTGGATTGAGAGTTCGGTATTATATGAAAGCAGGCTTTATGAGATATGGTCTGAAACATATTCAAGAGGAGGTTGGGGGGAACTCTCACTTAAACCGCATCGTTTTTTATCGCTGTCAGCAGGTGCTGGTAAGTGGTCTCTGTCAGATAAAAATGAAAAAACCCAGGCATCGGCGAATCTCCAGGTTAATATTCTTAAACAATTTGGAATCACGCTCCTTGCAAGTTCAAGATACCTGGATTTCAAAGAGAATTTGATTGGATACTGGACTCCGAATGAATTGCGATACGATGGCGCCGGTGTCCAGCTTGAGAGGAGTCTGAATAACGTCATTCATATATCCGGATATGGAGCATATGCCGTTAATACTGAAAAAGATCGATTTATTCATTTTAATGGATCATTTGGCATCAATATCATCAAGGATTACCGGATCAATGCCGGTGTTTCATATTTCGAGACCGACACCAATTACCGTATGCTGCTTTGGAAAATCTCACTTGCGGCTGGAGGGCTGTTTTGAAGGGTAAGTTTCTTGTTATCACCCTCCTCTTAGTCATTCTCGCCTGGACAGTGTCCTTAATGTTGAAATTCATGGACAGACCTGTTTTCCAGGCAATGCGAAATATTGCGGAAGAAATTGTAAGCCCCAACAAGGCATCCGCAAAACAAACCATTCCAAATCTTACAATAAATGAGTGGAAATCACTTGCTGCCGGAAGCAGATATTTCACTCGCGTGGTTAGCGATCAAATCCAGATAAGAACAACGAGACGAAAACAGGATTTAAGCCTGGATGAAATATCGTGGGAATCCATGTTCATGAAAGGATTTAACCTTGGCGCAGCTTTGCCAGGTTGTTTTCCATCTGAATTTAAAGCTACAAAAGACCAATATTATGAATGGCTTGAACAAATGGGTGACCTGGGCGCAAATGTTGTCAGGGTATATACTATCCTGCCTCCGGAATTTTATGAGGCGATGAAAAGATATAATTTCAACAATAGTAATCAACCCGTCTATTTGGTTCAGGGAGTGTGGGCTTATGTGCTGGAAGAGGGCAGTTATGGCGATTCGAGCTATATAGAAGACTTCCATTCTGAGATCAGGGATGTAATAAATGTCATTCACGGCAACGCAGTTATTAACGCCAGACCCGGTCACGCTCATGGTGTTTATAATGCAGACGTCAGCCAACATACTACTTCAATTATCCTTGGACGTGAATGGGAGCCGAATACAGTCAGTGATATGAAATGGCAGTTTCCGGAACGGAACTCATACCAGGGGGTGTTTTTCTCGGTGCCTGACGGTCAACCGATGGAATGCTGGATCGCTGAAACCCTTGATTATGCTGCGAAATACGAAACATCAGCATATAAATTCCAGCACGCTCTATCTTTTGTGAACTGGCTGCCCCTTGATCCAATGTATCATGACAGCGAATGGATCGAATGGGATGAAGTGAGGGAATACGACAACGACCTTGAAACTATTGATCCCGGAAAAATTCATGACTCGCCATTGTTCAAAGCAGGGTATTTTGCAAGTTATCATGCATATCCATACTATCCCGATTTTGTGTATAACGATCCAAAGTACAGGCAGGCTGAATGTTCACACGGGCGATGTACATATTATGGTTATCTTCAGGACCTGGTACAGGCACATCCGGGTATGCCGGTAGTTATAGCTGAATTTGGAGTTCCCTCCAGCCGAAGCGCCTCGCACTTTGAACCGGGCGGAATGAACCAGGGTGGACATTCTGAGGAAGAACAGGGCAGGATTAACGCTCATCTTATCAGTGATATAAATGAATCAGGTGCAGCAGGCGCAATCCTGTTTGCCTGGATTGATGAGTGGTTCAAACATAACTGGTTATTGATGGATTTTGAACTGCCTGAAGAGCGAAACAAGCTGTGGCACAACCTTGAAGACCCAGAGCAGAATTTCGGCGTCCTGGCGATGGAATCGAAGAATATTGTTATTGATGGTAACCTGGAGGACTGGAAAGATACAGACAAAATTGCAGCAGATCCGGATGGTGATATCGAGGCAGGCATAGGTGATTTAACTTCATTATGGGCGACATCTGACGCTTCATGTGTTTATCTGAGGGTAGATTTCGATAATGCGATTACCGGAACTGATTGGAAAGATCATGCCATCTGGATTGGAATAGATACCCATCAGAAAGATAAAGGCGATATGTACTTCCCGGGGAAGTCCTTTTCCGTACCAAATGGACTTGAGTTTGTCGTTGAAATCGCAGGTCCTGGAAAGTCGCGAATATTGGTCGATGATCCCTATGATATTTATACGGATTATTTCAAACATGAAGTTCCGGGTTATACCTCGGTGTCAAACAGTAATGGCATCTACCACGAGCAACGTCTCCTCACCAACAGAATGCGTGAAACACTTTACGGAGAATTATTCCCGGAAGTCTATCTCACCCGGAGTAATCTACTCTGGGCAACTGCGAATCCTGAAATGCCGGAACATAATTCCCTCGCTGACATCTTTCAAAGTGAAGATGGGAAACATATCGAACTGCGCATCCCCTGGGCTTTACTGAATGTGACTGATCCTTCATCAAGGAGTGTGCTTGACAATCATCAGGATACAGATGAGTTGGATATAGCAGTTACACCTGGCTTTATGTTTTATCTATTAGCTGTAAAAAGTCCTTACGACAATCCACAGCTGGTTGATGCGATGCCTGATGATTTTGAGCGTGGAATTAAATTCAGTTGGGACAAGTGGGAGGTTCCTGAATATACCTCTCGTTTGAAAGAAGGTGCCTCCCTGGTTGCAGATGCTTTTCGAGCAATCACAGTATCGACAAATCCTGCTGAAGAGTTTTCCTCCGAACCACAAGCTGAGCTTTCCCAATGGCAAGATGGTAAAGAGGAAGGGGTTTCGATTTCTTTTGACGACGGGAGTTCTTACCAGTATCGTTATGGTAAGAAACTTCTTGAAAAGTACGGAATGTATGGTACATTTTTTATCGTTACCGGCTGGGCTGGTCACAGCCCTTTGATAACGGGAGAAGCTGAAGGCTTAATCACCCGAAGGCTTTCAATACCGGAAATACGTGAATTGCATCGAGCAGGTCACGAGATCGGAAGCCATGGGCATGAGCATCGTTCAATGAATGACATGGTTACCGAACACTGGATAAAATCTACTTTTGCTGAAAGCCAGACCCTGATTTCAGAGTGGACAGGGGAGCAGGCGGTTACAGTCGCGTACCCGTATTCTTCCTTAACATCTGCCGGTGTGGAAATTCTTACCGACCTCGGATTCAGGTATGGAAGGATAAGCGGAAACCAATCAAATAATCCCAGCGATTTAGTAAAAACAAAACTATACAGCCATGTTATTATAGACGATCAAAATCCGGATCCCTGGTCTTATGTCAATACGCTTGATGAAAACAGGGGGAAATGGACTATACTGCAATATCATCATCTTTTCCCTAAAGACGCACGTGAATACAGCCAGCTCGCAGATCATGATGTAGAAGAAAAATATAATGTCACTCCGAGAAACTTTGAACGACAGGTACGTCTTCTTCGAAACAGGAACCTGAGTGTATATCCTATAAGGGAAATCGGTGATTACCTTGATGCTTACAAAGCCACAACACTTGAATTTTCAGAACATCAGGACAGTTATGTACTGACATTGAGAATCGACAATGAAAATAATGAGGATTATCCACCCCTGACAGTGAAACTGACAACACCCTGGGAATGGATTTCTATCGAGGGTTCTGAACACGATGGTGTTTATCATAACCGTACAGGATATATTAATTTTGATGCTGATCCAGGCAGCGAGATTATCATTCAAAGACTATCGCAAGAGGGATAGGATTATTATGAGAAGTACACTATTTCAGTTTAATCGATGTGCCATTACTTGTCTTCTGTTATTATGTCTAATGCTATACTCCGGTTGTTCATCGCCATCCATTGAAAATGGCATTAAGAATAAACTACCCGCTCGCAATCCGGATAAAGTCTTGCCAAAAGCAGCTATTCTCGCTACAAGTGATGGTGATGGATTGGGGACTTTCAGTGACGGCGTGGTACTTGCATACGAAGCGTTGAACCGTGCAGGAATTACTACTTGTATATGTGATCGCACTATCCTCAGTAATAAATCAAGACTCGATCAATACAACATCCTGATTGCTTCCACTCTTTTTGGGTATCATGATGCCGACCAACGTTTCTCGCTGACATTTATAGATGATGATCAACTGGATTTACTCAGTAATTGGATACATGAGGGAGGTGTACTTGTCGCTGGAGAAAATTTTGGCAGGAATACCCGCAGCGGGCATGACCGTCTTGTAGATACACCAGAGCTGAATTCAGAGTACTGGATACTTGGTAATGCAGTTGGAGTACCATTGATAGAGAAAAATCTTGATGGTTATAGCCTTCACATGAATTCCGAGGCAACCAACCCCAAAATATGGAAAGAAAAAGAGAAGTATTCTTTTGATAAGCCTGAGTGGATTCTTGTCCCTGCAGTTGATGTTAATACTACCGGTGTAAGGGTTCTTGGAGAATGGCGGGAAATCGACAAAAAAATCCCGGCGGTATGGGAAAACTCCTATGGTTCGGGACGGATGCTCTATTTCACAACCTTTAGACTTCTGCATCCAAGTCTGGACGGTGGTCTATCAACTCCGGATGAAATAGAAAATTTTTACAAATATCTTGCTGATATTTCTTCCGGGACAGCGAAAGAATCGTTAAATCCCAGGATTTCTGTTTCACCCTGGTTTGAAAACCACCCTGCTGCACTGGCGGTTACACTGAACTGTACCGGGGAGGAAGAAAACCTTGAGCGAACGATACGGTCATTGCTTGAGGATGCTCCCTCAATTACGATTTTTTCAAATCAACCTGAAATTCTTTCCCAACGACTTCCGGAAGATTTGTTGAATAATATTGAAATAGCCTCACTGAGTAAGTCAAACGAAAAACTGGACCGGATTGATACTCAGCTTGCCAAGGAAACGATTCATTGGCTGCCAGCCGGTGATACTTCAATAAAGGGTTTTCGCTTTCCAAGATTATCAAGATCGCATCAGATTTTACAGTACATCAATCAATCAGGTTATACTTATGACAGCAGCCTTCCGGTAAACCATCAGGATTATTACGGAGGTAGCATTTATCCGGTAAATCTTATGCTCTCTGAGCAAGATGGCAGTTGGTCGTTAAATCTAATGGAATTGGGACCGATATATCGTGACGACTGGTCATTCTACGGCGATGTGTCCGGTTATAAAATTCAAGAAGCCGCCATGTACCGTAAGTTTTTATTAGATTCATGGAATGAAATATTCCTTCCACAAGGTGGGCTTATGGTCCAGATTGGGGATCCGGAGTTTGAAGGTGAGTCCGAGGTTACCCTGGAACCGGTTAAAACGCTGATCGAAAAAGCTGTTTCTGATAATGCCTGGATTACTGACCTGTCAACAGTCGCAAATTTCTGGAAGATGAAAGAAAATGCGAACGTTTCGATATGGCAGACTGATAACAAGGTGCAAATATTAGTATCAGCCGGTGATCAGAACCTCGAAGGGCTGACTTTGACCGTAACATTTTCAGAAGAATGGTCAAGCGACAAATCCGAAACAGCTATAAATGGATTAATCCGGAAAGAATCGGATTTCAATGTAAACCTGATCAGCAAGTCAGGAAATCAATCATTCTACTCGCTAAACTACTAAACCGGAATATTCCGCCATTGCCATCAGTCAGCCGACTGATCACAATGACAGAAATATTCCGGTAATTAATATACATATGCAGACGGGTTCCCACGAAATTTTCTCGCGCAAAGCCGCTCAGACGAAAAGAATCAAATTTATTTCAACATAACAATCTTCTGAGTCTTCACGAAACTCCCTGCTTCCATGTTAATGAAATATATTCCTGAAGAAACTGGAATGTTATGTTGACTTGTTCCATCCCATGTTACATGGTGGTATCCGGCATCCATCCTTTTATTAATCAAGGTTTCCACATTCTGCCCCAGGATATTAAAGATCGAAATCTTTACTTTTGAATCTGCTGGAAGCGTAAAGGGAACTGTAGTTGTTGGATTAAATGGATTGGGATACGCTACTCCCAGGTTAAACTCAGTGGGAATTTGCTGATTCTCTCCATTGGAATTATTATTAAGAATATTTGCCATCTCTTTCTTAATATTCTTAATATTTGAATTGACAAGAGCAATAGTTGCCTCTTCAATACCTGCTGATTGAGGACCACGTTGAAGTCTGTTGTTCATGTGTGCAATGGATCTTAGTCGTATAGCTTCTTGTATCTCAAGCTCTGCAATGAGTGAATCCATTTCATTATCTAAACCTTCAGCAAGCTCTTCAAAATAATCAATAGATTCATCATACTCTCCATCTTTTAGCCAGATTGTTCCCAGATGGAAATCTTTGAATCTCTCAAAATCTGAATCCACCTCTCGATGGTAAATTTCATTTAAATCATAAATCCTGTCTTGAGGTCGTTCTCGTTGTAAGCGTGCAACACTGCTGAGCCCGTGGATTGCAGGTGCGTAGTTATTTTCTGCCAATTCTGTAAAGATTGCTGAAGCCCTCTCAATATCATCTTCTGTGGCATTTGTATCTATTAAGGCATAAGCTCTTATAAGTGCACTGGCTTCAGGGCTCAGTCCATCTTCCATAATATTCCAGTAGTCATCGCCATCATGATAGGGATTTTCCAGGATTGGACTCACTGTAATAGTGGCACTACTTGCATTATAAATATTTTCTTTAACCTGTTGCACAGTTGTCAAAGTTTTCCACCAATTTCCAGTAATATCAAGTGTCCCACCATTTGCAAGACAAAAAAGCTTTGGATCGTCAATACCACCATCATCCCAATCATAGAACATATCATAATAGCCAGAGGGAAAATCAAAATCACAACCCGCGCCAATTATCACTTGCCATTTTGCCCCCCCCTGTGGATCAATTTTCAGAGTATTGTTTGCGATTAGATTCCTTCGATTATTTGTGGGAGAAGCAATTTCCTGTGAATTGTTTATGAAAACAATTGCCTGTTGGGCGTTTTCATATAAATCAATATGATTTAATTCTTGAACATCCGTATTATCAAGCCAAATTGCAGACGCAAAAGTTTCATCATCGTCCAATCCACAATAGCGAATAACTGTTGGGTATGGGAAGTTTGGAGAGTTATCCTCACCGTTTATATACAACTCCAGATTATTAGATTTAATGGCATGGATACCTATATTTTGGAAGGTAGAGGCAATCACATAACCTCTATATATGTTGCTGAATTCAACACCTATCTCATCTATATTTTCAAATGTTGTTGCTTTCATAGCATACCAACTGTGTCCGGCAGAGGGATGGGAACCGAAGAATCCTTTTCTACTATGATGAATATACCCATATTCGATTATGAATCTATAAGCATTCCAGGCATAGGCAGCATTTTCGCAATAAGCTATTTCAGTGTGAGTAAGCGTGACTGTTTCTTCATCGTCGCCAGTTCCCTCGACACGAACACCCATGGAACCGTTTCTGATTATTGCATAATTAATATCAATCTCACCATAGTCATCGCAGGGATAAATACCTCCCCACAAATCATCGGTACCGTCTTCAATATGATCAAATATGACTTCTGAGCCGTCTGTTCCATTCACAACTAATTCAGCCCCATCTTCAATGAATAAAGTTTGTTCGGTTCCGAATTCAATGGTACTTCCTGCACTGATTGTCAATTCAGCGTCAGCTGTAACAGTTAAACCATCTTCAAAAATGAAGTGTCCATCAAAATCTACCTCGTTCGCATTATTAATCGTTACAGGATTAGTGTATCTCGCGAATCCCGTAATATCCTGGGTTATCACTGTTTGTTGATTTTCATTTTCTGGCTCGAGTTTTAGCAAAATTGCTTGTCCGGGGTCAAGATATACTTGAATAGTTGCTTCTCCCTCCGCTTCGTCTGGTTCCCAAATGAAATTATCTGTATAAGCGTATGTTACTCCCTGGGGAGACCATACTGTGGAGATTACCGGCTCTTCAGTTAATCCTCCAAAACGGAGACGAAACCATTCAAAAGTTTCATCTATTACATATCCATTTTCCCACTGATTACTCTGTGTGTTTACAAGCAGATAATATTCTGCATCATCAATCCCCGGTTTATCGAAAAGTCCAACAACAATATCACTGTACCAATCCTCATTTGTTACACCTCCGCCTCGTGATGGCCCGACAAAAGTGTCCACGTCATCCAGAATCTGCCAAAGGTGGAATCTTTCACCTATCTCCAGTCCGTCATGCCGTTCACTGTCTGCAACAGCAGTAGAAACCAGACTACTATGGATGTATGATGGTCTATTTGGATCCGTAAAGCTATCATCAACTCCATCCGCCAGCCACCACCAGCGTAGTTCTCGCATAATTGGCAAAAGTTCAGTGAGATGTCCGTAAAGAGAAGATATTGCATCATACGGCTCATCAAAATCCAAGGGCTCGTTATCTGCTATTGCATCAGGAACACCACCTTCACCGAATAGAGGGCGGTAATTTCCCGGAGTTGGATTGGAAATGTCCCACGATATTAAGCCGTGATAGAATTCATCTTTACTGTTGTATCTATATTCTCCTATTCCTTTTGCACCGGCAGCAAGACCCACATAAGCTTGCATTCCATACTCCGGCTCCGTAGGTCTTCTTTTCCCAAGTTCAAGAACCATGTCCTGACCATCTGCCACAGTTCTTCGTCGAGCTTGTATAATCCACCACCACTCGGGATCAGGTCCCGCGAAATCCTCATTGAAATGCTCATTTTCACTATTTAATTGTGAATCAGTGTATTTTTCCATTTTATGAGATAGATCTCTTAAATGTCGATTTTGGTTGATCCACAGAATCCTGTGATATATTGAACCAAAATAGGAATCATCAATTTCCTGTTGACTGGGATCTTCCTCGGTAGTGAACTTCAGATTATAATCGAAGTGCTCAAAAATATTCCAACCCGGGGCTTCTATTCCAAGAAATAAATCACGCGCAAAATCACGGTCAACCTGGGGAGTTCCTGAACTGTTATATATATCGTGAAAATTATGGTTAATGATTATCGGTCGTATCTGATCTCGTTCTCTTATTTTTGCAATCGCATGAGAAACAAGAGCTTCATACCTGCTATTGATAGTCGAGCTTCCAAAATCACTAAATCCCTCGTCTAAGAGATCGTAACCGAGAAATCCTTCATCAAGCATATGATAGTTTTGCAAATCCTCAATAATTTCATCTAATAAATCTTCAGCATCTTGATAGTTTTGCAACTGTGCATATCTTGAGAGTACCTTGTGGAAATCAAAGTTGAATGTGTCGTCGCCAACAATAGTAGTTGGATAGGCAACGCTATTGTCATCAGGATGAACCTGATCAGCGAAGATGCCGACTGATAAATCACCACCATAATCCGTAATGTGTTTTGTGTTGTTTGCTATATTTCCACTCATATATGTTGCATTTGTATTATTCATTTTTACATATTCACTGACAATCAAATCATTTTGATATGCAGGTGTCCATTCGTCCGGACCCCAAATTACCCAAAGACCCAAGG
>Ga0208648_1000403_pt1 | contig 45337 bp, 39 predicted proteins | sample AntAceMetag02UKL_FD_184772 | JGI IMG/M metagenome (GOLD analysis project Ga0208648, IMG submission 184772) | Saline lake microbial communities from Ace Lake, Antarctica - Antarctic Ace Lake Metagenome 02UKL (SPAdes) (version 2) | ecosystem: Environmental > Aquatic > Non-marine Saline and...
GGATATATATACCTTACCCGCGGCCTGCTGGCGTTGCTGAATAATGAAGCCGAAATGGCCGGTGTTCTGGCGCATGAAATCGGGCACGTCGTCGGTCGCGACAGCGCTGCGATGATGTCGCAACAATTGGTATCGCAGTTTGCCATGCTGGGCGGTCTTGCCGGTGCGGTTGCCGGCAACAGCGGAGACATGGCCGCTGCCAGCATGCAACTCTCTCAGACCATTCTGCTCGGCTTCAGCCGCGAATGCGAATATCGCGCGGATGAACAAAGTGTCGACTACATGTTTAAAGCCGGCTACGATACCACACGCGTCAAGGATTTCATGCAAAGCCTTTCGCAGCTCGGTCAAGGGCCCTCAGGCCCGATGCAATACACGATGACCCACCCTTTTATCTTCGACCGGATAGATCGCATTGATGCTCACTCGAAAGTTGTACACACCATACACAACACTATGAAACAATTATCCGACACTCCTGAGACCTCCACCACCGGCTATGTCGGAACAGATGTATACCTGTCCCATATTGATGGAATCGCCTACGGCCCCAGAGGGGATCTGCGCCGCCTAAAACTGTACACGGTGCGAAGGGGTGACACCTTTTTAAGGATTTCCCGCCGCACACTCCGCACCGCGCATATGGCCAAAAAACTGGCCCTGCTCAACGGCATGCCCGAGAACGCTGTGCTGATCCCCGACGCAACCATAAAAATACTTCATTGATTCATGCCGTCGAAATATACAATTACAAAACAAGGGATTGCATTTAGTACGCGGAATTGCTAAACATCACGTACACATATAACAAAAAATATCCACTAATCACAGACAAAGGAGGATGGTATGGATTCTGAAAGAATAGTAGCACTGGCCCAGGAATGGATGGCCCTGTACGGACTTAAAGTAATTGGGGCGCTGGTAATTCTAATCGTAGGACGGATTGCAGCAGGAATTATCAGGTCAATTCTGCGGGCACTGATGACACGGAGCAAAGCTGATCCTACCCTTATTTCATTTGTTACCAGTCTGACATACGTAGCGATAATGGCATTTGTCATTATTGGCGCAATCTCCAAGCTGGGCATGCAAACCGCATCGTTCGTGGCAGTGCTCGCTGCCGGCGGCCTTGCTGTCGGCCTGGCCCTGCAGGGATCCCTGGCAAATTTTGCATCCGGGGTTCTCTTACTTATCTTTAAACCGATCAAGATAGGAGATTTTATTGAAGCCGGCGGCGCAACGGGCGCTGTGAATGAAATAGGTATATTCACAACCGTGATGACCTCCGTAGACAACAAAAAAATTATCATCCCCAATGCCGGTATTACCGGCAGCAATATTATTAATTATACCGCAGAAGAAACAAGACGGGTCGATATCGTAGCCGGTGTAAGTTACGGCGATGATATTGATAAGGTCCGCACAGTGCTTGAAGGAATTCTAGCCGGGGATGACCGCATCCTCAAGAATCCTGCGCCTACAATCGCCGTAGTTGAACTGGGAGACAGCAGTGTCAATTTTGTCGTGCGTCCCTGGGTAAAAACTGCCAATTACTGGGATGTATTCTTTGCCACGCAGGAAAAAATCAAGAAGCAGTTCGATGCTGAAGGAATCAGTATTCCGTTCCCGCAGCAGGATGTACATTTGCATAAAGTCGACTAGGAGGATATGCGCCGCGTGAAACTATACACGGAAGGGGCGACACCTTTTCGCAGATTGCCTGATGCACACTCGGCAGTGCGCATCAGGCAAAAAAACTGGCACTGATCAACGGCATGCCAAAAACGCTCCGCTGATCCCCGGCGCAATCATAAAGGTGATTCACTGATCCCCCTGCGGCAGGAGGCTTACATCCAGACGCTGAAAATCCGCACGCCTGCCCAGCGGTTCCGCAAGGCAGGCAGGGTATCAACCACAAAACATCATAATCAAGCTGTGTTTGATTCTTAACTATACTAGCCGCAACGAACGACGCTGCGCATGATCATGGACTATAGGCGCGATAGCGCTTTTACCTGCCTGAATGCATAGTCGCGATTACGTTCCTCCGGCTCGACATCCTCTTTCTGCTGAACTCCGATAAGGTTCCTGAGATCTGCAATAAACTGCTTCATTTCATCGGATTTTTTCTTGAGTTCCTGTGACGATGACGCATATTCCTCGGCCTGCGCCGAATTCTGATGGGTTACCGTACCTATCTGTGAGACGGCTTTGTTGACCTGCTCGATACCCTGAGCCTGCTCCAGAGAGGCCGCAGCGATTTCAGTCACCAGCAGGGCAACCTTTGAGCCCATTGCGGACACTTCCCCAAATGATTGATTCGCCCTGTTCATCATATCGCTACCGTTACCGATCTGCGTTACGGTTGTTTCTATGAGCCCGGCCGTGCTTTTGGCCGCCTCGGCTGCCCGTTTGGCAAGATTGCGAACCTCTTCGGCGACAACAGCAAAGCCCGCGCCCACCGCTCCTGCACGGGCTGCCTCAACAGCCGCATTCAACGCCAACAGGTTGGTCTGGAACGCGATTTCATCAATTGTTTTGATGATTTTGGATGTTTCACGGCTTGACTGCGCTATCTCCGCCATATAACTGACCATTCCGCTGAAAGTTGTACTGACGTCAGCTATGGCCTCACCCGCTTTTTTCGTGAGATTGTCTGCCTCGCGCGCATTGCTGGCGTTTGACTGCGTCATTGCAGCCATTTCCTCAAGCGTGGACGATGTTTCCTCCACGGATGCGGCTTGCTCAGACGAGGCCTGCGCAAGCAGATGGCTCGATTCGGAAAACTGCCGTGCAGCGACAGCGACCTGGCGGCCTATGAGGCCGAGCCCATGGGCTGCATTCGTGATGGGACGGGATACAGAACGGTTGAGCAGAAAAAATGCACCCAGTCCTAGGATGGCAAACAGGACGATGAAAAACAACGAAACGTTGCGCACGGAGCTGACTTCATCGAGGGCATCGTCAACGTAAAACCCTGTTCCGAGCACCCAGCCCCAGGGTTTGAACATTTTGATATAGGCATATTTTTTTACCGGATCTTTGGCCCCCGGCTTTTTGAACGTAAACTCAACTTGACCTTCGCCTTTGTCGCGCGCCAGGGCGATCATATCAACGAAGACCTGCCTGCCACCGGCATCTCGGTAGCCGTGCATGTCGGCACCGTCAAACTCGGGCAGCAGGGGCTCGACCAACATTTTAGCGTTGCTGTCATGGACCCATAAGCTTTCGTTTTTGGCAAACTGCAGCCCCCTGATTTCAGCAAGCACGCTTTTTTGTGCTTCTTCAAGCGTCAGCTTTCCGCTTTGTACGAGTGCGTCATGGCGGTTGAGCAGAAGGCTGGCAGCATTGACTGATTTCTGCAGGCTGGTCATTTTTTCAATCATAACCATTTTCTGAATGCTCATGGAAAGAATAATGATGGAAATGAAAAAAAAGACCACAAATACAGCTGCGAAAATTTTCAACTTGTTGGAAAGGCTCAGCTTGCTTTTCATGGAGTATCCCTTTATAAAAAAACATACAAAAACGATAGCAAAATCAATTTTTTGCAGCACGTACTGCATTGCCTCATGCTTCAAACCCTGTATTATACGATTTCATGCATGAGAATAGGATATACTTACTCTAAGTATCGTAAACATGCACACGTTACTTTAGGCTTTACATCGACACAATCACGAATTGCTCCTTTGCAGCACAATCTATAAAAATCCATCAGGGCCGCCAGAAACAAAAAATCCTATAGTCAATTAACTATAGGATTTTTTTGATAAAAAAGATGAAGAGCAAGAGCGATACAAATAAAATATACAGGGAACTTCTAGCATGTTACTTGTGCAATGCTGATAGATATACATTTACAAAGGCGATTATCGACAATAAAAAAAGCATTGCATAGACTATAAGTACCATGTGCAGACCGCAATATTTACCCGATCTGCCAGCGATTTTTCAGCACAAAAAGCGATCACTCAGCCTAGGTACAGGGGCGCGGAAAGGTCAATATCCCGGTCGATTTTTTCCGCCAGCTCCTGCGCATCAAGCGCAAAAAGTGGACTGATTTCTATCTCAATATTTTCGGGTATCTCTTGCCCGGGCAGGGCCTGTGCGAGCCAGGAGCGATCACGCTGCAGCAGTGCCCGGCGCGCGCTTGCGGGAGAATCTTGACCATCAGCATTTTTAACCGGGGAGAACTCCTCTGCGCGCGGCACCTCCAGCGTGACAGACTGTTCGGCAAAGCCAAGCGCATCAAAAATAAACATCTCAAACTTGATGCCCGGCACACGCTGCTCCGCAAGTCGATTATCCCGGCAATCCAGGCAGGCAATATCCTTCACCGCGCTGTGATACGGCAGGTGAAAATCTTCCCGACAATTCAGCTTTTCAACAAAGGCGCGATTAAACATATGCACGGCAATGTTTGCGCTCTTGAAGCGCAGAGATCCGTCAGAAACCCGCTCGGCAACCTGCTCAGCGGTAAGTTCGCTGTATTCAATACAGGCCAGCCGATCGTTCACACGGCCGATTATGCCGACCTTTTCCGTCGGGTCGGTCTTGCGCACAACCTTGGTTGACATCTCGGCCCGGCGGTCGATATGGGCACCCACGAAAAGCGGATCGGCAATTTTTATAAGCGGATTGTCAACCTGAAAATAAAATATTTCATCAATGCCGCGCGCAGCCATAGCATCCAGGGCACCGCTGTCCTGCAGGGCATACAGGGAACCGCCATGGCCGTTGGGATTTTTAAAAAGCAATCCGTCACGACCGAGCAACAGCTCGCCCTCACAATCAAGCGAGGGAATCTGTTTCTGCACAATAAAATTAACCTCTTCGGACTGAAGGCCGAAATAGCCGTGCGCGTTAAAAAAATCACGGGTTGCCTGATTATTCTCTCCCGAAGTGAGGATATACCATGGCAGGCTCACACCATAGCGACGTTGCAGGGCCAGCACCTGCTCAGCAAACAGCTGAAACAGACTCTTGGATTGCACTGGTGAAACCGGGAAACAGCCCTTGGGGCCGTCAAAGCCCAGACGCGACCCTTGGCCGCCAGCCACAAGAAACAGGGCTACGCGCCCGTTGCTCAAGGCTTCGTTGCCAAGCGCAGTCAAACGCTCGCACTCACTGCTTCCGAATGCGCCAACACCCGGACACAACAGTTCAGCTTCCTGAAAATTTTTTTCCACCTGTACATCGCCTGCGCGATAGCTCTGATAAAGCGTTGCAATTTCGGAAAAATCAACCGCAGCCAGCTCCTGCAGCAAGGCCTCCCGCCTGTCCTGATCAAGCAGATCCAGACAGCGCAACAAACGATTGTGTTTGTACTCTTTAAGCAGGTTTTGCATATCATCAAGATTCATCAAAAAGCCTTCTGTTACTTGTCAACGAGGTTACATATATCAGGACAGATTTCAGTGGGATGCACGACGATCAAGCAATTCCGCAACTTTTTTAAACAAACCCTCCAGGTTGGCCGACTTCACTATATAATCATCCGAAGCCCAGGTTTCAAGATTCTGACGGTATTCCCCGTAAGCCGTGCACAAAATCACCGGCACGTCGGTGTTGGACTCCCGGATACGACGCACAAGCTCAATACCGTCCATGCCGGGCATCTTAATGTCGACTACCAGCAAATCAGGCTGTGTTTCGGTGAATTTCTCCAACGCTTCTTCACCACTGGCAGCGACTACGACCTCATACCCCGCTTCTTCAAACTCTTCACGGTACAAAAGCCGTATGCTTTCCTCATCATCGGTAAAAAGTATAGTGGCCATTGCGAGTCCCCCTTCCCTGCTGTGCTGCGCAGGCTATGTCAGCCCGCGTGAGCACGCAAAATACTTCATGCCATAGCAGCATTGCCATGCGCTACTATTCGACTGCACTATCACGCAGAAACTGAGCGGCCTGCTCAGGCGGCGTGGGATTGATATAAAATCCCGAGCCCCATTCAAACCCTGCTATTTTCGTGAGCCGCGGTATAATTTCAAGATGCCAATGGTAAAATTCACTCACATCCTTGTTAAAGGGCGCTGTATGCAACATAAAATTGAACGGGGGAAACCCAAGCACCTTGTTGATTTTCCTGAAAACGATACTCATAATTTCAGCCAACGCAGGCAACATGCAATCGGCAGTGTCTTCAAAAACGGACTGATGATTGCGTGGCAAGATATGCGTTTCAAAGGGAAAGCGTGGAGCAAAAGGCTCAAAAGCTATAAAATCGTCATTCTGAGCTACCAGGCGACGCCCATCGGTCAGCTCCTGTTGAATAATGTCACAAAATACGCACTGGCGCTTATAATTAAAATATGCCTGCGAGCCATCCAGCTTTTCGGTAACCCGTCTGGGAATAACGGGCAAGGCGATGAGCTGGGAATGTGGATGTTCAAGGGTTGCCCCGGCTGCCTCGCCGCAGTTTTTAAACACAGCGATATAGCGCAGCCGGTTATCCTGCTTCAGTACATTCAAACGGTTTTTGCATGCAAGCAAAATATTGGTGAAAGCTGCAACCGGAAGACTGGAAAAGGTTGCCGTATGGTCGGGGGTTTCAATGATAACCTCATGCGCGCCCACGCCGTTCATGATATCGTACATACCCTCAGAGCGTTTATGCAGGCTGCCCTCCAGTGTCAAAGCCGGAAATTTATTCGGCACGACCCGCACGGCCCAGTCCTGACTGTTAGAACCCTCACCGGGGATGGAGAAAACTTCCGGAGGTGTTTTATCTTCATTGCCCGGACATAGCGGACAAAATCCCCCGCGCGGCTCACCGGGGTCAACCATAAGGTCGGATGGTCGCTTGGCGCGCTCGGTTGAAATAATAACCCAGCGACCGATAACAGGATCTTTTCGAAGCTCAGACACCGGTCAACCTCCTGTAGTCAGTATAATGTAAAACGTTTCCTGCGCATATTCCAACACCCGAACGCATGCGATCAAACATCAGGCAGCGGCATGTTCCTGCCGTACTAAATCACATTGCTGCGGGGCTTTAGAACTGGTTGTAATAGATTTTTGATGTTTTTTCAAACCGTTTTTTGTTTCCCTTTAAACAGGATAACGGAAAGTTGAAATGATTGCGCACGGTGCTTATGCGGTTCCAGCCGCACCTTGCGATGCATCAGCAGAGTTGAATGCTGATAGCTGCACTCAAATCCATTTTCTGACCGGGCAACCGTTTCAAGCGGCAACACCCAGACACCGGCTGCGGGCTGAGCGCTCAGACGCACTTCCATGCCGCTCCATTCGTCTACCATACTGAAGGCATCAATATTGCCAAACGCTGCCCTGGTGTTCATCAGCAGTTCGCGATCAGGAAAACCGGCAAAACGATAATAGCGCAAGCGGTCATCACCAGCCAGCAGCGTTAAATTAAGCTCGGTTCCAAACCACAACTCAAGCGCCTGGTCAGACATGTTGTGCAGCGTATAGGAAACATCCAGGCGCATGTCCCGATAATCCATGGCGAAACGTTTCGTAAGGCGCACCGGGCACTCAGTAGAATTGTGCATAACAAAACCATCACACCGCAGCGTTATGCATGCACGTGTCCCGGCAGGATCACAGTCCATTTGCTCAACAGCGTAGGAGGCCTGAATAAAATTACCAAGTTCGGGATACTGCGACTGCGAAAAGTTTTCCAATGTTGTTGTGCTGCCCAGAAAATGATCGATAAAACTGTAGCGCCGATACCAGTCGTAGGCAATTTTTGACTGCAGGGCAGCTATGGTTTCAGCCGGGATCAGGCCGGTCGGCATTGACTGGGCTGACAGGGAGCGGGCACCGTTACAGTTTTCTTGTTTAAGAAAACGATGGTAACTCTCCATGCGACGGCTGAGTGAATTGGTTATATTGAAGGAGCGTGGCCTGACGTCAAGCTCAACAAGCGCGCCGCCCTCATCCGGTGCAAACAGCGCGCTCAAACCGGCGCTGTCGCAACGAAGCATCCGCGTTCCGTCACACCGGAAATCAAATGCCTCACAGCCCGGCTCCTGCGGCGCAACCTGATCCAGAATGTTTTCGGTGTTGATCAGGTGCTCATAAACAGCATGGCGCAGATAGTTCAGGTACACTCCTCCGAAAAGGCCGTGCCAGTAAGCGCAATTGCACTGGGCCTGATAGAGCTCACCCTGGGCCTCGGCCAGATTGGCCTGCTTCTCGGCCGGGCAGTCCGGCCGCAGCCCTTCCAGCCGCTTGCTGACCCGCAGCATTTTTTTATGCATGTGATTGGCTTCTGGATACTTAACCAGAAAGTTACTCCAGCAACCGCCGTGAATGAAGGACCGGTATTGCTCCTTTAGACTTGAGTCTTCAAGGGCATGCAGCATGTCCTCAAAACGAATAACCGCATCTGCGGGCAAGGCCCACTCCATCAACTCATCATAGGAAAGACTCGGCAGATAGATGCTTCCGGTGGCCGGAGCCGCAGCCAAATACTCACTGAACGTGCTCATCTGGATCATATCGCTATTTTCTTCCAGAGCCGTAAAAAACTGCTCAAGCCAGCCGTCCTCATACACCGATTTAGCCGTGCCGGGCCACAGGCCGAACTTCTCGCCATCATCACCGTACGTCACGGCAATGGGTTGTTCGGCACCGGCCATAGAGCGTAGATACGCGATGGTTTCTTCGGGTGGCTTGAAAGGAATGCTGTAGCGCATCTGACGGTTAATCGGAAAAATTGCCAACGGGCTGCCGTTGCGCTCGGTCATGTAGTAACCATGAATCTGTTCAGCGGAGACACCTGCATGCAAAAGATGCGTGCTGTCCAGAAGGGTATATGAAAGCCCGGCGTCTGCGATCAGAGGCGGCAGCATCGGATCCCAGACGCGCTCTGCCAGCCATATCCCTCTGGGCGTGCAACCCAGATGCCGTTCAAGAAATTCATTCATCATGGTGATCTGACCGGTAATGTCAGCATCGCGCAAAGCCATAAAAATCGGCTCATAAAACCCCCCGCTGAGCAGCTCAACCTGGTTACGCTTGAGCAGCAGGCGCAACCGTTCTAAAATATCCGGAGCATTCACAGTCATCCATTCCAGCAGGGTGCCGGAATAATGCAAGCAAACCCGGATGAGCGGATGGCGCTCAAGGTGGTCAAGCAGGGGAATATAGGCTTTTGTAAATGCTTCCCGAAAGAGATGATCGAGGTTGCCGACGGGCTGATGGTTATGGAGGCAGAACAAAAAATAAACTTTTTTCATGCTGATCGCCCCGGCAAAGCTACGCTATGAGGGTTGGAGAGCAGGCGGTCATGCCTGGCGGGATTTTTCCTTGCGTTCCTGCTCTTCCTTGCACGCAATACACAGCGTAGTTACCGGTCGTGCTTCAAGCCGCCGGGCGCTGATTTCGCACCCGCATTCTTCACACATGCCGAAAGAACCGTCTTCGATCCGTTGCATAGCTTTGTCTATTTTCGAGATTAGCTTCCGCTCACGATCTCGAATGCGCAGGGTAAAGTTACGATCAGACTCAAGCGAGGCACGATCATTAGGATCGGGAAAGGTTTCATCATCATCATTCATTTCCACGACCGTATCGGTAGCTCCGTTTAGAAGCGCCGATTTGCGCTGCTCAAGCAAGTCTTTAAAAAACTCTAACTGTGTTTTATCCACGGGTCTCTATCCTCCGTGCAAAAAGTGATCCATTAAAAGCGATAAATAATATCACAAAACAATACAATACAAAATATTTTTTTGGCCCTACGTTTATCCAAGCTAACCCGTATACGCATAAACCCCACTTTTACCACCGCTTTTTTTTAACAGGCGAATATCAGAAATATTCATGCCGCGGTCAATTGCCTTACACATATCATAAATCGTCAAGCATCCGGCGGATACGGCCATCAGGGCCTCCATCTCTATCCCGGTGCGATCAATGATTTTTGCCGTGGCCTGAACTTCAATCATGTTTTTTTCAGCATGCGGAACAAACTGCATGGTAACTGAAGTTAAATTAAGCGGATGGCACATGGGAATAATTGTTCCGGTTTGTTTCGCTGCCATAATACCAGCGACCTGGGCTACAGCCAGAACATCGCCCTTCTTTATCCGGCCGTCCATGATCCGTTCAAATGTTTCCGGCAGCATGGATATAGTTCCCGTGGCAGTAGCCTCACGCAGGGTAGGTTCTTTTTCGCTCACATCGACCATGCGTGAACGCCCGAATTCATCAAAATGCGTCAAATCATTCATCTCATGTTCTCCTGTTGTGTATGGCTTCACTTAAAAATATACCATGAATTCTCCTCAAAAAAACAAATTTTTATGTGTACAAAACCGCAACAACACGCAGGCTATATAAAAACAGCTGTTGACAACACTTTCACTTCATTTATACATTACTGTACGCTCTACGAAACGGAGGCCTCTGCACAACTACCATGAAACCAATTAGCGCGATTGTTCTTTCTCCCGACAACCAGGCCGAAGCCCTGTGCACCCGGCTTGCGCACAGTCCGCTTATCAGCACGATTATTGTTATGCAGCCGAACCCCGGTAAAAACTACAGCTCAGGGGTGCGGCTGATAGAAGGCACCTATCCGCCCGGAGGCCGGGAAATCAATCGCGCGCTTGAGCTTGTCGGCCACGACACATTGCTACTCATCATAACCCAGCCCAGACTTGAACTCGAAGAGACCGAACTGCAGACGTTGGTAAATAGAGCTGCCGAAAACCCGGACGCCGCCATGCTGTACAGCAATTTTTTTGCCGGCAACCGCCGGCATATCCGCCCTTTAATTCCTTATCAAAACGGCAGTATCCGGGACGATTTTTTTTTCGGACCGCTGCAGCTCTATCGCCACGAAAAAATTATCCGGGCCCTGCACGATCATGGACCGTTGAACCCCGACACCTGCTCGGGACTGTATGAACTGCGCCTGAAGGTATCCTGCGTCGGCCCGATCCGGCATGTAGCCGAGCCAATCGGGTGTGTGCCAGCTGAAGAACATAGGCAGCAAAGCCATTTTGCCTATGTTGATCCGGCCAACGGCGAACAGCAGCAAGAGATGGAAAGAATCGCAACAGAGCACCTTAAACGCATCGGTGCGTTGTGCCGAATGCCTCCACGCAGCTTCAGCACCCGTGCAAACAGCTATCCGGTTGAGACCAGCATAGTCATTCCGGTTCGCGATCGCTGCCGCACGGTTGCCGAAGCAATTCAAAGTGCGCTCGACCAGCAAACCACCTTTTCCTTTAACGTACTGATAGTTGACAATTACTCCACCGACGGCACGACCGATATCATCAGACGTTTTGCCCGAGAAGACAGTCGGGTCGTGCACATTATTCCTCCGGCCACCGGCCTTGGCATCGGAGGGTGCTGGAACACGGCCGTCAGCTCAGAGCAATGCGGCCGCTTTGTCTGCCAGCTTGACTCCGACGACCTGTACGCAAGCAGCAGCACGCTGGCCCGCATGACAGAACCCCTGCAGCAGGGCTGCGGTATGGTCGTGGGCAGTTACCGTTTGGTCAATTTCTCCCTTAAAGACATTCCCCCCGGCATTATCGATCATCGCGAATGGACCCCTGAAAACGGACGCAATAACCTCTTGCGCGTGCAGGGCATTGGTGCGCCGCGGGCCTTTGCGACTGAGCTGCTGCGCGCCCACCCGTTTCCGGATGTCAGCTACGGCGAAGACTATGCGGTTGCCCTGCGCATCTCACGCGATTATCGCGTTGGGCGCGTCTATGAACCCCTGTACCTGTGCCGCCGTTGGGAAGACAATACGGATGCCCGGATACCTGTTGAGCAAGCCAACCGCTTTGCTTTTTTCAAGGACACACTTCGAACGCAGGAAATTAAGCAGCGCTGCAAATACAACCTGACATGACCGACATGGCAGGTTGAAATAGCGCAATGGGCAGGCAAAACACAAAGTACGGGTGAACATACCCAAAGCCAACCTGCACCACCCGGCTATGATAAAAAAAGTTACCTTTTACAGGCTATTCAAAAATATTCGGATGCAAAGCGCGAGCGGTCTGTGACACCTGCTTGCAGAAAATCATGCAGAATGAGGAGAACTTGTTCGTACGACACAGTATAAAAAATACTATGCAGCAGACGGTTAATTTTCAACAGCCTGCTAAATATATCGGGGCCCGCAGCATACTGCCGCAGACCCCGATATGCGCAGGGACTGTTTAACTTTTCTTTATTTTTTTCAACGTGGTTTCGCCCTTAAGGCTCAAATAGGGCTTGAGTTTCTCCAGGGTCTTTGGACCGACACCCTTGACCTTTACAAGGTCATCAACCGAGACAAAAGATCCGGCAGTGCTCCGATAGGAAATAATGCTCTCAGCCGCCTTGGGTCCGATACCGGGCAGGAGCACCAACTGTGCAGCATCAGCCGTATTGATATTGACCGTGCCCTGCAGCACCGCCTTGGACGACTGCTTTTCAACTGCCTTACCGGCCATAGTCGGTAAAGCGGTGCAAAGCACCAGCAGGATGATCGCGAAAGTTTTAAAAATTGTAGTACTGTATTTCATAGAAAACCCCTCCTTAAAAAAAGTTAGTAATTGACACTTTAGTCGCAGACTGTTAATTTTTATTCCCTCTAAAAAAATTTTTTTTGAAAAATTATGCCCCGACCGCTCATCAGCATCATTATCCCGACCCGCAACCGTAAAACGCTCATTACAGCGGCGATTGACTCGGTTTTACAGCAAACACTACAAAACTTTGAACTGATCGTGGTTGATGACGGCTCAACCGATGCTACCCAGGAAGTTCTGCGCGCCTATGGCAATCATCTTACCTGCCTGCGCATTGACCCGGCCGGCCCATCAGCAGCACGCAACTGCGGCATTGCAGCAGCGCAAGCGGATTTAATCGCATTTCTTGATTCCGATGACCGCTGGATGCCACACAAACTCGAGCGCCAGCTCGCTCATTACTCATCGAATACCAATGTGATGGTCAGTCAAACCCGGGAAGTATGGATACGAAACGGTGTGCGGGTAAATGCACGTGCAAAGCACCGCATGCACTCCGGCTGGATATATGAACGCTGCCTGCCGCTCTGCATTGTAAGCCCGTCCTCGGTTATGATTCACCGCAAGGTGTTTGACCATATCGGCCTGTTTGATGAAAGCATGCTTGCCTGCGAGGATTACGATCTGTGGCTGCGCATTGCCCCCCACTACCCTATTCATCTGATTGATGAGGAATTAATCATAAAATACGGGGGTCATGCCGACCAGCAATCGCGCTGTATCCCGGCGCTTGACCGTCTACGCATCAAAGCGATCTGTAAATCGCTGGACAGCGAAGACCTTAATAACACTCAGCGCACTGCCGCTGTGGCGGAACTACAGCACAAATGCCAAATTTATGCAGCAGGATGCCGCAAACGGGGAAAGGACTCTGAAGCGCGGGATTATGAGGCAACAGCGTCCAGATATACGCAACAGCAACCCGACGACGAGGGTCGCCAATAACCTGTCAGCACCCATACACATCCGATAACCGGGCATAACGCCCAGAACGTAAGGCTCGATTCAGATTATCATGCATCTTTTCGCTCTGCTTTCCAAAACCACCCGCGAGCATCCGCATCTAGAGGCGTTTATCAGTGAAGACCGTCGCTGCACGTTTACCCTGATGCACCGCAACGCTCGCGCACTAGCGCTACAGCTGCATCAGGCCGGCATCAAACCCGGAATGCAGGTAGCCCTCGCATTCACGAACGGAATACCATTTGTGTCTACGGTCTTTGCGCTGCTGCGTCTGGGGGCTGTGTGCGTACCGCTGAACTGGCGCCTGACCCCGCTTGAGCTCAGCGCCCAACTGGAACACGCCGGTGCAACATGGCTTCTCCACGACGAAACCCACCGTGAGAACCTTCCGTCTGCCCCGCAGCTGCGCACGCTGTGCATTGACCCGGACGCGCAGTTCCTGCGCACAGGAGCTGCACTGCCCCCGCCCCCAAGCGGGAAAAACCCGGCCTGCATTATCTACACCGCCGGAACCAGCGACAACCCGCGCGGCGTGGTGCTGACCCATGCCAATTTACTGGCCAACAGTACTCATTACTGCGCTGCATGCGGTTTTGCACCTGGACAGCGTGAACTTGCAACCACGCAACTGTTTCACATCTCCACGTTTTCACGCCTTTTTACCTATGTGCGCAGCGCAACAACCTGTTACCTGATGAAGCGTTTTTCTCCGCATGTCTGCCTTGACATCATACAACGCGAAAACATAACCTCCATTACACAAACGCCAACAATGTACCGTATGATGCTGCACACGGATGCGAATCTCCAGCAGGCGGGTGCAGGTTTGTCGCGGGTTATTACCGGCGCATCAGCCATGAGTCCTTCTGAACGGCAGGACCTGCGCAAACTCTTCCCGAATGCCGCCCTGTATGACATTTATGGGCAAACAGAAGCCGGCCCCGGCATAAGCGTACTTGGGCCACAGGATTTTTTCAACAAACCCGACAGCGTAGGCAAACCCATGCCAGGAGTCCACGTCTCTATTATTAATGACTCTGGCCAAGAGCTTTCTCCCGGCTCAATCGGTGAAATCACCTGCCGGGGTGCCAATATCATGCAGGGGTATTTTCAAAATGAAACAGCCACACGCAGCGTACTTATGCGTGGACGGCTACATACCGGTGATATAGGTTTTATTGATAAAGAAGGGTTTTTGTATATTGCCGGACGCAAAAAAGATATTATTATCAGCGGCGGCATCAATGTATATCCACCTGAAATTGAAAACGTGCTGCGCATGCATCCGGGCATTGCAGACTGTGCCGTATTCGGTGTGCCTGATTCTCACTGGGGTGAGGCAATCGTTGCGGCCGTGGTGCTACACGGCACAACCACTACTGAAATTCACGCCCACTGCCGCCGGCATTCGGTCGGCTTCAAATGCCCGAAAGAAATACTGCCTGTTTCAGACATCCCCCGCAATCCGGCCCAGAAGGTTATGCGAAGCGAGCTGCTTACGCTGTGGGAAAACCGCGTGCGGTAATTGGTTCACTAAAAAAAAAGGGGAAACAGATTTATTTTAATCAAATTTCCTCAACGTTACATAGCCCAGACAAGAAATTAAAATAAATCTGTCTCCCTTTTTTCCCTTCTGAAGCACTATTTTTATTGTGGGCGAAACAACTTTAATCGAGCCGGGACCTTACCATCCTCGCTACTGAAAACAAAAAGTTTTTCCCCAACATTTTTCATTATTTCTTTCATGGTTTCAATGTAGATCATTTTTCTGGCAAAGCTTCCCGTGACACCAACACGCTCTAAAAGCCTTATAAAACGGTCGGTCTCTCCCTCGGCACGCAAGACCACCTCTGTTTTATATGCCCCGGCCTCCTGAACAATACGGTTTGCGTCCGCCTGAGCAGCCGGAATCCTTTCGTTTCGATAAGACTCTGCATCGTTGACCATTTTTTCGCGGTCGATCTTTGCCTTAACCACATCGGAAAAAAACTGCTCTACGCGATTCGGGGGCCTCAAGTCCCCGAGCTCCACAAAGGATACAGACAAGCCACTACGCACCGCATCCAGCCTTTTTTGGAGCTCCAGCTTGACAAAATAAGCAATCCCCTGCTTGCCCCGGGTAAGGGCCTCATCAATCGGCATTTTAGCCAAACAATGAATAATAGTACTGCATGCCAGGCTCCTCAACATAATATTTTGATCTTTTGCGCGAAAGAGATAATCAAATGGGTTCGTAACCGTAAACTGAATAACACACTGCACATTGACAAGGTTGTTGTCCCCAGTGAGACAATACGAGTCGAGACCCGTCATACTGGAAAACACCCAGGCAGCAGAGTTCCGCTCAATTAAATAAAAATCATCGATAAGCAGTCTTTCTACGGTCCGTATCGGCACTTTGATTACGCAATCGACAGGCCAAGGGAGCGCGTAGTGCATCCCCGGTTGAACTTTGTCGTCCAGGACCTTACCGAATCGCTGGAGGATACCGATTTCATTGGAAGAAATAGAGTAAAAACCTGAAAGCAGGTACAGGATAACCAGACAGAGACCGATCCAGCGCAAAAAAGAACTCAGGTGCCTGAATGTCTCATAGAGAATTCCCGGTATGGTGGTTTTAGTGTTGCCCACGTTACTTGCGTCCTTCCGGGTTATTGAGATACTTGAAAATATCAGAATCTGCGGACAGTACCAGAGTGCTCTGACGACCCAAAATATCCTTATAAACTTCCATCGATTTTGTAAACTCGAAGAACTCTTTATCCCGGCCATAAGCCTCGGAGTAAATTTTAAGTGCTTTTTGGTCGCCTTCACCCTTCAGGATTTCTGTTTGTTTGTAAGCCTCGGCAAGTATTTCCGTTGCTTCGCGATCCGCTATGGCCCTGATCTTGGTTGCCTCCTCGCGACCCTCTGCCCTGAATTTTTTGGCCTCCTTCTCCCGCTCGGATCGCATCCGATTATATACGGCCTCGGCAACGACAGCCGGGTAAGCAATCCTGCGAATCCCCACCTGGAGCACTTCAATTCCGTAGTTTTTTTGTGCACTGCTATTTGTGTTTTTTAAAATTCTTTCTTCAAGAGAGGCCAGCTTCACCTCGGAAGAATTAGTATTAATTATATTTCCGATCGCAAAATCGCCCAGAGCATTTCCCATCTGAGAATTAACCATATCGCCCAACTTCTGTGTTGCTATATCCGTGCTTATCAGCGCCTGAAAAAAAAGTAACGGATCACTGACCTGCCAGCATATATAGGAGGTCAGCACTATCGGGTTTTTATCTCCTAACAATAGCTGGATGGGCTGAGTGGTGAATGTATGCGTCCGACGATCGATGCGATTTGCACGCTGCACAAAACCCAGCCAGCGCCAGTTAAAGCCGGCTGATTTAATAGTTGCTACGGGTTTACCAAACTGTGTCAAAATTACGTATTCGCTTTGCGATACAACGAAACTGTTCATATAGACACAACCCAAAAGCAGGCCGGTTGCGACAATAAAACCTACAATATATTTCACCTTTGTGTCCCCCCTTTCAACTCTATTGGAAAAAAACCTGTGAAACCCATCCACACTTCAGGCACCCCCACACGTGGGTCAATGACAAATTTAGTTTTTTCTTTCAGAACATTCTGCAGGGTTTGCAGGTATATCCGTGACATAGCCACGTTCTTTTCCCGGGCGCCCGGCAGCGAAAGACTGAAGCGGGCGGCTTCGCCCTCGGCTTTTTTGCTGCGCTCAACAATGTAGCTTAATGCGGCTTCACATTGTTCTGCAGCCTTTCCGCGAGATTCCGGCACCACGTTATTTTTATATCCCAAGGCCTCATTAATTATTGTCTGTTTTTCCTGGTATCCGGCAACAACTCCCTCAAAAGCATCCGCCACGGACATAGGCGGATGAATATCCTTAAAATTGACCGCCAATATCTCAATCCCGCTTTTAAAGTCATCCAAACTCACCTGAAGCCTGACACGCATATTCTGCTCAATCAATTTGCGGCGGGCCGTGGCGATATCATAAAAGGTCTCCCGGGCAAAAAGCGACGTTGCGACCTGATGCCCGACCTCGTTTAAAAGCCGTTCTGGTTCTGTGTTTTTATACAAATACTGAAATATATCTTTTACTCTGTAGTGAAGAACAATATAAGGATAGAAAAAATTATTGTCCCCGCTCAAAAACGCCTCTTCCGTACCGTGCATCCGGGTCCATATAAGAGCCCGTGTCTGCCGGTCGGGAATATTGCCGATATTGAGTTCCTTTATGCGCACCGTCTGTATCTTCCGGATCCGATCCACCGGCCACGGCAGTTTCAGATGCAACCCTGGACCTATCGGCATGTTTATGATTACCGGTTTTCCAAACCGCTCGACAACTGCCTGCTCGCGAACTCCGACTGTAAAAAGAGTGGTTAAAAGATACACCGCAACGACACCTATCACGGGCAACGCCAATGTTATAATATAGAGTGCTTTTGCTTTTCTGGTACTACCAAACTTTTTCTTAAAAAACACCTGAATTGCCAGCATAGCTGAGCACGTCACTTCTCTATCGAAAAGACAAGCCATAATTGTAAATGATTTGTATTGTAAAAGGCATTCCGCATCCCGGCGAACATAGACACGGTAAACGTTTACAATTGTTTCAAGGCCAAATGAAAAAATAAACAGAGCTATCAGGCCCGCTACCCAGCGGTCGATATTGAGGCCCATGGAGTAAAGAACCAGAGAAAAACCGGTTAAAAGCGAAGCGGTCATGTCTGCCCGCGCATGCATCCCGTCGGATACGAGTCCTATAGAGCCTTCCTGTTTGCCAATCCGTGTTTCAAACCGGGAAACACAATAAGAACCAACAGCAAACACCAGAAACATACCGCCGGACAAAAGCGGCCTTCTGACAGACACAGATTCTGAATATAAGAACTTCTTGAAAAGAACCCCTGCGACAACCGTCAACAAAACCCCTATACTCAGTGAAACAAACAACTCCATTCGACCTGTCGGCTGCCGGGGGACGGCACCATCAAAACCCTCTTCCGACGTGTGCACCTGTCGCCGTACTGCGATGAACACCAGAAGGCTGGTTACAATATCAGTAAAACTATGGCATGCCTCCGCCAAAATAGCCATGCTGCCGGAAAGAAAGAAGAGCAGGAATTTGAGCCCGGTAAGCAAAATGTTCATCCCGCTTGCAACAGCGGCGGCCCTGCTCTTCATGTCAATTTTCTTCTCACCTTCTACTTTGGTTTGTTCAGACATAACGCATAACAGGCAGCAAAATTGTTGATAAAAACTTGCTTTATACGATGGCGCGGATTCAAGTTCGAAGTGCAACAGCTAGTGGTGTTTTGGTGTAGCATTTTTTCACCCCGAAGAATACCTCATACGGGGACCTAAATCCAAGGGAAATAAAGAGGGCAGATTTATATAGTATATTGCCGGGCGCAAATAAAACATTATTATCAGCGACGCTATCAATATATTTCCGCCTGAAATTGAAAACATACTGCGCATGCATCCGGGCATTGCAGACTGTGCCGTCTTCGGTGTACCTGATTCTCACTGGGGTGAGGCAATCGTTGCGGCCGTGGTGCTGCACGGCACAACCACTACTGAAATTCACGCCCACTGCCGCGGGCATCTGGCAGGCTTCAAATGCCCGAAAGAAATACTGCCTGTTTCAGACATTCCCCGCAATCCGGCTCAGAAAACACTGCGCCGCGAATTGATTACGCTGTGAAAAAACCGGATACACAACGCTGTCCCAAAAGATGTTCAACAAGATTAATAACCAAAAATTGAAATAAAAAAAGGTGAGGTTGTGCAAACACACAACCTCACCCTTGCAACCAATTACTACTAAGCAGGCTTACTTAGTGTAGTAATTTGTTTTTATTGCTTTTTGTTTATCTTTCTCAAGACTATGTTTTGCCTTTTGAACATCTTTCTCTATCTTCTGTTGTGTCTTAAGAGCAGTCTTTTCTGCCTTTTGAGCGATCTTAAGAGTATCCGAATACTTTTTATACTCATCCTTATTGAGAAGACAATCACCGTCTAAGTCAAAAGCTATAACTTCATCCGGTGTACCCTCTGGACAATCCCCTGCAATACACATATTATCGTCACAGGTTTCATCTTCTTCGCAGTTGTCATCAGTCAGGCATTCGACACATGAACCGTCACTTGGATCACAGACATCACCCTCGCAATCAACAGGCGTGTATAAACACACTCCTTCACCACTGCATCTTGCGATGATACAAAGATCACTTTCATCACAGTCAGCATCAACCGTACATTCGGGCTCAGGCATAACACAGACACCGGCTTCACAGGTCTCACCTTCATCGCAATCGCCATCGATCAGGCAATCATAACATAAGCCGTCAGTTTCATCACAGAGCTGATCCCCACAATCAACAGCTTCACCCGCAACACAAAGGCCAATAGTATCACTGGCTTCAATAGCGCAGGACTCTACACCGTTGCATGCGAGCTCATCGATGCAGTCGGCATCGAGGGTGCAGTTGTCACCGATTTCAGCAGCAACTACGTCAAAACATACTTGCCTTGCCTGCGCCTGAACACTAAAACCTACAACCGCCACAAAGGCCACAACAAACAAAATAGTGCTTCTGTAAAAATTTTTCATACTTCCCTCCTTGGATAGGGCAACGTTTCTATGAAGACAACCCTGCCATGCATTTTTGTTACACCACTTCTCTCTCCAATATCCATTCAAAAGAGTAATGTAACAGGATCAAAAACTTTCGCATAAGCGAACCACTTACCTCTTTTTTACTATATACACATAATAAAACAAAAAAGCAAAAAAAAATGTTCCTATATATTGCTGTCTTCCCACCCACATATCGCAGCAGCGCAGCGCCCGCACACATCTCAAGCAAATCCTTAAAGCAAAATTTTCAAGAAAGCCGAAAAAGATTCATAGGCAGCAGGCCACACTGCTTTTCACTGGGTTCCGGGCTGCAATTCCGCCCATTATTAGCCGTTAAAAATCATCTTTTTACTTGCCTGCATTATAAATATATGATATTACTTCCAAGTTTACTAATAACCCCCACAGACTCGAAAATCAGGTATGTGGGAAAACAATCACTTTGGATGAGCGGTAATAACCGCGGAAAAGGATACCGACATACGGAATCCTGTTGCAGATGGCTCAAAGGCCCGCAATGTTCCGCGACAACCGCACGGGAAAAGGAGGACGCACCATGGCTACACAGACTACAATGAAACAGATGCTTGAGGCAGGCGTACACTTCGGTCACCAAACCAGCAAGTGGAACCCGAAAATGAAACCCTATATCTTCGGGGCGCGTAACGGAATTCATATTATTGATCTTCAGAAAACTGTTGTGCTTTTCAAAGAAGCCTATGATTTTATTATCAATTCAGTCGCCCAGGGCGGAAAAGTGCTTTTTGTCGGCACCAAGCGCCAGGCTCAGGAAGCAATCAGCGAGGAAGCTCAACAGGCCGGCCACTTTTACATTACCAACCGCTGGCTGGGAGGCTTGCTGACAAATTTCGGTACGGTAAAGAAAAGTATTGAGCGCATGAAAACACTTGAAAAAATGCGCGATGCCGGTGAGTTCGCCAATTTCAAGAAAAAAGAGGCCCTGGGTTTTGAGCGCGAGATCAAAAAACTTACGTTCGTGTTTGAAGGCATCCGGGACATGGATCGCCTGCCTTCCGCGCTTTTTATCGTTGACCCCAAAAAAGAAAAAATCGCCGTTTCCGAGGCAAAAAAGCTGGGCATTCCAACCATCGCACTGCTTGATACCAACTGTGACCCGGAAGATATCGACTACGTTATCCCCGGCAATGATGACGCTATCCGGGCAGTTAAGCTCTTCAGCTCACAAATGGCGCAGGCCATTGCCACCGGTGAACAAAAGCTTCAGGAAAAAAATAAGGAAGAGGCCATGCAGGCTGCTCGGCAGCATGAACAGGCCCAAAAGGAAATGGCTCAGAAGGAACTGGCCGAATAAAAGGCCCCCATATTGTAAAGGAGTATCCATACCATGTCTGTTGATGCAAAAACTGTAAAAACCCTGCGCGACAAAACCGGCGCGGGCATGATGGACTGCAAAAAAGCGCTTACCGAGACCGGTGGCGATATGGAAAAGGCAATTATATACCTGCGGGAAAAAGGCATTGCATCAGCCTCAAAAAAATCAGGCCGTGCCACCAAGGAAGGCCGGATCATCTCCTATATTCACCCCGGAGACAAACTGGGTGTGTTGCTTGAAGTAAGCTGTGAAACTGATTTTGTCGCCAGAGGCGAAAAGTTCATTGAATTTGTGCGCGATATTGCCATGCATATCGCCGCTGCCGCTCCGAGCTATCTCACAAAGGACGAAATTCCCGGAGACGTGCTGGAGCAGGAACGCAGTATTTACCGAACGCAAGCTCTAAATGACGGCAAACCGGAAAAAATCGTCGATAAAATCGTTGAGGGACGCATCAGTAAATATGCCGCAGAGGTATGCCTGCTGGAACAGCCGTTTGTCAAGGATGATAAAGTTAAAATACGCGATTTCATAAAAAACGGTATCGCAACGTTTGGTGAAAATATCAGCATCGCACGCTTTGTACGTTTCAAACTGGGAGAATAAATCGATAGCTGGGCGCAACCGGGTACTATAAACAACCGGATGCGCGTCATGGGCAACTGCCCATGCTTGACCATCAATGCGAGAGGCCTCTATGTCCGCAGCCGAAAAGGGCGCGTTTGCGCGTATCTTACTGAAGCTGAGCGGAGAAGCGCTCAAGGGATCAAAACCTTACGGGATTGACCCTGACGTGGTCAATACTGTTGCCGGCGATATCGCCCGGGTGCAAAAATCCGGCATTGAGCTTGGCGTTGTTATCGGCGGCGGCAATATCTTTCGCGGACTGTCTGACAGCGCACAGGGCATGGATCGCAGCAGCGCAGACCACATTGGTATGCTGGCAACGGTAATGAACAGCCTGACCCTGCAGGACTCGCTTGAAAAACTGGGCGTGCCCACCCGGGTGCAATCAGCTATCCCGATGCATCAAATCGCTGAGCCCTATATTCGACGCCGGGCGATCAGACACCTGGAAAAAAAACGCGTTGTGATCTTTGCCGCTGGTACCGGCAACCCATTTTTCTCAACCGATACGGCCGCAGCCTTGAGGGCAAGTGAAATCAATGCCGACCTGATTATGAAGGCTACCAAGGTCGATGGCGTTTACGACAAAGACCCGGTAGAACATGCAGATGCGCGCCGGTTTGATGTACTTACCTACCAGGAAGTGCTCGACCGCAAACTGGCTGTCATGGATTTGACCGCCATTACGCTGTGCATGGACAACAATCTGCCAATCACCGTTTTTGATATGCACGTCCCCGGCAATATTTTCAATGCGGCCCGGGGAGCAAAAATAGGAACCTTTATACGGGGGTAGGATATGGACAAGCAAATTGAGCAACAGGCAAGGGCCGAGATGGATGGCAGTCTTGATTCCCTGGCAAAGGATTTTTCCAAAGTCCGTACAGGCCGGGCTTCAAGTTCATTGCTTGACAGCGTACGCGTGGATTACTACGGTACGCCGACGCCGCTGAACCAACTTGCTACTCTGGCAATACCGGAACCGCGCATGATTACCATTCAACCCTGGGACGCGCAGGTTTCCAAAGAAATAGAAAAAGCGATTTTAAAAGCGGACTTGGGCCTGACACCCAGTAGCGATGGCAAACTGGTTCGGGTAGCCATTCCGCCACTGACTGAGGAACGCCGCAAAGAACTTGTCAAAGTTGTCAAGAAAATGTCAGAAGCAGCCAAGGTCTCCGTCCGCAACCATCGCAGGAAAGTAAACGAAGACCTCAAGACCATGAAAAATGATAAGAAAATAAGCGAAGATGACATGTTTAAGTCCCAGGAAGACGTGCAAGAAATCACCAACGGCTATATTACTAAAATCGATGACATGACCAAGGTCAAAGAAGCTGAAATACTTGAAATATAGCCATGTATACACATATGCGGTTCGGGGTGCCGCACCTGCGGAGTTCCTCGCTTGATAACAAACCAAAAGAACAAATGTACATAGAGCGAACAGGGCACCGGCGTTTCCCGGCGCCCTGTTCTTGTTTGAAGAAGCTGCAGGCGCCTCACATCTATAAAGTGTAGGCCGGCAATGCAAACGGGCATTACAAAACACATAGAATGCCCTTGAGACAATTTTTTTTTTATGATAAATTAACGAGTTATAGCAGATACAGATATAAACGAATCAATTGTTATTAAGCCGCACCAGCGGCATGAACAGCCTGCGGAAAGCGAATGGATTCTACAACAAACATTGCTGCGAGCACGGAGAAACAACCGCGCCACATAGCCGTTATCATGGATGGTAACGGCAGGTGGGCCAAGAAGCGATCCATGCCGCGCCTTCACGGACATCAAGTCGGCATGGACTCGGTCAAGTCCGTCATAAGCACCTGCGCCCGTGAAGGCATTGAATACCTGAGCCTGTACGCCTTTTCAACTGAAAACTGGTTGCGGCCTGAAAAAGAGGTGCGCGCCTTGATGATGCTGCTCAAAACCTTCATAAAGAAGGAGTTTAACAATCTGCACCGTGCCAATATCCGCGTTCATACCATGGGTGAAATTGAACGCCTGCCCAAAGACATATACGATCTGGTGCAGAAGGTCCTTGAAAAAACTCGAAACAATACCGGAATGGTTCTTAACATCGCGTGGAGCTACGGAGCCCGGGAGGAAATTGTACGGGCTGTCAAAGCGATTGCCGACAAGGCCGCTAGCGGAGAACTGGATCCGGCCACAATAGATACGCAGTGCGTAGCACAGCACCTGTACACCGCGAATATACCCGACCCGGATCTGCTGATCCGTACCAGTGGTGAAATGAGAATTAGCAATTTTCTGCTCTGGCAAATTGCCTATACCGAGCTGTACGTGACTGATGTGCTCTGGCCGGACTTCCGCGAGGAAGAAACCCTGCGGGCGATAGCCGAATATCAAACACGCAAGCGGCGCTTTGGACTAACCGACGAACAAATTTCGGTCAACGCGTAACCGAGCACCGGGTGCGCCCCTCTTGCTGCTTCACGACAGACTGCCATGCTTGCACGATCTCTCACTATTCTAATTGCCGCACCGCTGGTGCTCGCCCTGATAGGGTTTCTGGGCCCGGGCGTCTTTTTTATGCTGGCGCTCCTGGTCGGCCTAACCGCCCTCTATGAATTTTATGCCATGGTTCTGCCTCGCGCTGCCAAAGCGGAATGCTGTGCCGGATTGGTGCTGGGAGCCCTCGTGCTTGTGGCCGGCTACGCTGACGCCACATTAAACTCACCGGGACTTTTGGCGACCGGCACATGTCTGGCTGCGTTCATGCTTATCTTCACCGGCTACATCTGCCTGAACCGGGAAAAAATTGTTCCCTTTGAGCGGGTTTCATCCCTGTTTTTTGGAATTTTTTATGTAGCCCTGCTGTTTTCATTCTTGATGCTGCTACGTGGACTTCCACATGGCATTGCACTGGTCTTTTTTCTCCTGTTTGTGACCTGGGCCGGAGATACCGGAGCATACCTGACCGGCAGGACTCTGGGCAGGCACCTGTTGTGCCCCCGGGTAAGCCCGGCTAAAACAATTGAAGGTTCCTGCGGCGGCATAGTGTTCAGCATTGCGGTTGCACTTGTGTGTCAGATAACATTCCTGAAACACATCAGTGTAGCCCACTGCCTCGCCATGGCCGCCGGGATCAATGTGCTAAATCAGATTGGCGATTTAAGCGAATCGGCTATCAAGCGCTCCTGCAACGTCAAGGATTCCGGAAAAATTCTGCCGGGACATGGAGGTATTCTCGATCGCATTGACAGCCTGCTATTCGCCACGCCGTTTCTGTATTACTATATGCTGCTGCTTAACTGTTAATTCTTTCTTCCCGGAGGTAAAGCCCCCGGACCACAGAGACACACAAAATGAAACGTAAAAAAATTGCTTTGCTGGGATCAACCGGCTCAATCGGAACCAGTGCGGTTGACGTCGTAACACGTCATGCCGACCGTTTTGAAGTCAGTGCAATCGCAGCCGCCTCCAGTGTTGATATCATGCTGTCTCAGATCAAAACGCTTACTCCGGCTCTGGCATGCCTTGCCGATCCTGATGCGGCAGAAGAGCTGCGCCGCAGGCTGCCACGAGGCTGCCACACGGAAATTATTGACGGTATGCAGGGGCTGCTGCGCGTCGCTACCATGCCGGAGGCTGACGTGGTACTGGCGGCCATAGCCGGCTCAGCCGGCCTGCAGCCGACATTCGCGGCACTGCAAGCCGGCAAAGATGTAGCCCTGGCAAACAAGGAATCTCTGGTTATGGCCGGCGAACTTATGATGGCACAAGCCCGCCAAAGCGGCTGCCGCATCATCCCGGTAGACAGTGAACACAGCGCCGTGTATCAACTGCTCCAGGGGCGCGCTACCAAGAACCTCAGCTCCATTATACTAACAGCATCCGGCGGCCCGTTTCTAAACAAAACCCTGCAGGAGTTGCAGCAGGTAACACCGGCTGAGGCCCTGCGCCACCCGCGTTGGGACATGGGCAGCAAAGTAACCATTGATTCGGCGTCGCTCATGAACAAAGGACTTGAAGTCATTGAAGCCCGCTGGCTGTTCGATATTGAACCCGAGCGCATCAAGGTGGTTGTGCACCCGCAAAGTATTGTGCACTCCATGGTATCATTTGTGGACGGAACCGTACTGGCACAACTATCGCAACCGGATATGCGCGGACCGATTGCCTATGCACTGTCATGCCCTGAACGTCTGGAAAGGATTATGCAGCCGCTTGACCTTATCGAACTGGGCGAGCTGAGTTTTCTGACCCCGGACACCCAACGCTTCCCCAGCCTTGACCTGGCTTTCCGCGCACTTCGTCAGGGCGGATTGATGCCGGCAGTCATGAATGCTGCCAACGAAGTCGCGGTTGAAAACTTCTGTGCCGGTAAGCTTGCTTTTCAGGCCATGCCTGCCCTGACCGAAGCGGTCATGGACAGTTTCAGCACCAGCCCGGAACCACTTACTATGGACAGGGTGATTGAAGCGGACCTCTGGGCCCATACCCGGGCGCACGAACTGCTTGAAAACGGATTACACTCCAAAGCGGTCTAACTACCTATGCTGCGAGTGCGAAACATATAATGAATTAAACAGTAAACCCCGAACTCAAACAACACCACGTAATTGAGTTCAACTCATGCACATAATTACCATATGCATGAGCATGGATAGAGGTAACATGGACATCATTATAGGCTATGCCCAAAACAGCGTAAGTTTCGTGACCAGCTATATTCTCCCGGCGCTCGTGCTGCTCGGTATCTTGATTTTCGTACATGAACTGGGTCACTTTCTGCTGGCAAAGCTGTGCGGTGTACGCGTCCTGAAATTTTCGCTGGGATTCGGCCCCAAGCTGATCGGTAAAAAAATCGGCGATACAGAATATGTTATTTCAGCTCTTCCGCTTGGAGGATACGTCAAACCGCTGGGTGAATCACCGGATGAGCCAATTTCCGAGGCGGACCGGCCCTTTGCGCTCAACTCCCAGGGACTGTGGGCTCGATTTTTAATTCTAGCAGCAGGCTCGGGTTTCAATATTATTTTTGCGGGTGTCTTGTATGCCCTGGTTTACATGGTAGGGATACCGGTTCTGACAACCCTGGTCGGCCAGGTGATTGAAAATACACCTGCGGCACGCGCCGGCATCATGGTTGGTGATGTTGTTGAAACAATTGACAACCGCCCAATCCTGTACTGGGACGACCTGCAGGAAACGGTGGCTGGATGCGAGGGGAGCGCGCTGCAACTAGGCGTTAAACGCAATAACGAACTGCTTGAGCTTGAACTGCAGCCCGAACTCAAACAACGAAAAGACGAGCTGGGACGCGAACACAATGTGTACCTGATCGGGATCGCACCCTCAGCCGACGGGGTGGTCCACCGGCGCTACAATCCGCTGGTTTCCATTGGAAAAGCAACGCAGGACGTCTGGAAATACACAGCGTTGACGTTTGAACTGCTGGGCATGCTGATCAAAAGCCCGATTGAAAAAAAGGAATACCTTGGCGGACCGATTTTAATCGGAAAAATTGCGGGGGATTTCGCCCGGCAAGGCATTGTCAGTTTTGCGCTGTTAATGGCAATTATCAGTCTCAACCTAGGCGTTTTCAACCTGCTGCCGATTCCAATTCTTGACGGCGGACATATACTGTTTCTACTAATTGAAGCCTGCAAAGGCAGTCCGGTCAGCATCAAAACAATGGAAATTTCGCAACAGGTTGGATTGGCCCTGCTGCTCACGCTCATGGCGTTCGTCTGCTATAATGACGTGGCACGACTCTCAAATGGCCCGTTTTAATACAACCGGCCGGATTCGGAAATCATGATCGAACAAGCCCGTAACCTTCTCGCATTTGACACATCCACGGCCTGCTGCAGTGTTGCGCTGATTGCGCACGGTGAGCTGGTCGGTGAGGATACCCGCAGCGGCCCCGGAAATTATTCCGCCCTGCTGCTCCGGATGGTTGACCGTCTGCTGCAGGATGCTGCGCTTACAATCAATGAGCTTGATTGCATCGCTGTTGCACAGGGCCCGGGCTCTTTTACCGGCCTTCGAGTCGGCATCAGCACGGCTCAGGGCCTCGGCTTTGCAATTGATAAACCGCTGATTGGCATTTCAACACTTGAAATCATCGCGGCACAGAACATGCCCTTTTTCGGAAAAGTATGCCCCATGCTGGATGCGCGCCGCGCTCAGGTGTATACCGGCCTTTTTGACCAGGGAATTACCAACGAGGCAAAAGCCATACATGAAGAGTGCGTTATTTGTCCGGAACAGTGGGCTTCCTCACTGCAGGAAGGGCCGATACTCTTTTGCGGCAACGGCGCACACGTTTACCATGAGACCATCAAACGGGCCTGCGCTGCCAGGCATTATTTCGCGCCTGACATACATGCCCGGCCAAGCGCAGCAATGCTGGCGCGCATTGCCTTGGAACGCCTTGCGGCCGGACAGGGCAAACAGCCCGCGCAGGTTCTTCCCGGCTATGTTAGACGGCCGGATGCAGAACGCAAGGCAGCCGAGCGCTGCTAACGAGCTTACACTTGCAGAAAATCTAAAAAAAGAGTATCAGATAGTATAATAGGCTTAAAAGGCTGTTTGTAACAGAGCTTGCGACGCACAAAGATCTAAAATCTTTTTGCATAAAGCCTTCCATGCGGAGTAAATGGTGAAACTAAAAGGCGCACAGATTCTGCTTGAATGTTTAAAAAAGGAAAAAGTCAAAGCCGTGTTCGGCTATCCGGGCGGCTCGGTACTGGATATTTATGACGCCCTTTTTGAAAACAACATCAAGCATGTGCTGGTACGGCATGAACAGGCCGCGGTGCATGCCGCCGACGGGTATGCGCGTGCTACCGGTGAAGTCGGCGTGTGTCTGGTAACTTCGGGACCGGGCGCGACCAACACGGTTACCGGCATTGCCACCGCCTATATGGATTCTATTCCCCTGGTAATACTAACCGGCCAGGTGCCCACAGCACTGATCGGCAACGATGCCTTTCAGGAAGCTGACATCGTCGGCATTACGCGCCCCTGCACCAAACACAACTACCTGGTAAGAGATATCTCTGAACTGCCGCGCGTTATGCGCGAAGCATTTTACATCGCACGCAGCGGCCGACCCGGGCCTGTTTTGATCGATCTGCCCAAAGATGTTGTCAACCAGTCGGCTGAATTCAGCTACCCCGCGCACGTTTCAATTCGAAGCTATAAGCCTACGGTAAAAGGCAACCCGCGCCAGATCCAACGCGCACTGGATGAAATTTTAAAAGCAAAAAAACCGGTGATTTATGCCGGCGGCGGCGTGGTACTTTCCAACGCGGCCCCGGAGTTACGTCGCTTTGCGAAGCAGCTTTCCATCCCGGTCACGACTACGCTCATGGGACTTGGCTGTTTCCCGGGCACTGACCCACTTTCTCTGGGCATGCTCGGCATGCACGGCACGTACCGGGCCAATATGGCAATCACAGACTGTGACCTGCTCATCGCGATCGGCTCACGGTTTGACGACCGGGTTACCGGTGACGTGAACGCATTCGCGGCCAAGGCCAAAATCATACACTTTGATATTGACCCGACCTCTATCAGCAAAAACATTAAGGTTGATATACCCGTAGTCGGCGACTGCCGCGCAATTTTAAAAGACTGTCTGGCAGCAATCGGCACAAAAAAAATTACAAAAAAGGCGCGCAAGGACTGGCTGGGAGAAATTTCAGCATGGAAAACACTTCATACCCTTGCATACCCCCTGGGAGATGCCATCAAGCCACAATACGTGGTTGAAAAACTCTATGAGCTGACACAGGGCGACTGCATCGTTTCAACCGAAGTCGGGCAGAATCAAATGTGGGCCGCGCAGTATTTTCAGTTCGACCGTCCACGCCGATGGCTTACCTCGGGTGGGTTAGGAACTATGGGCTACGGATTTCCTGCGGCCCTGGGCGCACAGATCGCTTTCCCAAATAAAACCGTAGTGGACATTGCCGGCGACGGCAGCATTCAAATGAATATTCAGGAACTGGCAACGGCAGTGCAGTATAATCTGCCGGTCAAGATCGCTATTTTAAACAACCGCTGCCTGGGCATGGTTCGACAATGGCAGCAGCTTTTTTACGACAAACGCTATTCGCACTCGACCTTCGAGCACCATCCGGATTTTGTCAAGCTGGCTGAGGCCTACGGTGCAGTCGGTCTGCGTGCCACCCGGCCGGACGAGGTTGAACCGATCATTCGAAAAGCATTGTCCATTAAGAGACCAGTCATCATGGACTTCGTGGTCGAGCAGGAAGAGTGTGTCTACCCCATGGTCCCTGCCGGTGCCCCAATCAGCACCATGATGCTGCTGTAACATACGGTGGAGATATATTTTTTTGGCTGTTCAAAAAGGACCGGGTGCACAACGCGCGATATCATGAGGAATGAGACGTACTTTTTGTACGTCGCAGTTACGAGTGATAAGCGCACCACAGCAAACGGGTTTTTTTCAACAGCCTGCAGGAAGAAGGAAATGCCATGCGCCACACAATCAGTGTACTGGTAGACAACAAACCGGGGGTTCTGGCCCGCGTTGCCGGTCTTTTCAGCGGCCGGGGCTTTAATATTGAAAGCCTTTCAGTCAATGAAACGCTTGACCCCACCATGTCACAGATGACAATCGTAACCCGCGGCGATGAACCCGTGCTGGAACAGATCAACAAACAGCTGAACAAGCTGATTGATATAATTAAAGTCATCAACTATGCACAAGGCGATGGAAACCATATCGACCGCGAAATGGCGCTGATCAAGGTTGCAGTAACAGAAAAGCACCGAGCCGAAATTTTAAGTATCATAGAAATATTTCGCTGTAAAATTATTGATGTGGGTAAAAATCACTATACGGTTGAAGTCACCGGCGATGAAGATAAACTACGCGCGATCATCGAACTGCTCCGGCCGCTCGGCATCCGCGAAATTGTACGCTCCGGCAAAGTTACGTTGCAGCGTGAAGCGAGGGTAAAATGAAACCAACCCGGGTCCGGCACAAAAACTACCAACGCACACGCCCCTCTATTGATTATAAAAAGGGTGTTTACCTGCTGCCGAACATCCTGACCTCCATGAGCCTTTTTTGCGGATTTTACGCAATTATAGCTACCATGCAGCAAAACTTTGTAGTTGGGGCCTGGGTCATTATTCTGGCTGGTGTTTTTGACGGGCTTGATGGAAAGGTTGCCCGAATGACGCATACGACTTCCCGGTTCGGGCTTGAATATGATTCACTCTGTGACCTGGTTGCTTTCGGCGTTGCACCGGCCGTATTGTCTTTCGGCCTGATACTGAATCAATTTGGCCGTGTCGGCTGGCTGGCAGCTTTTCTATTTTGCGCCTGCGGAGCCATGCGCCTGGCACGATTTAACACCCTAAGCAGCGCTGTTTCCGGTAACTACTTTCAGGGAATGCCGATTCCAGGGGCCGCCGGGATACTTTCTGCCAGCATCATCTTTCTGGACCACTACCAGTTAGGCGACAAAACATTTTTAAGCTTTTTTCTCATAGCATTGATATTTTGCCTGGCCTTTTTGATGGTGAGCACCATCCGGTTTCGCAGTTTCAAGACCTTTAACCTGAACAGCCGTAAACCGTTTAGCGCGGTCTTTATAGCTATTCTGCTGATTGTAGTCGTGGCCATGGAGCCTGAAACCATGCTCTTTTGCATTGGGGTGCTCTATATTACAACGGCTTTCGTCGAATACATCCTAAGCCTGACACGCCGCAGGCAGCCTTCTGAAACCACTATTGAAGCAACAGAGGAAAACAAATGAACGTGAAGCATCAGGACAATCATGTAAAGATATTTGATACAACCCTGCGCGACGGCGAACAGTCACCGGGCAATACCATGAACATCCAGGAAAAACTGCGTGTCGCGAAACAGCTTGAAATTCTGGGGGTTGATATTATTGAGGCCGGGTTCCCGATTGCATCCCAGGGCGATTTCGAAGCAGTACAGCAAATAGCGCGCACTACCAAAAAGAGCCAGATCGCCGGACTTGCGCGAGCCAACAATGGCGATATTGACCGCGCCTGGGAAGCTGTCAAGGATGCAGCGCATCCCCGCATCCACACCTTCATTTCAACATCGGATATTCACCTGCAGCATCAGTTGCGAAAAACCCGGGATGAAGTCTTAAAGATTGCAATTGCTGCAGTTAAACGCTGCAAAGGATACACGCCTGTAATTGAATTTTCCGCCATGGACGCCACCCGCAGCGACCGCGACTACCTGTGTAAGATGTTTGCCGAGGTAATTGACGCCGGCGCGACAACTATCAACGTGCCGGACACGGTAGGCTACTCCGTTCCCACTGAATTCGGCGACCTCATCCGCTATGTCGTCGAACATGTTCCCAATATCAATGAGGCCACCATCAGCGTACACTGCCACAATGACCTTGGACTGGCTGTGGCTAATTCACTGGCTGCAGTGGAAAACGGTGCCCGCCAGGTTGAATGTACCCTGAACGGCATTGGAGAGCGCGCCGGGAATGCCTCGCTTGAAGAAATCGTTATGATTTTACGCACCCGACAGGATCTATTCTCGGCCGACACGCGTATCGTAACTGAAAAAATATATCCATCCAGCCGCCTGATCACCTCGATTACCGGTGTCGCGGTACAACCCAACAAGGCCATCGTAGGCGCCAACGCGTTCGCGCACGAATCCGGCATTCACCAGGACGGCCTGTTAAAAGATAAAACAACCTATGAAATTATGACACCTGAATCGGTCGGCATGAAACAAACCCTGCTTGTAATCGGCAAACATTCGGGCCGGCATGCCTTTCGCGGTCGCGTGGAGGAACTCGGCTTCACACTCAACGATGAAGAGCTGAACAAGGCCTTTGTTCGCTTCAAAGAACTGGCCGACAAGAAAAAAGAAGTCTTTGACGAGGACATTGAGGCCCTGATTGCCGAGGAAGTGCTGCGCACGCCTGAAGAGTTCAAATTCCTGAACTTGACCGTGTGCAGCGGCACTGTTGCGTTTCCGTCGGCAACGGTTGAGATGGAAGTGCGCGGTGAGATTATCAAAAAGGCCGCTTTCGGCGATGGGCCGGTTGATGCGGCCTTTCAGGCAATCCGTAAAATTACCGACACACCCAGCCGCCTGCTCAAATACATGGTCAACTCCATTACTGGCGGCACCGATGCTCAGGGCGAGGTGACCGTGCGCCTGAGCGAAGGTGACATGATTGTCGTCGGTCAGGGCGCGCATATGGATATCATTATCGCCAGTGCACTTGCCTACGTCAATGCGCTGAACCGACTCGAGCATGTCCGCAAGAAAAAACCTGTGGACCTATATAAATAACAACCCCGCCCTCCCGAACTTTTAAGGCCTTCCCGCACAGGGGAGGCTTTTTTGTTATGCCCTCTATGCTGAGTAACAACGTACAAACTGATAAAATTAGTATGGCAGCCCCGGATTTCTTGCAACGGGTTTTTAAAACACAGAACCTTTAACCCTGTAAAAGATTTGTCATTCCGAACAAGCGTCCGTCCTCCGCAGTAGCCTGCTACGGAGGATGGACACCGTGACCCGGAATCCAAAAACGCTATGCGGTCACAAATTGTGACCGGTTCGGTTCAGGTTTTGACTTTAAACCCCTATAATTTTGCAGCCGAGACGGGTGCATGAGTGCGGGGCTGGGTAGTTATGCTGTTTTAGCACCCGAATGTACGGGAAGAAAAAAATGTGTAGTGCGTCTAATCTATGCATACAAAGGAGGGGTACGATGAAAGACAAACTCGTTCCGGTCGAAATTATCGAGAATAAAATTTATCTCATTCGCGGGCATAAGGTTATGCTCGACCGCGATCTTGCGCAACTCTACGACGTTGAAACGAGAGCACTCAACCAAGCTGTCAACCGGAACATCGAACGATTCCCTGCTGATTTTATGCTTACGTTAACCCGCGACGAGATCCGGAACATATCACAAATTGTGATATGTTCAAAAATCAAGCATGCGAAGAATGTGTATGCTTTTACCGAGCAGGGGGTTGCCATGCTGGCCGGTGTGTTAAACAGCCCTCGTGCTATTCAGGTAAATATAGCCATCATGCGGGCGTTTGTAAGGCTACGAAGACTTCTCGCAACAAATGCTGACCTTGCCAGAAAGCTCGAAGCGCTTGAAGAGAAATATGACGGACAGTTCCGGACTGTATTTGACGCCATCAGGGCCCTTATGCAGGAGCCCGAAAAGCCTAAGCGTACAATCGGTTTTACGGCGAAGCAAAATCGTGTGCCATATCACGCCCAGCAGAAGAAAACATGATAGTTTCAGCTATGTATCAGGACTTGATAACTTACTTGAGATATTGACATGTTGGTAAAAAATTTTATAAGTCAATAATTCAAGAACGTCCCCTTGCTTCAACTAGTCGCGATCCGCGGAAATTTCTGGAGCGGAGTACCCTGGAGTTCTTAAAATAGGCTTTACTATTCGACCATTATTTTGATCTTTCACCCTTTGGTCTGCATCATCAATCCAAGACTGATCAACCGAAATCAAATTATTGTAGGCAATTGCTTCTTCCATGTGAATCCTCTCTTTTCTAGATTAAGTATATAGTATACTTGTTTTTTAACAAAATTCAAGCACGGCTCTGTAAAACTTTATCGACAGCTTTTTGAAAAGATGGAGAATATTCTGTGAATGTTAACCTAAATATCATATATAGGCTTAAAATATCAGCAAAAATATATCCAGCTGCCACATCGGTCTTTTCATTGAAAAAATCTACCGTTGGGTGGTCAAAACACAAAAATCCGTAGATAGATTTTTCCATTTGTTCTTGGTCTGGAACCTGGTTAATTCTAAAATGAGCTCTAAACGGATCTGAAAGATCATTATTGCACAAAGTAAGAGGTACTATTAAGGTTGATTTATAGCATGATGGGAGAGATGGTAGCGTAATAGTGTCCTCGTCAACTTGATTGCGAGCCCAGCAGGCTTGCCATTTAGCATCTTGTTCCTTGTCTGTGATTTTTTCTGAATTATCAAAATAAAGTGTTCGCACCAAGTCATTATCTAAACGGGGATTGAAATAATGGTCTTTTCGAGCAAAATTTGGAATATCGTTACAAAGATAATTCTTGCCGGTTTTGTAAACCTCATGAAATCCTGTATTTTCCTCAATGCCATAACTTGTTTTATATTCTGCAAAAGGCCGGAAAAGGTCAACCACTTCGAGGCTCTGCCCATTTGTTTTCATTCCTTTGATACAAACCCGTGGCGGCAAGTCAGATCTATCCCTGAAAAACTCAAGTACGTGTTTATCAATATTCCCATTAAAAATAATTCTTTGTTTTGCATTAAGTGTATCTGTTAATTCTTGAATATAAGCATCAAGCCGGTTTACATCAAGCTGGGTGCCGCATTTTTCTTTTTCAAGTTCTGTTTTTATTTGCTTATGGAGTTCTCCAATTATAAAAGGGTATTGTGCTAGCCAGCCCTGATTGTCACAAACAAAATTCTTAAGAATGTTGATGATTTTCTCGTGCTCAGTATGTAAAGCGAAACAATGATATTTTTCATCACCCTGTATAACTATCTCCCGGTCTTCAAGCAATAGGTGAAAAAACTCTTTTATTTTCGTTCTGAAATAAACAAAAAAATCTTTGCGTTTCAAGACAGCAAAAATTTCAACAATGAATACTACTAAACATAAAATTAAGGCTATAAAAGCAAGATCCGCCCACGCAAGGGCAAAGTCCTTTTGAGTAACATAGTTATAAATTAACCTGATCAAAAATAATCCTAGGCCACTTAATAACCAATTTTTATTTCCTATCACCCATTGTATAATAGCCATTTAACATCCTATTATTATTAACTTCGGTCTCTTTTTTATATAAATTTACAGGTTCTGAAAAAAAAAGCAATCTAATATTGTAAACCTTATTGTTTTTATATTAAGGCTTTTTTGTTGTTGACCAAACTGTTGGCCATCAAAAAGGTACTAATAAAAAAAGGAGCTGCGCGACAAGGGTAGCCCCCTCAATTTTACTGGTGCGGCGGTGAACTTCCCCTGGTAAAGGCGCCAGTTTTTTTATAGCCGGCACTTTCAGGCTCTTTTAAAGAGGCCAGCGCAAACCAAGACCCTGTTACTCTTTCGACACTTTCTCCCAAATATGTTTCCAGACAATGGCTGTGTTCAAAATCGCATCATGCAGGATGATACGGTTGAGGTCTTGGAGCAACAGTGTGCGATGAGAGAACGCTTCATCGAAACCGATATACTTCCCACCTTTCTTATATTTGTAAATGTTCGGAGCGCATACGATGCTGGCTATAGCGAAAGCAGCTCGACATACGTTCACAGTATCCATCCAAACGTCAGTTTTTTTTCCGAGCATGGGTACGCTATTTTTGAAGGAGAGCCCGATGTCCCCCACGAATTTCATAGATGCATTTTGAGTCCTATCTCTGCTTTTATATTTGCACATTGCAATAAACCATTATAAGATCATATGAAATTAAACAGAATTGAACCAATGCTGCATCGGATAGAGAAACCTGATTTTTTATAGCACTATTTCACTGCACCAGACTCTGAACACGGAGAATAAATGAATCATAACGGCAACAACATCGAAGCCCGGCTCTGGGAAGCAGCCGATGAACTGCGGGCCAATTCCAAACTTAAATCTTCTGAATACTCTGTGCCAGTCTTGGGGCTGGTGTTTCTGCGATATGCCGACCATAAATTTCAGGCGGCGGCAAAGGAATTTGCGGGCGCTGGCGGTGGCCGTCGCAAAATCGGCCCGGCGGACTACCAGGCCCGGGGTGTACTCTACCTGCCGGCGGCGGCTCGATTTTCGACTCTGCTTAAAATGCCCGAGGGGGACAATATCGGTTCAGCCATTAATGATGCCATGAAAGCCATCGAGGCCGACAACCCCGACCTTAAGGATGTGCTGCCCAAGACCTACAACCGCTTCGATAACGCCCTGCTGAAAGAACTTCTTAAGACTATGAACTCTGTTCCCATGGATATTGAGGGGGACGCGTTCGGCAAGATTTATGAATACTTCCTCGGCCACTTCGCCATGAGTGAGGGCCAGAAAGGAGGCGAATTTTTCACCCCCACTGCCATCGTCCAGCTTATCGTCGGTATTATCGAGCCCTTTCATGGCCGCATCTTCGATCCTGCCTGCGGCTCCAGCGGCATGTTCGTTCAGAGTGCCCGCTTTGTCACTGAACATAAAAAGAACCCCGGCGCGGAGCTGAGCGTCTACGGCCAGGAGAAGGTGGGCGAAACCGTGCGCTTGGGCAAGATGAACCTTGCGGTGCACGGCCTCTCCGGTGACATACGCCAGGGCAACGCCTATTATGAAGACCTGCATAAATCCGTCGGTAAGTTCGACTTTGTTATGGCAAATCCGCCTTTCAATGTGGATCGGGTCGATAAAGACCGGCTTAAGGACGACTCTCGCTTTCCCTTCGGCCTGCCACGCCCCGATAACGCCAACTATCTTTGGATTCAGCTTTTCTACAGCGCGCTCGACGATAGCGGTCGAGCAGGTTTTGTTATGGCAAATTCCGCTTCCGATGCCCGTAGTTCTGAGATGGATATTCGCAAGCAACTTATCGAGGCCCGCGCAGTTGATGTGATGGTGTCCGTCGGTTCTAACTTTTTCTATACCGTGACCCTGCCCTGTACCCTTTGGTTCTTTGACCGGGGCAAGCGCAAGGCGAAACGCGCTGACCAAGTGCTCTTCATTGACGCACGACATATTTACCGTCAGATCGACCGAGCCCACCGAGACTGGACCCCGGCACAGATAGAGTTCCTGGCCAACATCGCCCGACTGTACCGGGCCGAGAAACCAGAAAACCTGCATGACAGCGCTGATCTGCTAACCGAACACTTCGGCAAGAAGCCCAAATACACTGATGTGCCCGGCCTGTGCAAAGTGGCAACCATCAAGGAGATCGAAGCCCAGGGCTGGAGCCTCAACCCCGGCCGCTATGTTGGTGTTGCTGAGCGCGAGGAAGAAGACTTCGACTTCAAGGAGCGCTTGGAAGAATTGAACGAGGAGCTGGAAAACCTCAATGTAGAGGCGCGGGAGATGGAAGACCGTATTGCCGAAAATGTGATGCAGTTGCTGGAAGGGAAGTAATTAACAATGAAACGACCTAACATCTTTCATGCCCCATTGCATCCTAATGACACCGAAAAACGAACGCAGGGCTGTCGGCACACAAATTCTGAAATCTGTGCCAAAAACCTCATGCCAAATGTCTGTGCATTTGATCGGGCCGATGGTATGTGTCAAAGCCCTCCCAAATCTTGGACAAGGCAGTTTGCAAAACTGAAGCAAGATAGGCCAGTGAATAAGTAGCAAACCCAGCTGTACTTGCTTTGTTGCTTGATAGGAATAGAGAATGATACTTGGCGAAATTTGTGATTTGATAATTGACTGCGAACATAAAACCGCACCAAAGCAGAAGACAGGCTACCCTTCCATTCGCACGCCGAATATTGGTCGGGGTTATTTTATCTTGGATGGTGTAAATCGTGTATCAGAAGAAACCTATCGGCTTTGGACTCGACGGGCGATCCCCAAGCCAGGCGACCTCATAATGGCACGTGAAGCCCCGGTCGGAAACGTGGCAATTATACCACCAGGACTCAAGCCTTGTCTCGGTCAACGAACGCTCTTGATTCGCTGCAACACAGCAAAAGCTGAGCCTTCCTATATCTCTTACCTGTTGAATGGGCCTCAAGTTCAAGGAACCATCCACGGAATGACCAATGGAGCGATAGTCCCGCATCTAAACATGAAAGATGTTCGAACTTTACCCATTCCAGAAATTCCACACATCTCTACCCAACACAAAATCGCCGCTATTCTCTCGGCCTATGACAACCTGATTGAGAACAACCTACGACGGATCAAGGTTTTGGAGGAGATGGCGCAGAACCTCTACCGCGAGTGGTTCGTCAAGTTCCGCTTCCCTGGCCACCCGCAAGCCAGCTTTGTTGATTCTCCTCTCGGCCGGATTCCGGAGGGGTGGAAGGTGGTTAGCATTTCCGATGTTGCCACCACACACCGAGGGCGATCCTACAAGGGCTCTGAACTTGCGGACGAGGGCGGCCGGCCCTTCATCAACTTAAAGTGCATGCAGCGAGACGGAGGTTTTCGGTCTTCGGGGCTCAAAAGATACACTGGGCCTTTTAAAAACACGCATACTGTTCGTGCTGGTGAAATGGTTATGGCGATTACAGACATGACACAAGAGCGCCGAATCGTTGCCCGAGTCGGTCGTGTTTCAAAGTTGGATGCCGACTTTGGTGTTTTTTCGATGGATCTTGTGCGTGTGGCCAGTCGAGATATTTTGTCTGAACCCTACCTGTATGCGATGTTTCGGTGGTCCGGCTTTGCTGATAAAGTTAAGCAACACGCAAACGGTGCAAACGTCTTGCACCTGTTGCCTGCTCGTATCGGTGAATACCGTTTCGTCTTCCCATCATCAGATATTGCACATCGCTTTAGCGAAATTGCCTTATCGATGCTTTCGCTCTGTGATTCTTTGGAACAAAAAAACATCACCCTCCGACGCACGCGCGACCTGCTGCTACCAAAACTCATCTCCGGCGAAGTGGATGTGTCGGAGCTGGATATAACAATTCCTATGGAGATAATTGCATGAGTGAAACTGTATTTACCAAAGTTGACTACGACATGGGATCACTTGTTAAGTATATTGCCCTGGGCGAGATCGGGCTGCCGGACATTCAGCGTCCTTTTGTCTGGAAGAACGCCAAGGTTCGCGATTTGTTCGATTCCATGTACAAGGGCTATCCGGTTGGTTATTTTCTGTTTTGGCAAAACGCTTTAACCGACACTTCCCGTACCATCGGCACAGACTTCAAGCAAAAGCCGCCTCGCCTAGTAATTGTTGATGGACAGCAACGCCTGACGTCCTTATATGCTGTTATAAAAAACATTCCAGTTTTGCGGGAAAACTTTGAAATCGAACATATCCAGATTGCCTTTAATCCGCTGGAAGAAAAGTTTGAGGTAGCCGATGCTGCAATTCTTCGTGACAAAGCCTTTATGTCCAATATTTCGTTGCTTTGGGATGATAAGACTGACCTGTTTGAGGTTGTAGATGAATATCTTGAGGGGCTCAGTTCTTCTCGTGATGTTACGCCGGAAGAGAGTAAGGCTATCAAGAAGTCCATCAGCAGACTTCAGGGGTTGTTGAGTTTCCCACTTACTGCTCTGGAGCTTGCATCAGATGTTGACGAAGAGGCTGTCGCAGATGTGTTTGTGCGTATCAACAGCAAAGGCACACCGCTGAATCAGGCCGACTTTATTTTGACCATCATGTCAGTGTTCTGGGATGATGGGCGTGCTGCCCTTGAAAGCTTCTGCCGTGACGCCCGCAAACCCTCGAAAGACAAGGCGTCGCCGTTCAATTATTTCATTGAGCCATCACCGGATCAGTTATTGCGGGTGGGCGTAAGCGTGGCATTCAAACGCGCTCGATTGAAGTATGTCTATTCGATTTTGCGCGGCAAAGATTTAGAAACCGAAAAATTCAGCGACGAGCGCCGGGAACAGCAATTTGAACTGCTCAAGAATGCCCAACAACGGGTGTTGAATCTGCAATACTGGCATGACTTCATGAATTGCATTCGTCTGGCCGGGTTCCGCAGTGGGAAGATGATTAGCTCGCAAAATAATTTGCTGTTTTCATACATTCTTTACCTGATCGGCCGCACCGAGTACAAAGTAAAAGAGTTTGATCTGCGGCGGGTGATCGCCCGCTGGTTTTTTATGTCAGCAGTTACCGGCCGCTTTACTGGTTCTCCTGAATCAGCCATGGAATTTGATTTGGCGAGGTTACGTGACGTGGACACTGCCGATGGTTTTTTGAAGTCACTCAGTCAAATCTGCGATATCACGCTTACCAATGATTTTTGGGCAATGTCGCTTCCCAATGATTTGGCCACTTCATCACCGCGTAGCCCGTCATTGTTTGCGTACCATGCGGCCCTGGTGTTACTGGATGCACAAGCGTTATTTTCCAAACTTAAGGTAGCCGATCTGCTGGATCCGTCCGTGCATGCCAATCGCTCCGCTGTGGAACGGCATCATCTTTTCCCCAAAAACTTTCTGAGTAAGCAGGGGATTTCTGCCATCCGCGAGACCAACCAGATCGCCAACTATGCCCTGGTTGAGTGGGGCGATAATGCTGGCATTTCTGACCAAGCACCAGTGGATTACCTGCCAATCTTGAAAGCGCGGTTCAAACCCACGGAGCTTGAACGGATATATAGATTGCACGCTCTGCCGCCAAACTGGGAGCATCTGCCATACCAGGAGTTTTTGGAGAAACGCCGCGAGTTAATGGCTCAGGTGATCGCTGAAGGTTACTCCACCCTTATGGCTGGTGAAATTGTAGAAGATTTGGCCACAGAGGAGTTTGATCTGTTTAAGGCAGTTATGAATGGCGAATCCGAAGTGGTTGAATTTAAGGCCACATTGCGTACAAATCTCCACACTGGCAGCAAAGACCCACGTATGGAATTGGCTGTACTGAAGACTCTAGCTGGCTTTTTGAACAACAACGGTGGCACGTTGGTTGTAGGTGTTGCCGATGATGGGAGTCCAGTAGGTATTCAAGTTGATGAATTTGAAAACGAAGATAAGATGTCCCTGCATCTGGTAAGTATCGTCAAAACCCGCATGGGCATACAAGCCTTGACCAATTTGCATATCCATTTTGATGATCATGAAGACTGCCGCGTGATGGTATTAAAATGCCCCAAAGGGTCTATGCCCGTGTTTGTAATGGAGGGTAGTACGGAACATTTTTATGTTCGTACCGGCCCATCCACGACCGAGTTGAGTCCCAGTCAGACTCAAGACTACATTAAGCAGAGGTTTAATAAATGAGCCCCTCCGGCTACACCGAAGACGCACTGGTTGAACAGCCTGCCATCGCCCTGTTAAAGAAGCTTGGCTGGGAGACGTTCAACGCTTACAGTGAGTTTGACCATGGCGCGAGCCCTCTGGGGCGTGAGACTAAGGCCGAGGTGGTGCTGAAAACTCGCCTCAGGGACGCGCTGCTGAGACTCAACCCGAACGCTGCGGTTGAATCCATCAATCAAGCTATCGATGAACTTTCTCGCGACCGCTCGCGCATGAGCCTGGCCGCTGCCAATCGCGAAATCTATCACCTGCTCAAAAACGGTGTCCGGGCAGTCATACCCGACCCTGAGGGAGGCGATGAGCCAGTTGAGGTTGTGAGGGTAATTGATTGGGATAACCCAGAAGGCAACGACTTTCTGCTCTGCTCGCAGTTTTGGATCACAGGAGAGATGCACACCCGCCGGGCCGACCTGGTGGGATTTGTCAACGGGCTGCCGCTTTTGTTTATCGAACTCAAAGCAGTGCATCGCCGTCTGGAGACCGCATTTACCGGTAACCTGCGCGACTACAAGGACACCGTACCGCATCTGTTCTGGGCTAATGCCCTGGTCATTCTTTCAAACGGCAGCCAGAGCCGGGTGGGCAGCATAACCGCAGGGTGGGAGCATCTGGCTGAATGGAAAAAGGTGTCCGATGAGAAGGAGCCGGCCCGGGTTTCGCTTGAAAACATGCTGCGCGGCGTCTGTGAGCCGACGCGCTTTATTGACATGGTGGAGAACTTCACCGTGTTTCAGGAGGCCCCCGGCGGGCTGATCAAGCTAACGGCCAAAAACCATCAGTATCTCGGAGTGAATAACGCGCTCACCGCCCTAACCAAAATCCGGGAGCAGCAGGGCCGCCTTGGCGTGTTCTGGCATACACAGGGTAGCGGCAAGAGCGTTTCGATGATCTTTTTCGCTCAGAAGGTGCTGCGCAAAGTGCCGGGCAACTGGACCTTTGTGATTGTTACCGATCGGCAGGAGCTGGACGGGCAGATTTACACGAATTTTAACTCGGCGGGCGTAGTGACCGAAAACAGCGCCCAGGCCCAAAGCAGCCGGCACCTGCGGCAGCTACTCTCCGAGGACCACCGCTATATCTTTACCCTGATCCATAAATTTCGAATACCGGAAGAAATCTCCACCCGTGACGATATTATTGTCATCACCGATGAGGCCCACCGCAGCCAGTATGACACGCTGGCGCTGCACATGCGCACTGCCCTGCCTAACGCTGCCTTTTTGGCTTTTACCGGCACGCCCCTGATTGTGGGCGAGGAGAAGACGCGAGATGTGTTCGGCGAATATGTCAGCGTTTATGATTTCCAGCAGTCTGTGGCTGACGGCGCGACAGTACCGCTCTACTACGAAAACCGCATACCCGAGCTGCAGCTGGTTAATGAAAACCTGAACGAGGATATGGAACAGCTGCTTGAAGAAGCGGAATTGGACGAAGCTCAAGAAAAGAAGCTTGAGCGAGAGTTCTCACGCGAGTATCACTTGATTACCCGCGATGACCGGCTTGAAGCCATCGCGCGCGATCTGGTTGCGCATTTTACCGGCCGGGGATTTAACGGCAAGGCAATGATGATCTGCATCGACAAGGTCACGGCCGTGTGCATGCATGATAAGGTGCAAAAACACTGGGCAGATAAAATAGCAGCGTTGCAGGCTGAAAGGGCTGGTGTTTCAGGAGAGGCCCTGCAGGAGATAGAGGACCGTATTGCCTGGATGATAGAAACAGATATGGCTGTGGTGGTATCGCAGGGGCAAAACGAGATTGCTGAGATGACCGCTAAGGGGTTCGACATCCGGCCGCACCGCAAGCGTATGGTAGAAGAAGACCTGGAAAGTAAATTCAAGAAGGCTGATGACCCCTTCCGGCTGGTTTTTGTCTGCGCAATGTGGATGACTGGCTTTGATGTGCCGAGCTGCTCAACCCTGTACCTTGATAAACCCATGCGCAACCACACCCTTATGCAGACGATTGCCCGGGCCAACCGGGTGTATCCTGGCAAGGTGTGCGGGCTGATAGTGGACTATGCAGGAGTGTTTCGCAATCTTGAAAAAGCGCTGGCCATTTACGGCATAGGAGACGGCGGGGCCGGGAAACCGGTTGAAGACAAGATCGCTCTGGCTACGGCGCTGCGGCAGGCGATCTCTGAAACCATCGCTCTGTGCAGTGCAGCCGGCGCAGACCTTAACGCTATTCAAACCACTGAGGGGCTTGACCGGATAGCCCTGCTGGATGATGCCGTGGAAGCGCTGGTGAGCTCCGAGCAGACCAAGCGCCGTTATCTCGATGCGACCAACACAGTAGTGCGGCTTTACAAGGCGGTGCTGCCCGACCCGGCCGCGCGTGAGTTTGCCAAACAGGTAGCGCCCCTGAAGGTTATCGCAGAAAAAATCCGGACTCTAACCCCGCCGGCGGACATTTCCCATGTCATGGAGCAGGTTGAGATCCTGCTTGACAGCTCCATTGCAAGCGAAGGCTATGTTATCCATGATCACGACGGGCAGTATGACGGCAAGCAACTGATTGATCTCAGCGCGGTTGACTTTGAGGCCTTAGCCGACAAGTTCAAGACAGGCCGCAAGCGCACCCTCAACGAGAAGCTCAAGGGTAGTGTAGCCTCAAAGCTCATGGCTCTGGTTAGATTGAACCGCACGCGCATGGACTACCTTGAAAAGTTTCAGGCCATGATCGATGCCTATAACTCTGGTAGCCTGAACGCCGAGGAGTTTTTTCAGCAACTTATCGCCTTTGCGCAGGACTTGAATGAGGAGGAAAAGCGCGGTGTAGGCGAGCAGCTAAGCGAAGAGGAACTGGCGCTCTTTGATCTTTTGACAAAGCCCTCAATAACAATGAGCGAGTCAGACCGGGCCAGGGTGAAGGCTATTGCCCGCACGCTGCTGGAGAATCTAAAGGCTGGCAAATTCGTGCTTGACTGGCGCAAGCGTCAGCAGGCCCGCGCCGAAGTGAGGGTGACTATAGAGAAGCTGCTGGACGAAGGCCTGCCGCCGGTATACACACCTGAACTGTTTGACCAGAAGACCTCTGCGGTGTTCCAGCATGTCTATGAAGCTTACTACGGAGCCGGTAAAAGTATTTATGCTGTGGGAGGAGGTTAAACCTTGGTGGATTCAAGTTTGAAGTGCAACTTTTATAGGTGAATTTAAGTGGTGAGCTGCGTTACTATCTAAGCCACTTAAACGACCAAGTAAAAGGAGCACCGATGAAAAAATATAAGCAGCTCACCAGTG
>Ga0208648_1000406_pt1 | contig 45235 bp, 46 predicted proteins | sample AntAceMetag02UKL_FD_184772 | JGI IMG/M metagenome (GOLD analysis project Ga0208648, IMG submission 184772) | Saline lake microbial communities from Ace Lake, Antarctica - Antarctic Ace Lake Metagenome 02UKL (SPAdes) (version 2) | ecosystem: Environmental > Aquatic > Non-marine Saline and...
CTATGATGCTTTTTGTGCGGTCGTCACCCGTATCGACAACAATCTTCATCTTATGGTTGCACATGGCTTCGTTCAGCATACGCAACAATATACACTATATCCTAACTAAAGTCAACTATTAATCTGGATGGCCGAAAGTCATGATATATCAACAAATTTTAATTTTTCTAAGCTTGTAGTTTCTTTATCTTGTACACCATTAATTAATGCATTTACAAATAACTCCTGCTTGTCTTCCATTTGTGTATCAAAAGCAGAATCAAAGATTTTTCTCGCGAACTGTTGGCCTTCTTCGGAACTAATCCAATCATCGGAAAAAAAAGACTTAAAATCATCAACTTTGTTTTTGAGATGAGAAATAGTATTTTTAAGATTCCTATCAAAAGAGCTTCTTTTGTAAGCGTCCCAACCTGCAATTGCCTGGCCTAATCCAGGAATTAGAGAAAGAGCCGATTTTGCTGTTCCTGAAAGGGCTTCTGATAAGTCTTTTTCTCGATCAGTCAGTTCCATTTATTAATCTTTCATATAACGAAAAACTCACCAGCACGAAACGGCGAAGCCTTTGCGTGTCGGGTGCAGTGACAGGTTAAGCCAAAGTTGCCGATTCTTCAGCCATTAAAGCCTCTTGATAGAGAGTTGATTTCTTTAACCACTTTTTACTCTGAAAAATAATTGATTTTATTCGATGCCTTTGGGTCTGATTAAGATGTTGATAACGAAAAGTTTCTACGGACAGAAACCTGATGACATCCAAAATATCCATTGAAATGCCTGGAAGTCCATGTACTTCTATAGACCAACCTTTTGGCTTGAAATGCTCAAAATTATTGCGGAGAGATTTTTTTAGAATTTTAATCGAATATTTTTGGCTCTCCGTGAGCATTAATGGTCTACCACCATATAATGTTCTCATCCATTCTTCGTCTTGGCAAATACGTAATGCCTCGTCTAATGTAATAAGTCGTTCTATACCACTTTTCGTTCTGTGAATAATGTTTTCATGGCTAGTACTTCTACAAGCACAGATGGCAAATCCATACAATGCTCCATGAAGGCCTAAGATTACCCATTTCCAGGCTTTAATGTCGGATTCAGTCTGTTGGATAAATTGCCCCGCTCGTTCTAAATAATCCAGAGCATTCGTTTCCGCCGTTAAACGGAGCCATTTTTCTAGAATATTTTGTTTATTCATCATTTGTGCGGCTTAACGATAGAATTGAAGGGGTGGGAAACGCGTACCGTGCAACGACTATAAAGCCCCAAAATTACGATTACCGGTGCCGATTAAAAAAGCCGCAGCCTTTCCTGCTCCCTCTCAAATGATTTGTTATATCCCTCGTATCTTGTCCATCGGGAATTGAATTTCTTGAATCACTTCTTTCCCTCTGTATACTTTTATGCCGCTTATTGGCAATCCGATGGATTTAATGAGCCTATCCACATAAGGATTTGGATCTGTGTTTGCGGACAGTACTTCACGAATGCATTCTTTATCTTTATAAATATATGTAACCTTAATTGTATCAGGTGCATTTTCATCCACGCCTGGCGGCGTTGAATATGCATTTGCAAACAAGGTTATGCCTTTAATAGCCCAGCCTTGATCTGCATCATCGTTAACCCAAAGAGGTGCGTCTTTCCCAACATGATTATATATTGCCGTTATTGCCTTTCGAGCAGTAATAATGGCGTCGTCTGCAACAATTGCATCAGGGAATAAGTCGGACTCCTTAGAAAAGCGGTGAACGCAATTTTTTCTAAGTTCCTGTAAAGTTAAAACCTGCTGCCATATCCCTTGGCTCCAATCTAACTTTAATAGAGACCTGTCCTCTATTGCCTTATTCAGGTTTTTCTTAAAACTGTATGAAATATTCGGCTCTTCAAGAGCATCTTGGCAGGCAATTTCAAGAGCAATCCATGAGGTCATAAGTGTCCAGCGAACATATGTGCCCCTGTCCCATCTGTTATTTGCCTCATGCGAAAGAGCTCGTGCATGAAGAGCATCCGTCCAAATATGATAATGGTTATTTTCTATCAACTTAAGCATATCTGCACCATGCATATCGCTTGGCATAAGGCGCGGCGGCTTTTTGCCGTCGCCTTAATGCCGTTGATATGCTTTTAGCTCATCTGCCCTTTCATAAGATAGTAAATAAGGATATTGTCATAAATCGTAAATCGTTGAATAACTGCAGAAATCCACGTAACAAAACTGAATAGTAAATTAGGTTCAATTTCCAAGGGACGCATTATTAATCCCGGAAGCGACTTGCTTAGGGGATCCCTAAATTGAAATGAACCTTGTCCATCTCCAAAATTGATAATAGCCCCACGATCTAACAAAAAAACAGCATCAATTTGTTGTCTGATTTCTTGGCAATTTTGATTATTAAACTCTGAAACTCTTTCAAAGACCGTATTAAGGGTTAACTGGGATTCAAATGCAAACAGGAAATAAGGTCTTCTTTCGATGAATCGTTTTGTATCTGAAGGATTCGAATGAATCATCATTCCTTTAGACAAACGTAAGTTCAAGTTTTTATACCTCAAGCAATTACTCAAAATTGTTTTGAGATCATCACTGTTTAAGATGCTCTTTACTTCTCCAGCACATGCAATCCCTTCTATAAAATAAAGACTCGGCTGACTCAGGTCATTAATATGAGGATGATATTCATTCGTCATTATCACATCTATCTGGCTCGATATTCCACCGTCGCTGTCTATGATTTCGCCCTGGCCAATTCTGTTGTCTGAAGGAAAATAGACTTTCAGAAAGCCCCTGATTATTTGTTCAACATTCGAGCCTTTGTTACCCTTATGCTGATGGGTCTCCCTGATTTCATCTAATTTTAGCTGAAATTGTTTTTGAATAATAGAAAGTTTCTGAATCAACATTTCGCGTGACATCGTATTTCCTTAAAAGCATATCGCCGCTTTTCAGTGGGCTCGGCTTTTTGCGATCCACTGCAAAAGCCTTGTTATCTTCGTGACTGCCAAAGCACAAAATCAATTTTTTTTATATACGTGATCTGATCGTGCTGGTCTATCAATTCGTCAAAGACCTCAATCATTAACTTGCCTTCAGGGGATTCAATACGTTTGCTGTACCAAGCGCGAATCCCTTCAAAGATGGTTTTTGCTCTCACCATTTTATTCGGTGAGGAATACGCCGGTGCTTTTTGTCCTGTGTTTTGGATTACATACTGATCCCAAACAGGTTCATTCGGAATGAGAGTCGCTGATAGCTTACTTGAGAACGATGGTTCGTAGCGGCCAAGAGTAGCATGCAAGTGGTCAAGAGTTTCTTCGAACCGAGGAAAAACTTCTTTCCCTCTTTCCATGAACGAATAATACTCTGCATACCAATCTCCAGAACGCTGCCTGATACGGTAGAAGTGGTTAAACCGTCTCTGGAATGTTTTGTGAGTGCTTACATCGACATCCGGAAGCATCGACATAATTTCCAGGTACTGACCGATGCCCTCACGTGCTTTCTCGATTGCAACAACAATATCTTCCTTTTGCATCGGGGTTCTCCAAAGCTAACTAGTATTATACGACCCAAATATTTTGACAAACACGTGCTTTAAAGACACATAAGACTTTAAACAGATTAAATTCTTATATCATTATTTTAATTTAAATTCAAAATGTTATATTTAAAACTCAAAAAGTGCTACAGTGTGTTATGCGTCAACGAAATGACGTATAACACTCAAAATAAAAAATGCATTTTTGTAATAAAAATTATAGGTGGTCCGCAGGACTTTTTACACCCCTTCCGCCTTTGTTTAACACGTGCGTGTATATCATCGTTGTTCTAACATCTTTTGTCCAGATATCCATTCAAGCGTATAGCTAAAGCCCCATTTCCTTTCCGCAGTTAATGCACACATAATCAAATGCCCTGTTTTTGGTTTTACAAAACGGACATATCTTAACAAGCTTGCTGGTTGCCATTTTTTCTGAGCCGCCAAGGAGTGTAATAATAGTCGACAGCTTTTTGTTTATGGAAATGGTCTCGTTTCGGATTTTAAGTACAAAAAACGGCATCAGGATTGCTAAAACGGCCAGAATTATCAAAAGAATAGCAATAAATATGAACCCTGTGCCGTATACTGGAGCAAGATTTCCCATTTCCCAATCCCTTTTTCATCGCTTTGGACGATATCACAATAATTTTAAGTCCCAAAAACTTGCCATATAGCAGTTACATGAAATCAAGGTTAAGTGCATAGACGTTGGAGATACCTCAGGATTTTTTCGAAAAACAATCACCCCAAAATGTTGTATGGCCCCATCAAAAAGGAGAACCGTAAAAACACCCTCTTTGGTGGTACTTACATTCGGTATTTTTAAAATATTCAGATCAGTCCGGATTCAAGAATAGGATAAATATCATTAAATTATAGTCTATTGAAAAACGCATTTCAAATTTTGTTTTTATGATTAATGTCTTGTGAAAAGTTCTATTCGAAGCGTATGAGGCTTGAAGTCACCAACCAGGCGAAATAGTTGCTCATCGAAGATGAACATCATTTCGGTTCGTAAAATACACAAAATTATCTTTCGTCACCGCTGCGATTTTGACAATTGACTTTCAAAACCAACTGTCTGCTCTACAGGAAACACAAAAGCGATACCTGTGCCTGGTTCGCTAAACCGTCCTGCCTCTTTAATGGCGGACAGGACTGGCTCAACCATTTCACTGTCCACCAGGAAGATAACCACATCAGTGCGAATATCCAGGGTGAGGCCGAAAAATGTTTTCGCCTCTTGAGCACCTGTACCCGAAGCGGGTATGATTGTCGCTCCAGTAGCGCCTGCCTGTTTTGCCGAATTAACGACCACGTCGGTCAAAGTCGGCTTAATCATTGCAACGATGGATTTATATGGCATTTTGCAACCTCACTTTTCGCCCGACTCCTTCCAAATTGAAGCTTTCCTCTCATGGCCGGGCTTTTTAATTATTACGGTTTCTCCGTCGTACCACCCACTGAGCCAATTGGGCGTAGCCCAAAACGCTGATGATTGGAAATAGACTGGCAAACGCGATGAGTCCAAATCCATCTATAACCGGACTTCGGCCCGGAACGTTGGATGCCAGCCCCAAGCCAAGAGCTGCAACCAAGGGGACGGTGACCGTAGATGTCGTCACTCCACCGGAATCATAAGCCAATGGAATAATCATCCGGGGCGCGAATACGGTTTGAATGATCACCACTAAATATCCAACCATAATGTAAAGATAAAGCGGTGTCCCTGTGACGATTCGAAAAGTACCAAGTGTTATACCTATGGCAACCCCGATAGCAACCGCGATACGCAGCCCCCAGGGTGAAACTGCTTTGCGCGAGGCTTCATGCGCCTTGTTGGCCACAGCGATGAGGGAAGGCTCTGCTATTGTGGTGGAAAAACCGACCAAAAAGGCAAAAAGATAAACCCACCCGTAGGCTGTCCAAGTTAACTTGTCACCGTTCTGGGCACCCTCAGCCAGCTGAAGCGCCATGGTTCTGCCAACTGGAAAAATAGCCAAATCCAATCCACCAAGAAAACAGGCCATGCCTACCAGGACTAAGCCGAAACCAAAAATAATTCTGCCCGGCCGAGGGATTGGTCTTTTAAGAACAAGGGTTTGAAATAATACCAGCAGCACGAGAACCGGCAGCACGTCTTTAGCTGTGGCCAACAACAGCAGCATAGGATCAAAAAGAATTTTCATGTGTTACCTAATGTACGATCAATCCAAAAATCATGACGAAAATCATGGGTGCAAGGGACGCCAAAGCGATGAGGCCAAAACCGTCCGTCAAGGGGTCTCTGCCGCGAATAGTGCGTGCAAGTCCCACACCCAAAGCCGTAACGAGTGGCACTGTGACAGTTGAGGTGGTAACTCCGCCCGAATCATAAGCTAATCCTACGATCTCCTTCGGTGCGAATAAGGTCATGATCATAACCAGCACGTAACCGCCGACGATTAAAACCGGCAGGGACCAACCGCGTAAGATTCGCAATACCCCAAGAACAATTGCAGCACCAACAGACAATGCCACGGTCAAGCGAACACCAAGAGCATAACGGTCTATCGAAGCAGAGATATTTTCAATAAGGCCCGCTTCAGCTGCGGCTTTAGCTCCTTCGCGCGTTACAGCAATAAGGGCTGGTTCGGCAATAGTTGTTCCCGCCCCTAAAGTAAAAGCGAAGAGCAGCAGCCAGAAGAGGCTTCCTTTACGCGCGAATTCTTCTGCCATGGTTTCTCCCAAGGGAAATAGACCGATGTCCAAACCGATGACAAAAAAGGCTAAGCCAACAATGACCAATCCCAATCCAGCTAAAATAGATAAAAGCTCTGGGAGGGGTTGATGCAAGACCAGAACCTGAAACAGAGCGATGACCGTGATGATAGGTGCCAAGTCACGGGATGCCCCAAGAAGGGCTCGTCCTAAAGCTGCACTAAATTTGGTTAGGATTGCTAACGGCATGGATAATACATCAAATGATTGGGCCGATTCTCTATGGATTCGGCCCGACTATTTCAAAGATACTGTTTCCTCTTTATTCAAAAACAGTGTTGTTATTCTAAAGAAAATCAGTCTCTGAATGTTTAATTTGGGATAATTATTACTGGACGCCGGCTTAAGGTGTTACGGGTTTGCAGTCACCCTTAATCCCGTTGTTCGACATGTATAATTACTTAAATGTAATGATTACTAGACCACGAGAGGTAAAAGAAACGCCTTGTTTACTTTGTGTGCCAATCATTATTGATTCAACAATGGGTGGATTAACAAATTTGTCGGATTTCCATTCAACAATGAAGTTGGCACCTGACCCACCAGCTTTGTCTCTTTCTGGTATAACATAGCGCGATGACTCTAATGGGTTTAAAATTACTGGCTTATCGATATATTTTTTTAAGAGCTTCCCTTGCGTCTCATAATAATCGACTACTGTGATTTTGATTTGTTCCTTAGGATCAATGTTTCTGATGCTTAAAGTTACCGTTAATAAGAAGGGTTGTTCTCGGTTGCCACTGTAAATATGTGAATAAGCAGGCACATAAATGGTCTGCCCGTCAGACAATCCGATTTTCTCGTCAGCATATACAGGCAGAGATAAAAAAAAACAAATGGATAAAACAAGAATAATAAAATAAGCAAAAGGATAACTCTTTTTCATGATAACTCTCCAATTAATTATATGTGTCAAAAAATGATTGTCTGCATAGAATCGTAAGGACAGATTCTTTCTATATGTATAAATGGATGTAAATCATGGTTATAACTTTTTGTATGATACTTGAATCTCTCCATTTTTAACATAACCGATGGTACTATGCAATAAATTTCAGATTCCTTTTGACACAAGATGTTGTGGTGAGCCTTTTCATTGCCAACCTGTGATAAATTGAGAGTACCTCACGAAAATCGGACTTGTCAAACCATGACATCTCTTACCAGTATTTGGACTATGGTCGTTGTTGCGATATCTAATCGGTATTTTATCTCTGGCATTTTCTGCAATCTGTTGAGACTATCTTATAAATAGTTGTGATTTTAATAACTTGGCATCTTTTGGAATCATACAAAATTTTCATTATCGTTTGGAAACCAAACAAAATCTATTAATCCAACCACCTTTTACTAAATTTATATCACGATTGTAAATACGAAGAAAGTATGAGTTTTTAAAAAATATTTCTAATACTTTAGTATTAGATTTTATATCTTATGGTACTAGATTTTCTAATACTTTAGCATTAGATTGTGTAAAGATGGGTTGGATTTGAAGCCATGGATTTGGGGTCAAAAAGAGTGGTTTAAGACAATTTTAAGCCCGGTTTTAAGCCTGTTTTCCTGTTATTATAGTTGGTTACTGCGGTCCAACCCCAAATGCAAATGCACGATTTGTTTTCAAAGAGGTATTTCAAGACGCTATTTACAACAGATTTGGATAATTTTTTCCGCCACCTGCTCGGGGGGTAACGGGTCAGAATAAAAATCCTGATCCATCGATGATCCCGCATTTCGGGGACGGACCAGGATTTTAATGTTACAATTCGGAATAGATTTAGAATTAGGCGGACTCGGCCAATTTAAAATATTCTTCAATGGGCAACACCCGAACGACTTGATAGTTTACATTACCTTCTTGAAGCGTGTGGACCATGGATTTGACACGTGCATCGTGATCCGGAAATTCACTGATGATTAAGTATTCTCCTTTGCTGACAATGTAAAATGCATCTAATATCTTGCCACCGAGTTTCTCCACCCCTGCTCTCCCTTGCTCGAAACGTTCCCGGGATTTTTTGATTTCTTTGTTACCTTCCGCAGTCATTTTCAAAAAAGATGCATAAATAGCCATTTTTACTCCTTTCCTCAATTTAGATTTGTTTACTCTGAAATAGTACAAGCCCCTTTTCTTGATTCAGGGCAACTATCTTCCCATGGGCTTACGCCCGGAGTCCTCTGCCAATTACTGATACGTGTCTTTTTGAACGTCAATCCGATTCTGAAAGCATTTACAGTCCCAAAAATCCGTCAAATTTTTCTTTAGAAAGAGAAGTAAACCCATCAAAAAAACCACGCTTTTTTTAGCTCTTATTTCTTTTTTTTGTTCGCTTTTGTCAATGATGCAATAAGTTCAATTTCATAGGTGAGAAACATAGATAATGGGTATTTTCCCCATATGATAGTTTTTTTATTCACCATTTTTACCCCGTGAAACTTTATTTCTATTTCACTGGGGCGCTGTTCAACATGGGTTTCTTATCAGATTTAAAAAAAGGTTTGACTCATATTTGACTGTGTACTATATTCCAATTTATGAATATAATGAGGCGTTATGAAATATTTTATAAAAGTCATGAAAGCGTTATCTGATCCCAACAGGGTAAAAATTGTAAAATTGCTCCAACAAAAGATGATGTGCGTTTGCGAGCTTCAGGCGGCCTTGCGGATCTCCCAGCCAAATGTCTCCAAGCACCTTAAAATACTCGAAGCGTCGGGGCTGATCGAATCTCGGAAAGATGGGCTGTGGGTCAATTATTTTCTGGCTGACGGCAACCACAACCCCTATGTCGCCAGCCTTTTGGGGAACCTGAAGCACTGGCTGAACCATGATCCGGAAGTTGCTGATTTGATCAAAAAAGCACCGTTTATACACCGGGAAGAAATATGCAACCCATAATCTTTTTGATTTTATAATATAACAATAGGAGTATGAGAAAATGGGTAACGAAACCCTTGTCAAAAAATTACCGGGTGCTGGCGAAACCGGGCATTGAAAATAATAAAGACTTTGGGCTTAAAGCTGAGGACATACAGAAAGTTAAAGGGGCAGTAAACCCTAACGTTTGTGAACAAGAGCCCTTTTAAAGGCAACCCCGGCTTATGCTGCGGATAAGGAGATAGCTCATTGAAAAAATTGCGATCTATGATTTATATTCCACTTTTGGTGTGTTTTCTTTTGATAATACTGATTTCAGGAAGCGCTCAGGCATATGAATTTAAAAATTTGCCGGTTAAAGGGATGGTTACCATGATCGATTTAGGGGCAAAAAAGTGCATCCCTTGCAAAATGATGGCGCCGATCCTGAAAAAAATGGAAAGGGTCTATAAGGGAAAAGCCACTATCGCTTTTATAGATGTTTGGGAAAACCGTGAACAGGCCCAACGGTTCAGAATCAGATCAATTCCCACACAGATCTTTTTCGATCAAAACGGCAAAGAAGTCTACCGGCATGTTGGATTTTTTGCTGAAAAAGAAATTGTCGCACAACTGGAGAAGATGGGGGTCAACTAAATCGTCATGATGGAGTCATTTTTTTTGACGGTAAACCAGTGGATTTCCGGCGGCACTGGGGTTGCCGCCCTGGGGTGTTTCATGTGGGGAATGATCAGCGTGCTGTTCAGTCCGTGCCATCTGGCATCGATTCCCCTCATTATTGCCTATGTGGGCGGCCAGCACCGGGCAATGAGCCCCAAACAAGCGAGTTCTTATGCGGCCCTGTTTACGCTGGGGCTGTTTATCACCATTGCGATTATCGGCATCATTTGCGCTTTACTGGGCCGGATGCTCGGAGACGTGGGAAATTACTGGCAGATTCTCATCGGCCTGATGCTGGTCTGGGTGGCCCTGGGCATGCTGGGTGTAGAGAAATGCGCCATGTCCGGAAGTTTGCTGTATCGCTTAAACTTAAAAGGGCTGTTCGGGGCCTTTGCACTGGGTCTGGCATATGGGGTCCTTTCAGGCTCCTGTACCTTCGGATTTATCGCCCCGATTCTGGCGATTATCACGGTTCAGCAAAAAATGGCCGCCGGAATTTTGTTTATTGTACTGTTCGCCGTGGGTCACTGCCTGCCCATCGTGATAGCCGGCAGCTCCACCGCCGCGGTCCGCCGACTGCTGGAAAACAGCACATGGCAAGACGCCGGTAACTGGTTTCGTAGAGGCGCAGGGGTGGTTATCTGCCTTTTGGGAATTTATTTTATAGTATATCCCTTTGTGGCCAATTCATAAGGAGGTGTATTATGCTACTTAAAAAATACACGTTGGAAATATTCAATTCGGAATGTATGCCCGGGGCAATGGCGGTTCATTGCTTTGCGCACCTGGATCAGGATGTAGGGGAAGCCCTTCCCTATATAAATGCAGTCCTCGGCGGGTTTACCTATACCAAAGATCCTCCGTCGGTGACATTTAAATCCCAGGGCAAACTGATTACGGTTCATCCCAGGAAGATCGCCATCAACGCCCTCAAAGACAAAGCAGAAGCAAAAAAGATTGTGGAGTGGCTCAAAAGAGAGATCAATTCGGCATGGGACAACAGAAATAACATTGAACCCAGCTATGAATCTGCGCCCCGTCCTGCGATAACGGAAATTCTTAAACTTCTTCCCAAAACCAACTGTAAAGAATGCGGCCAGCCCACATGTATGGTTTTTGCCATCCAAGTGGCCGAAGGGGCTAAAGGTTTTGAGGACTGTCCGCCCATGGGTGAAGAAAACGGTAAAAAACTTTCGGAATACATGAGCCGGTTTCGTTTTGATTATTGAGAGGAGGAAACCATTGATGAACAACCATGCGGTTTTGAACAATGATCGAAAAATGACCAGTATTTTCGAACGATTCCTGTCCCTTTGGGTGGTGCTGTGCATTATTGCCGGTATCCTGCTCGGGGAAATCGCCCCGGGCGTGGCACAATACCTCGATGGTCTGGCCATCCATGTCAAGGGAACACCGGTGGTGTCCATTCCCATCGCAATCTGTCTGTTTTTCATGATGTATCCCATCATGGTCAAAATAGATTTCGGCGAAGTCATTAAGGCGGGCAAGAGCGGAAAACCCGTGTTTTTGACCCTGTTTGTCAACTGGTGCATCAAGCCGTTTACCATGTACGGGATCGCTACTCTTTTTCTCGGCACGCTGTTTTACAATTTCATCGGGCCGGATGCCGTGGATTTGGTCAAGATGCCGTTCGGTCTCGACCTTCCGGTGGGTGCGACTCACGGAGCCGGTACGGTGGTGATGGCCGGCGGCATGAAAATGCTTGAAGTTCCACTTTGGCGCAGCTATCTGGCCGGTTGCATTCTTTTAGGGATTGCGCCGTGTACCGCCATGGTCCTGGTGTGGGGTTACCTTGCTAAAGGAAACGATGGGTTGACGCTGGTAATGGTCGCCATCAACTCTTTGACCATGCTCGTGCTTTATGGTGTTCTGGGAGGTTTTCTACTGGGTGTGGGGCGTCTGCCCGTACCCTGGCAGGCATTGTTGTTGTCCATCGGCATTTACGTGGCCCTGCCCCTGGTAGCGGGCTATCTTTCACGCAAATGGATCATCTCCGCCAAAGGTGAATCATGGTTCAAGGAAAAATTCTTGCACGTTCTTACCCCCATTACGATTATTGCGCTGCTCATTACCCTGGTGCTGCTGTTTTCCTTTAAAGGTGAGGTCATTATCAGCAACCCGCTGACCATCGTGTGGATTGCGGTTCCGCTCTTCATTCAAACCATGCTCATCTTTTGTTTGGGATATGGGCTGGCAAGGCTGCTGAAACTGTCCTACGTGGATGCCGCACCGGCGGCCATGATCGGGGCGTCCAATCATTTTGAAGTGGCCATCGCCACGTCAACCATGCTCTTCGGTCTGTCGTCCGGGGCAGCCCTGGCCACGGTGGTGGGCGTATTGATCGAGGTGCCCGTAATGTTGATGCTGGTAAAAATCTGTTTGAAAACAACGCATTGGTTTTCAGCGGAGCCTGAATATATTAAAAGATGAACGTCCAACATCGAACATCGAACATTGAACGTCGAATAATGATGTCGCTCCGCTCCCCAAATCACTCCAACATCGAATTAAAAAGATGAATGTCCAACCTTGAATGACTATTTCTTTTTCTTTTCAGCAGTTTTGATAATCGTAACAAAAATCTTAATTAATTCTTCTGTTTCCTCTAAAATATCATTTAGTAATTCAGGTTTTTTTATTCATCATTTTTACCCCGTGAAACTTTATTTCTATTTCACTGGGGCGATGTTGGGCGTTGGATGTTCGATGTTCATCTTTTCTTCCTCTTTTTCAGTCCTTCCGGCGCAGGACCCTAATTGCCACAGATTTGGATAATCATTTCCGCCACCTGCTCGGGGGTTAATGGGTCGGTATCAATTTCGTGGTGAGCGGCGCTTTGGTATTTGGGCGTGCGTTGTTCTAAAACTTCTGCCACCTCTTGGGTAAACGTTTTTCCGGCGATCAGGGCCGGCCGCTGGGTGTCGTCCTGGATTCGTGAGACGATAGCATCCACGGATGCTTTTAGCCAAAATATGCGGGCATTGGTTTTCAGCGCCTCGATATTTTCCGGCCGTTCAATCACCCCGCCACCGGTATCGATAATAAGATGATCCAGCCCGGCCAGCTCCCTTGCCACCTCGGATTCCATATCGCGAAACCCGGGCCAACCGGATTTTTCCACAATTTCCGGAATGGGCATGCCCGCTTTTTTCACGATTTGCGCATCCATTCCCATATAGGTCATGCCAAGGTGTGCGGCCAGAAACTCGCCCACCACGGTTTTTCCCGTGCCCCGATATCCGATCAAAACGATATTCATAATTTCAACTGCTCCATGACCACGCGACGCATCACCTCCACCGGTGCGTCAACACCGGTAAATTGTTCAAACTGCAGGACCGCCTGATTGACAAACATTTCCACTCCGCAAATCACGGTAAGGCCCCGGGACTTTGCATCGGCAAGCAGTTTGGTTTCAAGGGGGGTATATACAATGTCAAAGACCACCTGCCCGGATCGAAACAATTGGGCGGGAATCAGGGAGGCATCCGTGTTGGGATGCATGCCCACGGGGGTGCAGTGAAGGATGATATCCGCGGTATCCATTGCTTGGGCAAGCGCGTTTTGGCTCAGCACCCCGGATGCGATCGGAGCAGGGGTGCCGGCCTTTAAATCCGCTGTCAATTGACCCAGCATATTCTCATCGATATCCAAAAGGGTAAACTTCTCCGGCCGGGTTTTCAGGGCAAGGGTAAAGGCAATGGCCCGTGCCGCACCCCCCGACCCCAACATTAAAATATGTTTACCGTCAACGTCTATGCCCGCATCCACAAGGGCCTTTAGCGCCCCGGGCCCGTCCGTGCCCAAGCCCACCAGTTTGTCCTTTTCGTGAATAATGGTATTAATTGAACCGATGCTTCGGTCTGCCTCGGCAATGTCATCCACATATTTCATGGCTTCGACTTTGTGCGGAATGGTGACGCTCATGCCGCGAAAGTTCTCTAACGCCCTCATGCCCGCCAATGCATTTTTTACATCTTCAACCCGGCACGCCAGGTACACGAAATCCAGGTCCAGTTCCGCAAAGGCGGCATTGTGGATTGCCGGAGAAAGGCTGTGAGCAATGGGATTGCCGATAACCGCGCACAGTCGGGTGTTGGTGCTGATTGTTCTAAGATCTTTCATAAAACCTCCTGAAGGATATTTCCTTCGAAATGCCGAATAACAGCATTTTTGAGAAGCCCTCTGTTTTTGAGAGCAAAAGTCATGAGTCAGATACCGAAAATGGGTCGGGTTGTCAAGAACGGGAAAGATAGGGCCGAGGAATTCGTCAAAGTCAAGTCTAACTTATACAGATAAAAGCGATTTGCTTTTCCGGATACGGATATAAAATCCCAAATCACAATATTCAAATTACAAATAAATCCCAAATTCAGACCTCGTCATTCAGCTTGGAAAAATAATCGTGACTCCTTAATTTTCGGGGGATTGCATGAAAATTGGACACTGGCCCTCAGGTTTCAGGTGTCGGGTGTCAGGTGTCAGTAGTGAAAAAGCGAGAGCCAGCCTGAAACCTGACACCTGAAACCTATGCTTCGAGAAGGCTTCACCACGCCCGATAATGCCAAAAAAAAAGACCTGTTTTTCTATCATGTTACGAGATCTGAAATTACAAATTCCAATGACCAAAACCTTCCGGAACGAAATATTGTTTGGATTTTCGAATTTCGGTCATTGGAATTTGCCTGCCCTGTTAAATAAATCATAGATTTAATGCGAAGCATTATTTAACAGGGTAAATGTTTTGGTATTTGATATTTGGAATTTCAATAAGGCAATGAAATTCCAGCAAAGCAAATTATCTCCGGGGATAAAAAAAGGTTGGGCCAGGATTCTTTACTTTTTTTGGGATGCCGGCAAATCCTTTTCCGGAACCCCCTCCCCGGCGGTAGTGCAGGTTACGTGCGCGTTCAAGATGCCGCCGGCCTCTACAGAAAAATCCTTGCACACGATCTCCCCCTTGCAGCTTCCGGTGGAAAGGATGATCAACTCTTTTGACGCCCTGATTTTCCCCTCAAAAATTCCTGCGATGGTAACGGACTCCACCTGGGCATCCGCGTAAACCGACCCTTCCTCGGCAATCACCACATCTTTGCCCACAAGGGTACCTTTGACCACGCCTTTGATAATCAGGCGTCCGTTGGTAGAAACCGTACCGTCTATGGTCAATTCCTTGTTGATGATAGAAAAGTCTTTGGGTTCATTTTTCACCATACGTCTCCTGACCATATTCCAAAGTGATGGGATCTCCTTTTGTGATTCCCAAAGCACGCCGGGCATTTCCTTGATTCAACGCAATCTCAAGATATCCGAAACTGCCCATGATTGCAAGGGGGCGATTCGGTTCCGCGTCCGCGTAGCTGAGTGACACGCCTTTAATTGAAGTTTTACCGATTTTGATCTCAAGCAGTCTTCCGCAGGCGCGGGCGTCAATTTTTTTAAGACAGGTTGCGTCAATATTTGAGATGCAGTTTCCGAAACCATCAAAACGTACCACGGTTCCCACCAGGCCATCTGTTTCGGATACAAAGGGTTTGTCTATCTTAAGATGAACCAGGTGTTGCGGATCAAGGGGCGGACCCAGGTTTTTTATGTCCATACCCCCGCACAGATGAGCGGCAACCGGAGCAAAAATATCCCGGCCATGGAAGGTACGGCTCACGGGGTTTAAAAAATAGCGGGTATTCTCGACCCGGACAAGGGAATCCATCTTCCCTTCCTCCATGACCAGCGTTAACACGCCGTTATCCGGCGCCAAAAAAATATGGCCCATCATGTCAAGGGCCACGATGGCGCGGTCGCTGCCCACTCCCGGATCCACAACCATAACATGCACCGTGCCCTCGGGAAAATATCGATAGGAAGATTTTATAATATATGCGGCCTGGAGTATGTCCTGGGAATCGATGTGATGGGTGATATCGACGATCACCGCCGAAGGGGTTATGGACAGGATAACCCCCTTCATGATCCCCGCATATGCATCCTCGGTACCGAAATCAGTCAGGAGTGTTATTATAGACATGATCAATCATTGACGGCTTCGTAAAACGTCCAATTTCTGCGTTGCGCCTCATTCCACGAAATTCGCGATGCCTTTTTATCCCGATAGATTTATTCGGGGGAGCTTGAACTTTTTACTTTGCCGTCTCAAGTTGGGCTTTTTACGAAACCGTCTATTGTTGAAACAGTTTTTTCTGGACGTTATACCCCAGATGACGGCATGCGGCCTGTGATGCCTTTCTTCCCGAAGAGGTTCTTGTCACCATTCCGATCTTTAACAGAAAGGGCTCCACCACATCCACAAGGGTATCGGTTTCTTCCTGAAGGGTTGCGGCGATGGCCTCAATGCCCACCGGGCCCCCTTTATAAAACTCGATAATTGTTGTCAGGTAGCGGCGGTCAAGATGGGTCAACCCCTTTTTGTCAACCCCTTCCAGAGACAGGGCTTTCTCAACAATTTTCCGGGAAATGATTCCATCCGCCCGTACCTGGGCATAGTCTCTCACCCGTTTCAGAAGTCGGTTCACAATCCGCGGCGTTCCCCGGGATCGTTTGGCAAGCTCCATGGCACCGTGAGTATCGATGGTCACGTTAAGCAACGCCGCCGACCGTCCAATGATCTTGACCAAATCCTCTTCCGTATAGAAATCAAGGGTTTTAAAAATACCGAACCGATCCCTGAGCGGTGCGGATAACAGTCCCACCCGCGTGGTGGCGCCCACAAGGGTAAAGCGGTTTAACCGGTATTTATGGCTGCGGGCATGGATGCCTTTGTCAAATATAAAATCGATGGCAAAGTCCTCCATGGCGGGATACAGAAATTCCTCTACAATTTTAGGGGTCCGGTGGATCTCGTCGATAAACAGCGTGTCTTTATCTTCAAGATGCGTGAGAATGCCGATCAGGTCGCCGCCTTTTTCAAGGGAAGGGCCGGTAGTGGTAATAAGATTGCCCCCCATTTCATTGGCAATAATATGGGCAAGCGTTGTTTTTCCCAGGCCCGGAGGCCCGTGAAAAATAATATGGTCCACGGGTTCATCTCTTTGTACAGCGGCTTCAATTGCGATTTTAAGCGCTTCCACAATTTCTGCCTGACCCACATAGTCTGAAAAATGTTCCGGCCTTAAAGAGAGGATTTCCGGTTCCCGGTCCACGGGCAGACAGGATGCTTCCAGAATTCCCTGGTTATCGGAACTATGTTTTAATATATCGCTCATGATTTTTGATGTGTTATGGGCTCAGGGAATTTTCTCCCCGATATACTTCTTCAAAAAGTTCTTCAGGGGTTGCGATGGCGCGGTTACGTTTCATGGCTTGGTCAATCAGCATCTTTGCGTGGGATCTCTTGTGCCCCAGCTGAAGAATAAGGACTTCCAACACCTGCTTTGAAAAGTCTTCGACCACCGGCGCCTTTACTTTTTCCAATTCACGGATCAATGCGAATTTATTCATTCTGCCTTCAAGTGTGGCAATAATTTTACGTGCGGTCCGGTCACCGATGCCTTTTAACTGCTTCAGCTTGGGAATGTCTTTGGATTCTATGGCCCGTGCGATGTCGCGAACCGGTATGTTCAGGGCTTTCACCGCTTTGAGGGGACCGATATCTTCTACGGAAATGAAATGTTGAAAAAATTCTTTTTCCACCTCCAGATTAAAACCTATCAATACAGGCTTTGGCTGCCGTTCGGTCTGTTGATAATAAATATACAGGGAAACGTCGTCACCGACGTTTTTTGCGCTGAAGGTTTCCATGACAATGGCAGGAAGCAGAACTTCATATCCGACCTGATTTGCAAGAAGCAGTATCCTGTCGCCCTCTTTTTTTAAAAGTTTGCCCTCAAGATAACCGATCATTAGATACCGTTGCATACACATTGGGCGGTGCGGTTTTCGACCGTCCGTTATTATGGCGAAACAGGCCCACAAGCGCTAGCCCCATTGCATCAGACGCGTGATAAGGTTTAATGGGATCGGTCAGGTTTAACAACCGCCGTACCGCTTTTTCAAGCTGCATTTTGCTTGCATTGCCGTTTCCGGTCAGCACCTGTTTGGCTTCACGAACCGGAACCTCTGCAACCGGCACGCCCACCTGGCAACCGGCAAGCAGAACCACACCGGTAACCTTACCCAATGTGATGCCGGCTTTTGGAAACTTGACCATGGAAAATATATCTTCCACGATCATAAGGTCGGGGCGTTCATCCTTTAATACCGTGAGAAGATTTGAAAAGATTTTATCGAGGCGGCCTGGCAGGGGAAGTTTTTTTGAAGTATGGATACTGCCGAAGGAAAAGCCTTTAACCTTCAGACCCGTTCCTCTGACAATTCCCACACCGGTGGCCGAGAGACCCGGATCTATACCGATAACCTTTATCATGTAACGCTCTTTCCGGATTTGGGATGAAACCCTCTATCTTGTTTAGAACTGATTTGCTTTAAACAACCAAATCCTCAAGCCGCATTAATGAGCCACATCTTTCAACTTCTTTTTAGCGATCTTGGCTTCATTGGATTTCGGATATTTTTTAATCAGTTCCGTAAAGATAAGGCGGGCATTTGCTTTGTCCCCGAGATTAAAAAAAGAAAATCCCTGCTTTAACAAAGAAGACTGGACCTTATTCCCGTTGGGATAATTTTCGATGACCTTCTGGTATTCTAGAATGGCTTTTTCGTACCATTTTTCATGATAGTAGATTTCACCAATCCAGAATTGCGCATTGTCGGCCATATTTGACTTTGGATAGGTTTCTATTAATTTTTGAAATCTTTCCCGGGCCAACTCAAAGTCACCCTGATCAAATGCCTGTTTTGCCGTTTGGTAAATCCCATCTTCTGAAACTTTCTGTTTAGCTCGGCTCTGGGTTTTTATGCCGGCCCCCGGTTTGGTTTTTACATGGGGTTCCGTAGACTCAAAATTCAGATACCGCTCAATACGTGCGATACGGTCTTTATTTGAACTTGCCGTTTGATCTATTCTGTCCAACCGGATTTCTTTTTTCTCATATGAATCTTCAGACTTCTGCATTTTCTGTTTTAATGCATATTCCGTCTCTTCAAGCCTGCCGCTTAACATCTGGATTTCTTGTCTTATGCTTTCGATCAAGGCATTTTGCTCGGCAAATTTATTTCTAAGATTTTGATTATTTTGTTTCTGGGAATTTAATTGGGTCGCAAGTTTTTTGTTCTTTTGCTGGGACTCCAAATACCGTTTTTCCATCAAAGCCTGTCGACTGTCGAGGGTAATCACATCCCGCTGCAACGCACAGCCGCACAAAAGCATCATGAACGACAAAATAACTAAAATTATATTTTTCATAGCAAAATTAACCAAATGGGGCTTGGCCCCATTTGGTTTTATAAGGGGTTATAATTAAAAATCAATTCGGTTTTTCCCGAGACGTTTAGTTTATGGTAAAGTGACCTCTGCGGTTCTTTGCCCAGGCTTCTTCATTATGGGCGGGGTCCACAGGACGTTCTTCGCCATAGCTTATACAGCTTAATTGAGATCCTTTAACACCGAGATCCATGAGAAAGGTCTTGGCACTTTGAGCACGCTGGTCACCCAGAGCAAGGTTGTACTCACTGGTACCCCGCTCATCGCAGTGCCCTTCAATGGTTGCCGCAGCTTCAGGATTGTTTATAAGCCATTCCGCTTTTTCCCTTAAGATCGTCTGTGCCTCGGCAAGCAACACCGCGCTGTCAAATTCAAAAAATATATCTTCAGTTAAGAACATATCTCGGGCGGCCGCCATACGTTCCGCTTCTTCCTGGAGGCGTTGCTCTTCGATGGTCTGTTGCCGTGCCAACTCTTCCTGTCTTGCTTTCTCTGCCGCCGCCTGGGCTGCCGCGTCATCTTCCTGCGTTAAAGAAGTTTCAGACCGGATTGTCTTTTTAGCACATGAAACGGTGAGCAGGAATCCGGGGATTACAAGTACCATGGCCAAATGTATTAATAATTTTTTTCGCATTTTTTTCTCCTGTTAATTTGGTTTGTTTATTTTGTGTTTTTTATCAAATAATTTTGTATTACCCTAACTGAGCGAAAGTCGAGGATACCCCAGGTCCATTTTATTGACGATCATTTGGGGTATTAGTTACTCCCCGTTCACCGTGACCAATCCGGTTGTGTCTGCCCACCTTTCAGGGCAAGTAATCGTCTCTGATCGGTTCCGTAAGCAGTCATCACATAGATTCTGGAAGGCCCTTCCCGTGTAGAACTGAACACAATAAGACTTGTGTCCGGCGACCATGACGGCGCTTCGTTGTCACCGCTATCCTGTGTCAATTGAATCAGGCCCTGTCCGTCACTGCCGATCACGAAGATATTGTTTCGCCCGCTTTCCATCCCGGAGTAGGCCACCCTGTCTCCTTTGGGCGACCAGCTGGGCTGTGTATTATATCGTCCCTGGAACGTCAGTCTTCTTACCGATCCTGAAGATATATTTTTAATATAAATCTGAGGGGTTCCGGATCGTTTTGAAACAAACGCCATCTGCTTGCCGTCCGGGGACCAGGTGGGCGACACATCAATACCCCTTTTCTTTGTTAACTTATTAATAACTTTCCCGGTTCCGGTCAACAGATAAATTTCCGGATCCCCTGAAAATGAAAGACTCGCTGCCAGGGCAAATTGGTTGGGAACCCAGGCCGGTGTGATATTTGTTCCTTTTTTTGAGATCACAGTCCCGCGCTTCTCTCTTAAATTCTTTATGTAAAGGTCGGGATTGCCTTTCGCATATGAGGTATACGCCATCCATTTTCCGTCAGACGACCATGCCGGGGAAAGAGTAATACTGTTTAAATGCGTTACCTGCCTGGGGCTGTATCCGTCAAATTCACAGATATAAATTTCCTTGTTTCCCGTACCATTGGAAACAAACGCAATCTCACTGTTAAAAATCCCTTTGTCCCCGGTCAGGAAAAAAATAATTTCGCTGCAAAAACGGCGGATTATTTTTCGCTGATCCTTGATCAATCCCTTGTATCGTTTCCCCACCAGCAATTTTTCTTTAAACGTGTCATAAAGTCGAAGCTCCATTTCCAACTGGTCGCCCTGAATCAGACCTCCCCCGGTGACCAGGAGTTCTGCTCCGATACTGGTCCAGTTATGGAAATTTACATTGGCCAAAGAGGTTACGGCTTGCATATCCACAAGAAAGGCACCGCGGTCAAGGATTTTGAAATAGCCGGTGAAGTCCAGGGTTTCAGCGAGCAAATCAGATGCGGTTCTGGATAGGCGGTCGGTGGCGTCGTCCGGGTAAATCTTTTTGAACACAGGAATTGCAATTGGAATTTTTCGTAAAAAAGGTTGGGTGATATCAATATAATCATATCCGGCCCCGCATATACCGGTCCCGATCATAACATATACCAGCGCAATTAAACCTATTGTTTTAATGGAGTAATGTTTCATAAGTCCTTTGAACCTATTTTAGTGCCTGAACGAAAACTGTCTTTTCCGCCAATATCTGCGTCAGACTCAAATTTTAATCCTCGAGATACTCAATGTATGTCTGTGGTTAAAATTTTCGTCTTCCTTGATCTTAACGAAAAATCCTAGTTTTCGTTCGGGCACTATTTTACGTACAACGTTGTTTTTATATTGAAAACATGGTCCTTTGTGCCAAGCCTGTCCCGCATTGCGGGAGTCAGTGATAGATGGCTCTGCCTTAAGAATCGCTGCAAGAGTTTGAAGTGAACTAAAGTTTGAAGTGAGCTAAAGTTAAGGAATTCTGTCAGTTATATAAAATCAGCAGAGCGAAGCGACACCATAACTTTAGGCACTTTAGATCACTTTAGACACTTTTAACTTGTACGGCTAAAACAGCCTCTCTCAGGGGCAAAGCAAAGCCTGGTCCTCTCGGCGCCAGGATTTTTACTTTATCCCTTCGGGGGTAAACCTCAGGCCCACATCCACAAAGCGCTTTTTCACCCCCGGCGGATGAGGACGAACCGGATTTGATTTCATAATCGCTTTTTTAACGGATTCATCGAAATAACCGTTTCCGGACCTTTTATCAAACCATATATCTTTTATCTCTCCGTTGGGCATCACTTTGAGTGCCAGATATGCCTCAAGATTTTTTTGCCCCCCGCCCAGTTGCTCGGAAAATGCCCAATTTTTCTGGATCTGGTACGCAATTTCAATGCGATATATATCAATTAATTCCAGAACCTTTTTACTACCGGACCCGGACCCGCCGGGGATTCCGGAAGTATTTACGTCTTCATTGGGGTTACGGTCAATGGGTCCGCTCTTTTTTACCTGATCCTTGAGTCGGTCGATGGCCTGACGGATCCGATCGGGCCGTGATTTTTCAACGTTCTTTTCAATTTGTTTAATCGCGTTTTTAACCACCCTGGCAGATTTGAACGTCTTTTTTTTAAGTGATGTTTTTATCTTTGTCTTTTGGGGCGCAATAGAAATCGCTTTTGAGGGCTTTTGGACCGGTTCCGGAGTCGCTTTTGATGCAACTTTAGGCGCCGGAGCCTTTTCTTTTACCGTTGCCGGCTTTTCAAGTTCTGCAGGCCGCTGATGGTTCGGACCCGACGATTTTTTTAGAGCCGGCAATGTAACCATGCTGACATTGATAACTGAAAGAGACGGCCTTTTGTTTGTTGCATAACCCGGAGCAAATATCAAAATGATAAAAAGGATCACATGACACATCAAGGAAACACTAAAATTCAAAAAAAATGTCCTGCGTTCGTATTCTTTATCTCCGGACAAATAAGAATTTGAATGCATTCTTTTATTCATCAGCTTTTTGCTTTTGGTTTTTTTCCCTTCTTTTTTTCTTTTACGGGCTCCGTCACCATGCCCAGCTTTTCAACCCCGGCCTCTTTTATTTCGGACATGACCTGAACTACAAACCCATAGGGGATTTCCCTGTCGGCTCGAAGATAGACTCCCCGGTCTTCCCGACCTTCAAGAATCTTTTTGAGTTTTTCCTGAAGAAAATCCGGGGCAACCTGAAAATCGTTAATAAACACCTGATTTTTATTGTTTATGGTGATGATAAGATGCTCTTTTTCCGCAATAAGCGACTGTGATGTGGTCTCGGGCAGGGCAACATCCACACCCTGCATCATCATGGGAGCCGTTACCATGAAAATCACCAGAAGAACCAGCATAACATCAACAAACGGAGTTACATTAATATCAGACATGAGGCGGTCACTGTTGCCCCCGTTTATCATCAGATGTTCCCTCCCAAGTTCCTTAATCGTAAATTTTGTGCTTTTTGCGGCAATTTTTTGCCATTTTGCCACTAAGCTTGGTGGCAAATAGGTTTGCTTCCGGGGTGATTAAAATTGCCCATAATATGGCTTTAAAAAATATCTCATATTTATTCTTTCCCGTATGCCTGGTGTCAGGTTTCAGGTTTCAGGTGCCAGCGCCTCTGTTTATCATTCCTGACACCTGAAACCTTAAGATATGGAACAAAAATGGGATTAAAATTCCATCTGTATGCACGGCGATTTTCACCACCCCAGTTTGCTTCTGTTCCGTTGGCCTTATGTTATAATATCACGTTCGATAATATTTAGAAAATCCGCGGAAAAATTTTGCAGTTCGGATTCGATAATTCTTATCTTTTGCATAAAATGATTAAAAGCGATAACCGCGGGTATGGCGGCCGCCAGCCCGGCGGCCGTTGCAATTAGCGCTTCGGAAATTCCGGGCGCCACCACGGCAAGGCTGGCCGACCCTCTGAGCCCGATCCCGTGAAAAGAATTCATGATCCCCCAAACGGTTCCGAACAAACCGATAAACGGCGTTGTGTTGCCGGTTGTGGCGAGAAAAGGGACCATTTGAGTCATGCGGGTGGTCTCGGTGTTAATGGCCCGGCGCAAGGCCCGTTTAACATTGCCGACTCCCGTGAAGCTGGAACCCAAAGATGTGCCTTGGGTTTCCGTTGGATTTACTGATCCGGAATCCGCTGGTTCCTTGAATCGGCCGGATTTTTTAAGTTCCACATATCCTACGCGAAAAATCCTGGCAACGGGACTGCCCTGAAGCATCTTTGCCTTGGAAAATGCATTGGACAGATTTCTACTTTTCCAGAAAAAGTCAATAAATTCAGTTGATTCTAAGAATGCCCTTTTGATATAGCGATATTTCATTATCATGATTGCCCATGATGTTGCGGAAAAAAAGAACAGCAGCAAAAGCACAAACTGAACCATAAGACCGGCGTTCATTACCATATGGAATATATCTATATTTGCAGAATTCATTAAACGACTCCGTGTGTTATATAATCTATCGTTTCGAAAATTTTATTATTTATTGAAAATAAAGGCTTTTTTAGGCTTATTTTTAAATATATGAACCGGACTATGGTGTCAAGAAATTTGGTTTGTTCTCAAAACCGTGATTAATTTTTGTATTGCTTTATACCTGATGGTCTCATAAAACGTCAAAAAAACAAATTTTTACGAATTCATTAATTGGATAACACAGGGAGATCTTATGAAAAACATTGTAAATCTTTTGTTCAAAGCAAATATTTTAAAAAAAATTCCTCGATCCGGCTACCATTTTCTTGGGGCGGGGAAGGAGTCCGTGGCCGAGCATTCATTTTCCGTTTCATTCATTGCTTTTGTCATGTCTCAAATAGAACCGGATGTTGACGCGTTTAAACTGATCGCCATGTCCCTGGTGCACGATCTCCCGGAGGCAAAAACCGGTGACCTGAATTATGTCCAGAAAAAATATGTGACCGCAGATGAAAATAAAGCGGTGAGGCATATTATTAGAGACTTGCCCTTTGGTACAAAAATTGGCGAGTTAATAGAAGAATTTAATGCCTGCCAGTCCATAGAGTCCAAACTTGCACGTGATGCGGACCAGCTTGCGCTGATTTTGGACTTAAAATCTCTTTCGGACATCGGCTACGAACCTCCCAAAAAATGGCTGCCTTTTGCGTTGAAGCGCCTGCAAACCAAAACCGGTCGAACCCTTGCAGAGAGTATTATGCAAACAGAATGGGATGCATGGTGGCTGGAAAATTTTGTTGACAGCCCCACTAAAAAGGAATAGGTTTTTTGTTTTATTTGATGAATTTTCTCCATAAATTCATCATAAATTGTTAACAAGTTCAACCTATTGGAGGAAGAAATGAACCTGCCTACAAACCCTCTTGGAACTTCGGTTGGGAAAAAGCTAATGATGGCGGTTACCGGTCTGGGGTTCTGCTGTTTTCTGACCATACATCTCGCCGGCAACCTGACCCTATACGGCGGTAAAGATTTCTTTAACTCCTATGTGGAGCATCTCCATTCATTAGGACCCTTGGTCACCCTTGCAGAATTCGGGCTTTTATTTTTTGCCGTCATACATATCATGACCGGTGCGCTTCTTTTTTATCAAAACTTTAAAGCCCGGCCCCTCAGATATTCGGTCAACAAATGGGCCGGCGGGCGGACCCTGGGATCGGCAACCATGCCCTACACCGGTTTTATTCTGCTGCTCTTTGTTGTTTTTCATCTGATAAATTTTCATTTTGTGGATAAAACCAACACCACTACGTTTCAACTCTTGTCCAATGCATTTGCAAACCCGGTCTATATATTCATTTATATGGCTGCGGTGATCATTGCGGCGATTCATGTGAGCCATGGGCTCTGGAGCGCGTTCCAGACCCTTGGGGTCAATCATCCCAAATATACCCCCTTTCTCAGGGGATTGAGCATTGTATTCAGTGTGGTGGTGGGATTGGGCTTCGGTTTTATCCCTGTTTATGTTGCCCTATTACGATAGGGAGCATTACCGATTTGTTAAAATGGTTTTCACCCATTAACTTATTCATTTTTTGAGCGAAAGCCTTGCAATCAGGTTTCAGGTGTCAGGAGTAAGAAACGAATTGACTGATACCTGAAACCAAAAAGTCTTGGATAGCAATTAACAAACTGGTAATGCACCCTTACGATAAGGAGCTTAATTATGCTTGATGCAAAAATACCTTCGGGACCCCTTGCAGAAAAATGGGATAAGCACCGTTTTGAACTTAAGCTTGTCAATCCCGCCAATAAGAGAAAATATACGATCATTGTGGTGGGAACCGGCCTTGCCGGAGGTTCTGCCGCAGCATCGCTGGCCGAACTCGGCTATTACGTAAAAAACTTCTGTGTTCAGGACAGCCCCCGGCGTGCTCACAGCATCGCGGCTCAGGGGGGAATCAACGCCGCCAAGAACTACCAGAATGACGGTGACAGTATCCGGCGTCTTTTTTACGACACCATCAAAGGCGGCGATTTCAGATCCAGGGAAGCCAATGTCTATCGTTTGGCCCAGGTGAGCAATAATATTATCGACCATTGCGTGGCTCAGGGCATACCGTTTGCCCGGGAATACGGAGGTCTTCTGGCCAACCGCAGCTTCGGCGGCGCCCAGGTGTCCCGAACATTTTACGCTCGCGGCCAGACCGGCCAGCAGCTTCTTCTGGGAGCTTACAGCTCATTGATGCGCCAGGTGGCGGGCGGCCGGGTCTCTATGTTTCCGCGCCGGGAAATGCTGGACATCGTGGTTGTCAACGGACAGGCACGAGGCATTGTTGTCAGAAATCTTGTCACCGGAGAAATTGAAAGTCATGGGGCCGATGCCGTGGTGCTGTGTACGGGCGGGTATGCCAATGTGTTTTACCTTTCCACCAATGCCATGGCGTCGAATGTGAGCGCAACCTACAGGGCATATAAAAAAGGGGCGTTTTTTGCCAATCCCTGCTACACCCAGATTCATCCCACCTGTATTCCGGTCCACGGAACCTATCAGTCCAAACTGACATTGATGAGCGAAAGCTTGCGTAACGACGGTCGGGTTTGGGTACCGAAAACCCCCGGAGATCAGCGGCCGCCCGACCAGATCCCCGAATCTGAGAGGGATTATTACCTGGAAGAAAAATATCCGAGTTTCGGCAACCTGGTTCCCCGGGATGTGGCATCGCGCAATGCCAAAGCCCAGTGTGATATGGGCAAAGGCGTGGGGGAGACCGGTTTTGCGGTATACCTTGACCTTGCCGATGCCATCCAGCGGGACGGCAAAGAGGTGATCCAACAAAAATACGGTAATCTTTGCCAGATGTACGAAAAAATAACCGCCTCCAATCCTTACGAAACCCCCATGATGATCTATCCCGCGTCTCATTATGTCATGGGAGGCCTGTGGGTGGATTACAACCTGATGAGCAATCTTGACGGACTGTTTGTCCTGGGTGAAGCCAATTTTTCAGACCACGGTGCCAACCGTCTGGGCGCCAGTGCACTGATGCAAGGTCTGGCGGACGGTTATTTCGTTATTCCATATACCATCGGCGGGTACCTTGCGGGTGCGGATCGGCCGGAAATCACCACCGATCACGCAGCGTTTAAGGAAGCGACCCAATATGTGACCGAACGAACCCGAAAGCTTCTTTCCATCAACGGAAACCGGACCGTGGATGACTTTCATCGCGAACTGGGTCACATTCTCTGGGAATACTGCGGCATGTCAAGAAACGATGAGGGTCTGTTGAAAGCCAGAACACTGATTCAGGAACTTCGAGAAGAGTTTTGGAAAAATGCCAGGGTTCCCGGTTCGTCACAAGATTTTAACCAGAGCCTGGAGCGGGCCGGCCGGGTAGCGGATTTTCTCGAGTTCGCAGAGCTGCTGGTTATGGATGCCTTTGAACGAAAGGAATCCTGCGGCGGTCATTTCAACGAAGCCTACCGGACCGAAGAGCAGGAGGCCAGGCGGGATGACGAGAATTTCTGTCACGTAGCCGCATGGGAATACAAAGGGGATGACAATGATCCCGAACTCCATAAGGAACCGCTGGTTTTTGAAAACGTGGAATTAACGCAAAGGAGTTACAAGTGACCAAAAGCATAAACATAATGCTAAAAGTCTGGCGACAAAAAGGGTCCCATGTGAACGGCGGTTTTGAAACCTATCCTGCGACGGATATTTCAACGGATATGTCCTTTTTAGAAATGATCGACGTTGTCAACGAACAGCTTACTTTGGACGGCAAAGATCCCATAGCCTTCGATCATGACTGCCGGGAAGGGATCTGCGGAATGTGCGGCGCCGTGATCAACGGCCGTGCCCACGGCCCGGAAAAAGGGACCACCCTTTGCCAGCTTCATATGCGGCATTTTTCAAACGGAGATACCATTGTGATAGAGCCGTGGCGTGCCAAGGCGTTTCCCATCGTAAAGGATCTTGTGGTGAATCGCAGTGCGTTTGATCAGATTATCCTTGCCGGGGGCTATATTTCCGTAAACACCGGGGGCGCTCCGGATGCCAACAGCATACCCATCGCACAGGAAATCGCTGAATTGGCCATGGATGCGGCTGCCTGTATCGGATGCGGCGCATGTGTTGCCGCGTGTCCCAATGCCTCTGCCATGCTTTTTACCAGTGCCAAGATTTCTCAGCTGGCACTTTTGCCCCAGGGAAAACCTGAAGCCGCGAATCGTGCCCTGGCCATGGTCAGAAAAATGGATGAACTTTGTTTCGGAAACTGCAGCAATGAACGAGAATGTGAAGCGGAATGCCCCAAGGAAATTTCCATATCCAACATTGCCCGATTGAACCGTGAATTTTTAAAAGCCGGCTTGGTTTCCGCCGTAAAATGATAGAGACCCTTGAAAAACGCCCCCTTTTGCCGAAGGGTCAGTTGAATGATTGCGAAATGCAGCACAACGCAGAAGTTGGACTTTTTACGAAACCGTCAAAATTCATTCGGTTTTAAAGTGGTCCCAACCCGAAGGCTCAAAGGATGTGATCTCACCGTTCCAAAGAATCAGCTCCATTTTTCCCGAATCGGTTATTTCGCCGATCTGATAAAGGGGATTCCGGAACCTCTTCAGATAATTCGCCGCAATACGATCCATTTTATCCGGTGATACGGTGCACAACAGGGTATAATCCTCACCGCCGGCAAGGGCATATTCAACCGGGTCAAAATCAAACCGATCGCAAAACTTTTTCAGATTCTTGGAAACGGGTATTTTTTCGGAATACAGACGCACCCCCACGTTGCTTTGCTCGGCGATGTGTGCCATATCGGAACTGAGCCCGTCACTAACATCAATCATTGCATGAACGCCGCCCTGGCGTGCAAGAAATCGACCTTCCCGAAGATAGGGTTTGGGTATGAGGTGGGCGTCACGCAGCGCCTTGAATTCCTTGGAATTCGCTTTCAAATTATTTGTTATCAGATGCAATCCGGCCCGGCTGTCTCCTAAAAAACCGGTTGAACAAATAATATCGCCCGGTTGAGCGGTATTACGGTACAATATTTCTTTTTCAAATGCAGATCCCAACACCAGGATATTTATGATTAAATCAGTTTTTGAACGGGTCGTGTCCCCCCCTAAAAGATTAAGGCCGAATTCGGTAGCCAGTCTTTTGATTCCGGTGTACAGATCTTCAAGAAAATCCACGGAGCAGTCTTCGGGTACGCCGATACTGATGAATGCTTCACGACCGATTCCACCCATTGCGGCAATATCACTCAGGTTCACGGATAGCGCTTTATAGCCCAAGTTAAATCCGGAAGTTGTATTTCTGTAAAAATGAATCCGTTCAACAAGCAAATCCGTGGTGGCAAGCATAACTTCGTGGGGTGTGGGAATAAATGCCGCGGCATCATCGCCGATGGCTTTAATAATATTTTGAGGACGAATTAAACAGCCCCGGCTGATTCTTTTAATAAAACCAAATTCACCGATATCGCTTAGCTTCACTGTAATAACCCGATCCCTTGATTTTTTTCTCTTGCTGTTATTTCTAAAAAAGATAGTTTTATGGTACAGTTATGTCAAGCACAAAACAATGGGAACTTTAGCACAGGCATATTACTTTCCAGTTATGCTGTAATAAAGAATTTATCTTGAAAATTCGTTCCGTATAGTGTTTATGCTGATAACCGGTAGGAGGTCATCATGAAAGTAGCCCTGACAATCGCGGGTTCGGATTCTTCAGGCGGCGCCGGAATCCAGGCCGATCTAAAAACATTCCAGGCTCATGGCGTTTTCGGCATGAGCGCCGTTACGGCGGTGACCGTCCAGAATACTCAAAAAGTGTATGACATTCAGGAGATGGCGCCCCGGATCGTACATGATCAAATTACGTGTCTGTTTGATGATATAAAAATCGACGTGGTAAAAATAGGAATGGTATCCAGCATTGAATTGATTAAGGCCATCGCCACAGCCCTAAAGGCCGTTGATCTGCCTCCTGTGGTGCTTGATCCGGTGATGATTTCCAAAAGCGGATACCGTTTGCTGAATCAAGATGCCCAGGACGCCCTGGTGGATCATCTTTTTCCACTGTCTGCGGTCATCACCCCCAATATTTATGAAGCCGAAGCACTCATCGGCAAAAAAATAAAAACCATAGATGATATGAAAAGCGCTGCCCGTGATATCTTAAAGCTCAATGCAAAAAAAGTGGTGGTAAAAGGAGGTCACCTCAAGGAAGCCCGTGCCACGGATGTCCTATATGATGGAAAGGAATATAAAGAACTACAGGGTCATTGGGTAAAAACCAAAAATACCCATGGTACGGGCTGCACGTTTTCTTCGGCTATTGCGGCGAATATTGCACTGGGAAAAACGTTCTTTGACGCCGTAACACTTGCCAAGAAATATATAACCGGCGCCATAGAACATTCTCTATCCATCGGCAAGGGCTATGGCCCCACCCATCATTTTTTTGAATTATATGCCAAAGCAGGGATAGAGTAGTGACGGAAAACAACTCAAGAAGCAAAACCGAACTTTTCTTTTAATTTTCGGTTGACCAGCGGCGGTACCATACTGGTAATGTCACCGCCGAACTGTGCGGCTTCCTTGATTATTGATGAACTGGTAAAAATCCATCGCAAACTGGTCATCAGGAAAACGGTCTGAACCTCTCTTTTTAACTTGCGGTTCATCAACGCAAGCTGAAACTCATATTCAAAATCGGATACTGCACGCATCCCACGCAAAATGGCAATACAGTTCCGACTGGTCGCATAATCCACAAGAAGACCGTTAAAAATCTCCACGGTAATATCCGGATAATTTTCAAAGCTCGATTCAAGCATTTCCCGCCGTTCTTCAATGGTAAAAAGACACTTTTTAATCGGATTATTCAATATGGCCACAATGATTTTATCAAAAAGTTTGAGCCCCCGTTCGGCGATATCTACATGACCGTTTGTGACAGGGTCGAAGGATCCCGGATATACGGCAATTTTTTCCATCTATTATTCGTCCTTTTTGAAAATATTCAACAAAATTTCTATTGAGTTAAGACCGATGGTTCGGCAATCGAATCGGGCTTCATATCATATAAGTTAAGAATGAAACAAGTGTTTTTCCGTATTTTCTCCGGTCGGCAATTTCAAACATGAAAACAGGGTCCGGTATCGGCTCCAAAGGGGAGTGTTCAATCACAATGCGGGCTCCTTTTTTTAAAGATCCGGTCTGTTCAAGGTTCAACAATGCCGGTTTTACCATGCCCCGATTGTAAGGAGGATCCATAAACACAAGATCAAAGGCCGTGCCTGCCAATTTTAAACAATTTAAGTTCTCTTTTATGTCCCATTTAATAATACGCGCCTGTTTATCAAAAGAACACGATGTGATGTTCCGCTGTATTACAGATAGGGCTTCCGGGTTATTGTCCACAAATACTGCGGATTCAGCGCCCCGGCTCAACGCCTCCATACCCATGGCGCCGGTCCCGGCAAATAGATCAAGAACCACTGCATTAAGCACTCCATGGGAAAGAATATTAAATATGGATTCGCGCAATCGATCAGCGGTTGGTCTTATGGTCAATCCCCGAACAGAATGCAGCTTTTTACCTTTGTATCTGCCGCTGATAATCCTCAATCCCATACCTTTTCAAGAATAATTCAGTCCGTGGCAAAGCACCCTTAAGAAACCTTTAGACTCTTGAGTTTCTTATCCAGATAAGTCCGTTCAACCCCGATTGCTTTCGCCGTGTCGTTGATATTGTTGTTATGCTGCAAAAGTTTTCTTTTTATAAATTCCCTTTCAAAAGCTTTTTTGGCGTCCTTCAAACAAAGGTTTAAAAAAAGCTCTGATTCAACCGGTGCTATCCCTTCCGTAGAGCCCGGGTTATACGGTGCGGGCAAATCGAATTCGTCAATAACATCCTTTTCCACCATGATATCCAGCCGTTCAACAAGATTCTTCAACTCCCTGACATTTCCCGGCCAGGAATAATTGCATAACATATCAATAGCTTTCCGGTTCATTGTCTTTTTTTCATTTCGATCCTGTTTCGCACATTCGGCAAAAAATGTTTCAACCAGAAGCGGAATATCTTCACGGCGATTCCTTAAACACGGGACCTCTATGGGGATCACATTCAGCCGGTAGTAAATATCTTCTCTGAAATTTCCCTTTTCGATCTCCGTTTCAAGATCTTTATTACTGGATGCAATGACCCGGACATTTACCTTCAAGGTTCTGGTTCCACCGACTCTCTGGAACTGCTTTTCCTGCAATACTCGGAGGATCTTTGACTGGGTTTTTAGACTCATATCACCGATTTCATCCAGAAAAATAGTTCCGTGGTTGGCCAGTTCAAATTTTCCGATCTTTTTCGTTGTGGCATCCGTAAGGGCACCCTTTTCCTGGCCGAATAGCTCGCTTTCGATGAGTTCTTCCGGGATCGCGGCGCAATGGACGGTAACCAGCGGATAATCTGCACGGGAACTCAGTTGATGTATGGTTCGAGCAACCAATTCCTTTCCCGTCCCGTTTTCTCCGGTAATCAGTATCCACGCATCTGTGGGGGCGGCAATAGCGATCTGTTTTTTCAGTTCCGCAATGGGAGGGCTGTTTCCGGTTATGGAGTGTTTTTCCAACGTCTTTTTGCGAAGATATTTATTTTCTTCTTCCAATCTTCTGAAATTTAACGCATTATTAATTGCCACAATAATTTTATCAATGGAAAGCGGTTTTTCAATTAAGTCGAAAGCCCCAAGTTTTGTGGCCTTAACCGCGGTTTCTATTGTCCCGTGTCCGGAAATAATGATGACCGGAATATACGGATTGTCCTTTTTTATTTCCTTTAAGGTTTCAATACCGTCAATACCCGGCATCCAAATATCGAGCAAAACAAGATCCGGGAACTCGGTATCTACGATTTTCAACGCTTCATATCCATTGGCCGCAGTTAAAACCTCAAAGCCTTCATCTGAAAGCAGACCGCTTAACGACTGGAGTATGGAAGGTTCATCATCAACAATCAAAACAGAAGGAAACATATGCTGTAACTCCTTATTGTACACTTAAGTTGCTTTACTCTGTACCACAAGATTTCCGAAAAAGCGTGACATAAAGGTTGCCTTATACCTGAAATTCGATAATAAATTTTGCACCCTTGGGATGGTTGTCCTGCACGCGTATCATGCCGTTGTGATCAGAAACAATAGCGCTTACAATGGTAAGTCCTAACCCCATGCCTGCCTTTTTTGTTGAAAAATAAGGTTCAAAAAGATGCGTCTTGTCCTCATCTGAAATACCCGGTCCATTGTCTGAAACTTCCAGGCGCACGATCTTTAAAATCGGATCATGGATTAACGTAATCAAAATATCGCCGTCATTCTTTATGGATGCGATGGCGTTGTTCACAAGATTGATCATGGCCTGCTTGATCTGCTGACGATCGAGGTTAAGAAGGGGAATATTGTCTATCTTATTGAATTCAAAATTAATGTTTTTGTGGCCCTCTTTATAGAGCGCCAGGGTTTCTTCAATGATCGGCGGCAAATCACAGGGCTTTGGATTTGCAGTGGGAAATTTTGCAAAGGATGAAAATTCATCCACAAGATTTCGAATCAGTTCCACATGATCAATAATTGTCCGTGTGCACTCATCAAAAACCGGCTGGTTGATCTGCTCTGAATATTTTCGCTTCAGACGCTGGGCGGAAAGGGATATGGGGGTTAACGGATTTTTTACTTCATGGGCGATCCGGCGAGCCACTTCGCGCCAGGCAACCATACGCTGGGCCTTTTCAAGTTCCGTGAGATCATCAAACACCATTACAACCCCCATGTGTTGCCCGGAGTCGTCTTCAAGGGCGGCGACATGCATCAAAAAGCTCAAAGGACTTCCACTGACGGTCAGTTTTAAGGGCAACTCCACGGAACGGTTTCTTGAAGTTTTAAGATTCTCCATGACCTCTTCGGCAAGATTCAGAAGCGGTTTATCCAAAAGTTTTTTATAACTCTTGTTGATGATTTCATCCGATTTGAGGTCCAACATTTTTTCAGCCGACTTGTTTATGGTGGTAATGAATCCTCCCGCGTCAAGGGTAATTACACCGGTAGAGACATTTTCAAGAACGATTTCCATATATTGCCGTCTTTTTTCAATCTCGACATTCTGTTCTCGAAGCAGACGGGCGGAAAGCTCCAGTTGATCCCTGCCGATCCGTAAATCTCTGGTCATTTTATTAAATGAATTCACCAGGCTGCCGATTTCATCGTCGGCCACCCGGCCGATACTGAAACTCAAATCTCCTTCCGCAACTCTGAGGGTTCCTTCAGCCAGTTCCATGATGGGTATGGTGATGGTTTTCGCCAAGTAGAAGCCAAACCAGACCGCACAAAATACAACCAGAAGTCCTACGATGGACAGGGTGATATAGTAAGTCACCTGAATCGGTTTCTTGAGAAGTTTGATCTGCTGGTATTCTTCAAACCCTCTTGAAATGGACGTCATATTTTCGGAAAGGTCCGGCGGCATCAGTCGGGTTAACACAACAAACGCCTCCGCATTGGCACGCTTTGCTCCAAAAGGGATGGTTCCGATAGTTCTGATGAGCTCTCCTGCAAGATTACTTTCAGAGATTGACCGGACCCCTTTTAACGGCATTTGTTTTAAAAGATTATCGGCGGAAACCACTCCAAAGGGCATATCTTCCAATTCCGGAGAAAGGGAAAATGTAAGGCGATTTGCATTGGCGTCATAAAGTTCAACCGCATGAAGATTAAACTCCCGCTGAACAATTTGAATGTAATTGGAAAGGGCTTTTTCCTTTTCGGGATCCAAAAGTTTTTTGGTTTCTATTTGATATGATATTCTTTCCATAAAAAACTGACTGCTCTCTTCAGCATGCCAATATAAACTCCGTCCCACCAGCAATGAATTTTCAAGGGCCTGTTCTACGGGAACGTTAAACCAGAATTCAATGCTGGTGGTAATAAAGTTGATGGAAAAGAAAAAAAGTATAGTGGTCGGCAAAAGTGACAGGGTTATAAATGCTACGACAAGTTTGGTTCTCAGCTTTGCGCCCATTACTTTGCGTTTTCTGTCATAAAGCAGCTTTACCAAATTTCTGAAGACAAGGAATATCAGAAGGATCAGCAACAGCAAATTGATGTTGATTAAGATAAACATCAGGATGGTATTGGAAACCGGGATGCCGGCTCCAAAATGTATTATCCTGCTCTCGGCAAAAGTAAGTATGGCCACCACCGCAATGATGACACAAATAATAATGACCTCGCGCTTCCTTCTATTGCGCTCTTCTTCCGAAATATAAGATGCCGGCTTTTTGTATTTTTTATTTGCCATGATCCTTGATCGATCTAGTAGATAAAATCTATGGTATATAAATCGGTTTCAAAGTCCCATAGAGAAACAAAAAAAAGAATATAATGCAGATAAAAAGGAAGGGTTATTTTGCTAAGTTCAGCCTCAGCTGTTATTTGATAATGCTCGCCTTTTTCAAGCTTGCTGAGAGTGACAACTTTCAGGCTGTCAATTACAGCCATTAATTTCCGGGCCTCTGCGAAAGATTGCATAATCTGCGGTCTGCCCCCATCCCATGATCGTGTTACAACAAATTCTTCTTTCAGGTTATTGTACTTGATGGTATTTGTACTCGTTATATCGGCGATCTTTTTATCGGGCCATAGATTGCGTACCTTGTAAAGCTTAATGAAAAATGAAAATGTGGTGGGAACCCCACTGAATATTGCTGTTTTCATTTCTTCTCTGAACGCATCTTCAACCTTCAGGTAAACCAGAAGGTCGTCTCGCGTATTGGTAACAATTATGTTTGTCAAGCTGGCATCCTGAGCAAAGCATAGATTCTGAACAAAAAAGATTATGCCGAGGAGCCAGACACCTGTTTTTCGATTTATAAATGATTTCATATTGATACGGTACAGGGCTATAACTTAATTCTTTAGTTGTAAATTTTGTGCTTTTTGCAGCAAAACATTTTCCATTCTGCCACTAAGACACCAAGGCACGAAGAAAGAATAATAAATATATCCTTTGTGCCTGCCCGCCATCGACTTCGCCTTAGGCGAGGCGGGCGGGTCTTAATGTCTTTGTGGCAAATATTTTTGGATCCGGCTTGCCCGGATTATGATTCTTTATGAAGATAAAAAACACCCGTTACGCAAGGGTGCACAGGTTTATATGCAATAAATTAACAAAAAAAATTTTGCAAACACCCAAAAAGGATAATAAAATTATTTAATAGCGGATACCTTGTTAAATGGCAAGTGATTTTGGTTGACCGGAGGGCAACTCATTTTCATTGGTGATGGTGCGGGCTTCCCATGATTCTTTTCGAGAAAAAAATTCCTTGAGAAAGGCGTGGTTGAATTCATGGCCGGATTTACTGACCACCACATGGCCTAAAATAGGCATGCCGAGAAGTGAAAAATCTCCGATGCAGTCGAGGATTTTATGTCTTACAAATTCGTCCCTATAGCGCAGGCCGTCTTCATTAACCACATCTTTCTCATCAATAACAACCACATTATCCAGAGAAACACCGCGGGCCAGACCGTAACGCTTAAAATATTCATATTCATGCAGAAAACCGAAGGTTCTGGCCCTGCATATCTCCTGTTCAAAAACCTGGTCCGATAGATCCACGGAATAGGACTGTTTTTTGATCAGAGAATGATCGTATTCAATGGTACAGGTTATTCTGTAAGTCGAGCAGGGATATACTCCAACCATTTTGCCGTCTTTTTTAAGCTCTATGGGTTTTTTAACGACGAAAAAATACCTGGGTGCGGCCTGCTCCCGGATTCCTGCAGATTTTATCATGGACGTAAAGGGGCCGGCGCTGCCGTCCATTATGGGCATCTCATAGCTATCGATCTCTACCAGGGCATTATCGATGGACAGGCCGGCAAAAGTGGCCATAAGATGCTCTATGGTTGACACAATAAAGCCTTCATACCCGATGACGGTAGCCATGCTGGTATCCACGACCATATTAAAATGAGCGGATATGCCCGGACAGTCAAGGAGGTCCGTTCTTATGAACTTGATGCCATGATTGCTCGGTGCCGGCTTGATGGTCAGATTGACTTTTTTCCCGGAATGAACGCCCACACCTGAACAACTGACCGGTTTTTTAACGGTTCTTTGTTTAAAATACATAAAAATGATATGTGGTATACAGCTGAAATTTCTAAATGGTCTATTGAATAACTATGCAATTTTTTTTTAGACTCAACAACATAAATACGAACCATCAAAAATCAAGCTGAAATTTTTATATGCAGTATATGTTATTGGTTATATTTGACAAGCATTATTTATGAGTCTGTTGATTAATGGTCTTTTCGCCCAATCTCTGCGCTTGCCCAATGAAATGTTTACCCCGTTAAATTCGCAGACCATTTAACTGGGGCAGAGCCTATTTCATCGGGATGGAGCATATTTCTCCGGGGTTATGCTCAAAAAATTTATTCGCCAAAGTCCGGTGGCGAATAAATCCTCGGAATATCAAATGTCGATTTATGTGTTTTGAAAAAACTTATTTCAAGATTTTAGGTAAAAAGATTGTTATATACCCAGCTATTTGTTATGATTCAAAAATTTGTAAGTGAATCCGGTTTCCATCCCTAAAAAAGATTTTCCGTGAAATTGCTTAATTAGTGCCCATCCATAAATCTATAATGGGCACTAATTAAGTTTCCAATTCAGAAATTAGCAAATTTTCGCAAGGTCAAGGAAATCAAGAAATTACGCGGAGGCCTACAAGTGGTACGCTGCACAAGTAATTTCGCAGATTGACGCAGAGATTGCGGAAAAGGGCAATTTCTGGATGGAAACTAATTAGACCCTTTTAATACCGTCCGGTTAGTTATTCAACGTTAGGATAGTGTGGCGTCCGAAAGGAGGAAGCGTGCTCTCACAAGTATTAAGCAGCGCTGTTATTGGAATTGATGCGTTTTTAGTTGAAGTAGAAGTCGATATCACGTCAGGACTCCCCACGTTTACCACGGTGGGACTCCCGGAAGCTTCTGTAAAAGAAAGCAAGGAGCGGGTCAAGTCCGCCATTACTAATTCAGGGTATAGATTTCCGGACGACAGGATCACGGTTAATCTTGCGCCCGCCAATATTAAAAAGGAAGGAACCGGTTTTGATCTTCCCATTGCTTTGGGAATCCTTACCGCAACCCGAATCATTCCCCAGCAAGTCATATCCAAATACCTGGTTTTGGGTGAGCTGTCCCTGGACGGTCGCATTAAACCGGTCAAGGGGTCTCTTCCCATGGCCCTGGCCGCCAAACATGCCGATTATACCGGAATCATCGTACCGTATGACAATGGTCGCGAAGCTTCGGTTGTGGAGGGCATCACGGTTCTGCCGGTAAAAACCTTGTCTGAGCTGGTAAATTTTTTTCGGGGATTTACTCGAATAACACCCGAACAAACCGATCTTTCCGCGGTATTTAAAGAGGCCAAAGATTTTGAAGTTGATTTTTCCGAGGTCAAGGGCCAGGAACATGTAAAACGATCCTTGGAAGTTGCCGCTGCAGGGGGGCACAATCTCATCATGGTCGGCCCCCCGGGTTCGGGAAAGACCATGTTGGCAAAACGTCTCCCAACCATACTTCCCCCGTTAACATTTGAAGAAGCCATTGAAACGACGAAAATATTCAGCGTCGTGGGCATGCTTGAAAAAGACCAGGCACTGATCACAAAAAGGCCGTTCAGATCCCCCCATCACACCATATCAGATGCGGGATTGATCGGGGGCGGCCATATCCCCAGACCCGGTGAAGTAAGCATGGCGCATAATGGGGTTTTGTTTCTGGACGAACTTTCGGAATTTAAGAAACATGTACTAGAGGTTCTTCGACAGCCTTTGGAAGACATCAAGGTAACCATTTCCCGAGCCGCTTTAACCATCACTTACCCGTCCAGTTTTATGCTGGTGGCGGCAATGAACCCGTGTCCCTGCGGATATTTTTCCGATCCCAAACACGAATGCCGATGCACCTATCCCCAGATTCGCCGCTTTCGCTCAAAAATATCCGGGCCCTTGATGGACCGAATCGATATTCACGTGGAAGTTCCGGCGGTTCCCTATAAAGACCTTAGAGGGGAAGCCGATGCAGAATCCTCGGAGAAAATCAGAACCCGCGTTAGTGCGGCACGAGAGCGCCAGTCCCAACGATTTAAAAGAACAAAAATTTACAACAATGCTCAGATGCTCAGCCGGCATATTAAAAAACATTGTAACATCGACGACGCCTCATGCCATATTCTCGAATCGGCCATCGACAAGCTGGGCCTATCGGCCCGCGCCTATAACCGGATATTAAAAATCGCCCGAACCATTGCAGATCTTGACGGCGAATCAAATATCCGGGTAGATCACATTTCCGAAGCGGTTCAGTACCGCAATTTAGACAGGGGTAAACGGTTTGTCTGACCTCCGTTAGTTTCCAAAACATCGGAATTATCTGGTCTGTTCAACCTGATAAAAAGCAAAATATCCCAATGGGTAAAGTTGCATCCAGATACACCCAAAAGAAACTTACCGGCAAATATGTTAAACTTGAATTTGAAAGTTATCAGAGAGGTAATTACGGACGTCTTCTTGCTTATGTGTTTGTAGATGGTAAAAATTTAAACCTGGATCTGGTCAGGCAGGGCTTATCTCCATATTACACAAAGTATGGCAAGAGTCAGAGATATAATACTGAATTTCGTACTGCCGAAAAACTTGCCAGGAAAGAGAAACTGAACATTTGGGGAGATCCTGAACTTGCAAAAAAATATTTGATTAACGGTATGTCCGATGAGAAAATGCGACAACTTTTTAAAAATTTGAAGTCGCGTCAACACAAAGAGCAAAGGAAATATTCCCGAAAAGACTTTTTAATGATAGCAGATTATATTGTGGGTGATCGGTATTATAGGGATTTCATCCAAGATATAAGTGCGAGCGGTGTGTTCATCAAAACTTCTCAGAAATTTTCAGTAGGTCAATCAATCTTGATGACCTTCATGTCCCCGGACAATCAGAAACCTTTTTGAATTAGCGGCAAAATTATACGTACTCACGAGGATGGTATTGGTGTAAAGTTTGAAATAAAAAGCCAGGTGCAAGAATTGGTTTTAAAAAGTTTTGTGGACATGATTCAAATATGATATCTGTATGTTAAATACATTGTTGATGATCTCGATATTGGCAAGTTATGCCCAAAAATCCATGATCAACTTTTAATGAAAAAAATTGCGGTGATGATGTTGGTTTGAAATCTTCAATTTAGAAGAATTGAAGATTCAGGCACGTAATCTTGAACGGAAAACCGGAATTAGGAGGAAAGGAACACCACAATATACAGGATCGGGGGATAATCGGGGTTAGCCAATAATTCTTAACAAAGCCCATCGATATCAAAATGGTATCACAACCTATTGACATCACTAAAAATATCATATACTGGCAAGAAATCAAAGGGTTTTGACAAACCCGTTTTCAACGGTATAATCTCAATGATCTGAAAATTTGAACAGGCTTTTTTGCACAGGCTTATTCCAAAGTGGTGCAGAAAAAGGCCAATAAACAGGAAATAATTCCGAATTATTTAATAAACGAGAAATAATTCTCGCTACTCACTAGTTAGACATCCAATAAAATAATTATGATATGAGCTACCCAGAGGAATATGCTGAAATTGATGGAAGAATCTATTTGCAGACCATATTGCTATTACCTCAAGGACAAAATGAGCAATTATCGAAAGTAATAATAACCCTAGCATTTCAAGTTCAATACAAGTTGAGATCGTTACTGTATCACAAGGAACGATACTTAGGAATAGAAAACCACATAATCAACAAAGCTATAAAAGGAAATAAAGATAAAACAAGAATTCCTGATGAGCTTTTCTTTGAATTTGAAGCTTTTCTATTCCAAATGAAGAGCACACTGGATATCACCGTTAAAGTTTTAGAGCATCTTTTTCCAAGCACATTTAAAGTGACAACGTTTGCCAGTAAAGGGTCAAGGTTAATTAAAAACCTAAATGAATACCGCAAAAAGATAACAAAACAGCTTGAAAAGAAAATTGACCATAAAGAACGACTATCATTAGCAATAAAGTATAGAAACGAAACAATTGACAATATTATTGATTTACTTAAAAAAGATAAAGCTGACTGGTTGGGTAAGGCAATAGATCATAGAGACACAATTTCGCACTACAAAGGAAGCTTTAATCTTAGAGAATACTCTTTTAAAGAGACAAACGGTGAATTAAGTATCGAACTTCCTGAGATCCTAGACATCAACCCTCATATATTTTTAAAACAAACTTACTGCAACTGTATTGAATTCATTCAAGACTTTATATGTTTATTTATTGAATTATGGTTACCACCAATGTTCACTTTAGCAAAAGCAGATGAAAAGAATCCCCAATTAAAAGCTTGGATTGAGCAAGATTTTGCCGCAGCCAAATATATAAAGTTTTCTTTAGGTGGTCGTGAATGGGTCTAATAATAAAAAAAATAGTCTAACCAGGCGTTTAATACCGTTTCGCTACGCTCCACTCGGACTCGCTGAAGCTCGCCGGTTAACTTAACTTTATGCAATCACGAAAAAGGATGTTTAATTGTTTAAATTAAAGCAATCAGAGGTACTTTGTTACCAAAAAGTTCATCATCAAGCCACAGTCAAACGTCACTATATAAAGTGGCGTTTGGAACAAGAACCTCCTATTCCTGAGCGGTGTGATAATCCTGAATGTAAATTTAATACTGAAACATTGGTATGGAACGGGAAGAAACTGAATCTTATATTGGATCACATTAACGGAGTGAATGGGGACAATCGGCCAAAAAATCTTCAATTTCTATGCCCTAATTGTAATTCTCAACAGCCCACTCAAGGTGGTGGTAATAAAGGCAAGGCTATTCAACATCCGGGTGGCTTTGCAGAAGTGGGACAAGATGGTAAAAAACATTACACTCTACCGGCAAAACCTGGTGAATATTCGATTAAGGGTAGCAAAATAAAATTAAAAAAACCATAAAAATGCATAAGGGCCGCGCCGCACAGTTCAACCGTTTTACTGCAATGTATGGCAGGAATTTTAAGCCTAAATTTTTTACAGATATCACAATGCTTGTTAAATTGTTTGTAGCCCAAATACTGGAAAGTTATGTTGTCAGTTTAGTTATGTTGTGAGAATTTAATGCCCCACAATTTCATACCCATGTGATTCCTTGCTTAAAAATTTACAGATCCATATAATTCTTTTAATTCCCTTTAAATTTGTTTTCTTTCTTGATATTCTATTTGTGACCCACAGCAAGTAGTTTTCATAGACGGACAAGCATTGCCCTGCTGTGGACTCAAAACCCTGATTGCAAGGGCCTCAGAGCAAAAGGAGAAATGATTATCATGATGTCTGAACGCCCGAGGAGAAGAAAAAAAGTTGCTCTGCTGATAAGGTCCTTAAGGAAGATTTTTATTCCCTAAAGTCCAACAGCAGAGGTGTTCAGGCAAATTATAATTATGTTGCAAGATAATTTTGAGTTATGTTGTGAGTCTTTGTAACCCGCTGTTATTATATCAAATATTGACTTATATGACCCTGGCTAATATCTCTATAAATTTCAATTGGATAGGTAGACACACAACATAAGGTAAGATAGTGCAACATTTATTTTGGTTAGAAATCACGAATTTTGAGAAATTAGAAAGTCTTCAAAATCTGTGGCGAAGTTTGTAACCTAAATCTAATCCATACTATTAGTATTTATTATTAATTTAACTCAGACCTTACCAGAGGAAGATGATGTTTCATAAAAAAATTGTCTGTGCCTTTCTGATCCTCTTTTTTCTTGAAGGTGTTACAACTTCTCCTCAATTGTCCCCTAACATATATGCTGAAGAAGGAAAAAGAGCCGTGACATATTCAGATGGATCAAAATATGTCGGGGAATTTAGAGATGGTAAGTGCAACGGTCAGGGTACGTTTGCTTGGCCGGATGGAAAAAAATATGTCGGGGAATTTAGAGATGGTAAGTGCAACGGTCAGGGTACGATGACTTCTCCGAGTGGCAGAAAATATGTCGGGGAATTTAGAGATGGTAAGTGCAACGGTCAGGGTACGGAGACTTCTCCAGATGGCACAAAATATGTCGGGGAATTTAGAGATAATAAGTACAACGGTCAGGGTAGGCTTACTTTTCCGAATGGATTTAAATATGTCGGGGAATTTAGAGATGGTAAGTGCAACGGTCAGGGTACGGAGACTTGGCCAGATGGCACAAAATATGTCGGGGAATTTAAAGATAATGAGTACAACGGTCAGGGTACGGATACTTGGCCAGATGCCACAAAATATGTCGGGGAATTTAAAGATTCTGAGTACAACGGTCAGGGTACGATGACTTCTCCGAGTGGCAGAAAATATGTCGGGGAATTTAAAAATGGTAGGTTCAACGGTCAGGGTACGTTTGCTTGGCCGGATGGAAAAAAATATGTCGGGGAATTTAAAGATTATAAGTTCAACGGTCAGGGTACGGAGACTTATCCAGATGGCAGAAAATATGTCGGGGAATTTAAAGATCATAAGTACAACGGTCAGGGTACGTTTACTTTGCCAGATGGAAAAAAATATGTCGGGAAATTTAAAGATAATAAGTACAACGGTCAGGGTACGTTTGCTTGGCCGGATGGAAAAAAATATGTCGGAGAATTTAGAGATGGAAATAGTATGTCAGGTGAATACACCCTACCTAACGGTACTAAATATAAAGGAAAGCTTCTGATGGCTGGTTATATTTTTGATGTATTGAAAGATTCTCAGGCTGAAAGAATCGGTCTCCGTAGAGGAGATATTGTTGTTGAGTACAATAACAACCCTATAACAAATTGGACTGAAGATTCCCATAATCTTATATCAGCTACTAATCCTAAAGATAAGATTAAAATCAAAGTCTTGCGGGATGGGGAAGAAAAAAGTTTAACTTTAAATGGTGGCAAAATAGGAATTCACGCATTCAGTTATCCCATAATTCCAGCAAGTGTAATCAAGGCAATAGATATTGCAACGAGCTATGGTCATAATGTACTCTTAAAAAATAAAATGAGGGTGTCGAGCCAAAGATGGGCAATAATCATTGGTGTATCAAACTATAAAGACACAAGAATACCGACACTCCGTTATGCCTCTCAGGATGCTAAATCATTTTATGAATGGGTTATATCACCTGATGGTGGCAAATATTCTCCTTCAATGGTTAAACTCTTGCTTGATAAAGATGCTACGGGGAAGAATATAAAAAACGCTTTGTTCATCTGGCTAAAACAAGCAATTCAAGAAGACGTTGTTATGATCTACTTTGCTGGCCATGGATCGCCTGAATCTCCAAATTCACCAAACAATCTTTTTCTTCTGCCATATGATGCATTGTATGATGAAATAGCCACCAGCGGTTTTCCCATGTGGGATATTGAAACAGCATTGAAGCGATTTATTAAAGCAAAAAAAGTGGTCGTGATAGCAGATGCCTGCCACTCAGGAGGTGTCGGCCAACCCTTTGATGTTGCGAGAAGATCAAGCAGAGCGATTAATGTGAATCCAATCAGTTCAGGCTTTCAAAACCTTTCCCAAATTGGGGATGGTGTTTGTGTCATTAGTGCATCTGATGACAAACAGTTTTCCCAAGAAAGCAAGAATTGGGGTGGTGGACATGGTGTCTTCACATATTTCTTGCTTGAAGGTTTACATGGAAAAGCTGATTACAACAAGGACACAAATGTCACACTCGGTGAACTTATTCCTTATTTATCTGAACAGGTAAGAAGATCCACAAGGAATAATCAATCACCAACGGTAGCAGGTAAATTTGATCCTGCATTGAGTATCGGAAGATAATCTATTATCTCTATTTTATCTGAAGTTGAATATTTTTGATTTTAATCTCAAAAACTTGTGTGATCTGCAATTAAAACGTAACAAAATGATAATTGACCTTTAAATGGTTAAAGTGTATTATCTTACTGATTTTTCTATTAAAAAAGAGAAAAGGAGGCAGATATGCACAAAGACCAATTACGGAATATCAA
>Ga0208648_1000412_pt1 | contig 44959 bp, 54 predicted proteins | sample AntAceMetag02UKL_FD_184772 | JGI IMG/M metagenome (GOLD analysis project Ga0208648, IMG submission 184772) | Saline lake microbial communities from Ace Lake, Antarctica - Antarctic Ace Lake Metagenome 02UKL (SPAdes) (version 2) | ecosystem: Environmental > Aquatic > Non-marine Saline and...
TTGATACCATTGTTGTTAAAAAGATCGACAGATTATCCCGTTCGTTAATGGACTTTGAAAAGACTATTAGTTTTTTTGAAGAACATAATATCAATTTAATATCTATCCATGAAAACTTTGACACATCTTCTGCTATGGGAAGAGCTGTTATCAGAATTATCGTTACCTTTGCTCAATTGGAAAGAGAACAGACATCAGAGCGCACCATTGATGTATTAAAATATAGAGCGGAACAAGGCCTTTGGAATGGCGGATGCCCTTCTTTGGGATATGATAATGATGAAAAACTAGGTTTAGTTATAAACGTTGAAGAATCAAAGATTATTATTGCCATTTTTGATAAGTATATAGAACTTGCTTCTTATAAAAAGGTAGCTGAATATCTGAATAACTTAGGCTATCAAGGGAAACAATATACGAGTCGAAGGGGTAAAAAACAGGGTGGAAACAAATTTACAAATACCGCTATTGCCAGAGTTTTAAAAAATCAAATATATATAGGTAAAATAAAATATAGAGGGGAACTTTCTCCTGGCAAACACCAGTCAATTGTTTCAGAAGATGTGTTTAACCAAGTACAAGAGATTATCAAAAAAAATACTGTTATTAAATCCTGTTTTAAAAGGATAGGGGTACATAATTTTCTATTAGAGGGTCTAGTTAAGTGTGGAGAATGTGGGTCTATAATGAGCCCAAAATGGTCATTATCTCATAGTAAAAGATACTTCTATTATGAATGCACTACATTAGGACATGGCGGGAAAGGTGCTTGTAGTATGAAATCGGTAAGCGCTCCTGCTTTAGAGTTTCTTATCCTTCGCAGAATAAGAATGATCAAAAGGGATGATACGTTATTAAAGAAAATACTTGAAAGTAATACAAACTCCTTTCATAAGGAAATATCACAACTTGAGTCAGAAAAGATAATCCTCGGTATAAAGTTAATCGGATTAAATGACAGAGCCAAATCTATAGTTGATAAACTGCTTACTATAGATGAATTAAGTCGCTCAACACTTCTGTACGACGAAGTAAATAATCTAGATAAAGAAAAGGCTAATATAACTAAACAGATAGAAGATATAGACTTTAAGGTAACTCAATTAAAGAATAGATCACTTAACATTGATATAGCAAAACAATCTATACAATACTTTACCCAGATATATGGGAAACTAGACTCTATTAATAAGAAGATGCTAATGCGCCTATTAATAAAGGACATAACATATGGTGGGGATTACGTATCTATTAACTATTATGATAATATAGATGTGACTCAACTGGTATGTGGTAAAGGGTCTAAATTAGAGGGGAATTGTTGGCCTAGACCCCTAACTGGCTACCCGGCCAGGACTCGAACCTGGAAAAGCAGATCCAAAACCTGCTGTGTTACCATTACACCACCGGGTAGTATCCAAAATTTGGGAATATAGACCTTCTTGGGAAAATGTTCTGGGAATGCATCTGGATATCCACTCCCATTTATATATACTTGCCCAAACAAAACCATATCCGAAAATTCTGGCTGCATCTAGTAATGTGCATCATACTCAATAAGACTAGATACAGCCATTTAGATCATTTGCATATGTATAGTACTGCCATGAATCAACCCAATCATACCACACAATTCAACTATTCATCAAAATGTTCATCGGTATCGACAGTATCGACCGGTTGACTTATACTACCTGCTTCTTTTTCGTATGCTTCCAAAACTTTCTTCTGTATATAATCTCTCATCTCAGCATTAATCGGATGAGCAATATCTCGATGTTCTTCTCTTTGTTTATCATCAGCCGGGTTATTTTGCGGGATGTCAAGCTTTTCACCGCAATCACCGCAATATCTATTACGAATTGGATTTTTTCTTCGGCATTTTGGGCATAGTTCAGTCACCTTAATAGATGGCATTGCCACAAAAAGTCCTTTTTTACCATCAATAACTTTGAGATCCCTTACCACAAATGCATTATCAAACGTCACGGTCACAAACGCCCTTAATTTACTGTCTCGATCAGACTTATTCCTCAAATGCACTCTCACCTCGGTAATTTCCATATGAATCTCTCCTTCCCTCAGTTGTTTATTTTGTTGCCTTTTGCCTCATCAATGCACTACAAGCCAGCTTTGACAACAAAGATATTAAACGCATCCGTATATTTTTTCTCCAACGATTTCTTAATATGAAGCGCCTTGTCTCTGGTTTGTGCTATGCAATATACAGTAGGGCCACTACCGCTTAAAAGGGCCCCCTCAGCTCCTAAGAGCATACAATCACGTTTTATGCGTTTTAATAGCGGCGCTCGCTCATATGCAACCTTTTCCAAGCGATTATATAACGTCGCACCAATATCTTTTATGTTTTTAGACTCTAACGCATAGGATAGCATACTAATATCACGGATGTCCTTTGTCAAGCCCAAATTTAGTCCGTTATAGATGACTTGTGTTTTGCCAACCCCTTGATGAGACAGATCATAAATACGAAAAGAATTGTCTGCTTTTGGTGTGATTAAAACACACCAGAATTGTACCGATACCGGTAGTGGCACAATTTCAGTTCCTTTACCAATACAAACGGCAGTTTTTCTCTGCAAGAAGAAGGGCACATCACACCCGATTGTTTCAGCGATCCGAAAAAGCTGATATGCGTCGAGAGGTTTTTTGTAGAGTTTATTCAATCCCAAAAGCGTGCTTGCGGCATTACTGCTTCCCCCTCCAAGACCGGCCGCAATGGGAATCCTTTTTTCAATATATATATCAATACCGGGTTTCTTTACTCCTATTTTTTTATAAAATAATTTGGCGGCGCGGTATGCAAGGTTACTTTTCCCGGCTGGAACATGAGGAGAATCAGTTGTTAGAATTATTCGGCTTTCATGATTAATGCTCAGATGAATTGTATCTTTCAGATCAATAGGCGTAATGATCGTTTTAATATCATGGTACGAATCAGCACGCTTGCATAACACTTCCAGAAAAAGATTTATTTTGGCAGGTGAAAGGACAGATAGACTTTTCATGGTATCACACGTACATGCCTAATGGGCATGTATCATTAATTAATTTTTTCAAGTTTTTCTTTGACGCCGGTTATTTCGGGATTAAGCTTTATGGCTTTTTCCCATTCACTTTTAGCCTTATTGAGAAGTCCCTTTTTATAATACACATCTCCGAGATGATCTCGTACAGTAGCATCATTTTCTAAGTAAGTGATCGCACGTTCAAGCTCTTTTTGCGCAGCGTCAATATCACCTAATTTAAAATATACCCAACCAAGACTATCAATATACGCCCCATTTTCAGGTTCAAGGGCATTCGCTTTCTTGATATATTCCAATGCAGCTTCAAGCTTTATTCCACGATCTACGTACATGTATCCTAAATAATTATAGCAATCGGCCATATTCGGATTAATCTCAAGCGCTCTTTTAAAATATTTCTCGGCGTTACCAAGCTCCCCAAGTTTTTCATAACTAGCCCCAATACGAAAATTTATAGCGTCACTTTCACCACCGAGCGCAATTGCTTCCATAAAGCTCTCAACAGCTTCTCTATCCTTATTAGCTAAAGAATAGCTTAATCCGAGAAGATAATATGTTTCGGGAAGTTTGAAATTTCGGGTGAGAGCTTTCTGCAGTAATTGTACAGCATCCTCGCCTCTATTGTTTTTTAAAAGAATATACGTGAGTGAGAAATAGTTCTGAATGTTTTTAGGATCAAGCTCTATTAAGAGCTCGTGCAGCTTTATCGCATCTTCAATCATTCCTTCTTCTTCATAAAGCCGGGCAAGTCGATAATATATATTTACATCAAGCGGATTTATTTTAAGAATATTCTCGTATTCTTTAATTGCCCCTTTTAAATCTTTCTTTAATTCCAGGGTTATCGCCATACCCAGTCGCGCCTCAATCATTTCCGGTTGTTTTTTAATAACTTTTCTAAATATGGTTATTGCCTTATCGTACTCACCCTGGCGTGAATACAAAAGCGCTAGTTTGAACCACACAATAAAAAGATCCGGTTTTAGATCGAGAAATTCTTCATAATTTCCAATTGCTTCTTTCTCGCGTTTCTCCTGTATATAAATCTCTCCCAGAGATAGATACGGAGCGGATTTCGTTGGATCAATTTTTTTTGCTTCTTGATATTGCTCTATTGCTTCATCAGGTTTCCGTGTCAGGAAGTATGTCGCACCCAACAAAACATGCGTTATGTAATCTTTTTGATCTAACGCAACCGCTTTCTTTAAAAACGGAATTGCTTTATCAAACTGCCTCTTATTCAAGAGAAGTGTGCCGATACGAATATTAATCAGGAGTGAATCAGGGTCATAGGTAAGTGCTTTTTGATACCCATCAAGAGCTTTATCAAATTTATATTCTTTTTGAAACAGATTTCCGCGGCAAAAATAATTGAGTGCCGAAGAAAACTGCCCAACATCTCCATATGCGGTTATGGGCACTCCTTGATGTCGATCAGGATATATAATTTCCTGTTCATTCATCAACTCATCTGCACTCACTCCACGAACACATACAAAAAAAACAAGAATTATAGCCAACCGTATTATAGTCTTAGTCACCGATTATCCTTATCTTCCTTTAGGGAAGAGAAAAAATTCTATTTGCTTTATATTCTCTCTCAAAACATGCATACTCACACAATAAAACTATTTCTTCTTGTGACGGTCTCTTTTAAGTCTCTTTTTTCTTTTGTGTTTATTGATCTTTGTTTTACGCTTTTTTCTTCCGCACGGCATACATTCCTCCTTGGATTGCATCTCTTGACTTGTTAGTAAATTACTTTATTTAACGGATATTCTATAATACCTTCTGCACCATGTTTTTTCAGTTCAGGGATAATTTCCCGTACAACTGATTCATCAATAATTGTCTCAATCGCGTGCCACCCATCTTTACTCAATTGAGAAATCGTTGGATTCCTTAACGCGGGTAATTCCTTCAGTATCGTACTTAGAGCATTCTTACTCACATTCATTTTTAATCCAACTTTATTTTCTGCAGTAATAGCTCCCAAAAGTAAGAGTGAAAAATTTTCAAGTTTCTTTCTCTTCCAAGGATTTTTCCACGCAGCTTTATTTGCAATCAACTTTGTCGTTGATTCAGTGATAACATCTACAATACGCAAGTTGTTTGCTCTTAATGATGAGCCAGTCTCTGTAAGTTCAGCAATTGCGTCAACAAGACGTGGCGCCTTTACTTCAGTTGCACCCCATGAAAATTGTACTTCTGCTTTAACTTTATTTTTTTTAAGGTATTGTTTTGTAAGATTAACTGCTTCTGTTGCTATTCGTTTTCCCTCAAGGCCTTTTACACTTTTGATCTTCGAATCATTTGGTACCGCAATAACCCATTTTACCGGTTTCATACCCACTTTCGCATATGCGAGATCTGCAACTTCAACAACATCTGACCCATTTTCCATGATCCAATCACGTCCAGTAATACCGGCATCAAGAATCCCTTCTTCAACATAACGGCTCATTTCCTGTGCTCTGATTAAAAGACCTTCTAATTCAGGATCATTAATAGTCGGTATATACGACCGGCTACCGATATTCACGTTATAACCCGCTTTTTTCAGCATACCGAGCGTAGCTTCCTGCAGGCTTCCTTTTGGTAGTCCTAATTTTAATGTTTTATTCATCATCACTTTCCTTCTGTACTTTAATTATTCTGTTAAGATAATTTTTCTGTTTTCAATTCTCATGTTTCCTTTTACCACTAAATCAATCGCCTGCGGATATATCCTGTGTTCCTCGACCTGAATCCGTTTATGTAAATCCTCCGGAGTATCATCGCTATTAACCGGAACAACTGCCTGACAAATTATCGGACCGGTATCAACATCCTTTTCAACAAAATGAACAGTACATCCAGCGTATTTCACCCCGTAGGTAACAGCCTGTTCCCATGCCTTTAATCCTCTAAATGACGGTAAAAGTGAAGGATGAATATTCACTATCTTCCCCGGAAATGCTAACAGTAACGGGTCTTTAATGACGCGCATAAAACCGGCTAGAACAATAAGCTCTACACCATTTTCACGCAAAACATTTACATATTCTTTCTCAATGTCCGGTTCAAGCCATGTTTTATGCTTGCCAGGACACATATAGAAAGACTTAATACCGCGCTCTTTAGCTTTTTTCAGTATAAGACTATTCTCAACATCACTTATAACAACCGTGATATCAACATCTAAGAGACTACTTTCGGCAGCCTCATAAATAGCATCAAAATTTGATCCTTTACCAGAACCAAGAACACCTATTTTCATAACTTTCCCGCTATCAGTTTCATGTAGATTATAGCTATAAAACACTTTCCGTCAATTAAAATATCACTATCCAGACATAAGACTAGTGATCAGAGGAAAAGAAATATCAAATTATTATTAAATTACTTAAAATTTAATTGACACTGCATACGCATTCACATAGAATTCGTTAAAGAGCGTATAGTAAAAGAAAGGAGCTCCATATGAGCAGTTTATTAAGAAAATTTACCACCGACATCGGCGACAACAAAGGACGAAATGGGGAAGACACTTATTCTCCGCCAAGAAGAGATTTTTCACCGTCACAGAGTTCTGGGCGAGTTGAGAATAAAACAAATCTATGTAGTGATGTTGAATTCAAAGGAACACTTATATTTAAAGACTTTTTAAGGCTTGATGGAAAATTTGAAGGCGAAATAAGCTCACCGGGAACACTTATAATCGGCTCTAATGGCACTATTAAAGCTGATATCAATGTTGGAAACGTTATTGCTGAAGGAAAAGTCTACGGAAACATTACCGCACAAGATAAAATTGAACTTCGTGGAAATGCGCAACTATTCGGTGACATTAAAGCTTCTCGAATCGTCATTACTGAAGGAGTTGTTTTTGTAGGAAAATGTGATGTTAATCCGAACAATAGCGTTGAAGATTCTGCGCCTGAAGAGCATGTTTCTGAAGAACCGCTCGTAAGCAGCAATCAGTCAACAAGCGATCTTTTAAATACGTAAACATAAAATAATATGTTGTTTATACTATAATCGTCTGCTTGCGGTATATTTATACTACGAGTAGTCCAAAACAATATTAGTGATAAAATGTGGCAAGAAAAAACAGTTAACTATAAACATTTTAAGCCAAAACAGTCAACAAATCCTCTTACATCAAATACAAAGCCTGTCGGCAAACAAAAAGAAATAACTTGTCCTCACTGCGGCCTTGAACAAAATGTTACAGAAAGCGCGCTTTCTGTATTTTGCAAGAGCTGTAACAAAAGAATCACTCTAAGCAATCTGACAGGCAACAATAATGATGGTAGCACAAACGTCAAAATGAGTCTTAAGTCTGTTAACTGCTCGAAATGCGACACCAGTCAACAAGTCCCCCATAATGCTCTTTCAAGTTTTTGCAAAAAATGCGGCAATAGAATAAATCTGCAAAATTATGAAATCAAAAGCAAGTTTAACGGAGAACTTAATACCTGCGGAACACTTTTTATTAAAATCGGTGGTGATGTAAAATCAGATATAAACGTAGGAAATGCGGTAATTGAAGGAACTCTGACCGGCAAACTTATTGCTAAAGGTAAAGTCGAACTAAAATCAACGGCAAAGGTATACGGAAAAATAATATCACCACAGCTTATCATGCATGATGGGGCACTATTCGTCGGGACAACACAAGTGCCGCCTGATTTCAAGATACCACCTTTTGAAATATCTCTCTAGAAACGTGTGTTAACTATCGAGAAGTACCTGTATTTTCTCTTGCAGTTCGGGAATCTCTGTCATTGATAAATTAGGATAGGGTATTGAGAACGATTCACCGGTTTTTGTGTGCTCGTACACAAAAACATCGCGTCCGTCTGTGTCATCCTTTATTGTCGACTGTTGCTTAAGTATTCTTTTGCGTTCAAGCATAATAACTAACAGGTAACAAAGCTTTTTGTTCTCATCTGTCATTTCCTTAGCTATATATGTTCTGAGCAAATGTTCAACTTTATCTCTCTTTATAGGATCTTCTTTCGGTGGAACAATAATGAGTTTATATCTGCTTTTCCAATAAGCACTTTCATCTTTTTTTATTTCAGCATCAACGGAACCAAAACATATTTCGCAATAATCTTTCCTCTCTAGCTCATTTCCTTTTAGCACTAAAAAAGAATGATATAATTCCCTATCCTTAAATTCACTATTACAGTTATTACAGTGTTTGCTTAGTTGCTGAATATTCCATTCCATAGCCATGTATATTACACCCTCTTGCAAGATACATCAAAAATATAACCGTCACTCAATGCATCACTACCGTTATGTATTATTCTTTTTTATCTTTTTTACCTTTTTTATCGTCTTCTTCTTTTTTATCATTCTCAGGAACTTTTTCTTCTACTTTCTTTTCATCTTTTGTTTCATCAACATAATTTAATTGCAAGTTAGTTAATATTGAAAGTAACATTTTTGATTCTTCTTCATTTAAATTGCCCTTGGTTTTTTCTTTTATCATAGCTATCATATCTATAGTAGCCTTTGCGCCCTTTAAGTCTTTCTCTACTTTTCCGGTCATAATATTGGCTATTTTACCCAATTGCTGCATTGCAGAACCGGCTAACGCTGAAACAAGTTCAACAAAATATACATTTGTTTTTTCTTCACTCATACACACCCCTTTTCTCGTATGCACATGTTATTTCGGCTCTACCACTACAATAACGTAATCATCATTAACGAAATATTCCTGTGCACTAGTTTTAATATTCTTTTCATTCACGTCTTGTATCTTATCATAATACGTCAGATAGTTGTCGTATCCCAGACCATAAATCTCGTCTAAAGCCGATAACAATGCAAGCTGAGAATTAGATTGCAATTGAATTTTACGGGAACCAATCAATCCATTCTTTATTCGTGTCAGCTCTTTATTCGTTACACCGTCTTTTTTTAAGAGATCAATTTCTTTTTGCATTAAAGAAATAACCTTATCAACCTTTTCCGGTATTGTCCCTACATAAAAGACAAATGCACCCGGATCAATACCTAAAATAAGGAAAGAGCCCACTGCATAGGCAAGCCCTTCCTCTTCACGAACAGCAGAAAACAACCTTGAGCCTTGTCCCGAAAATGCCGCGTCAAGAACTTCTAATGGATATTTATCCTGATTATAAATATCGGGACCACGGAAACCCAAAAGCACAATTGCCTGTTTACCTTCTTTTATTTTCTTTTCCTTAATAATTTTCCTTGGAAACTCTAACTTTGTGTTTTTGAAATGAAGATTCGTTTTCTTAAGCTCTCCAAAATGTTTGCGTACAGTATTTTCAATCTCCTGGGCATTCACATCTCCAAACACCGAAAGAACCATGTTATCCGGAACAATATATTTTTCGTGAAACTTCTTTAACGCCTTGCGATCAATCATATCGACACTTTCCTTTGAGCCTATGGAAAGATATTGATAGGGATGCCCCTTAAACATGGTCTCTCTGAAAAGCTTTGAAGCCGCCTGAAATGGCTGGTCTTCTATAGCCTTTATATTTAAGAGTATCATTTCCTTTTCTCTCTCAATATCTTTCTGAGCAAAAAGAGGACTTACTAATACGTCCTTCAAAATATCAAAAGCTATATCTTTATTGTCTGATAAGATATCAATTGCAACTCCAAAACTATTACTCCCGGAATAACTTGATATACCCCCACCGGCAGATTCAATCGTTTCCGCAACCTCTTGGGCTGTACGATTCTTCGTACCCTTAAGCAACAACTGCGCGCACATATTGGAAATACCGTTATTATCGTCGTTTTCAACCAGTACTCCGCCCCGCATAATCGCCTTTATACTCACCGTTGGTAATGTACGGTCTTCTTTAATAAGCAGTATAAGCCCATTAGGCAATGTATATTTTTTTATCGCCGATACCTTTTTTGTTTTAACTGTTTTTTCTTTTGTTTCCTGTTTGAATTTTTGCGGAACAAGCGAGACAATACTACGGTTATCTTCAAGAAAATATTTTTGTGCAACACGCTTTATGTCTTCTTTGGTAACTTTCTGTATCTTCTGAACATAATCCTTAGAATAATGACAGTTTCCCGTGGCCACTTCGTTATAACCGATATCTGAAGCCTGCCCAGAAACAGTTTCCATTGAGAAAAAGTACTCGCTAATTATGAGTTTTTTAACTTTTTCGAGCTCGTTCTTGCTGACATATTCATTTTTTATGGCATCAATCTGCTTTTGGATCTCATCGCCAACACGGACAATGTTTTTCGGATCGAATGTTGCCGTTACCGCAAAGACTCCGGGATAAATCGGAGTAAACGACCAGGAACTAATGGAACTCACAAGCGACAACTTTTCGCGTAATGTGCGGTACAAACGAGAGCTTCTTCCTTGTCCGAGAATCATTGAAAGTACATCAAGCGCATATTTGTCATTGTGCTTAAGATCAGTCGTATGATACCCGGAAAAATAGTATACTTTATTGATATCAGCAGTTTCAACGAGCGTCCTGTCTCCAAGTTGCTGCGGTTCTCGCGGAACGAACACAGGCTTATCTATGCCTCGCGGAAATTCTTTAAACAGTTCCTGTAAATACTTTTTGGTCTCTTTTTGAGCAAAATCTCCTGCGGCAACAAACACAATATTATTGGGAACATAGCGCGTTTTATAATAATTAATGAGATCTTCCCTTGTAAGGGTCTTAAAAACACTTTCGTAGCCAATAATAGGATCTTTATACGGATGAACCGTGAACATTGTATTAAAAAGCATTTTAAAAATTCTTCTTTGAGGATCGTCGTCATTCATATTTATCTCTTTAAGAATTACCGAACGCTCCTTTTCAACTTCGCGGGCGTCAAATTGCGAATGCATCAGCACGTCACTCAATATTTCACATGCATTGTGAAAATATCTACTATCGATGCTTACCGTGTAGACCGTATAATCAAACGAGGTGTGCGCATTGATTTCACCGCCATAAAACTGTATTTCCTTTGCAATATCACCAACTTTTCTTTTCTTTGTTCCTTTAAAAAGCATATGTTCAAGGAAATGAGATATACCGCCTCCTGCATATTTATCTTCTGTTACACTGCCAGTCTTTATCCATACCTCTATAGCTGAGACAGGGTTCTTGTGATCTTCCTTAAGAAGAAGCGTCATCCCGTTGTCTAATACATATCGGTTTGCTTTCTTACCTTCGCATATTTTTTCCATAACAGTCCCATCTTTACCGATTCCCTGTTTACCTACCATTATAACAATACATAACACCATTAATTGAAGTATAATCTTTTTCATGCGATCTCATCTCTTATTTTTTTTGCATATACATCTATTTCATCCGCTTGATATATCTCATGGTCCCATCCTATCCGTAAACCATCTCGCTCACTGCGCGGTATAATGTGAAAATGAAGATGGTTAACAATCTGCCCTGATACACTCCCGTTATATTGCAATATATTCAGTCCTTCAGCATGTACTCCCTTAAAAACAGCTCGAGCGCATGTTTGAACACATTGCATAAGGAGAGAAAGGTCTTCTTTGGAAATATCGAGTATAGTCTCGCAGTGTTTCTTTGGAATAACCAACACGTGCCCCTTTTTTGCCGGCATAATATCCATAAAAGCTACCACGTGAGCATCTTCATAGATTTTTACTGAGGGCACTTCACCATTTACAATTTTACAAAATATACAGTCCATACACCACCTCGCTTCTTATACAATACTACCATAATTGCCCTAAAAAACAAACCGAGCATTTATACAAACGCTCGGTTTTATTATATCGAAGACACCATATATATTATATATTCTTATTTTTTTGCTGCAGGCGCCTCTTTCTTATCATCCTTACCTTTAGTTGTTTTTGTTTCATCCTGCTTTTTCTTAAAATCTTTTATCTTATCTTTTATTGTTTTTGTTTCTTCCTTCACATCTTTGGTGATTTTCTCAACCAATTCAAGCACAGCCTGAGGAGAACCGTCACCTACTCGATAGCCAGCTCTCAGAACACGTGTGTACCCACCGTTGCGTTTCTCGTTCCGTTCTCTGATTTCAGAGAATAGCTTCTTTACTGTTTTATCGCACCGAATAAAACTTTTTGCATCTCTCCTGCTTGCCAGCGTATTCTTCTTTGCAAGTGTAATCATTTTTTCCGCTGCACGCCCAGCTTCACGGGCACGCCTAACTGTTGTACGTATCTTACCTGTTTCGAACAATGATCTGATCATGTTCGATATCATTGCTTTTCTATGTGAAGATGTCATATTAAGCTTCACAGTAGCTTTACGATGTCTCATGCTTGTCCCTCACTTATTCTTCAGTTTTATTTGTTTCTTTTTCAGGAATCGCCATCCCAAGGGTAATACCCATGGTTGACAAAATCGCTTTTATCTCATTAAGCGATTTTTTACCAAAATTTCGGTATTTGAGCATTTCGTTTTCATTTCTGCATGCAAGATCACGTATTGTTTTCATCCCGGCATTATTAATGCAGTTTGCTGACCTTACTGACAACTCTATCTCGCTAATAGGAGTGTTGAGTAATCTCTCTAGCTCAGCTTCAGGACTGTGATCTTCTTCAACTGCCTTTTCAAACTCAACGTAGTTTTCATTGTAATCAACAAATACATCGAGATGTTTTCTTAGAATCGCTGATGATTGTTTCAAAGCTTCTTCAGGAGTAATTCTTCCATCAGTGGTAATTTCAACGATAAGCTTATCATAATCAGTCATTTGTCCAACACGGGTATTCTCCACAAAATATTTTACGTTCCGTACCGGAGTAAATATTGAATCAATGGGAATAACGCCAATAGTTTGAGTATCTTTTTTATTTTGTTCTGCCGGCACATATCCTCTGCCAATATTTACTTCTAGCTCCATTTTGAAATGGACTTTCTTGTCGCACGTGCAAATAAATTGATCTGGATTAACAATTTCCACTTCACTATCAGCTTTAATATCAGCTGCGGTTATTTTGCCCTCTTTGTTAACATCAATAAGCAATGTTTTTGATTTATTGCCATGAAGCTTAATCAGAACATGCTTAAGATTAAGTATTATTTCTATTACATCCTCGACAATTCCCGGCAGTGAGGCATATTCGTGCATGCATCCATCTATCTTTATTGATGTTATTGCCGCTCCTTCTAAGCTGGATAGTAAAACTCTTCGTAATGAATTACCAATTGTGTATCCGTAACCACCTTCAAAAGGTTCAGCAACAAAACGACCAAATGTTTCTGTTACAGTATCGTCATCTCTCATTAACCGCTTTGGCATTTCAAAGCGTCTCAGTTTAACTGACATATCCTTCCCTCCCTAGTAACTCCGCCATGCGGAATAATTGCACTATTATACTTTTGAATACAACTCGATAACGAGCTGTTCATTAATAGGTATTTTAATATCTTCTCTTTTTGGAATACTGAGCACTTCGCCGCTAAAAGCATCTTTGTTTACTTTAAGCCATTGTGGTAATTCACGTGAAGCTGATGCCGCCATATTTTCTTGTATACGCTTTTTAGTTTTTTCAGAATCCTTCACTTCGATCACATCGCCAACCTTAATGATTGCGGAAGGAATACTGATTCTCTTTTTATTTACCAGTATGTGGCCGTGTCGTATCAGCTGACGGGCTTGTTGACGCGCAGAAGCAAACCCCATGCTAAAAACAACACTATCCAATCGAGTTTCTAAAAGCTCAAGCAATTTTTCACCGGTAACACCTTTTAAGCGCTGGGCTTTATCAAAATATAATTTAAACTGCTTTTCAAGCACACCATACATTCTTTTCAGTTTTTGTTTTTCTCTTAACTGTACTCCGTATGATGATAGTTTGGAACGCTGTTGACCGTGCTGTCCTGGAGCATAATTTCTTAACTCCACTCCACATTTTGCGGTATGACATCTTGTTCCTTTGAGGAAAAGTTTCATTCCCTCTCGTCTACATAATTTGCATTTTGGGCCAGTATATCTTGCCATGCCTCTTATTAACTCCTTTCCTGACTACTTTTTTTCATTTTCTTCTTAAACCATTTTATGAAAATGATGTAACATACGTCGTTATACTCTTCTACGTTTCGGAGGCCTGCAGCCATTATGCGGTATAGGAGTAGTATCTTTAATTAGCGTTATGCCTAACCCTATTCCTTGCAGTGCCCTAATAGCAGACTCACGACCTGCTCCAGGTCCACTGACGCATATTTCAACACTTTTCATGCCACAATCAACCGCTTGTTTCCCTGCGTCCGAAGCGACAACTGTTGCGGCATATGCTGTCGACTTTCTCGCACCGCTAAAACCAGATCTTCCCGCACTTGACCATGAAACTACGTTACCCTTCATATCGGTTATGGAAACGATCGTGTTGTTGAACGAAGCTTGTATATGGGCAATACCCGCCGGTACATTTTTCGTTACTTTTCTTCTCGTTCTTATTCCTTTTTTTATGCTTTTTTTTGCCACGGTACCCCCCTACAGCTCTTTTTTATTATATTCAATCTATTTTGTCACTTTCTTGCGCATACCACCAACAACCTGTCGAGGCCCTTTACGCGTTCTCGCATTGGTGTGTGATCTCTGTCCACGACACGGAAGATTCTTCCTATGACGTGATCCCCGATAACTACCAATCGAAATAAGTCTTTTTATGTTTTGGGCAATATCTCTTCTGACATCACCTTCAACAGCACAAATCTGAGGTATTATATCAGCTAATTTATGGACTTCTTCGTCAGTTAATTCTTTTGCTCTTCTCTGACCATCTATTTGGGCAGTTGTCAGAATCCGCTTTGCAAGCGTTCTTCCAATCCCATAAATATAGGTTAATGAAATATCAATTCTTTTTTCTTTTGGTATATCAACCCCTAATATTCGCGGCACTATAACCTCCCTTAATCTCCATTTGTGGTGTTCTTATAATGGTTTTTACGTATCGCTCAAACCACTTATTTGTACAAATTATCCCTGTCTTTGTTTGTGTCTAGGGTTCGTACAATTAACTCTTACCACACCTTTTCTTTTAATTATTTTACACCGTTCACAAACTTTTTTTACTGAAGCGCTTACTTTCATTTTGTTATCCTATTTCTCTCTGTATACAATTCTTCCCTTTGTTAGATCGTATGGAGACATTTCTACAAGTACTTTGTCTCCCGGAAGAATTCTTATATAATGCATTCTCATTTTACCTGAGATATGTGCAAGAATCTTATGCCCATTCTCCAGCTCAACACGAAACATCGCATTGGGCAGCAGTTCTAATACTACACCTTCTACTTTTATTGGTTCTTCTTTAGACATGTTAATATTTCCGGTCCATTTTCTGTTATTGCTATTGTATCCTCGTAATGTGCTGACGGCAACCCATCCTGAGTAACAACTGTCCATCCGTCATTCAACACCACTACGTCACTTGTTCCCATATTAACCATTGGCTCTATTGCTATCACCATTCCTGCTTTTAACTTCGGTCCTGTATGTGGAACACCATAATTAGGCACCTGCGGTTCTTCATGCATACTCGTTCCTATCCCATGCCCTACAAACGATTTTACTACTGAATACCCCTTATCGTTCGCATATTTTTCGATCACATGAGAAATATCGTGCAGTCGATTTCCCGGCACCGCTTGCTTTATACATTCCCTTAATGCTATTCGAGCAGTGTTTATCAGATCCATCTTCTTTTTAGATATTGTTCCTACGGGATAACTGCGTGCCATATCTCCGTAATAACCATCTTTAAAGACTCCGACATCTATACTGACAATATCACCTTCATTGATAATTTTCTCGCCGGGTATTCCATGAACTACTTCCTCGTTAATGGATACACAAATACTCCCAGGATACCCTCTATACCCTTTGAACGATGGCGTAACATCTTTTTGCGCCATAACAGCTAATGCTTCTTTCTCAAGCATTGTTGTTGTCATCCCCGGAGATATCTTCTTTTCAAGGCAATCAAGTATTCCAGCGGTTATTTCTCCACACCGCCGTAATTTATCGATTTCCTTTTTAGACCTGAGTATTATCATTTATTATAATCAAAGAACGTTCTATTTGTGTCTCTTAATAATTTATTATTTTCCCGAACTGCTCATTAATGCCGTAATCTCACCGTAGGCTGCATCTCTTTCAAGGTTCCCATTAACATCTTTTAAAAGACCCTTTGAGTCATAGTATTCTATTAACTCTGCTGTTTGTGAGTCATAAACATTCAGTCGGTTTAAAATCGTCTCTTCGTTATCATCAGAGCGTTGATACAACTCGCCGCCACATTTATCACAAACGCCCTCTTCTTTAGATGGCATAGTAAAAATATTATATGTTGCGCCGCATTCTCTGCAAATTCTTCTTCCGCTCAATCTCCGAATTATTGTTGCACTCGATGTTTTTAGATTAATCACCATATCAAGCGATGCATTAAGCCCGACAAGTGTCTCATCAAGCTTTTGAGCTTGTAATAAATTTCTTGGAAATCCATCAAACAAAAATCCTTTTTGACAGTCATCCTGAGATAATCTCTCAGAAATAATTGAAAGAATAACCTCATCAGGAACTAACTCGCCCTTATCCATAAAGCTCTTCGCTTTAAGACCGATTTCCGTACCATTCTTAAGCGCTTGCCGTAATATATCACCCGTAGAAATATGCGGTATATCAAGGTCTCTTGACAATACACCAGCATGCGTACCTTTTCCAGCTCCCGGAGGTCCTAACAGTATAATACGCATAATTAATATCTACCCCTCATTTTCCCTTTTTTCATAAATCCATCGTAATGACGGGTAAGAAGATGGCTTTCTATCTGTCTCATCGTATCAAGCAACACACCAACTATAATGAGAAGTCCTGTACCGCCAAAAAAACTTGCTACAAGATACGGTATTTTTAACCACCCACTAATTATGCTAGGCAATATCGCAATAACTGCGAGAAATAGTGCTCCGGAAAGTGTAATTCTTGTCATAATGCTGTCAAACATATCTGCCGTTGCTTTGCCTGGCCGTACACCAGGAACAAAAGCACCATTCTTTTTCATATCATCAGCCCACTGTATAGGATTGAACTGTGTGGCTGTCCAGAAATAGCAAAAGAAAATGATCAGAAGAACATAACACATTGAATATAAAAAAGAACCGGGTGAAAGCCACATACTAAATGTTCTGAGTATCGGCGTATTAATAAAACTTCCTATTGTTGCAGGAAAAAGCAATATTGAAGATGCAAATATGATCGGTATAACACCACCATAATTTACCTTAAGCGGTATATATGTACTCTGACCGCCGTATACTTTTCGTCCAACAACACGTTTTGCATACTGAACAGGAACTTTTCGCTGCCCCTGTGTAAGAAGTATTACCGCAAAAACGACACCTAAAAACATGGCTACCATTAACACTAAAAGAAGCGGATTTCTTCCTCCGCCTTCAACACCTGGTTTCATTAAGTTGTATGTCATTCCTACCGCGCTCGGCAAACGTGAAATAATACCTACGGTAATAAGGATTGATATTCCGTTGCCTATACCCCGTTCTGTTATTTGCTCGCCAATCCACATGAGAAACACTGTTCCCGAAGTAAGTGTGAGCATGGTTAAAATCCTGAACGCCCATCCTGGATCGGGAACAATTATCCTACCATTGAAGGCAGCCGGGTTTTCCAACCAAAGCGCAATAAAAAATGCCTGAAATAACGCCAATACCACCGTACCGTAACGCGTGTACTGTGTAAGCTTTCTTCTTCCCGATTCACCTTCTCTAACCATTCTTTCAAGAAAAGGAATAACGGCAGTCAAAAGCTGTAATACAATCGATGCACTAATATACGGCATGATACCAAGCGCAAAAATAGTACAATTGTTTAATGCACCACCACTAAACAAATTCATCATGCCAAAGAGCGTTGCACCGCTTCTGCTGGCCATATCTTCAAAAAACTGGTTTAGTTGAAATCCATCAACTCCAGCAGTCGGAATATATGCACCAATTCTTACGACGATCAATAACCCCGCAGTAAAAAGCACTTTCTTCCGTAAATCCGGTATTTTAAATATATTTCTAAACGCTGCTAACATAATTGTTTCCGTATACTCTATGAGTAACGCTTACACACAAGATGTATACCCGTAATAACGAGCATACCGTCTTCTTATGCGGAAGCTTTTTCTGTTTTTGAATGGACATCAACGCATTTTCCGCCGCATTCTTCAATTTTTTTCTTAGCCACTGCGCTAAAACAATCAGCTATAACGGTAACCTTTTTCTTAACGTCACCATTACCAAGCACTTTAACACCGTGCTTAACATTTTTAATCATTTTCTTCTCTTTTAATACTTCAACAGACACCGTATCTCCGTCACTAAATGAATTTAAATCGGCTACATTAATTATTGTATAGTATTTCTTGAACGGATTACGGAATCCTCTTTTAGGAAGCCGTCTGTGAAGAGGCATCTGTCCGCCTTCAAACCCTGGTCGTGAACTAGCACCTGAACGTGATTTCTGTCCCTTATGCCCTCTTGTTGAAGTCTTCCCATGACCTGATCCAGGACCTCTACCAATCTTTTTCTTGGCTTTTCTGGCACCACGTGTATTTTTTAAATTCCACAACTCAATCATTATTCACCCTTCTATTTCCTGTTATTCTTTTTCAATCACTAATCCGCGTTCTTCTTCAACGATTTCTTTTGTGGTAAGACTTTCCAGGCCCTGCATAGTCGCTTTTACCACATTCATTGCATTATTTGAACGTAATGATTTTGTAAGCACGTCTCTAATACCCGCTGCTTCCAATACCGCTCTTACTCCACCGCCCGCAATAACACCTGTTCCCGGGGCTGCAGGCTTCAAGAGCACACGACTTGCCGCATATTTTCCGGTTATTTCATGAGGAATGGTCTGACCTTTCATGCTTACGCCAATGAATGATTTCTTTGCAGAGTCAATCGCTTTACGTATTGCAGATGAAACATCATTCGCTTTACCAAAACCGTACCCAACATGAGCAGCACCGTCGCCAACAACAACAAGAGCGCTAAAGCTAAAGCGTCTACCACCTTTAACCACCTTCGCGCATCTGTTTATTTTTACGACTTTTTCAATCAGATCGCTCTTTTCTACTTTGTTCTCACGGTAACCTGCCAACTTATTCCTCCTCTTTTTACTTCCTCTTAACTTATTCTATTTGTAATAGAATGTATTGTTGTCCTAAAACTTCAATCCCGCTTCACGCGCCGCATCTGCAAGCGCTTTTATTCGTCCGTGATACCTATATCCTGCTTTATCAAACACCACGGTTACCACTTTCTTTTCTTGTGCGGCAAGCGCAACTTTTTTTCCTAATTCTTTTGCACAATTAATATTAGATTTTGATTTTTTATCTTTACCAAAAGAAGCATCTACCGTAGATATCGCAGCAATGGTTACTCCTTTTTCATCATCAATAATTTGCGCATACATATTCTTCAAACCGCGGTGCACGCACAACCTTGGTCTTTCAGCTGTACCGCTCACTTTTTGTCTGGTTCTCAAATGCCTTCTTTTTCTTAATTCTCCACGTGTTTTTTTCATATTTTTATTCCTTTATCCGACTGTCTTACCGGCTTTACGCCGTACATGTTCATCTGAATAGCGAATACCTTTACCTTTATATGGTTCTGGCGGTAAAAATCTTCTAATCTCACTTGCAACTTCACCGACAAGCTCTTTATCAATGCCGTATACATCTAGCTTAACATTCTTTTCAACGTCAATTTTAACGCCTTCGGGGATGGTATATTTTACCGGATGCGAAAATCCAAGACTTAATTCAAGTATGTTCTTGTCAACCTTTGCTCTATATCCTACTCCGACAATCTCAAGCGTTTTCTTAAATCCTTGCGTAACGCCAAACACCATATTATAGATAAGGCTTCGCGTTAATCCGTGGAGCGCTTTATCTGTTGGAATATCGCTCGCGCGGGAAACTTCAATCTTGCTGTCTTCTAGTTTTACAGAAACATTATTATGAAATGTACGCTCTAGTTTTCCTTTTGGGCCACTTATCTTAACTACGTGGCCTTCTACCTTTACCTCAACACCCTGAGGAACATCAACTGGAATTTTACCTATTCTAGACATTATTTAACCTCACAAATTACTTCGCCGCCAACATTTTGTTTTTGTGCTTCAGTACCCGTTAATATGCCCTTGGAAGTCGTCAGTATGACAGTACCAAGCCCCCCAAGCACCTTAGTTATCTCTTCTTTTTTTGTGTATAATCTTAGTCCTGGCTTACTCGCTCTCTTTATATTTTTAATAACAGGTTTCCCTTCACGAGTATATTTCAATTCAACACATATAAAACTTTTGATTCCATCTTCAGTCTTATAATAGTTTTCAATATATCCTGCTTCTTTAAGTTTCTTTATTACTTCAAGTTTAATATTGGAATACGGCACATCAACTTTATCATACCGTACTTGAAGCGCATTTTTGATTCTAACTATCATATCAGCAATCGGGTCAGTCATTGTCATCGTTATATCCCCCTCTATATTACCAACTCGCTTTAATTACGCCAGGCAGCATACCCTGAGACGCGAGCTGACGTAAACATATCCTGCACATTTTAAATCTTCTTATAAATGCACGTGGCCGTCCGCAGCGCAAACATCTATTATACTTCTGTACTTTATACTTTGGTGTACGCGAACTCTTAACTATAAGACATCTTTTCGCCATAATTACTCCTTACCCTTAAAAGGCATTCCAAGCAATTCTAAAAGCTCACTTGCCTCTTCATCTGTTTTTCCTGTTGTTACAAACGTAATATCCATCCCTTGAGTTCTCTTAACTTTATCAAAATCAATTTCAGGAAATATCATTTGATCCGGCAGCCCCATCGTATAGTTACCACTTCCATCAAATGATTTCCTTGTTAACCCTCTAAAGTCCCTAATGCGAGGAATCGCAATACTCACCAATCTATCAAAAAATTCATACATTCTTTTATTGCGCAACGTTACTCTGCAGCCGATAATGTTGCCTTTGCGCAATCTAAAATTCGATATGCTTTTCTTTGATTTTTGCATTTGTGGTTTCTGGCCGGTAATAATCGATAGATCTCTTGCCGCTTCCTCTATAGCTTGCGGCTCGCTAGCAGCCTTTCCCACACCCATGTTAATAACTATCTTATCAAGTCTCGGAACTTGATAGACGGTTTTGTACTCAAACTTTTCCTTCATTTTTAATGCTATTTCTTCTTTATATTTTTTATGCAAACGTGCCATGGCTTTAACATCCTTACTTAAATTGTTTCTTCACACTTTTTACAGAATCGTTCTTTTCCTTCACTTCCTAAAGCGCGAATAGATACCCTCACGCCGGTTTTACATTTCCCGCAGTAAAACATTACATTAGAAAGAGGAAGAGGCCGCTCAACGTTAATAATTCCCCCTTGAGGATTATTTCTGTTTGGACGCGATGTCTTTTTTACAAAATTAATTCCCTCAACGAGCACTTTACCTGTTTTATAAAAGACATGGAGAACTCTTCCGGTCTTCCCATTGTCTTTACCTTTAATGGCAACTACTGTATCGTCTTTCTTTATCTTTGTTTTTATCATGATCACTACCTTTACTCTTTACCCTACCTTGTTTCATTCATTAAATAACTTCAGGTGCCAATGATATTATTTTCATAAAATTTCTTTCACGAAGCTCACGTGCTACGGGACCAAAAATACGAGTTCCTTTTGGATTAAGTTGATCGTCAATTATCACAATTGCATTTTTGTCAAACCGCAAACTAGAGCCATCATTTCTCTTGATAGCATTTTTTGTTCGAACAATAACGCCTTTGGCTATTTCACCCTTTTTTATAATAGAATCCGGATCAGCTTCTTTTATAGATACAACAATAACATCACCGATGGAAGCGTATCGTCTTCGTGTTCCGCCTAATACTTTTATACACATTACCTTTTTAGCTCCCGTATTATCGGCTACGTTGAGTCTCGATTGCATTTGTATCATAGTACTTCACCTTTCCTAATTTTCTGCATCACAATTTCTAAGCACTTGCCTTTTTCACAACTTCAACTAATTTCCATCTTTTTAATTTACTTAAAGGACGGCTCTCGACTATTCTTACCGTATCACCTTTTTTAGAAACATTGCCTTCATCGTGCGCATGGTATTTCCTGCTGCTTCTAATCACTTTTTTATACAATGGATGGCGATATGTTCTTTCAGATTTCACCACTACCGTTTTATCCATGTTGTCTGAAACAACTATTCCCAGTTTTTCTTTTACGTTACTCTTACTACTCTTGTCTTGGACCATTTCTTGTTTCCTTATTCTTTATTCTTGCCAGATTTTTTCTCATTTGCCACAGTCAAAATACGCGCAATATCATGCCTGAGTAATCTTATTTGACTTGGTTGTTCCATTTGACCTGTTTTACTTTGCAATCTTTTCTGCAATAAAGAGCTTCTTAATTCTCTTACCTTTACATCTATTTCTTTTTCAGAAAGCTCCCTCAGCTCTTTTGCTTTCATGTGACTCCCCTTATGTGATTATGTCAAATCGTGTTGTTGTTAACGCAAATGCTTACGGCTATTACATTCCTTGCCGTATTACTAATTTTGCTTTTAGACTCAATTTAAATGCACCGAGGCGCAATGACTCTTTTGCAATGACTTCCGGAACACCACCTATTTCAAATAACACTTTACCGGGTTTTATTGGTATCACCCATCCTTCAGGAGCACCTTTACCTTTACCCATGCGTGTCTCAGCCGGTTTTTTCGTAATTGACTTATCGGGAAACATACGCAACCATAATTTTCCCTTACGTTTCATATGTCGAGTAATAGCAACACGTGCAGCTTCTATTTGTATGTTTGATATCCATCCCCGCTCAAGTATCTGAAGACCATATTCTCCAAAACTGATCGTGGTACCGTTTGTTGCATTACCTTTAAGCTTTCCGCGTTGTGACTTTCTATACTTAACCCTCTTGGGAAGCAACGGCATCGTACATCTCCTTTATATTTTCTTTTCTTCAGCAGCAGCGTTCTCAGAATTATCTTGCTCGAGTGCTTGCTCTCTTTTCTTTTTAAGCGGTGATTTCTCACCTTTGCAAACCCATACTTTTACTCCAATGAGACCGTAGGTAGTATGAGATTCTGCAAAACCATAATCAATATCTGCCCGCAAAGTATGTAATGGTATCTTCCCGTCTTTTGCCCCATCCACACGCGCTATTTCAGCACCGTTTAGTCTTCCGGCACATCTGATCTTAATACCCACAGCGCCTGCGTCCATTGCAGCTTTAATCGACTTTTTCATTGCACGCTTATACGAAACTCTTTTTGCTATTTGAAGCGCTATGTTCTCGGAAACTAATTGCGCGTCAAGTTCGGCCCTTTTTATTTCTTCAATATCTATAACAACTTCTTTTTTTGTCATGAGATATAAATCTTCTTTAATTCTGTCAATCTCAGCACCTTTTCTTCCAATAACCACTCCCGGGCGAGAAGAGTGCAGGGTGATACGAATCTTATCAGCTGTTCTTTCAATTAATATACGAGAAATACCTGCTGAAAGAAGTCTCTTTTTGATAAACTTTCTTATCTTAAGATCTTCATGAATAGCAGCCGGATAATCTTTCTTATCACAAAACCATCGTGATGCCCAATTTTTATATACCGTTACTCGTATGCCTATCGGATTGACCTTTTGTCCCACAATACCTCCTCAACAATTCCTTTTATTTATTTGTCATACCCTTTTTTTCGTGCTGTCCAATCGCTTTTTGATCTTTGGATCTGACTACTTTATGTTGTGCTTTAGATTTTATTTTCTTATCTAGCTTTTGTAGTTTCTCTTGTGCTTTTGTATGCCCTGGTTTTTTCTTGTTGTTAGTTTTTCCCGTACCAGTATGCGGCTGAACAGCTTTTTGTTTAGTGTGCACCGCACTCACTTCGTCTTTGACACCGTCAGAAAGCACAATAGTGATATGACTTGTTTTCTTTTGTATCGGCGTCGCTCGCCCCATTGCTCTGGGGATAAATCGCTTTATTATAGGACCGCCGTCAACATACACTTCTTTCACAATAAGACTGTCAAGATCCTCAACTTCTTTAACCTTAGCGTTTGCGACAGCGCTTTTTAATGTCTTCCCAACAATCTTCGCTGCTTTTGAATTTGTGAAATTAAGCGTATTGATCGCAGCATTAACACGAGCTCCACGAATCAAATCTACTACATTCCTCGCTCTGCGAGTTGATACTCTTACATATTTTGTAATTGCTCTAACTTCCATTACAATTATTCTCCATTCAGTATTTTTAATAAGGAGATCTTACCACAAGGCACATTTGCGTTATTTATTAGCTGCTGTTTTATCAGCACCAGAACTATGTCTTCGAAATGTACGTGTTGGAGAAAATTCACCTAACTTATGTCCTACCATATTTTCAGAAACAAAAACCGGAAGAAACTTTCTTCCATTATGAACCATGAATGTATGTCCTACAAATTCAGGAACAATCATACTTCGTCTTGACCATGTTTTTACAGGCGATTTATGTGCGGACCGATTTAATTTCTCAATCTTTTTCATCAATTTCTCATCGATGAATGGTCCTTTTTTTACTGATCTCCCCATTGTTCCTCCTGTTACAGTTACTCATATTTACACGAAAAAAAGAGCGGCTATTATATAATAAACACTCGCAGATGCAAGAACTATTTTTTCTTTTTTCCTTTTCTCGGCTTTACGATGTATTTTGTTGATTTTCTTTTGCTTCTTGTCTTAGCACCTTTTGCCAGCTTACCCCATGGAGAACACGGATGTCTACCGCCGGATGAACGTCCTTCACCACCACCCATTGGATGATCTACAGGATTCATTGCGACACCTCTTACATGAGGGCGTCTCCCTAACCATTTTTTGCGTCCAGCTTTGCCTAGCGATATCGATTCATGTTCGATATTCCCTACTTGCCCTATTGTTGCAGTACAAACAATCGGCACTAACCGAACTTCACCAGAAGGAAGTTTGACATGCGCATTCTTTCCTTCTTTTGCCATAACTTCAGCACGTGCTCCTGCGCTACGTACAAGTTGCGCACCACGGCCTTTTTTTAGCTCAATATTGTGTATAGGCATACCAATAGGTATTTCTTCTAGTGGCATGGTGTTTCCGACTGCGATCTCTTGCTTTATTCCTGAAACGAGGATATCATCTACCTTCAAACCAACAGGAGCTATTATATAACGTTTCTCACCGTCTTTGTATACCAAAAGCGCTATCCGTGCAGACCGATTTGGATCATATTCAATGGATGCAACACGTGCAGGAATACCTAATTTATTACGCTTAAAATCGATCATCCTATATTTTCTCTTGTGTCCACCACCAATATGGCGTGACGTAATACGCCCCATACTGTTTCGCCCACCAGTTTTTGATGTCTTCTTCAATAACCGTTTCTCAGGCTTGTTCTTTGTGATTTCTGCAAAATCTGACACTGTTGCAAATCTTCGTGTAGATGTCGTTGGTTTATATTTTTTTATACCCATTCTTTACCTTCCTTACTCTCTCTAGATATTTTCAGCACTATTATTATTTTATTTCGATCTTGTCACCTTTTTTTAAAGTGACAATAGCTTTCTTTATTGCTGAAGTCATTCCAGCAACACGACGAACTCTTTTCATCTTTCCGCGCTGATTAATAATATTTACTGCTTCAACTTTAACATTAAATAACTTTTGGACAGCATTTCTAATTTCGATTTTGTTTGATCTGCGATCGACTTCGAACAAATATTTATTATGCTTTTCTGTTAATTCTGTCCCTTTTTCTGTTACTAACGTCGTTTTTATAACTATGTTTGGATCTCTCACGATTCCCCCCTTCCACTCACGGTGCACTTACATATATTATTTGCTAAATCTCTTGAGAACTTTTTCAAAAGCTTCTTTTGTTGTTACAATTTTTTTATGCGCTAATATATAATAAGTGTTTATTTCTTCAGATTTTATCACTTTTACTTCTTTTAAGTTTCTTGCTGATTTTTCAACATTCACATTTTTCTTATCGAGCACTAATAACACGCTACTACCGGCATTAATCTTTTCTAGCAATGCGATAAAATCTTTTGTTTTAATATTTTCCATCTCTAACGATTCAAGAACAATAATTGCGTTATTGTTTAATCTTTCTGCTATCACATGCTTTAAAGCACTCTTTTTTACTTTTTGAGGTAAAGTAATAGTAAAACTTCTCGGACGAGGGCCAAACGCTACTGCGCCTTTCCTCCACACCGGTGAACTCTTATCTCCAATACGTGCACGTCCGGTTCCTTTTTGTCTCCACGGTTTTTCACCAGAAAAACTTACCTCAGAGCGTGTTTTTGTACATGCCGTACCAGAACGCTGATTTGCTAAATATGCTTCTACACAGTCGCGAACAATCTTTTCATTTGCTTTATACTCAGCAATTTCCTGCGCAACATCAATTGTACTTACTGATTTTCCATTTTTATCTAATACTTCCAACGTTGACATAACTGACCTCTTCTCTTAATATATTTTGCCTGTCACTCAAACGGTAAACATAAACGTTTATTTATATTGCTTACCACTTACAGCTTATAGCTTATTTATACTTTTATCTTAATATCAACGCCAGACGGAAGATTAAGCTTTTTTAATTCATCTACCGTTTTAGCTGTTGGATTAACGATATCCAAAAACCTCTTGTATGTCCTTATTTCAAACTGTTCACGTGATTTTTTATCAACGTGAGGTGAACGCAAAACTGTAAAGCGTTCCGTTCGTGTAGGAAGAGGTACTGGCCCCACTACTCGCGAACCAGTTCTCTTTGCCGTTTCAACAATAGACTCTGCAGACTGATCCAAAAGTCGGTGATCATATGCCTTTAACCGTATTCTTATTTTTTGTCCTTCCACCACAGTGACTCCTTTGTTTATCACCTCCTGGTATTTTCATCCCTTTTGCGAAAACACCAAGAACTTTTAACTGTTTCTTTTTATTCAACAATATCAGAGATTCTACCGGCGCCGATTGTTCGTCCGCCTTCTCGTATCGCAAATCTCAAACCTTTTTCCATCGCTACCGGCACAATCAACTCCAACTCGATCGCTACATTATCTCCCGGCATGATCATCTCTACGCCTTCAGGTAAATGCACTATTCCGGTTACGTCTGTTGTTCTAAAGAAAAACTGCGGGCGATATCCATTAAAAAATGGTGTATGTCTCCCACCTTCTTCTTTTGTCAACACGTACATCTCACCCTTTGCCTTCTTATGCGGTGTGATTGATCCAGGTTTTGCGAGTACTTGTCCTCTTTCGATCCCGTCCTTTTCAATTCCTCTTAACAATACTCCGACGTTATCTCCCGCTTCTCCTGAATCCAGCAGCTTACGGAACATCTCTATTCCTGTTACCACTGTCTTCGATGTCTCAGGCTTGATTCCTACTATCTCTACGTCATCACCTATCTTTACGCCTCCTCTTTCGATACGGCCTGTTCCTACTGTTCCTCTTCCCGTTATCGAAAATACGTCTTCTATCGGCATTAAGAATGGTTTGTCTTTATCTCTTTCAGGTGTCGGTATATAGGTGTCTACCGCTTCCATCAGTTTCATTATCGACTGTTCCCCTAATTCCCCTGCATCTCCTTCATACGCCTTTAACGCACTTCCTCTTACAATAGGAATCTCATCTCCAGGAAACTCATAGTTGCTTAACAGTTCTCTTACTTCTAATTCTACCAGCTCCAATAACTCCGGATCGTCTACCATATCCACTTTATTTAAAAATACTACTATCTTCGGCACTCCAACCTGTCGTGCCAGTAGTATATGTTCTCTTGTTTGCGGCATTGGTCCGTCTGCTGCACTCACAACCAATATCGCTCCGTCCATCTGTGCTGCTCCCGTGATCATGTTCTTTACATAGTCAGCGTGACCGGGGCAATCAACGTGCGCGTAGTGCCGGGGCACTGTTTGATACTCTGCATGGTGCACATTGATCGTTACTCCTCTTTCCTTTTCTTCAGGGGCATTATCAATATCATCAAACTTCTTCAAATCCGCTAATCCTTGCTTTGCCAATGTTCCGATTATCGCTGCAGTGAGTGTTGTCTTACCATGGTCCACGTGCCCGATCGTTCCAATATTTACGTGCGGCTTTGACCTTTCAAATTTTTCTTTTGCCATTTCTCTCCCCCTTTATTTCCTATTTAATATCTGCTCTTCTATATCCTTTGGCACCTTATCGAAATGAGACGGTTCCATCGAATAACTTGCCCTGCCTTTCGTAAGAGATCTCATAGATGTCGCATAGCCAAACATTTCTTTTAACGGTACTTCCGTACGAATAATTCTTGTTTTTGCTTTTGATTCAATATTGATAATTTTCCCTCTGCGGGAATTAATATCACCTATGATATCACCCATATATTCTTCCGGGGTCGTTACATCTACTTTCATGATCGGCTCAAGTATGATAGGTTTTGCTTTTCTTACCACATCTTTAAACGCTATTGATGCAGCCATTTTAAATGCAATTTCGGAAGAATCAACATCATGATATGACCCGTCTTCAAGCGTAACCTTTATATCAACAACAGGATATCCGCCGATAACACCTGTCTTAGCGGCCTCTTCAAGACCAGCTTTTACCGGTTTTATAAATTCTTTCGGTATAGCACCGCCAACAATTGCGTTAACAAATACAAACCCTGACCCTTTTTCAGTCGGCTCAATAGATATTTCAACATGTCCGTACTGTCCGCGCCCCCCGCTTTGCTTTATAAATTTACCTTCAGCTTTAGCCGGGATAGTAATCGTTTCTCTATACGCAACTTGAGGAGCACCTACATTTGCCTCAACTTTAAATTCTCTAAACATCCTGTCCTTGATAATATCCAGATGCAGCTCGCCCATTCCAGCAATAATAGTCTGACCTGTTTCAATATTTGTTGCTATTTTAAATGTAGGATCTTCCTCAGTCATTTTATGCAAAGCAATCTGAAGTTTGTCTCTATCGCCAGCCGTTTTTGGTTCAATGGCCATTGAAATAACTGGTTCAGGAAAGAGCATTGATTCAAGCACTATTTTATGTGAGTCATCACATAAAGTATCGCCCGTAGACACGCCTTTTAAGCCTACTGCGGCAATAATATCACCGGCATTCACCTCATCAATATCTTTTCTATCATTCGCATGCATCTCAAGAATACGGCCAAGACGGTCTTTCGTTTTTCTGCAGGAATTATATACTCCTGACCCTTTCTTTATTGTGCCGGAATATACTCTCATATAGGTCAATTTACCGACAAATGGATCAGTCATTATTTTAAATGCAAGCGCGCTGAACGGCTGTGAATCATCTGCTTCGCGTACTTCCTCATGATCAGTAGATGGATTAATACCTTTAATAGGAGGTATATCAAGCGGACTTGGTAAATACTGCACTACTGCATCTAAAAGCTGCTGCACCCCCTTGTTCTTAAATGCTGTGCCGCACATCACAGGGACAATAAGGCCATCAAGCGTTGCTTTTCTTATAACGGTCATCAATTCTTCTTTTGACGGCTCGTGACCATTTACATATTTCTCAAGAATAAGCTCATCTTCTTCAGCTAGGGCCTCAATCAGTAAGCCTCTATATTCATTTGCCTGACTCTTTAATGCATCAGGTATTTCTTCCACTACAAACTCTGCACCCATTGCATCAGATGTATATCTGAGCGCCTTCATCTGGACAAGATCAATAATGCCCTCAAACTTTTCTTCTGCACCGATAGGCAACTGTATGGGAACTGCTCGCGCACCTAACCTATCTTTCATCATTTCTACAGAACCAATAAAATCAGCCCCTACACGATCCATCTTATTTACAAACGCTATTCGCGGAATACCATATCTATCAGCTTGCCGCCATACTGTCTCAGATTGCGGCTCTACACCGCCTACTGAACAAAATACCGCAATAACACCATCAAGAACTCTTAATGACCGTTCAACTTCAGCCGTAAAATCAACATGTCCCGGCGTATCAATAATATTAATCCTAAAATCCTGCCAGAAACACGTTGTCGAAGCAGACGTAATGGTTATACCTCGTTCTTGCTCCTGTGGCATCCAATCCATTACCGCAGTACCTTCATGTACTTCTCCAAGTTTATGGACCTTGCCCGTATAAAATAAAATACGTTCGGTTGTAGTCGTTTTACCTGCGTCTATATGTGCCATTATTCCAATATTTCTAATTTTATCTAACGGAAACTGTCTCATTTTCAAAGAACCTTATGTTCGTATCTCGTATCTAGTAGCTCGTATCTAGGAATTCTACATCTGAAAACCATACTGCATGTTACTACTAAAAACTATGAACCCTTTCATCTCTATCTTTTAAGTCCTCGTTCTTTCTCGATACACTATGCACGAGACACGAAAACCGAGTCTTTACCACTTATAATGTGCAAACGCTTTGTTTGCTTCTGCCATCTTGTGCGTATCTTCACGTTTCTTTATAGAAGAACCCACGCCTTTGTATGCATCAATAATTTCTGTTGCCAAGCGCTTTCCCATAGGTTGCCCCTTACGTGCGCGAGAATAGGTAATAATCCACTTGATCGCGAGCGTTACTCTCCGGTCAGGAGATACTTCTATAGGCACCTGATATGTCGCGCCACCAATTCTTCGAGACTTTACTTCAAGAAGAGGCTTAACATTATCAATAGCTTTTAAGAACACTTTTACAGGCTCTTGTTCTTTTGTCTGCTCTTGAACGGTATCAAGCGAAGAATAAAATATTTTTTCAGCAATACTTTTCTCGCCATCTACCATAAGCATGTTAATAAATTTTGCTACTAATACATTCTTAAATTTAGAATCAGGTATAACTTTACGTTTTGTTGCTCTTCTTCTTCTCGCCATTACTTTCCTCCGTTACATAATACTGTTACTGCATTTCGTATATACACAGTCTCATTTAACTCTTTGGTCTTTTCGCACCATAGTGTGAACGACTCTTCTTTCTATTTTCAACGCCCATAGTATCTAGCGTTCCCCTCACTATATGATATCGTACACCCGGCAAATCTTTTACTCTTCCGCCTCTCACAAGAACAATAGAGTGTTCCTGAAGATTATGCCCCACGCCTGGTATATACGCCGTTACTTCAACGCCATTTGTTAAACGAACACGAGCTACCTTTCTCAGTGCGGAATTTGGTTTTTTAGGCGTCTGCGTTTTTACTAGAAGACATACTCCTCTACGCTGAGGACATTTTTTAAGTGCGGGAGATTTTGACTCATATTTCTTCGGATTTCTCCCAAATCGTATTAACTGATTAATAGTCGGCATGCAACCCCCTTATAAACCTTTCTTCTTTTCTTTACGTTCTTTTTTTTCTTCTTTAACTGCTTCCTCTTCTGTAATAGTAGCCATATCAATGTTACGGTGCGTGTTATAGCCAGTTCCACCGGGTATAACGTGGCCCATAATAACATTCTCTTTAAAACCTCTCAGAGTATCCACTTTACCGCTTGTTGCAGCTTCTGTTAAAACTCTTGTTGTCTCCTGGAACGATGCAGCAGATATGAAACTGTCTGTACTGAGTGACGCTTTGGTAATACCCAAGAGTAGCGGTGCAGCTTCAGCAGGCTTACCTTTCTTTGCTCGTACTCTTTTATTCTCATCTTCAAACTTTTTCTTATCAACTTGTTCTTCAAAGATAAAGTTCGTATCGCCCGGCTCGACGATCGTCACTTTTCGCAGCATCTGACGAATAATAACTTCTATGTGCTTGTTGTTAATTTCAACACCTTGTAAGCTATACACTTCCTGTATTTGATTAACCAAATATTCCTGCAAGTCACGCGGTCCGCAGACTTCGAGTATTTCTTGTGGGACAATAGGTCCTTCTGTAAGCTGCTGTCCCTTTTTCACATTATCACCTTTAAACACAATGAGGTGCTTACCGTGCGGTATGAGATGCTCTTCTTCCATCCCTGAATCAGGGTCTTTTACAATCAATTTTCGCTTCCCTTTAACAGCACCATGAAATTCAACCATACCGTCAATCTTCGCGATCTCAGCGGCTTCTTTTGGACGCCTTGCCTCAAAAAGCTCTGTTACGCGCGGCAGACCACCGGTAATATCTTTTGTTTTTGCTACTTTTCGCGGCGTTTTTGCCAGCAGTGCTCCTGCAGCAACCTTCTCACCATTATCAACAACAATATGCGCTCCTGCTGGAATAGTGTAATATGCGGAAGGTTCACCGTTTTCTCCCATAATTATTATCTGAGGATGCAGCTCTTCTTTATGCTCCATAATAACACAACCGAAAAGACCGGTTGATTCATCCATTTCTTTCTTAACGGTCACATTATCGAGGAAATCATGAAATTCAATTGTTCCTTCTTTTTCAGACAAAATAGGAATATTGTACGGATCCCATTTTACGAACGATTGACCCTTTTTAACCTTACCTTTTGGAGGAGAACTGATAACTGACCCAATAACTACCGTGTATTTCTCCAATTCACGGCCCTCTTCATTATGAATGCTGACATACCCGTTCTTATTTAACACGATACAGGTTTTATCTTTTGTTTCAACATATCGCAACTCATGAAATTTTATATATCCATCATTGCGCGCAACGATTTGCGGCTGCTTAAATGTCTGAGATGCCGTACCACCAATATGGAATGTTCTCATGGTAAGCTGTGTTCCGGGCTCACCAATTGATTGAGCGGCAATAATTCCTACTGCTTCACCCATATCTACCGTTCTCCCTGTCGCAAGATTTCTTCCATAACATTTCTTGCAAACACCGGTTGGTGCGTTACAGGTTAACACTGAACGTATTTTAATCTGCAGTAGGCCAATTTTTTCAATCCACTTTGCAGCTTTCTCGTCTATTTCAGTGTTTCGTTTAACGATAACCGCTCCGCTAACCGGATCTTTAACGTCTTCTAAAACTGTTCGACCCAAAATACGATCGTACAGGTTTACCATTTCATCATCGCCCTCCATAATAGCTTTCGCAACAATGCCGTTTACGGTTTTGCAATCTTCCATGGTAATAATAACATCCTGTGACACATCAACGAGTTTACGCGTAAGGTATCCTGAATCAGCTGTTTTAAGAGCAGTATCGGCCAAACCTTTTCGAGCACCATGTGTAGAAATAAAGTATTCGAGCACACTTAAACCTTCTCGGAAATTCGCAATAATGGGAGATTCAATAATTTCACCGGATGGCTTTGCCATCAAGCCTCTCATTCCAGCAAGCTGCCTGATCTGCTGCTTGCTTCCGCGAGATCCAGAATCAACCATGATAAAAATTGGATTCGCTTGCGGCAAACCACGATTATATTCGAGACCGCTAAACAAAGATTCTGCGACTTTATCAGTTGTATGTGTCCAGATATCTATAATTTTATTATATCTTTCACCGTCAGTAATACTACCACTACGGTATTGTTTTTCAACTTCGTTTATTTCGCCATGAGCTAATTCAAGAAGCTCTTTTTTCTCATTTGGAATAATCATATCATCTATACCTATAGAAATACCCGCACGTGTTGCTTCTGTGAAACCGAGAGTTTTGATTTCATCTAAAAGTTCTACCGTTCGTTCATGTCCTACTTTTTGGTAGCACTCAAGAATAAGTTTCCCTAAACGTCTCTTTCCAACATTTTCATTTACGTACTCTATTGCCGAAGGAAGAACATTATTAAAAATAACTCTCCCAACAGTTGTTTCAATGAGTTTTCCATCTATCCTTACTTTTATTCTATCATGAATCGTTACCACCTTTTCATCGTAGGCGAGCACTGCCTCTTCTTTATCAGAAAAAACTTTTGTTCTCCCTTCAGCATTTGTCGGCCTGTAGAGCGTAATATAATAACAGCCAAGTGTAATATCCTGCGTAGGTGTCGTAACCGGTTTTCCGCTTGAAGGTGAGAAGATATTGTTTGATGCAAGCATAAGGAGACGTGCTTCAGCTTGTGCCTCAAACGATAAAGGAACGTGTACTGCCATCTGGTCACCATCAAAGTCAGCATTAAATGCAGTACATACTAATGGATGAATCCTAATAGCTTTACCTTCAATGAGCATTGGTTCAAAAGCTTGAATACCAAGCCGGTGAAGTGTTGGCGCACGATTGAGTAGTACCGTATGGCCTTTTACAATTTCCTCTAATACATCCCATACTTCTATTGATTGCTTCTCTATCATCTTTTTTGCACTGCGAATAGTGTGAACAAGTCCTCTTTCCTTTAACTTCCTAATAATAAATGGTTCAAACAATTCAAGTGCCATTTGTTTTGGGAGACCGCATTGATGCAGCTTTAGTTCCGGGCCAATAACAATAACTGAACGACCAGAATAATCAACACGCTTACCGAGAAGATTCTGTCTGAAGCGTCCTTGTTTACCTTTGAGCATATCAGCGAGTGATTTTAACGGCCTATTTCCTGAGCCAACAACTGGCCTACCATGTCTTCCATTATCAAAAAGCGCGTCAACAGCTTCTTGCAACATTCTTTTTTCGTTACGAACAATTACATCTGGCGTTTTAAGCTCCAAGATGCTTCGCAATCTGTTGTTTCTGTTTATAACGCGACGATACAAATCATTTAAATCAGATGTGGCAAACCGACCGCCTTCTAACGGAACTAATGGGCGTAAGTCAGGTGGAATAACAGGAACAATATCCAGAACCATCCATTCAGGACTATTCTCAGATTTTCTAAAACCTTCAACGATCTTAAGGCGTTTTGCAATCTTTTTGCCTGCCTGTTTTGATTTTGTTTTTTTGAGCTTTTCTCTAAGTTCAGTTGCTAAATCATCGAGTGATTCTTTTTGCAGTAGCTCTTTTATCGCCTCAGCACCCATCTTTGCGTTGAACTTTCTACCGTATTTTTCTTGTGCTTCACGGTATTCGAGTTCACTCAAAAGTTGTTTTAGCTGTAGAGCCGTATCCCCTTCATTGGTAACAATATAATCTTCGTAATAAATGACGCGTTCTAATGCACGCGAACTTAAGCCAAGAATATTTCCTATACGGCTTGGCATAGATTTGAGATACCATATATGCGATACCGAAGCAGCTAAATCAATGTGCCCCATACGATCACGTCGTACTTTAGACTGAGTTACCTCTACTCCACAACGATCGCACACTATACCTTTATATTTAATCCTTTTGTATTTGCCGCAGTTACATTCCCAATCACGCGTCGGACCAAATATCTTTTCACAAAAAAGACCGCCCTTCTCAGGCTTAAAGGTACGATAATTGATCGTTTCAGGATTCTTTACCTCACCCTTTGACCATTGTCTCATAACTTCCGGTGAAGCAACACGTATTGATACTGTATCGAACATATTCGTAACAAGATGCGAAACATCTTCCGTGGTTTCTTCAATATCAATGCTCTGAGACTCTAAAGACTCTTTGAGCTTTACTTCTTTTTTACTCTCTTTAACCTCGGTCTTAGATTTTACTTTTTGTTTTGCCAAGGTACCCTCCAATATATTTGTATGTCTTGCATTTATTTTTATCGTAGAATTCTTTTATTACTCTTTGTCTTTTTCTCTTTCAGGTCTCACATCAAGCGCTAAACTCTGCATTTCCTTGATCAACACGTTGAATGATTCCGGAGTACCTGCTTCAAGATAATTTCTTCCTTTTACAATCGATTCATAAATCTTTGTTCTTCCAACAACATCATCACTTTTCACCGTCATGAGCTCTTGTAATAAGTATGCCGCACCATATGACTCAAGTGCCCACACTTCCATTTCTCCGAAACGCTGTCCTCCGAATTGTGCCTTACCGCCAAGTGGCTGCTGTGTCACAAGTGAGTATGGCCCAATAGAACGAGCATGGATCTTATCTGCAACAAGGTGACCAAGCTTCATCATATAGATATATCCTACCACAACTTTCTGATCAAATTTTTCACCTGTTCTGCCGTCAAACAATTCCACTTTACCGCTTTCAGGCAAGTTGGCTTGCACGAGCATTTCACGTATCTTCGATTCTTTAATTCCATCAAATACCGGCGTCATAACTTTCAGACCGAGTATCTCTGCCGCCCAACCAAGATGTGTTTCAAGAACCTGTCCTACATTCATACGAGAAGGTACACCAAGCGGATTCAACACCATATCGACCGGTCTTCCGTCCGGTAAAAACGGCATATCTTCATCAGCAAGAATCTTAGCAACAATACCCTTATTTCCATGGCGACCTGCCATCTTGTCACCAACTTGCAGCTTTCTCTTGCTTCCAATATATACCTTAACTTGTTTAATTACCCCCGGATCAAGCTCATCTCCCTTTTTGACTTTTTCTGCCATTCTATTTTCAGCAGTCTCAAATTCTTCATTTGCTTTATCGTAATCCATCAGGATTTTCTTGATTTCATAGCTGATAGAACTTTGCGGGATTTCGATATTTTTGTAATCTATCATCTCTAGTTTCTCAAGCTGAGCACGAGTAACTTTTTTGTCTTTACTGATAACGAATTCACCTGTTTCAGTATTAACTATATCCATTGTAAGCTTTTGCCCGAGAAGCAATTCTTCCATTCGTATTGAACGTTCTTCCTTGATAATTTCATACTTCACCTTAAAATCAGAGGTAATTTTTCTCAGCTCTTTCTTTTCTTCAAGTTTGTCTTGATCTGTTCGCGCTCTATCTTTACGCGCAAATACTCTCACGTCCATCACGACACCTTCAATACCTGAAGAAACCTTCAGTGATGTATCTCTTACATCAGCTGCTTTTTCTCCAAATATTGCCCTGAGCAACCTTTCTTCAGGTGAAAGTTCTGTTTCACTCTTCGGAGTTATTTTTCCTACAAGAATGTCACCCGATTTTACTTCTGCCCCTAACCGTATAACTCCATCTTCACCAAGATCCTTTAATGCTTCTTCACCAACATTAGGAATATCACGGGTAATTTCTTCTTTGCCGAGCTTTGTATCACGTGCACCTACCTCAAACTCTTCAATATGGATCGAAGTAAATACGTCATCTCGAACTAAACGTTCACTGATTAAGATAGCATCCTCAAAGTTGTATCCTCCCCACGGCATAAACGATACAAGAACATTTTTCCCGAGGGCAAGCTCTCCGTCTTTCGTTGCAGGACCATCAGCAATAATCTGACCTTTTTTGATCTTATCACCTTTTTTAACAATCGGTCTTTGATTAACACTTGTTCCCGCGTTAGAGCGAAGATATTTTCTCAGCGGATAATCTTTTTTGCCGATTCTAATATTTTTAGAATCAACTTCCTCAACAACACCATCCTCTGCAGAAAGCTCCATTACACCGGAGTCTCGTGCTGTACGATATTCAAGACCGGTTGCAACAAGCGGGGCTTCTGTAATTACCAGCGGAACAGCTTGACGTTGCATATTTGAACCCATAAGAGCTCTATTTGCATCATCATGTTCTAAAAACGGTATCAATCCCGCAGCAACGCTGACGAGCTGACGAGGTGATACGTCCATATAATCAACTTTTTCAGGTGACACTAAAAGAACATCACCTTTATACCGCACCTGAACTTTATCACTTGCAAATATACCTTTATCATCAATTTCTGCATTTGCCTGAGCAATAATAAACTGCTCTTCAACATCAGCAGTAAGATACTCGATCTTATCAGTAACACGACCTTCAGCTGCTTTTCTATACGGTGTCTCAAGAAAACCATACTCGTTTACCCTTGCATATGTTCCCATAGACGCAATAAGACCAATGTTCGGACCTTCAGGCGTTTCAATCGGACATATTCTACCATAATGACTGGTATGTACGTCACGTACTTCAAAACCTGAACGTTCCCTATTTAATCCACCTGGTCCTAATGCTGATAATCGTCTTTTATGCGTCAGTTCGCTTAATGCGTTCGTCTGATCCATAAACTGCGATAATTGGCTTCTCCCAAAGAAATCTTTTATAACACTTGAAAATCCTTTAGGATTTATGAGCTTATGTGGTGTCAAAGATTCCTGATTGACATCATAAAGATTCATACGTTCTTTAATCATGCGCTCCATTCTTGCTAACCCGATACGACATTGATTCTGCAAGAGCTCACCAACAGAACGAACTCTTCTGTTACCCAAATGGTCTATATCATCGATCTTGCCTTCACCGTTCTTTAAATTGAGAAGATATTTTATTGCTCGCATAATATCTTCTTTTCTTAATGTGGTTAGAGACAATTCATCTTCCGTTAACTTCATTGCTAACTTTTGATTAAGCTTAAACCGCCCGACACGACCTAAGTCATATCTCCTACGATCAAAAAACAATCTCCGGATAAGGGCTTTTGCATTTGTTATTGTTGCAGGATCACCTGGGCGCAACTTCTTATATATGTCCTTTAATGCTGCTTCCTGTGAGTCAATAGGATCTTTGCGCATCATTTTAATAATAGGTGACTCATCATTTGCATTTTTAAGGATTTCAATTGTTTTTATATTTAAATCCTCTAATCTTGTTAAAAGTACTTTCGTGATTTTATCTGGAGCACGAGAAATTATCGCGCCACTCTTGTCGTCTTTTACGTCACGCGCGAGGATTTTACCTATTAAATCGGCACTATTTATCTTGCCATCAATTTTAATTTCATCTTTACCAAAAAACTGTCCAAGAATCTCATCATTTGTTCCGTATCCGATTGCCCGCAAGAATGTTGTTGCCAATATCTTTCGTCTTCCTTTTCTCCGGTCAATATATGCATACATGAGATCATTCATATCAAACTTTACTTCAAGCCATGATCCACGGTAAGGAATGATCCTCAGTGAGAATAGTGTTAATCCACTGGGATGAGCTTCCTGCTCAAAACAAATACCGGGAGAACGATGTAACTGGCTCACGATCACTCTCTCAGCGCCATTAATAATGAATGTTCCTGTCGGAGACATAAGCGGAATCATCCCCATGTAGACGACTTCATCTTTTATTGCGCCGTGATCTTTTAATCGAAAATTTACTTTAAGCGGTGCAGAATAAGTAAGACCTCTCCTTTGACATTCCAAAAGATCATACTTTGGTACACCAATAGTGTACCCACGATATTCCAACACCAAGCTTTCATCATAACTCGTCACAGGGAGTATCTCATTAAATACTGCCTGCAATCCCTTATTTTCCATTTTTTCAGGTATTGTGTCCACTTGCAAATAATCGTTATACGAATTGATTTGCATTTCAATCAAGTGCGGCATGTCAACCACATCCTGAAACTTTGCAAAACTACTTCTTTTTGTAATAGGTTTTCTCATGTAAATAAACTCCATTTAACTTTTATAGATTAAATGAAAGTTATGAAGGAGCGTTTGCTCCCTCATAATAACAATTACGAACTCTATGTTTATATTTAACTTACTTTACTTCTACTTTTGCACCAACTGCTTCAAGCTTTGCTTTAATCTGATCAGCTTCTTCTTTAGTTGCACCTTCCTTTACCGGTTTCGGAGCACCATCAACAAGATCTTTTGCTTCTTTTAGTCCGAGACTGGTAAGTGCACGAACTTCTTTAATAACCTGGATCTTGTTAGCGCCAACTTCAGCAAGAATTACGTTGAACTCTGTCTTCTCTTCAGCAACAGCAGTATCGCCGGCAGCAGTAGCAGCAGCAACAGCTACAGGAGCTGCAGCAGATACGCCAAATTTATCTTCGAGAGATTTCACAAGCTCCGAAAGTTCCAAGACAGTCATTCCCTCTATCTTCTGTATTAAGTCTTCCATTACTTTTTGATCAGCCATCGTTATTAACCCTCCTCGTTAATTTTCGTCTAACCTTTTAGACTATAGTGATTTTTTATATGTTGAGCATAATAGACGGGATGCATCTCTTCCCATCGTTTATACGATTATCCGTCCGAAGACCCTTCTTTTACTTTTTTCTCTATCAATGCATTCAATACGTATAACGGTTTTTTCTGAATACCCGTCAAAACATTTACCAAACCACAGATAGGTGCCTGTAACTGCCCGATGAATCTCGCAATCATTACATCTTTAGAAGGCAATGTCGCTAAATATTCAATCTGCTCTTTTGGTATCAGATCCTTATTAATGATGCCTGCTTTTATCTTTGGTGATTCATTTGTTTTCATGAATTTTACCAGTGTTTTTGCCACTTCCGCCTGGTCACCATGAAGAAACAACACAGCAGTCGGCCCCGTCAAAAACTCATCGACTCCATCAATATTTGCTTTCGCTAACGCTCTCACAAACAATCTGTTCTTAACAACAGAATAATCCGTAGATTTTTCACGCAAAAGCGATCTGAGATCATTCGCCTTATCAGAGGTAATTCCCATATAATCAGTCAAAATCATCGCGTTCGATCCATCAATCTTCTTGAAGAGCTCCTCAATTATGTCGTTTTTCTCAATTCTCATCACTCACTCCACTTTCTTGTTCTAAAAAATCATATTCCTTTGATGTTTATTTCTTTTAAATCTATTCCAAGTCCGGGGCTCATCGTTGATGATATAACACACCTTTTCATGTATACACCTTTTGCTCCGGATGGCTTTGCCTTATAAATCGCCTCTATAACGGTAAGACCGTTTTCAGCTAATTTGTCTTTTTCAAACGATAATTTCCCGATTGATACATGAAGATTACTTGTTTTATCAATCTTATATTCAATCTTTCCTTTTTTTACTTCTTTTACCGCTTTTCCAATTTCCTGTGTAACTGTTCCGGCTTTTGGACTCGGCATCAATCCCTTTGGTCCCAATATCTTTCCTAATTTACTGAGATCTTTCATCAAATCAGGTGTCGCAATAGCAACATCAAAATCTGTCCAACCACCCTTTACTTTTTCAATGAGATCATCATCACCAACGTGTTCGGCACCTTCACTTTTAGCAGCTTCAACATTTGATGGTTCCTTGGTAAATACCGCTACTCTCACGAGTTTACCGGTACCATGCGGCAGTGTAACCGTGCCTCGCACCATCTGATCAGAATGTCTCGTATCAACACCCAGGCTAAATGAAATATCAACAGCTTCATCAAACTTAGGTTTTTGATCAACTTCTTTTAAAATATCGATTGCATCAGACAGTTTATATACCTTTTCCTTATCAACTTTTTCAGCAACGTGTGTATATCTTTTACTATGCTTTTTCATGAATCAAAAATCCTTATTGTTTAATAGTTATGCTATTTCAATACCCATACTGCGTGCGGTTCCTTCAATCATCTTTATTGCAGAGTCTTCACTATCGCAGTTTAAATCTTTCATTTTTAGCTTCGCTATTTCTTTCATCTGGTCACGGGTCACTTTTCCCACCTTATCTTTGTTTGGCACTCCTGACCCCTTTGCAATACCCACATGCTTTTTAAGCAGTACTGCAGCAGGAGGTGATTTGGTGATAAAAGAAAAACTTTTATCATGATAAACCGAGATCACAACAGGAATAATAAGTCCTGCTTTTTCTTTTGTAGCTGCGTTAAACTGCTTACAAAATTCCATAATATTGACTCCCTGCTGACCAAGCGCAGGACCAATAGGTGGAGCAGGGTTTGCCGCTCCCGCAGGAATTTGCAATTTAACGAACGCTGTTACTCTTTTAGCCATTATTTCCTCCGTATTATCAGACTACACATGCTCCCTATGTGCAATATCTACCGCACCGGGAAACAAGAGGCGTGTGTCCTGATTATGTTTTTTCAACCTGCCAATATTCTAATTCTACCGGTGTCGCCCTTCCAAAAATTAATACCATTACTCTTAATCTACCGCGGTCCGGATTTATTTCTTCTATCGAACCCGTAAAGTTTATAAATGGACCTTCTTTTACTTTTACGATCTCGCCTATTTCGAACAATATCTTCGGTTTTACTTTTTCTTTTTTCTCTTCAATCTGCGTAACAACTGCATTCACTTCATCGTCTCTTAAAGGGACCGGCTTTCCCGCACCAATAAAACCGATTACCCCTGGAGTCTCTTTAATAAAATACCAGGTATCATCATTAAAGATCATATTTACAAGCACATACCCAGGATAAAATTTACGTGAAGAAACTCTTTTTTTACCGCTCTTTACTTCAGAAACATTTTCAGTCGGTATCAATATTTGCGATATAAATTCTGTCATTTCTTCGGGCTTTATTCTGCTATCCATACTGTTTTTGACTTTTTGCTCCTGGCCGCTCAAAGAATGAACTACGTACCAGCTCATACCCTTGCCACTTTGAGTAACCTCAAGTTCGCTAGCAGCAGGACTGCCTTCCTCTTTAACTTCGCGCTTATCGTTTTTAATCGAATTGTTTTCTTCAGGTTCACCCTGCCCTTCACCGCTATCCGCGTCTTCAGTAACTTTGCTACTATCATTTTCACTCGACACAGATTCTTCTTCCACTTCTTCGGTCTCTTGAGTTTCTTCTAGCGAGACTTCGTCGTCATTACTTTTTACTTCTTCAGTAGACTGCTCCTGATCAGGAGTGCATTCTTCATCAACAGGTGCACTCTCAGTGCTTGCCACAGTTTCTTCTTCGTTGATTATGTCATTTTTATTTTCATCAGTGTGCATATACATTTCCTTATAAACTTACTATCTTTCTTATTATTCCCGCTAATGCCCAATCAACAACACCAATATAGGTAGCTAAAATCAATAATGAAACTATTACAATAACGGTTGAATCAATAAGTTCCTTCCTTGTTGTCCATGACACCTTTTTCAGCTCATCGACTACTTCCGTTAAAAAAGTAACAACTTTATTTGCCATACTTTCAACCCAACTTTCCGTATTCTTTCTCAGCAAAGATTGCTGCCAAAAACTTCAGGCCAGGAGGGACTTGAACCCCCAACATCCGGTTTTGGAGACCGGCGCTCTACCAATTAGAGCTACTGGCCTATAGTCCGCATGGCCAGAATGTTCAAGCAGGTCTCCCCACGCTTCTTTTCCTGACCAAAGTTACTCACTTTGTCTCTTTATGTACCGTATGTGCACGATCGAATCGACAGAACTTTTTTGTTTCAAGACGTTCTTTATGTTGTGTCTTATTCTTTTTAGTGGTGTAATTTCTATTTCCACACTGAGTACATTCTAATGTAATAATTTCACGCATTTTTAAACTCTTCTTTAGGTTTACTATCTACTATAAGATCATCACTTATAGCGACACGTTATTCAACAATATCAGAGATTCTACCGGCGCCGATTGTTCGTCCGCCTTCTCGTATCGCAAATCTCAAACCTTTTTCCATCGCTACCGGCACAATCAACTCCAACTCGATCGCTACATTATCTCCCGGCATGATCATCTCTACGCCTTCAGGTAAATGCACTATTCCGGTTACGTCTGTTGTTCTAAAGAAAAACTGCGGGCGATATCCATTAAAAAATGGTGTATGTCTCCCACCTTCTTCTTTTGTCAACACGTACATCTCACCCTTTGCCTTCTTATGCGGTGTGATTGATCCAGGTTTTGCGAGTACTTGTCCTCTTTCGATCCCGTCCTTTTCAATTCCTCTTAACAATACTCCGACGTTATCTCCCGCTTCTCCTGAATCCAGCAGCTTACGGAACATCTCTATTCCTGTTACCACTGTCTTCGATGTCTCAGGCTTGATTCCTACTATCTCTACGTCATCACCTATCTTTACGCCTCCTCTTTCGATACGGCCTGTTCCTACTGTTCCTCTTCCCGTTATCGAAAATACGTCTTCTATCGGCATTAAGAATGGTTTGTCTTTATCTCTTTCAGGTGTCGGTATATAGGTGTCTACCGCTTCCATCAGTTTCATTATCGACTGTTCCCCTAATTCCCCTGCATCTCCTTCATACGCCTTTAACGCACTTCCTCTTACAATAGGAATCTCATCTCCAGGAAACTCATAGTTGCTTAACAGTTCTCTTACTTCTAATTCTACCAGCTCCAATAACTCCGGATCGTCTACCATATCCACTTTATTTAAAAATACTACTATCTTCGGCACTCCAACCTGTCGTGCCAGTAGTATATGTTCTCTTGTTTGCGGCATTGGTCCGTCTGCTGCACTCACAACCAATATCGCTCCGTCCATCTGTGCTGCTCCCGTGATCATGTTCTTTACATAGTCAGCGTGACCGGGGCAATCAACGTGCGCGTAGTGCCGGGGCACTGTTTGATACTCTGCATGGTGCACATTGATCGTTACTCCTCTTTCCTTTTCTTCAGGGGCATTATCAATATCATCAAACTTCTTCAAATCCGCTAATCCTTGCTTTGCCAATGTTCCGATTATCGCTGCAGTGAGTGTTGTCTTACCATGATCCACGTGCCCGATCGTTCCAATATTTACGTGCGGCTTTGACCTTTCAAATTTTTCCTTTGCCATTTCTCTCCCCCTTTATTTCCTTACTCTCTTTTTTCTTTTTTTTAAAAGCGTCTTTGTTTTTATACATCTTATGATTAATTCTTAGCCGACAATGGGAATTGAACCCATGACCTCTTCCTTACCAAGGAAGTGCTCTACCGACTGAGCTATGTCGGCAAATTCGGCTGAGAAAAGTATTTATACAACTATCACCTCTATCTTAACTTCAAATAAAGATACTTCACCTGCACATAAAATATACGGGTAAATTTTTGCGTTCGAACATATTACCAGAAGGCGAAATTATGTCAAGAAGAAAATATAATGCCAGAATAAATATTTTTTGCAAGAGAAAAATAGTACTTTTTGTAACCGGTGAGCAAAAGGGGGGACAATAACAAAATAAAACCCGCATAACTAAAGATAGATCTAAGATTAAAAAAAACGAGCCGAAAAGTTTTTATACTTCCGGTTTATTTTTTTATGTTGACAGTATCAGTATAGTATGA
>Ga0208648_1000413_pt1 | contig 44883 bp, 38 predicted proteins | sample AntAceMetag02UKL_FD_184772 | JGI IMG/M metagenome (GOLD analysis project Ga0208648, IMG submission 184772) | Saline lake microbial communities from Ace Lake, Antarctica - Antarctic Ace Lake Metagenome 02UKL (SPAdes) (version 2) | ecosystem: Environmental > Aquatic > Non-marine Saline and...
ACTTTTTTCTAAAACTTCATTTTGGTTTTTATTATAATCTCCAGCTATCATGCTGGTAAACATATCATCAAATGTCCAGTGAATGTTGAAGCCTGCAAGCCCTTGATCGTCAAAAACTATTTTTATCCTTTGAGTAATAAAAACATGTGGGTGTGACAAAGTAACGCCACGAAATATTGTAAAAAAAATGATGGGTATGATAAATATAATAGTTATTTTTTTTCCCATGACAATATTCCCGCTTTTTTTTCGCAGAACGTAAAATTGAGGGGCGGCGGTTACAGAGCGCCCAGTTATTTCAACTTCCAAATTGATTCAAGATGAACCCTCCAAACTCGCCCCTGTATTACCCGTCCCTCTTAAATGGATTATTGAATGAAGCCGCTACGCGGCAGGAAAATAATCAAAAATAGTGTATAATTGGTAAACAACCGCGGAGGCTGTCCGGGAAATAGCCATTCTCGGACAGCCTCCGCGGTTCTTCGAGTTTGATAATCTTATATTGATTCTTCGAGTATCTTATTTTGAAGTTTATTAATCTGTATTTGAAAGCCAAGATTTTTTCTCTCAAGTTGTAACTTCGTTTTTGCGTGAGACTAAGGGACATCCTAATAATCCTGAAAGATTGTATTTCTGTCAATATACCATTGGCAATAACATGGTGAGACCTTTGCAACACAACCTATAAACTGAGAAGCATTTCATAAATAACGAGTTTGGCTACTATCATTTATATTCCTGCGGCTATTCATTGATTCAGTATTTTTTTGATTTTCCTGACTGCTTCATCGGGTGATTTAACCTTGTGCAGTATGCCTTCAAGTTCATATTCAAAAAAAACCGATCCTAAATCAAAATCCATTAGAATAACATTTTTTTTATTTTTAAGCGCCAGCGAAATTTCCGATATTGTTCCTGCTCGTCCATTGCATGCGACAATAACATCGCTGGACAGGACATTATAATAATTTCGTGCGTCATTGGCACCGGTTCTGATTTGGATGTCAATATAGTTAGAAGCTCTACTGCCGTTTTTATCGGGAAGAATACCTATGGTTAGTCCTTCAGCTTCTTTTGCACCTCTTGCAGAAGCCTCCATTATGCCTGCATTTCTGCCCCCGTTTAACAAGACCCAGCCGGATTCGGCAATGAGCCTCCCAAGTTGACGGGCATTTTCCATGTTTTTATCTGAAGCGCTACCGCCGCCCATAACACCAATGATAATTTTTTTCATGATCTTATTTTTTTAACGGTAAAATAGCGTTTTCCGGACATATCTGGGCGCAGACCGCACAGCCCACACACATATCAGGGTCGATTTTAACCTTTTCGTTTTCAACATAGAAGGCCGGGCATGCGAGCTCATTAACGCAGTTTCTGTGATTTTTACATTTATCACTTACATAAAAAGGCCGCGCCTTGATCATTTTCAGGCTCTTGGCGTAAAGGGTACACATCTGTTTTGATATAACAACAGACAGCCCTTTATGATTAAAAGCTTTTTTTATGGCTTCGATACTTTTTTTAATATTATACGGCCTGATTACTGTAACGTGGGAAACTCCGATTCCTCTTACAACATCTTCAATGGAAACATGACCAAACCCGTCAAGATTTAATTTTTTCATATCAACGCCGGGATTAGGCTGATGCCCTGTCATGGCAGTAGTTCCGTTATCGAGAATTACCAGGGTGAAATTATGATTGTTGAAAACGGCGTTTACGAGTCCGGGTATGCCTGAATGAAAAAAGGTTGAATCTCCAATAAAGCCAACTACTTTCTTGTCTGTAACTTTTGAGAAACCGCATGAGGTTCCCACAGATGATCCCATACAGATAAGAAAATCAGCCATGGAAAGAGGTGGAAGCAACCCAAGAGTATAACACCCGATATCTGTCGGGTAGATGGTCTCCATGCCTTCTGCTGCTTTTTTAACTGCATAATAGGTGGCTCTGTGGGAGCAGCCTGCGCAAAGGTTTGGCGGACGCTGAGGAAGTTCCGGAATATCAGACAGATCAACGATTTCCGGCATTTTACAGGGAATATCAAAACATTTTGCTATGCATTGTCTCACAAGGCTGGGATTAAACTCGTACAGACGTGAAAAAAGATCTTTTTCCTTCCCTCTGATAGAGATCGTTAATCCCTCTTCCTGGGCAAATGCTTTTACGCTTTCTTCCATATAAGGCTCTCCTTCTTCTACAATCAGAACCTTCTTGCATTTTTTCAGGAAATCTTTTATCAACGCGCCGGGCATTGGATGTGAAAACCCGATGCGAAGTATTTTAACGCTTTCTTCAATATTCAGGTCTTTTACTGCATCATACACATAGCTATAGCTTACTCCGTTGCATACGATTCCCAAATCACCTTTGCCGGTTATAAAATTATATTCGCTGGTTTCAGAAATCTTTTCAGCGGAATCAATATTATCAAGCAGTTTGGCATGCAGTTTTCTCGAAACAGCAGGCACAGTAACATAATTAAAAGGGTCTTTTTTAAAATCGCCTCTTGTTTTTCTTTTTTTGATTTTGCCCAGAGCCACGGCTTCTGTTGCGTGGTTAAGTCTTGTTGTTGTCCTGAAAATAACCGGTTCTTGAAGTTTTTCAGAAAGATCAAATGCATAGGCAACCATTTCTCTTGCCTCTTCAACCGAAGATGGTTCGATAAGGGGCAAACCTGAAAGAGCGGCATAATAACGGTTATCCTGTTCATTCTGGCTGGAAAACATAAAAGGGTCATCTGCTGTCAAAATAACCAGGCCTGCCTTTACTCCAACGTAGGCAAGAGTCATCATGGCATCTGAGGCCACATTCATTCCAACATGTTTCATTATGCACATACTGCGAACTCCGGAATTTGCAACAGCAGCTGCAACCTCAAGGGCGATTTTTTCATTTGTGCTGTATTCAAAATAGATATCCGTTTCCCTTGATACCTGAAATAAATTAAGTGATATTTCTGAAGAAGGTGTGCCGGGATATGTAGTGGCTACAGCAACACCCGCCTCGATTGCGCCACGTGCAATTGCTTCATTACCAAGAAGTAACATTTCCATGCCTGGTTTATCAGTTAATAATTTGTGCATTGTTTTTCCTCTGATTTAGATAATAAATAACAACTTAATCACAAAGCTACCAAGATCTATACTATAATCAGTAACAGTTCACAGTTTTTTCAATGAACTATGCAACGATTGAAGCATTTTGAATATTGATTTCAACCGTGAACCGATAACTGTAAACCGTGAACATTTATCAACTGTATATATCAACACTGTTTTTCGTGTAAAGGATTTTCTGCAAGAAAGGTGTGTGGTTAAATAATGCAGGAAACTTTACAAATACCGAATATTGTGCAATAAAGTGCTAATAACAAGCCTGTGTTCCTTGAATATTGCACGATAAAACCCACTGCCAAGGGTTTTATAATACAAAATCGCCTTATAATCCCTTTTCGCAGGCAATAATGCACTAAAACAAATCGGGCTTTTAGGCCCGCTAAATCAAAGTTCGGCTGAATAATAAATGACAAATTAAGAACGTTTAAAATTATGTCTGTTAAATTGGAATGGGATAAAAACAAAGCGGCATCCAATCTCTTGAAACATGGAGTCTCCTTTGATGAAGCAAAAACTGCATTTGATGATCCATTCTATGTCGATTTTTATGATCCGGATCATTCCTATAATGAACATAGATATATTATCATTGGACATTCACTGAAAAACCGTTTGCTGATTGTTGCATATGCAGAAAGAAAAAATAAAGTTCGTTTAATCAGTGCAAGAGAAGCTACTCGGAGGGAACAAAAAGTTTATGAAGAAGGATAATGTAAAAACGGAAGATGAGCTTAGGCCAGAATATGACTTAATGAGCTTAAAAGTGAGGAAGGTTGGCCCTGAACGGAAGAGCTTTTTTGGAACTACAGTACGTTTAGAAAAAGATGTGGCAAAGATGTTTCCAGACTCTGAATCAGTAAATGAAGCTTTGCGATTTTTAATTCGCACAACCAAAAAAAACAAGTCATCATTTCCTGGCAGTACCAAGAATACTTGATTGGAATCCTACACAACACCCTGCGTGACTCCGCATGATTAGAAATAGCAGGTTTTAGGGGGACACGATTAAGGCAAGATATTATGCGCCACGATCTTGCCTATATTATTGAGGAAAAAACAGATTAGAACGGAGTGCGACGTTTAACCCGAAACGATAGCCTTAGTATTCGTGGCTCGGGGTCGAATATACAAAAAGGAGAACTTTTAGCTAAATTTGCCACATATGATAATAAAGAATGGGTGTTTCTTGCCCCTGATGGCTATTTTAATGCCTCAGCAAATGGGGCTAACTATTTGAATATTTGTGTATCTTCAACAAAGGCAACCGGCATTGATGACTATCAATTAAAATATCATAAACAGGATATTGTAGCTCAGAAAATACATTAGCGTACCTCTTTAAATAATTTGTCGTATAATCATTTGTTCGGCTGGAGATGATATGACTGGCCTGATAAAAAAGATAATAAAAGTAGAAACATGAGCAAAGGGCTTGGACTATGAAAAGTGAGCTTTCTTGTTACAGTCAGTTACTTGACGCCGTTAAAATCCGAATCCGACAAGCTCAGGCAAAAGCCACACTTTCGGCAAATGCTGAAATGATTCTTATGTATTGGGACATTGGACGAATTATCGCTGAATGTCAAAAAAGCGAAGGTTGGGGGGCTGGCGTCATTCCCCGTCTATCGAAAGACATTCGGAACGAATTGCCTGAAGTGAAGGGGTTCTCGGAACGAAATATTGGCTATATGATGCGTTTTGCGTGTGAATACAGTGTGCCGTTAATTTTGCAACAACCTGTTGCAAAAAAATCCTCGGAAGTCATACCTGTGTCTCAGATTGTAGTTTCCTTGCATGAAAAAAACATAATGAAAAGTTTGCAACGGCTTGTTGCAAAAATTCCCTGGGGCCACAATATTCTGCTTATGCAAAAAATCAAAGACCTGTCAACTCGATTGTGGTATATAAGGCAAGCTATTGAAAACGGCTGGAGCCTCGATGTGCTTGGGATGCGGGTAAGTTTTAAGTAAGACAGAGGAAAAAAGTCATATTAAATGGCAGTAATGTTATAAATAGAATAAATAAAAATCATAAATCATGTAAATCCAGTTAATCCTGTCAAAAGAGTCTGCCCAAATATGCTTAGAGAACTTTTTATTAAAAACTTTACCATAATTGATAATCTGCATATAAAATTTTCAGATGGACTTACCATATTAAGCGGTGAAACAGGCGCAGGCAAGTCAATAATAATAAATGCCGTAAATCTGCTGCTTGGCAGTAAGGCAAGCTCAAAATTAATCCGCACGGGAGCTGAAACAGCAGAGCTTGAGGCATTATTCCAGATTGCACCAGAAAGCATAGTTGCCAGAATTATGGAAGCAGAAGGTTTTGATAAATCTGAAGAACTGGTGATAAAAAGAATTATTTCCCGCAAAGACAGACACAGCATCTATATAAACGGCCGTCTTGCAACCGTGCAGATGCTGAATTCAATAACAGAAAACCTTGCCAGTATATCGGGCCAGCACGCTCATCAGGGTCTTTTAAAAGAAGATCAGCACCTTTTAATACTTGACCGGTTCGGCGGTTTGATGAAGCAGCGGAACCTGGTTTACAGATATTATCATGAAATAATCCCTTTAATAAGCATGCTGCAGGAACTAAAGAATACTGAAGACAAGCAGGAAGAACGCATAAGTTTTCTTGAATTCCAGAAAAACGAGATAAGCAATGCTTCAATTAATCCAGGTGAAGACAAGAACCTTGAACAGAAAAAAATTCTGCTTAAAAATGGAGAAATACTTTATAAAACAGTACATGAAGGTGTTGAAGAACTTTACAGCTCTCAAGGAGCGATAATAGATCGTATTGTTGAGGTAAGAAAAAAACTCGAAAAAGCAGCCATGCTTGATCCCGCACTTACACCGCAGACCGAAGATCTTGGCAGATCAATATTTAACTTAGAGGATATTGCCGAAAAGCTCAGAGACTACCGGAATAAAATAGAAATAGATGAAAGGCTTCTTGAAGATGTCGAAGATCGTCTTGATGTTCTTCATAAACTGAAACGAAAATACGGGGGATCTTTTGAGGCCATATTCGCACATCTTGAATCAATAAATCTTGAACTTTCAAATATAGCGAATTTAACTGAAAAAAAAGCTGGAATTAGAGCAAAGCTGGAAAAGCTGCATGAAAAATTAGCAGGATACGCCAGGAATCTTTCGGAAAAAAGAAAAAAAACAGCTGAAATACTGGCAAAAAGGGTGGAAAAAGAACTGTCATTTCTTGAGATGTCCCAGACAAAATTTAAAATATCACTTGAATCAATATCATCAGAAAAAAACATTAATTCATATCTTACTATTGATAAAAAGCCTGTCAGCGAAACCGGAGCTGACAGGGCCACCTTTATGATAGCGCCGAATATAGGCGAAGATCTGAAGCCGCTTTCAACTATTGTGTCCGGAGGTGAACTTTCAAGAGTGGTGCTTGCATTAAAAGCTATTTTAGCCGAAAACGAAGCAGTCGAAACCGTAGTTTTTGACGAGGTTGATGCTGGAATAGGTGGAAGGGTTGCCGATGTTGTAGGTGAAAAACTGTCTTTGCTTTCATGTTATCATCAGATAATATGTATAACTCATTTGCCGCAGATAGCAAAATTCGGAGATCATCATTTCAGAATTTCGAAACAAGTATATCGCGGAAGAACTGTAACAATCATAAAACCTCTTGACAATAAAGATAGAGTCAAAGAAATAGCCAGAATGTTAGGGGGGGTAGAAATCACAAGAGCAACCCTTGCCCATGCACATGAAATGCTTGACATGGCGGCAAACAGATTATCAGGCAGGCGAAACTGCAAATGAATATATTTATTAGTATCCCACCCTTTCTTACATTATGCTGCTTCTTAGGGCTCGCTGTTTTAGCGGTCATAAGGGGGCACAGAACAAAAGTAAATATCCTCTTTTTTATTACCTGCATGCTCGGTTCTTTTCTCTATATAGATATATTGTTTGCATTTAACCTGAAATCCAGCGAAATGGCGCTGACAATCAGTCGTATAGACCATTTTTTTGTAATTTATCTTTTTCCGGTATATATCCATTTTTTTCACTCATATCTTAATATTTCCGGTAAAAAATGGCTTATTAGAGCTGCATATGGTTTTGCGTTTATACTAATGTGGTTTATTCCCACGCCGCTTTATATCGAGTCCATGCAAAAACATACATTTGGTCTTTTTGCAAAGGCCGGAGTTCTTTATCCTCTTTTCGGAATCGGAGGCCTTTGCGTAACTATCATTGTTCTTAGACTTATTTTTCAGGCAATTCAAAATGAAAAAAGCAGCGCCCAAAAAAACCGTCTGAAATATGTTTTCGCAGGGTTCGGGCTTATGGGCCTCATGAACGGTCTTAACGTACTTCCAATTATGGGATATCCAATATATCCGCCTGGTAATTTCAGTTTTATTCCTCTTTTTATTTTTGCAATCGGTCTTTTTAAGCATGATCTGCTCGACATGGGAATTTTGATTAAAAAGAGCCTTATATATTCGCTTATAACAGCCCTTATTACCTGTTTATATGCGCTTGTTATTACTTTCACTAACAGACTTTTTACAAACTTTGATTTTTCTGATTCAATATTTGTTCACATGCTGTTCTTTTTGTTGATTGCTTTTGCAATCGGACCGCTGAAAGCAAAAATACAGAGCGTGATCGATAACCTTTTTTCAAAAGGGAAATATAACTATCAGAAAATAATCAAAAACGTAAGCCATATGATAGCTTCTGTTCTTAACCTTGATGAAATAGCAAAACACCTTATGGATACGGTTGTAAATGTAATGAAGGTTGACTACTGCGCCCTGTTTTTATGTGATTCGCCGGATTCAGGCTTCAGATGTTTTGAGGCTCAGGGGAAATACTCCAAACAGGCATGTTCTGTATCAATATCTAATAACGATTTTATGACCCGGTATCTTAAAAAACACAGACAACCTTTAATCAAGAAAAAGCTTATAAAGCTGTCAGATGAAGATAATATTTCAGGCATAATTTCAGATATGAACATGCTCTGCGCAGAGACAGTTCTTCCAATGATTTTTGAAAAAAAATTAAACGGTTTTATTGTTCTCGGCGAAAAACTTTCCGGAGATCTTTTTACACCGGAAGATATGGATCTTCTTGAAACTCTTGCCAGCCAGTCTGCGCTGGCTGTTGAAAATGCCGATTCCTACAAAGTAATTGATGATCTTAATAAAAATCTTGAAAAAAAGGTTGAGCAAAGAACTCTGGCTCTTCAAGAGGCTCTATCTGAAAAAGAGCGGACTCAGGAGCAGTTAATACGTTCCGAAAGCCTTGCCGCAATAGGACAACTCGTGGCAGGAACCGCCCATGAGCTTAATAATCCTCTTGCAAGCGTTACAAGCCTTATACAATCTACGATAGAAGATTTATCTCAACTGGGCAGACAGATACCCCTTGAAAAGGAGATAATAGATGATCTTAAGTTCGCAGACAAAGAACTTCACAGGGCAAGGTCTATAGTTGCAAGCCTTCTGGGACTTTCCAGACAGACTCAAACTTATTCAGAGGCAGTTAATCTGAATCTGGTTATTCAGGATGCCTTAAGAATACTGTATAATCAGTATAAGGGGCGCGGTATAGAAATAATTGAAAATTATGACCGGAATTTACCTGATATACAGGGAAATTTTGCTAATTTAGGCCAGGTGGCGTTAAATATTATTAAAAACGGACTGCAGGCTGTTGAAGGAAAAAAAGGATTAATATCGCTTTCAACCCATTTTAATAAAGATACCGGTCATGTTGTTTTTGAGTGCGAGGATAATGGAGCGGGCATTTCGCAATCTCAAAGACAAGATATCTTTAAGCCGTTTTTTACCACAAAAGAGGTAGGCCGGGGCACGGGCCTTGGACTATATATTTGCCATGAAATTATCCAGAAGCATGGAGGCACCATAGGTGTTGAGGATTCTGAAAAACAGGGAACCAGATTTATTGTCAGGCTGCCTGTATAGGGAAATTACAATGACGGGCTTGCATGAATGGTGAGTCGTGATTATTGTTAACATTTAAACCTGAGGCCATTAAAAACAAAGGAGACTGAAGAGACAATGGAGACAATACCCATAAAAGTTCAAGCGCTGAAAAAATACCTTGAAGAACGTTTCGGCAAAACAGTTGAACTGATCGGCAGTGATAAATTAGGTGGATTTGATGACACAATTAAAAAACTGGGATATGGCGAAACTTTTTTAATTACATTCCAGATAGAAGGAAAAAAACGGTCAGCAGTCTTTTCCACAATGCGAAATGATAAATACGGCCACCAGTATTTATGGGATAGAGCTCATGTTTTAATGTTTCAGTATGAAACCGGCCAAAGGCTTCCAAAACATGCGCTTCCACTTGACATTGGTTATTTCACTCAAGAGGGGGATGCGTGTTCTGTTCGTAATGCAAAGGCTTACTTTTTATTGACAGAAAAAGTTGAGGGCGATGATTATTTTCTGGATTTAGATCGTGTAAGCAATGAGCCGGCTACAAACACTGATATTGAGAGGGCAAAGGCTCTGGGTGAATATTTAGCGGAAATTCACAAAGAAAAAAAAGATCAACCCGATCTTTACATAAGAAAAGTAAGAGATCTTATAGGCCATGGCGAGTGTATAATGGGAATTGTCGACGGGTATCCTGATAATTATGAATTTTGTCCAAACAACCTTTTTGGTGAAATTGAAAAAAAATGTGTTGATTGGCGATGGAAACTAAAGAATTATACACATCGTTTATGCCGCGAACATGGCGATTTTCATCCATGGAACATTAAGTTCCGCGAAGGGACGGATTTTTCCACCTTTGACAGAAGCCGTGGAGAATATGGAGAAGCTGCCGATGATGTAGCTACGTTGAGCATTAATTATATTCTTTTTTCAATTTTAAAATACGGCAAGCTTGATGGCCCGTTTAAGCAATTGCATGACACGTTTATAAAAACCTATCTTGATAGAACAAAAGATGCGGAAATTTTTGATGTTATTCAGCCGTTTTATGCTTTTCGCGGTCTGGTTATTGCTTCTCCTGAATGGTACCCAAACCACCCGGAGGACATAAGAATCAAGCTTTTTAATTTTATAAAAAACATTCTTGCAGAAGACAGGATAGATATAAATGAAATCAACCAGTACCTTGAATAATGGATGGGTTGCATGGTTTACAGGTCTTCCCGGGTCTGGGAAAAGCAGGCTTTCACAAATTGTGTTTGAGATGTTGACCGGAGATGGGATAAAATGTGAATGGGTGGAACTGGATTCCATACGGAAGATGTATGTTGAAAAGCCGGAATATACGAGCAGGGAGCGTGATTTTGTTTATGAAAAACTGGTTGATTTTGCCGTAAAAGGTGTACAACACGGCAAAAATATTATAATAGACGCCACTGCACATAAAAAATCGTATAGAGAAAATGCAAGAAAGAGGATCAGCATTTTTGTTGAAGTTATGGTCATCTGTCCTTTGTTAGTATGTATTGACAGAGAGTCTAAACGCAAAAAAGGGCATGTTGTGGCTCAAATGTATCGCAGAGCTCTGGAACGTAAAGAAAAGGGTACTATATTTGATGACCTCGGAGATGTAATCGGGGTAGATGTTGAATATGAAGAAAATCCTGACGCTGAGATAATCATTGACAACAGCAAAGGAACGGCTATGGATAATGCCATGAAAATTAAGGATGAAATTAGACGACATATAGACCGACTAGTTCTGTGAAAGGATAAAAACCATGCCTATATATGAATACAAATGTTTAAAATGTAAGAAGTATTTTGAATCGCTTGTAATCAGCAAGGATGATCTTGACAAAATTAAATGTCCAGACTGCGGAGCAACTGTTTTTGAACAGATTATGAGTGTAACAAACTACAGCACGGACAATGTTCCAGGTACAAGTAATAAAGTAAGCGCTAAAACAAGAAATTGCTCAACAGGAACATGTACCACATTTGAAATACCAGGATCGAGCAGATAAGATGAATTCGTAAAAAGTCACGAATTTAACTACAGATAGCTAAGTGTTTTGATTCATAAATATGGTGACGTATTTAATATATAGGTGTTACCCCTAGATGAATTGAAGACTTATAAGTGAGCTAAAGTGCCTAAAATGCCTAAAGTTAATGAATGCGCCTTTGGCGCGCTAATTTTATATAAATTAATGGAGCGAAGCGACACCTTTACTTTAGGCACTTTAATATACTTTAGGCATTTTAGGCACTTTAGGCTTCCTAAAAATTGGACAATGAACCCATAATTATACGTAATCATATTTAAGAATACGTGTACTTAGCCATCAAGTATTACCAGATATGGAGAATTGAACATGCTGCTAAGCAAAATGAAAAAAGGACAAAGTGGTATAATATCCAACATAAGCGGCAACGGTATATTGCGAAGAAGGATACAGGAAATGGGAATCCTTAAAGGAACACAGATATATGTTGAAAAATATGCGCCTCTTAAAGATCCGCTTGAGTTAATCGTCAAAGGATATCATGTATCCCTTCGTGTTGAAGAAGCAGCTCAAATAACAGTAGATAATGTAAAACAGGACTCTTTATAATGCAGGAAAAGAGTATAACCATAGCTCTTGCGGGTAACCCTAATTCGGGGAAAACAACGATATTTAACAATATTACCGGAACCAGACAAAAAGTAGGCAACTGGCCCGGGGTAACTGTTGAAAAAAAAGAAGGTATTGTAAGCAAATATGGCTATAATCTTAAAATCATCGATCTTCCAGGCACTTACAGCCTAACTCCATTTTCCATTGAGGAAATAATTGCAAGGGATTTTGTTCTGGAAGAATGTCCGGATGTGGTTGTCGATATTATTGATGCATCAAATCTGGAACGAAGCCTTTATCTGGCAACACAGATAAGAGAAACCGACTGCAAGGTTATATTTGCCCTTAATATGGCTGATCTTACCCAGACTAAGGGTGTCAAGATTAACGCAGATAAGCTTGCCGAGTTGCTCGATCTGCCGGTAGTATTCACAATAGGCAATAAAAACAAGGGTATTGATAACCTTCTAAAAGAGGCTATTAAACTTGCGGGCTTAAAAAAAGAAACACAACAAAAACGAAGGGTTAACTATAGCAAAGATATTGAAAATGCAATTATTAAGCTTCAAACTGCCATTGAAAACAACCTTAAGGGAAAACCCCCTTATAATTTGAGATGGATGGCAATAAAGCTTCTTGAAAACGATAAAATTATAATAGATCGGATTTTCAAGAAAGACGGAGATAAAGGCAATGACCTGCTTAATATGGCTCAAACACTTCGTTCGCGCCTGACAGATCGTTTTAATGATGACCCTGAGACAGTAATGACAGACGAGAGGTATGGTTTTATTGCCGGAATAATAAAGGAGGTTCTTACAACCTCAGCTAAAAACCGCGTAGACATATCGAGAAATATAGACCTTGTTTTAACTAACAGATATTTTGGATTTCCGATTTTTATTCTATTCATCTGGGCAATGTTCCAGCTCACATTTTCTGCTGGAGCCTATCCAATGGAATGGATTGGCTGGGCTGTTAATCTTATAGGAGCGGCAGTCGAAAATATACTGCCGGATTCTATTTTAAAGGAGCTTATTGTAGAAGGAATAATTCCCGGTGTGGGAAGCGTTATAATTTTTTTGCCTAATATTCTAATCCTTTTTTTCTGTATAGCCATCTTTGAAGATACAGGATATATGGCAAGAGCAGCTTTTTTAATGGACAGGATAATGCATATTATCGGTCTTCACGGAAAATCCTTTATACCCATGCTTATGGGATTCGGCTGCAATGTTCCAGCTGTAATAGCCAGTAGAACTCTTGAAAGCAAAAAGGACCGAATCCTTACAATTCTTATTACTCCATTTATGTCCTGTTCGGCCAAACTGCCTATTTATATAATTCTTGCCGGCGCTTTTTTTGCTGCAAATGCCGGCACAGTAATATTTTCAATTTATCTTTTAGGAATAATAATTTCCATCGTGTCCGGGCGGCTGTTTAGATCCACTGTGTTAAAAGGGGCTGATGCTCCGTTTGTGATGGAACTGCCTCCATATAGAGCTCCAATGTTAAGGAGTCTTTTGATTCACATGTGGGACCGCGCAAAGATGTTTTTGAAGAAGATGGGCGGCGTGATACTTATTGGTTCCATTATTATCTGGGCGCTTTCGGCATTTCCCAGAAATGTACAATATTCCCTGGATTACACATCAGAGACGGCCACGGTAAAATCATTGTATGAGACAAAAATGCTGGCTGCCAATCAATCTGACAGAGATGAACTGGCAGAAGAAAGAAATATTGCTCTGAAAAAATTGAAAGTGGCGAAAAAAGCTGAAAAAACGGAAAAATCTTTTATGGGAATAATAGGCAAGAGTATTGCTCCGATATTTGCGCCAATTGGTATAGACTGGCGTGGAACTGTTGCCATTCTTACTGGTTTTGTGGCAAAAGAAATCGTTGTCAGTTCTCTTGGAATACTTTATGCTGTTGAAGAAGATGCCGGAGAATCTGATGGTCTTAAGAAGGCTCTTGTAGAATCTGGAATGACACCGCTTTCTGCTTTTTCAATGATGCTGTTTGTCCTGCTTTATCTTCCGTGTATTGCTACAGTAGCAGCTATCAGGCGGGAAACAGGGTCATCCAAATGGATGCTTTTCTCTATTTTATACAGCACTTCCCTTGCATGGATTGTGTCTTTTTGTGTATATCAGGGAGGAAAATTGATAGGACTGGACTGAATAATACTATGAAAATTTTTAAATATACAGCTGCGATATTGTTTTTTCTCATAATATTTAGCGAAATTGCTCTGGCCGAACGTTTAACCGTGGCCTCATCACTTGCAAACATACGTTCCGGACCAGGCACTAATTATGATATCTTATGGCAGGTTGGAAAATATTTTCCTGTTTCAATTATAAAAAAATCAGGGAACTGGTATTTTTTTAAGGATTTTGAAGGGGATGAGGGATGGATACACAATTCTCTTGTTAATAAAATTTCGTCTGTAATTACAAACAAGGTCAAATGCAATATCAGATCAGGGCCTGGTTTAAAATATAAAATATTATTTTCTGTTGATAATGGAATTCCATTTAAGGTTATTAAGAAAAAGGGCAGCTGGATTAATATCCGGCATGCTGATGGCGACTCTGGATGGATTCACAAGTCTCTGATATGGTAGAGACCTTTGAAAAAGGAGAACTATGGCTAAAAAAAGAAAGACAAGAAAACAACTGCTAAAAGCACCTGATGAGTTTATAAGTTTTTCGTCTAAGGTTTTAGAATTTGCGATAAAAAATAAGATCAAAATATTTTACGCCTTAGGCGTAATTGTATTGTTTGTAATTATCGGTTCAGGAGTCCGATACCTTTCGAATAAAGCTGAAGACAAAGCTTTTACTTTGTTAGAACAGGCTGTCAATCAATATGCTTTTGCTGCAAAGGCTGACGGAATTGAAAAAGCTTATCAGAATGTCGGGCAGGATTTTAATTTTATTATAAAAAAATATTCTAAAAGCGATGGTGGAAAACTTGCAAATATAATGTACGCCAATATCTGCTACAAGGCGGGTGATTATCAAAAAGCCATAGATCTGTACAATAAGTCCCTGAAAGACTTTAATAAACATGCAGCGATTAAGACACTCATCCTGAGCGGAATAGCTTATAATTATGAGGCAAAGAACGATTACAAGACAGCGGCAGATTATTTTGAAATGATTATTGCTCAATCAGGCAATATTATGCAGGACGAGGCTCTTTTTCATCTTGGCAGAATTTATGAATTAATGGGCGAAAACGAAAAAAGCACAGCAGCCTTCAAAAAAATTGTTTCTGATCATACTGATTCAATCTATATTGAATTAGCAAGGGAAAGGGTAACCATTTAATGAATAAAAAACCGGCCAAGCGATTAGAATACCGTTTGGCCGTTAAGGATAAGAACAGATAAATTATCAGGATGCCTATTAATTAAGCAACTCTTGTGCCAAAATATGTTCAAATACTTTTAATTTTTTTATTACTGTTTTATCAGCAAGTTATATCTTTTCATAAGAAATGTTTATTAATTAAAAAGTATTTATCATACAAAAAAGTTTCCAAATAGAAATTAACCGGTTTCCATTTGGAAACTTTTTTGCGTTTTACACACTCAACTATTCGGCTATATCCGTAGACATCTCATACTTGCTGATTTTTTTACTAAGGCTGCTTTTGCTGATTCCAAGAATTTCAGCAGCATTTGATTGCACATCATTTGCAAGCTTCAATGCCCTTTTGATCATATTTTTTTCAATTAAGGCAACGGTTTCATATAATTGAGCATTTTTAGGTATTCCGTCAAGATACATTGAATTGTCTACATTGTTTCTGAAATCTTTTGGAAGATCAGATACGCTGATTATCTCATCAGGGCACATAATCATTGCCCTTTCTATTACATTTTCCAATTCGCGAACATTTCCAGGCCAGCTGTAATCATTAAAGAGACGTTCAACATCCTGGTCCAATCCTTTAACAGGTATATCTGAACCACGTTCATCAGCATACTTTTTTATAAAGTGATTACTTAAAAGCCTGAGATCATCCAGGCGCTGCTTAAGAGGAGGCAGCACAATGCATACCACATTCAGTCTGTAAAACAGATCTTCTCTGAAATGGCCCTGCTCCATCTCTTCTTTTAAATGTTTGTTTGTGGCTGTAATAATACGGATATTAACGGGAATTGGATTAACCCCGCCAACTCTTTCAACAACCTTTTCCTGGATCACCCTCAAGAGTTTTACCTGCATGCTTTGTGAGAGCTCGCCGATTTCATCAAGAAGAAGTGTCCCGCCTTCAGCCATTTCAAATCGGCCCTTTTTCATTGCAAAAGCACCTGTAAACGACCCTTTTTCGTGGCCGAAAAGTTCGCTTTCAAGAAGATTTTCAGCAAGGGCACTGCAGTTTACGGCAATAAAAGGTTTGTCGCGTCTTGGGCTGTTAAAATGAAGAGCTTTTGCTACCAGTTCTTTTCCAGTGCCGCTTTCTCCTTCGATTAATATGGTTGCATTGCTTGGCGCCACTTTGCGGATAAGCTCAAAAACATCATTCATTGCCTTGCTTTTTCCGATTATGTTGCCAAAACTGTACTTTGATTTTATAGCATCACGCAGGTATCTGTTTTCTTTAACTATACGATATATTGCAAGGGCTTTGTCAACATAAAGAATCAGTCTTTCATTATCAAAAGGCTTTAGAATATAATTATAAGCCCCTTTTTGCATTGCCTGCACAGCCTTTTCCACTGTGCCGTGAGCAGTCATCATTATGACAGGAAGGTCAGGATCACTCATCTTGATTTTTTCAAGCAGCTCAATACCATCCATTGAAGGCATCTTCATGTCGGTAAGAACCAGATCAACATCAGCGTTTTTCAAAACATTAAGAGCTTCCTGCCCACTATTGGCCGTTAAGGTCGAAAAACCTTCTTCTTCCAGAACAGCGCTTAATATAAGCGGATAGTTTTTTTCATCATCTACGATCAGGATAGTTTCCATTTTTATGAGCCTAAAAACAGTCTTTTATGGTTTGCGCTTGATTTTATTAAATTTTTCTTAAAGGTAATTTCACTGAGACTTGAGCGCCTACTGTAGATTTATTGCTAATATTAATAGTGCCTTCGTGTGCCTCTATAATGCTTTTTACAATACCAAGACCAAGACCTGTCCCTTTATCCTTTGTAGTAAAAAAAGGATCCCATATTTTTTTTATAACGTCTTCAGGCATACCTTTTCCTTCATCTTCAAAGACAATTATTATGGAATTATCATGTGAAGTAATTCGAATGGATATTTTTCCGCCATCAGGCATGGCCTGCATGGAATTTATTAATATATTAAGAAACGCCTGATATAACATATCAGAATCGCCCTTTATCACCGGCAGATTATTATCATAATGTTTTTTAATTATATAACCCTGTTCTTCTATCTGTGATGCAAGAAAGGCAATGTTTTTATCAAGAACCTCTTCAACCCTACACGGGATAATATTAGGTTTTTTAGGTTTCGCAAAATTCAGGAAATCTGTTATTATATTATTTAATCGACCGGATTCTTCAACAATTATATCTGGAATAGTATTCGAGGGGTCAAAATGTTTTACTTTTTTTTTAAGAAGCGCTGCGGAACTTCTGATGATTCCTAACGGGTTCCTGATTTCATGGGACACACCCGCTACCATTTCTCCCAATGAACACAGATGCTGAGCTCTTGCCAACTGTTCTTTAAGCTTGATTCTTTCCCTGGCTCTGTTTTCAATAATTGTTTCTCCTCTCTTAACTACAAAAAACAGAGACAGAAACAGAGCGCCCATGATAAGAATAATAGCAATGATAGCGATTATCTGGTACAGGAAGATTGTTTTAAAATCTTTTGATACATCCTGAACAATTTCAAAAACTCCAAAAACATGTCTGGCTAATGTGGGCAACGGTTCTTCGGTTCGCAGCGGAGCAAAGGTAATTAATTTAACCTCTTTTGGAAAACCAAGCATGATCTGCCAGAAGTTGCCTTTTTTAATTATTTGTGACGACACTTTTCCTGAAAGGGCATTTAAATATTCTTTGCCTCCTGTATCGTTAATTCCTGTCAGTTTTTGATTGTAACTATAGATAATTGTGCTGTTCTTATCATAGATGTTTACATTTTCCACATTAAAGCTATGCAGAGCGCTTTTAACTATTATATCCATCCTTTTGGAATATCTTTCTTCACTGAGCCGGACTACCTTGTGTTTTGCTATGGAAAGTGGAAGGTAAAACCGCATGTAAACCTGATAGTTAAGATTTTCTACAAGAAGATTAGCATAGTCTTTGCTTTTCTTGAGCTGCAGCATTTTTGTCCATTGGTTATTAAGGCCTGCAAGAATCAGTATTCCCAGAAAAATTAATATAAGGCTTGTAAAGGTAAAATATTTTACCAGTCTGAATGGTTTAATTTTTTCATCCGAACGTTTGGGATTCATACTAAAAGGCCTTTAGTAAAATGCGGGGGGTTCAATAGCGTTAATTTGTTGGAATTGGGATGCTTGATAAAATAGATTTAATATCTTCATCCGCAAAGCTGATTCCAGCTCCAACAAAAAAGGATTCTTTTCCTTCGTCACTTATAAAATCATCAAATCCTGAATTAATATAGATATGTTTAAATGGTGTAAAACTTGCTTTAAATTTTAAGTGAGCATTTCTGTCCGGATCAAAATCAAAGGCTTCGAAAGACAGGGTTAAACGGTCATTCAAGAGATAGTAATCAATTCCAAGTCCTCCGGTGGATTCAAAAAGCCCTCCTCGCAGGCCAATGTCATAATATCTTTTTGCTATTTGAGCTGAAAATTTCAGCGCGTCTTTATCGGTTTCTACAACATGTGTAGTAGAAGTATTCCCGTTGCTGTCGGTTGTTGTTGTATCTTTTACTTCTTCTTTTCCGCTCGGGTCATCTACTATCTGAAGCAGATAATATTTGTCTTCCTTTGGTTGAATGCGAAGCGAAAGATAGGATTTAACCTCATCGCTGTCAAAAAGATATTCGCCGCTGTAATCAAGATATGTTTTGTATGTATCCTGTTTCTGCAGATAATCGTTTATACTTTCAAGAGAAGTGTTAATGTTTTCCACTGTTTCATCTTCATTGATCAGTTTGCCTATTGATCCTTCGCCTCTGTTGATTTTGTCTGTAATTTTTTTAAGAGATACCAGAGAATTATTTAAGTTGTCCACTGTTTCATCTTCGTTTATCAGTTTTCCTATACTGCCTTTACCCTGATTAATCTTTGAACTGATTTCATTAATGCTGGCAACCATGACTTCCATTTTCTCAGAGGCTCTGCGCACATTAGAAATTATAGAGCGTATATCCTCTTTATTGGTGCTTCCCATTTTATTTAATGTTCCTGAAAATTCAGAAAGATTGGCAATTATTTTTGTTACATTATCGTTGTTGTCCTGAACTGTTTTGTTCAAGGTCAAGACCATTTCTTTAACATTTTCAACAATTGCATTAAGCGATGCCTCTCCCTTTTCACCGCCAACAACATTTGCCAGAGAATTTGTCAACCTGTTGATGTTGCTTGCTACTTCTCCCATGGTAATCATAAGGGCATCCATATCTGTTGTGGGTATTGTTTTGACAACCCTGTCGCCGTGCTTTAGCAGTGGAGCAGAAGGAGATCCCATAATAAGTTCGACATATTTATCCCCTAAAATACCCTTTGTCCTGATAATAGCCTTTACATCTTTTGTAAGAACTACATCACGATTTATTTTTAAAAAAACCAGCGCCTTTCCGTTTTCCAGAGAAATTTTACCTACTCTTCCAATTTCCACGCCGGCTATTTCTACTGGTACGTCTTCTACGAGACCTGCTGCAGAGTCAAAATATACTTTAATTTCATATCCTTTTGCTCTTTTAAAGCTCAGGCCGCCTACCTGCATTGACATATATGCAAGCATTATAATGCCGATTATTACAAAAATACCTACCTTTGCTTCAACATTTAGTTTTGACATAGCTTTTAGATTTAAAATTTGTAATTATCTGTTTAAAAAGAACTTTTTTAACACTCTTTTCCGGTTTCTCTGGAAATGAACCGTTTGACAACAGGATTATTTGATAATCGTATTTCTTCCGGGGTTCCTATCGTTATAATTTTTCCTTCATACAACATTGCTATATTATGTGCAATCTTGAAAGTAGAGCCAATGTCATGACTGATAACCACAAAGGTCGCCTTTGTATGGCGCTGTGTATTTATAATAAGGTTATCGATGCTTTCGCACATAATAGGATCGAGACCGGTTGTTGGTTCATCAAACAGCACAATTTTAGGATTAAGCGCAATAGCCCTTGCCAATCCCACGCGTTTTCTCATTCCTCCTGACAGCTCAGAAGGTATTTTATGCGTTATGTTTTTTAAATCAACCTGTAGCAGTTTTTCTTCTACGATTTTATCTATTTCTTTTTTTGATAATTTTGTATGTTCTTTGAGTGGAAATGCAACATTTTCTCCAACCGTCATTGAATCAAAAAGCGCTGCATCCTGAAAAAGCATACCGAACATTTTTCGTATTTCGTTAAGCTTGTTATCGTTTAACCCTGAAATATCAATCCCGTCAATAAAAACCTGACCTGAATCAGGTTTAATAAGCCCCATTATGTGTTTTAAAAGAACACTTTTACCGCCCCCGCTGCGTCCGATAATAACGGTAATTTTCTCGGGCTCAATATTGAGATCAAGATTGTATAAGACCTTCTGGCCTTTGAATGATTTGCATACTTTAATAAGATTAATCATTAGAACATAAAGGATGTAAGAAAGTAATCACTGATAAAAATTGTTACTGATGAGAGAACCACTGACTGGGTAGTCGCCTTCCCAACCCCTTCGGCCCCGCCTGTTGTATTCATTCCCTTATAACACCCTATAAGAGAAAGTATAAGCCCGAAAAATGCTGCTTTGATAAGACCATTTAATATATCGTCAAGCTCGACCAATTCAATAATTTTAGCCATAAAAATTCCTGAATTGATTTTTAACAAATTTACACCAACAAAATAGCCCCCGACAATGCCGATAAAATCAGATACTATTGTAAGAACAGGAAGCATAAGGACAGCAGCAACGATGCGCGGCATCACAAGATAGTGAATTGGATTGACCGACATGGTATGCAGGGCATCAATCTGCTCTGTAACCCTCATGGTTCCTATTTCAGCAGTCATTGCAGAGCCAACACGCCCTGTAACCATTAATGCTGTAAAAACAGGGCCTAATTCACGCGTTACGGCCAAAGCAACAGTTGCTCCGACCAGGCTTTCACCCCTGAACATCCGGAAACCATAATATGACTGAAGAGCAAAAACCATACCGGTAAATGCTCCTGTTATTAACACAACAAATATGGAATTGACCCCGACAAATTCCATCTGCTTAAAAATAACCCTTAAGCGAAACGGAGGTCGAAACATCCATGTAATTGCAGAAATTAAAAGCAGCATGATTTTGCCTGCTTCTTCAACAATATTTATAAGGGGTCTGCCTATTAGTTCAAGTAAGCTTATCATCGGGTTGTGTTAGTCGGTTTAAACCACCACCTCTGATAGTGGTGCCATAAAAAGGTTCTACCGTTATAGGAATTAGTTAGTTACAAGTGATCTAATTTGTTTTGTAAAAGTTAAAATTGATGAATTCGTAAAAAGTCACGAATTTAACTATAGGCACTTTAGCTCACTTTAATATACTTTAGGCACTTATGTCCGCACCGAAAGTGCGCTAATTTAAATTATCCCTATAATCATATATGGAAGTCGGCCCTTAAAGTCAAGGCTAAGGGCGTGGTATTTATTTCGGATGCACAATACCCCTTTAAAAATAGGATTGCAGTCTCATTATCGGATTTCGGAAGTTTACTATGACTCGCATTAATAAAGGCCTCAAAGCTTCTATTGGTTTGAATTATTTAACCTTTCCTCCTTTTTTAGAAAAAACACGAAAACATCCCTATTTAAACTATAACGACTTCATTATTTAAATTAGCATGTTGGTATTTGACATAACTGCATTCTTATGTCAAATTATACCTGTGTTAATTAAATAACGATGAGTTTGATTCACTTTGATTCACTTTGAAGGAGCTACAGATGTCTCAGGTTATTGAGAATTTTACGGCCGGAAGCTATAAGCAACAGTATCGATACAAAAGTTTTCTTCCAAATATCATAAACTTACAATGGAAAATATCTGATCCGGAGGTGCTTACCTTGATGGAGGATGCTAACCGGCTTCTTGGCGAACTAAATGCATTTTCACAATTGATACCAGATGTGGATTTTTTCATTCAGATGCATATTACAAAAGAAGCTACAACATCCAGCCGGATCGAAGGTACCCGGACAAATATGGAAGAGGCTTTAATTGATAAAAAGGATATCAATCCTGAAAGTCGAGACGATTGGCAAGAAGTACAAAACTATATTCAAGCAATCAATTTTGCGATTAAAGAGTTAGAACGGCTTCCTTTATCTAATAGACTTTTCAAAGAAACTCATAAAATTCTCATGCAGGGGGTGCGGGGTAAACATAAGCAACCTGGTGAATTCCGTGTAAGTCAAAACTGGATTGGCTTGAGTTTAAAAAACGCAACCTTTGTGCCGCCGCACCATGAAAGCGTCGTAGATTTAATGAGCGACCTGGAAATGTTCATACATAATGATGAGATTCATGTTCCGCATCTAATAAAGATAGCTATTGTTCATTATCAGCTTGAAACTATTCACCCATTTCTTGATGGCAATGGACGACTGGGAAGATTGTTGATTGTCCTTTATCTGATTAGCTTTAAGTTGCTTTCAAAGCCAGCGCTATATATGTCTGATTTTTTTGAGCGTCATAAAGCTGAGTATTATGATCATTTGATGGCAGTGAGAACAAACAATGAAATGATTGCATGGTTGAAATTCTTTTTATTTGGCTTGCGTGAAACTGCCGGAAAGTCAATAGAGGTTTTCAAGGCTATACTGGTTTTAAAAGAGCAAATTGAAAGAGAAAGGCTTTCTGTATTTCATGCGAGAAGACAAAAAAATGCGCAGAAGTTAATTGCGTATTTGTATCAACGGCCAATCGTTACAATTAAATTAGTTTCTGAATTATTGGGAACGCAGGCAAATACAGCAAATAAGTTAGTCGCCGATTTTTCAAAACTGGGAATATTACGAGAATTAACTGGCCGTCGAAGAAACAGGTTGTTTATTTTTGATGAATATACCAGCATATTTATCGAGTAAAGACATAGCGAGGTCGTACACAGAAAAACTCAGGTTCTTTTTGATATGATTGACAAGTTGTTTTAGGTCACTGCTTGCTGGTTCGTCAAACAGCACAATATATAGGGGCTAAATTAAAAACCCGCACAACATAAGATAATTATGCATAATTATAGATAAAGATGCATAATTATGCATAATTACCTTGACTTAATTATAACTCTTTAGTAAAAAACTACCTTAAATGTATTAAAAGGCGGATCTTCTTTCAATCCTTAGCTCAAAATAACAGGGCTTGAAGAAAGCTTTTTACGAAGCGATTCACCTTTAGTTTAACCTAAATTGAGTGATTTTTTACTCGATCTACAGCGATCTCTTGCGCATCAAGGATTCGTGAAAATCCTCGAAATATCCACGGGGATGCCTGTGGTTTTCGCAAACCCTTATGCATCAAGATTTCGGCATATATCTTCGCAATAAATCGCTCAACATAGGTTTAAGAAATAATGAATTTACAGAGGGTAGCATCTATGGGCAAAAACTCCTTAAAAGAAATTAGAGAATCTCGTCTGATGAGCAAATCCGAACTTGCCAGGGAAGCAAATGTCTCGCCGATTACCATTGCTCGTATAGAAAAAGGTATGAGTTGCCGAATGGAAACCAAACGAAAAATTCTTTTGGCATTAGGTTTCGGGCTTTCAGATAAAAAGAAGATATTTGGCGGTTAAGAGCATATTATGTTATTCAGAAAAACATCAAATCTTGTGGGTCTGGATATAGGTTCCAGCGTTTTAAAGGCAAGTGAAATTTTAGCAACAAAGGGCAAATGGGGACTAAAAAACTTTGGCATGCTGAGTATTGCCCACGGCGCTATTAAAGAAGGTGTTATAAAAAATACTGAAAAGGTTGCTGGTTCTATACAGCAACTATTCAGCGAAAACGATTTCAAGACCCAAAATGTTGCCGTATCAATTGGAGGCTACTCTGTAATTGTTAAAAAAATCAGCGTCCAAAAAATGACAGAGGAACAACTGCAGGCGACGATTAATTTTGAGGCTGAACAGTATATACCGTTTAATATAAGCGATGTTAATCTTGATTATCAGATACTTGGGGACAATGAAAATAATCCGGGCCATATGAATTTGCTTCTTGTTGCAGTTAAAAAGGAAATTGTCGACGATTATGTTAATTTAATTCAGATGGCGGGACTTAATCCCTGTATAATAGATATTGATGCTTTTGCACTCCAGAATATTTTTGAACTGAATTATAGTGCTGAAAATACAAGTATTGCTCTTATTGATATTGGAGCCTCCAAAACTTCATTGAATATACTTAAAAATAATTCTTCGGTATTTATTAGAGATGTAGCTCTTGGATGCGGCATAATAAATGAAAAAATAGTTTCACTTATTGACTGTAAATACGAAAAGGCTGAAAAGCTTAAATATGGCGGTTCCGAAAAAATAATTTCATCTGATGATTTAAGCGGAATAATTTCATCTGTTATAAATGACTGGTGTGTTGAAATAAGGCGTGCCCTTGACTTTTTTTATTCCGCAAACCCTGATGATCACATCAAAAAGATTGTGCTGAGCGGCGGAGGAGCAAATATTAAGGAGTTTTGCGAACAGCTGGCAGTAGAAACATCGTCTGAAGTAGAACCAATTAATCCTTTTGCAAATATTCATATAAATGAAAAAAATTTTGATATTTCACACCTTAAACAAATAGCTCCACAGGCAGCTATAAGTATGGGGCTTGCAATTAGAAAAGTTGACGACAAATGATAAGAATTAATCTCCTGCCATTTCGTGTTGAACGCAAAAAAGAAAATGTAAGGCGTCAGATATCTATTTTTTTTCTATCTTTCTTATTAGCTGCTGTGGTTATGATTTATTTTAATATAAACCTTAACAGTAAAATACTTAATCTGAACGCCAAGATAAAAAACACAAAAAATGAATCTGTACAATATGATAAAATTAACAAAGAAATAAAGATCATTAAAAAAAAGCTTGAAGCGATTAAAAAGAAAACAAACGTTATTAAGAATCTGGACCTGAGCCGTAAAGAGGCTGTTCTTCTGCTTAATGCCATGACAGAGACGGTTATTGAACAAAAGATGTGGCTTACCATGTTGAATACAAAAGAAAAAACTGTCAACATTAATGGAGTTGCTTTAGACAATACAACCGTGGCTGATTTTATGACACGTTTAGAGCATTCAAAGCTTTTTAGTAAGGTTGAACTGAAAAACACAAAAAAATATCAAACTAAAAAAAATATCAAACTAAAAAATTTTGAAATTATATGTGAAACAACACCATTAGAAAACGCCGCCAAAAATGAGACAAAAAACAAATGAAAAAAGTAAAGATATCATTGGAAATGCTTTCGCCTGTTTTTGAAAAGGTCGAAAAAATTTCAAAAGCACAAAGGATTCTCACATATTGCGGGACTATAACTATATTGATAGTTGCTTTTGTATATCTTTCTTTTTTGCCAAAAATTCAAAAAATCAGCGAATTAAACATAAATTATGAAAAAAGTATACAGGAGCTTACTTCGGCCAGACAAAATGCAATGCAAAGTAAAAAAATTAAAGCCGAAATGCAAAAGTCAGAAAAAGATTACAGGCATGTAATGGAAGCTCTGCCTGAAAAAGAAGAAATTCCTGCTTTGCTGGCAGGTATTTCACAGGCTGGCAGAGATGTGGGCCTGGAATTCTTATTGTTTCAGCCGAAAGCGGAAATAAAAAAGGATTTTTATGCTGAAATTCCTGTATCAATTCAATTGGCAGGCAGCTATCATAATGTTGGACTTTTCTTTGACAAGGTCTCAAATCTGCCAAGAATTGTTAATATGAAGGAAATAAAAATAAGGCCGCTAAAGGATAATGACCAGCTTATCACTTCATGCAGCGCTGTTACCTATAAATTTATTGATGAAGCGTCTCCTGAGAAGTCAGGAAAAAAGAAAAAATAAGAAACTCATGTTTAAAAAATATTTTTTGAGCAAAATATTGTGCTTGTTATTTCCTGTTTTTTTGCTTTTGGGGTGTGAAGAAAAAACAGCTCCTCCTCTTCAACCAGAGACAATCTCCAGGAAGATTGTCTTTAAAAATAAAAAGACTGTCAAGGAACCTGTAGCATTATTAACGGCAAAAACAGATAAGCCCGTCAAGGGAATAGCTGCCAAGCCTGAGCAGCCTGCCGCTGAAATCATGATCTACAACCCTGAAGGAAAAATAGACCCGTTTGCCTCTTTATTTAAAACAGCAAAAACAACCGCTAAAGATGAAGAAAACCAAAAAGATGGAGAAGTCATATGTATTTCACATACTCCTTTGCAAAAAATAGATCTGGGACAACTGAAGCTTGCAGGTATAATTCGCGCACCAGGCGGAAACAGAGCAATGGTGGAAGAAGCTACCGGCAGGGGATATGTTGTTAAAAAAGACACATTCATTGGAATAAATTGCGGCAGAGTAGCGCAGATATTAAAAGACAGAATAATAGTCAATGAGCCGCTGCTGCCGGTCGATTCTGTTGATAAGGATTTCATATATGATGTTAATGGTAAAAGTTTTTTTATAACCGAAATCAAAGGCGAAGCTTTTGCTAATGTTAATGACAAAAAATTTAAAGCCAATATTACAAAGATTAATGGCAGGGCTTATTATATTGATCCACAGGAGTTGAAACTTCAGAAACCACCTGGAGAATAAAAAATGTTTTACGAAATTATAAAATTTTCAAAAATCCGGGCTTTGTCAATCCTGCTGATGCTTTTGCTGATGCTTTTTGCAGGCTGTGTTTCAGGCAAAGCAGTCAAGAAAAAAGCGCAGGAAGATAAAGCGCTTGTTAATCTTATAACTGCTATCAGTATGGCAGAGGGTTCTGAATCAATTACAATATCAATTCAAGGAAAGAATCTGCTGACTTATACTTCTGTAAAGCGGCCCGTGCCTCTCAGCGTGACGCTTTACTTTCCTGAAACAGCTCTTGGTAAAATCAAAACTCTTTTGACCTCAGACAGTGATATCGTTGAATCGGTTAAAGCTTCTGAGCTGACTGAAAGCGGGCATACTGTCAGGATTGAAATCCTGTTGAAAAAAGATATTTTTTATAAGGTAACCCGAGAAGGAAACGGTCTTCAAATATTATTTCCAAAAACAAATGCAACTAAAGTTTCTGATAAGCAGTTTGATAAACAAAAGAAAAGCCCGGAGGGTTCATCGAGTATCAGGCTGGCTGAAGTAAATATAAAGCCGGAAACTGTTGTGCAGGAAAACGCTGATATAAACCCGGCTTTTATTAACAGGATAGATTTTTCAAGTGAAGATGCCGGAAAATCAAGCATTATCATCGGAACAACAAAACCTGTTAACTATAAAATAAACAAAAGCGATGATAAGAGTCTGCAGCTTGTACTATTCAATACCAATCTTCCGGACTATCGCAAAAGGCCGCTGATAACCACCCGTTTTAACAGCGCTGTTGATCGTATCACGCCAATACAACCCCCGAGTTTAAAGAACGATTCAATGATTACAATTGAATTGCGCGAATCAGTCCCATATCATGTTGAACAAACAGGCGATCTTTTGATGGTCAATTTTGAGGCATCTTCAATACAGCCAAAACCGGTTAAAGAAGCTAAGCTTCCGGCCTGGGAAAAAGTTCTTGCTCAGGCCATCCCTGAAACAGAGGAAAAGGCCGATGATGAAAGGCCTCGCATTGAAACCACTAAACAATATACCGGCGAAAAGATTGCGCTGGATTTCTATGATACAGATATTAAAAATGTGTTTCGTATTTTAATGGAAATAAGCGGAAAAAATTTTGCAATAGATAAAGATGTAACCGGCAGAATTACCCTGACGCTCTCTAAACCTGTGCCATGGGACCAGGCGCTTGACCTGATACTTAAGATGAACCAGCTCGGCCAAACATCTGAAGGAGACATAATACGCATTGCCACTATTGAAACGCTCAAGAAAGAGGGAGACTTCAAGCAGGCTGAAATAATTGCGACGCAAAAAGCCAGAGAAGATCAAAAAGCTCTTGAACCACTTGTTACCGAGTATATTTCCGTTAATTATTCCAATGCAGAAACCGAGATACTACCGCATCTTGAAAAGATAATAAGCAACGATGCTGGAACTGAAACAACGAGCAATAGAGGCGTGCGTGTTACAGCGGATAAACGTACCAATACAATTATTATTACTGATATTGCCGAGAAAATAGAAGAGGCCAGGGAGATAGTCAAGAAATTAGACAAGGTAACACCACAGGTAATGATTGAAGCAAGGATAGTTGAAGCTTCGGACAAATTCTCAAGAGAGATCGGGGTTAATTGGGATACAGGCACAAATGCCGATGGATCAGCTATAATAAGCAGTTCCGCGCTTGGCGCTGACTTAGGCTACAATGCGGCAGTAAACTTTCCTTTTGCGTTGCTTCCACAAGCTAGTGCTGCAACAATGGGTTTTAGTGTTGCTGGTTCTCAGTTTGTATTAAATGCCGCTATAGACGCATATGAAACGCAGGGAGATCTTAAGGTAGTTTCTTCTCCAAAGATTATAACCCTCGATAACAAAAAGGCTATTATCAAGCAGGGAGCAAGCTATCCATATCAAGTGGTGGATAGTGAAGGAAATCTTTCAACAGAGTATAAAGAAATTGAGCTGGTGCTTGAAGTTACACCGCACGTAACATCCGACAAGCGCATTTCAATGACTATAAATATCATAAAAGATGATGTTGGAGATTCAACTGCAACATCATCACCATGGTTTACCACAAAAGAAGCAACAACAGAACTTTTAGTTGATGATGGAAATACAATTGTAATAGGCGGCGTAATAAAGACAACAAAACATACCTATGAAAGTGGAGTGCCGTGGTTGTCAAAAATTCCTGTTCTTGGCTGGCTTTTTAAAACAGAATACAAAAAGGACTACAAGGAAGAGCTGCTGATATTTATTACCCCAAAGATAGTTCAGCTTGAACAGCAGAACAACAATAAAAACAAATAGAGACCTTTCCAACCCCCCCTTTGTCCAATTGAGTGCTGAGATTCCTGCGCCCCAATCGGGTCGAGAATAAGCTCCGCCAGGGTAACATAAAAGCAAAAACTTCAAAGAGTTCATTGTGAGTAGGGATTGGTTTGACAATATTGTGTTGTAACCTGATTTTGTCTTGACAATATTCGGTTGCAGCCTTAAATTGTCAATCATGAAAAAGAGAAAATTATACGAAAATATCTGGAAAATCCTTTTCGCGCATAAGCAAATGGTTTTTATTGCCGGACCGCGGCAGGCAGGCAAAACCACATTTACGCAGATTCTGGCTGAAGATTGCAATAATTCACTTTATTTTAACTGGGATATTTTTGATGAAAAGCGAAAACTGATAGAAAACCCGTTTTTTTATGAAGAAGTTCATCGCAAAGACAATTCTTTGCCGCTTATAATATTTGATGAGCTGCACAAATACTCAAACTGGAAAAATTATCTTAAAAGTGTATATGACAGGGACAAGGGCAATTATAAATTTATAGTATCCGGCAGCGGAAGACTGGATATGTATCAAAAAGGAGGGGATTCATTAGCCGGAAGATATTTTATTTTTTATCTATGGCCGTTTACCCTTGCCGAACTCGCTGGGAATAATCTTTCCTTTAAGCAATTCCTGTCTAATCCCATTAAAGTTCGTACCTGTCCAAACAAAACGCAACCCACGTGGCAGAGATTAAGTCAATTTAGTGGATTTCCTGATCCATACCTTAACAGAACAAATCAATTTTATCAGATCTGGTCAACCACCTATAGAAAAAAGCTCTTACGCGAAGATATTCGTGATCTTGCATCGCTTCGCAGTATTGAAAATGTGGAAATACTCTTTTCTCTTCTGCCTTCCAAAATCGGCAGCCCACTGTCAATGGCAAGCCTTGCCAGAGATATGAATGTTTCATTTGACAGTGTTAAAAAATGGATTGGGCTTTTTGAAAACTTTTTTATGGTTTTCAGAATATCTCCGTGGAGCCGCAAAATACCCAGAGCCATAACTAAAGAGAAAAAACTGTATCTCTTTGATTATGCAGGAATTGAATCTCCTGCAGCAAAATTTGAAAATATGGTTGCTCTGGAACTTCTTCGAGCCATATCAAACTGGAATGATCTTGGGTTAGGGAGTTTCTCTTTGCATTATCTAAGAAACAGGGAAAAGGAAGAGGTCGATTTTTTACTTTCAAACAACCACAAGCCTTTCCTGCTTATTGAAACTAAATTATCAGATGATCATGCAGCAAAGAGTCTGATAAAATTTCAAAAAGTTCTCAATATTCCGGCAGTTCAGCTTGTCAACAGGGTCAATATCTGTAAACTTATTTCCAATAATGATTTGAAAATAATGATAATCAGCGCAGATCACTGGCTGTCATTGCTGCCCTAATCTTTCAATTTCTTTTTGAGCATCAACTGCAAGGGGGCTGTCTGGAGCAAGTTCGATAACCTTGCTGTAAGCGTCTAACGCTTTTTTGTATTTCCCCGACAATCTGTAAGCATCAGCAAGATCCAGATGTAATTCCGCAGTATTCGGCGAATTTTTTACTGCTTTTTCAAGAGCTGCTATTGCTTCGGAAATTCTTCCCGTCGCGATATATGTTTTGCCGAGGCCGCTTAAAGCCCTTGCAAACTTCGGTTCCATCTTAAGTGCGTCTTTATAATACTTTTCCGCAAGATTATACTCTTTTTTATTATAATATGCCCACCCCATGTTTGAAAGAGGATAGTGAGGAGTAACATAGAGAAGATCTCCCGTGATTTCCTTAAAACAGGCAATAGCATCATCCCACCTGTTTTGCGCAAGATAAGCTACACCGAGGCTGTTCTTTGCGGGAGTATAGTCGGGTTTTATTTCAACGGCCTTCTTAAAACGATTAATAGCAAGGTCGATTCTTTTTTTTGCCATATAAACCAGCCCCAGGTCGTATTGAAGATGCGGGTCCTCGCTATAAAGTTTTTCCGCTTCAAGGAGTTTGCCCAGAGCTTTTGTATAAGCCCCCTCTCTTATGTATGCCTCGCCGAAATTTCTTATAGCTTCTTCCTGATTTTTTCTTACTTCTAAATTTGCTACGCATGAAGCAAGAAAAAACACCAGCAAGATAGATACTGCCAACATAAAACTATTTGCTTTCATTTTCATATTTAAAAGTCCTTTACTCGTTACTCGTTATTTCCACTTAGTACATGTATTCTTAAATACGATTACGTATAATTATAGGTTCATTGTCCAATTTTCAGGAAACCTAAAGTGCCTAAAGTTAATGAATGCGCCTTTGGCGCAGCTAATTTTATATAAATTAATGGAGCGAAGCGACACCTTAACTTTAGGCACTTTAGCTCATTTTAGGCACTTTAGCTCACTTATAAGTCTTCAACTCATCTACTCATTATTACCCTTATATCCTGATTTGTTAAAAATTGAACTACATCATCATTCACAGGCACTGTTGCGATAAGTGTTTTATGATTTTTTTTATTTGAAATAAGATAACCAGGGACAGTTAAAGAAGTATTATGTACATCTGCTCTTTTTGATGTCATAAAAGTCGGGGCCTTTTCATAAGAAATTTCTAATGTATTAAGAATGTTTTCTATTATTTCATGCGCAGGGTCTTTCTTTTTTATTTGAATTATTTCAAAGCCTGTTTTTTTTATCACTGCAACTGCGTCACCATAAAGATCTTCAAAATCAATCAGCACTGATTTTCCATTACTGATTGATATGAGGTTTGACAGGGCTTTTATTTGAATTCCAGCATAAGGGAAGGTAATAACGACATTCTGGGTATAATTATAATCCATTGCTGTAAGCAAAGTATTAACAATAGCTTTATGATCTGAAAAATCTATTACAACTGCGTCTTTTGCTGAATTCTCATTTTGCGCGGCCAGGGGTTCCTGTTTTGGGTCTTTAAGATCTTTTAAAAAATCTTTTATTATTATATTGTTCTGTTCCAGATACCTGACTATTGAATCAGGAGTCTTCTCATCCGAATTCTTAACAGGCGTAATACACAGATATGTTTTTTCACCTCCGTCGGAACATGTCTGGTCAATTATCCATTTCCCCTGGATTTCCATCTTAACGCCATTATCAGAAAACAATATTTTATTTTTAAATGCTTTTTTACCAATAGACTTCATAATTAAATCAACAGTCTGATCTATTGAAGCTTCATTGTCGGATGGAATAATTTTGATTTTATTCCAGTATGATTTGACAGCATTGAAGCCGGATGCATTCATTTTTTTATTTGTGGAGGTGGTCAGCAAAAATTTTGTTCCATCTTTAAGCTCTATTAAAGGAAAGCTTGAAAGATCGAGGTTATAATCCACTTTTCCCGGGAAATAGTATGTGCCTTTATTTAAAAGTGTTGCATCTAAAATCGAAGCAACTGCATCAAAAGAGGTATAATTGGTCTCGAGAGGTTTTTCTGTAATAAAAGGCTCGGAAATTTTCAGATCAGGTTTTATTTTGATGTTACCATATGAATCAAATAAAGAATTGTACCATGGCTTGTTTCGAAGAGATGAATCTGGAATATATATTTTTTGTCCAGCATAAATATGATTCAAATTAACAATATCCGGGTTAATAAGTCTGAACAGAGCAAGCCCCTCTCTGTATGATTTTTTTACAGATGAACCATAAACCTTTAAAATAAGTCTTGAGATAAACTCGCCTTTCCGCACAATATGTTCTTTTGAAAAGGGTTTAATAATATCAGGCAGGTTGGAAATCGTTACAAACGGAATAGTAACAACTCCTGAAGCTTGATCTGGAAGAGATTTTTTTTTTAATTTTTTTAAGGGAATAAGAATATGCTGGCCGGGACGTATTCTGTCAATATTACGTAAGCTGGGGTTTAGGCGTTTAAATATAGCCAGGAATTCCGGGAAATCCTTATGGGAAATTTCTCCTTTTTGCCTGAAGATCTTAAAAACCCAGTCACCTTTTTGAACAACATAAGGATCGCATAATATATCTTTTCCCTTATCGTAACGCACAATATAGTTTTTATAGAGCAAAGCACTGGCTGCAGAATAAGAGGCTGTAATACAGATTAATAATACTGTAATAAATAGTTTTCGCAAACGCTCGCCTTTTATCTGGTTTTTAGATTCAATGTTGTTGCGATTTCTTCTGAAACACGTTTAACAAATCGCTTAAAATCATTTTTCTTTAATGGTTTTCCAGGGGCAGGAACCTTTTTCAAGTCCTTTGGACTTACTAACACAGGAGTGTTTATAAGATCCGGATCAGAAGTTATTTCAAATTCAGGTGGAAAGCTGTTTTCAAAATACATTTCCTGAAAACCGGAAAATTTCAGTGCATGAGCGGTTGAATCAACAACCGCAATATCAGTATTTTTAACAATTTTCTGTTTTTTGGCCTTAACAAGGCCTGCCAAAGATTCTCCTCCATGAGTACAGGCAATATGACCATTACGGTTGGCTGTAAGTTCCCAGTCAATTATTTCCTGCTCTGAGACCTCTATAAAAAAGACATTTTTTCTGCCTGAAATACGATTATACATATCTACGAGATGTATTACCCTTGGCATTGAAACAGGATTTCCGATCATAGCGGCCTGCGCTACGCTGGGTTTTACCGTTACAGGGATAAATTTCCGTTTTTTTGCATCAGGTTCGAGATAATACCTGTAAACAGGGTTTGCATGTTCTGATTGAACTCCGATAATTTTTGGAAGACTTTCTATTATGCCGGTTTCATAAAACTTTAAAAAACCGTTTATAACCGCAGTAATATTACCTGCATTGCCAATCGGCAATACTATTACCTTGTCTTTCACATTATATTCGAAATTCTGCGCAATTTCATATGAATATGATTCCTGGCCTAATATTCTCCAGGCATTTTTGGAATTTAAAAGAGCTACATTATATTTTTCCGACATGGCTTCAACGACCTTCATGCAGTCGTCAAATACACCCGGGATTTCAAACACAGCAGCTCCGCTTCCCAAAGGCTGCGAAAGTTGCTGCGGCGTCACTTTTTTATGGGGAAGAAGCACAGCAGACTTAACATGAGGCTGAAGAAAGGATGCATATAATGCAGCTGAAGCCGATGTGTCTCCAGTTGAAGCACAGATGGCCAGCACATCAGAGATGTGTTTGTTTTTGATAAGAAAATTGATGTAACTCAAGGCACTCGCCATGCCTCTATCCTTAAAAGAGGCGCTTGGGTTCTGACCGTCATTTTTAAAGAAAAACCTGACGCCCGCTTTTTTCTGTAAAAAAGAATTAGCTTCTATAACAGGAGTGTGTCCTTCACCAAGATAGACAACTGACTCAAGAGGTATAACAGGGCCGATAAACTCATGATACAGATAAATGCCTTTTAATGCTGGTATGGTAAGCATTCTGCGATAATCAAAAATTTTGCGCCATAATTTTCCGGATATTTTTTTCAGCCCGTCAAACTGCAAATCATAAATAAGCAAAACCTGACCGCAATTCGGGCATGTATAGAGCAACTTCTCAATGCCGAATTCAAGGCCGCAACCAAGACAGCGGTAAACAATTTTTCCTCTTTGTTCGGGAATAATATATTGTTTTATTTCTTTTGGAAAATCTTCAGGTTTCATTTTTCTATTTTTTCCATTCCACCCATATATGGCCTCAATGCCTCTGGAATAACTACAGATCCGTCGGGAAGCTGGTAGTTTTCAAGTATGGCCGCTACAGTTCTTCCTACTGCAAGTCCTGATCCATTTAATGTATGAACCAGTTCTGTGCCCTTTTTGCCTTTTCTCCTGAACCTGATATTAGCGCGTCTTGCCTGAAAATTTTCAAAGTTGCTGCAGGATGAAATTTCCCTGTAAACACCCTGGGCTGGCATCCAGACTTCGATGTCATAAGTTTTTGCCGCTGAAAAACCCAGATCACCGGTACACAGGCAAATAACCTGATAGGAAAGATTAAGAATTTTTAAAATTGTCTCAGCATTATTTAAGAGCTTTTCGAGTTCATCATAGGAATCTTCCGGTCTGGAAAATTTCACAAGCTCCACCTTGTTGAACTGATGTTGTCTTATCAAGCCTCTTGTATCTTTTCCATAAGAACCTGCTTCGCTGCGAAAGCACGGAGTATAAGCAACATATAGAATCGGCAGAATATCTTCGTCTAATATTTCATCTCGGTGAATATTTGTAACCGGCACTTCAGCAGTAGGGATCAAAAAATAATCCCATCCTTCTAATTTAAAAAGGTCTTCTTTAAATTTTGGGAGCTGGCCTGTACTGGTCATGCTTTTCCGGTTTACTATAAAAGGCGGGAGAACTTCTTTATAGCCGTGTTCCGTGGTGTGAGTATCAAGCATAAGATTTATCAGAGCTCTTTCCATTCTTGCGCCCGCGCTGTAATAAAGAGGAAAGCGTGCCCCTGCAATTTTGGCAGCTCTGTCAAAATCAAGTATTCCCAGGTTTTCTCCCAATGTCCAATGAGGAACCGGCTTGAATTCAAACTCAGGAGGTTTGCCGACTTGTTTCAAAACCGGATTGTCTGAACTATCCTTTCCGACTGGAACTGATGGATTTGGGATGTTCGGCAACTCCATAATTATATTATGAATTTTTTCTTCGTTTTCAGATAAAGGCTTATCTAATTCCTTTATTTCATTTGAAACAGTACGCATTTCAGCAACCATGGCGTCTGCATCTTCACCTGCTTTTTTCATGTCTGCAATTTGCTGGGAAACCAGATTGCGGTTATGTCTTAGCTCTTCAATCTCAAGTAGAATTGCTTTGCGTGCAGAATTATAATCTTTTAAAACCCCAATTCCGACTTTTGTGCCTCTCGTTAAAAGAGCTTTTTCTACCTGTGAAAAATTTTGTATTACAAGCTTAATATCAAGCATAACAGATAACTATATTTACCTTTACGAAAAAAAGTTTATAAAATGGTAATTACTCAGCCACCGATCTACGCTGACTATCACGGATATTTTTTCTTTTGTTATCATATAACTACTCGGGCACAGAGGGGCAAAGGCACAATGGCACGAAGTAAAGTAAAAAATCCTGGCCCAGAGGATCAGGCTTTGGCTATCCCCAGAGGAGATTTGTTTTGCATGAAAAAGATGAACCCTGGTCGCCTTCGGCGGCGCCAGAGGCGACCAGGGTTCGACCTGCCCGCAACGCTCTCGCTTGCGAGGCGGACGGGTGTTCGACGTTCCTTTTTTAAACACAAAACTCCAGGGCAAAGCCATCTATCTCTGACCTGGCCCAAAGGACCAGGTTTTTTAGGACACAATAAAAACATATAGAGATTTGCAGGTCTGGCAAAAATCTTTGCACCACTGTACCTTTGCCCCTCTGTGCCTGGGTAGTTACTGTATTTAAACCTGTCTGCGGTCACCTGCCCGCTCGTGCCTCGCAGTGGCGGGCGGGTCTGTGTAAATCCTCCAAAGGCGGACAAGTCTGTGGCTGAATAGTTACATAAAAGATTCGTTTTTATCATGTGCTGACTTTATAGTCAATAATTATTGATGGTTGACTTTAGCGCTTAATGGTAGTATATTAAAAAATTAATTTTAAAAACGGTTTGTGTGTGTAAATATTTAATAAGTGATTCATAAAAAATATTTGTTTTGGAGAAGGATTATGGAGGACTTTAAAGAAAAAAAAAGCGAAATTCGCAAGTATATGGCGACAAGGCTTAAAGAATTTTCTCCTGATGAAGTAATAAAAAAAACCAGAGAAATAGAAGCAAGGTTTTTTGGTTTTGCTAATTTTCTTGAGTCAAAGGTTGCTCTGCTGTATATGAATATCAACGGTGAAGTAGCCACAAACAATATAATAAAAAAATGTTTTGACTACAACAAAACAGTTATACTCCCTGCTTTTAATACTACAATGCATACAATGGAATTCATGAGGGTGGACAACTTTGATTCTGATTTGAAGCCTGGTCCAAGAGGAGTTAAGGAGCCTGTGCCTGAGCATTGCAAAAAGGTGCCTATTGACTTTATCGATATAGCAATAATTCCAGGTTTTGCTTTTGACGAAAAAGGCGGAAGGATAGGATCGGGTGAGGGCTACTATGACCGACTTATTCCGAAACTGTCGATTACCACCAGAAAAGTAGCTCTGGCCTTTGAATATCAGATAATTAAACAGGTGCCTGTTGAGTCACATGATAAGCACGTAGATATTGTCATTACTGAAAAAAGAATAATTTATAAAATATAGTTTTTTTGCGTCCTTCAAGCGCGACCCTTATAAAAGCCTCCCCCTTTTTCCGGTTGAGCGCTGATTTTCAGCGCTTACGTGTGCCTGCGTCACGCTCAAATTCCAACCAGCGAGACCTAAAAATGTTCAATGTATTCCTGCCTCTAAATTTTTCGGATCATCTCCCGATTAGTTGTAGTCAATTCTTGCTCGCCTCTGGCGAGAAGCTAAAACAAGTGGGTTATTTCTAATTAAGCGGGTGTAATCTCAGAGGGTACAAGGGGTCAAGGATTCAAGGGTTCGAGTGACACGCAGTGAAGCGCTAACCCTCAGCGCTCAAGGAAGAAAGATATAGCAGAAAGCGAAAGAACATCAAAAGCGCTGATAAAGTTTTAGAAAACAAACCCTTGAATCCTTGGACTCTCTTCTCCAACTAAATTGGAGAAGAGCCAATTTTTCTAAACTATTGACCAAATAATGCTTGTCTGATAAAAATTTATTATGAGAGATGATTCCCTTAAATTTGAGCGCCAGCGTGAACAAATGCTCAGCAAACAGATTGAACCGCGAGGCATAACGGACATAAATGTTCTCGCAGCCATGCGCAAGGTCCCAAGGCATCTGTTTGTAAGTGAGGCTTTGATGGATCAGGCATATGGTGATTATCCGCTGCCTATTGGTGAGCAGCAGACGATTTCGCAACCATATATTGTAGCAGAAATGACGCAGGCCCTGCAGCTGAATAAAAATGACAGGGTGCTTGAAATCGGCACAGGCTCCGGATATCAGGCAGCAATTCTGGCTGAAATTGCATTTAGAGTATATACCATTGAAAGAATAAATTCGCTTTTTATTAAAACCCGTAAGCTTTTTGACAAACTTCACTATCATAACATAGTAGCCAGATATTCCGATGGTACTGTGGGATGGAAGGCTGAAAGCCCTTTTGATGCTATTATTGTTACAGCAGGCGCTCCGCAAATTCCCGAAACTCTTATAGAACAACTGTCAATTGGCGGACGCATGGTAATACCGGTTGGAGATCAGTATTCGCAGGAATTGATTACAATATATAAGGATACACACAGTATCCAAAAAACATGTCTTGGCGGATGCAGGTTTGTGAAACTATTAGGCGAGCATGGCTGGAGACATCAGTAAATGCTTCGAAGGCTTTATTCCTGGATACTTCACTGGGCGGAAACAGCATATGGGACATGGGCCTTATTTCTTCTTTCTTTTTGTGAATCCTCTTTTTTCCCGATTCCTCCGGACATTCTTCTGATAGCCCTTTCCGTGGCAATACCAAAAAAATCATTTTACTATGCATTTGTATGTTCCGCAGGTTCTGTACTTGGAGGATGTCTGGGTTATTTGATTGGATGGCAGTTTATGGCCGGCATAGGGGAGAAAATTATAAGCTTTTACGGCTTAACTGCCAGGGTGGAATATATACAGCACCTTTACATGAAATATGATGCTCTGGCAATCGGTGTTGCCGGATTTACGCCTATCCCCTACAAGGTGTTTACAATTTCCGCAGGAGCCCTGGGCATTAATTTTTCTGTTTTTATATTAGCCTCGCTAATTTCAAGATCATTACGTTTTTTTCTTGTTGGATGGCTGATATACCGCTTTGGTTCTGGAATTCAGGCTTTTATCGAAAAATATTTCAATATACTGGCTGTTGTCTTTACAGTTCTTCTTGTCGGAGGATTTGTAATTATCAAGTATTTCTTTTGATCAGTATATTACAGATAATATATAGTCGCAAAGCATATAAAAATCTGATGAGATAGAAACCGTTTTTTTTTCATTCAAAATTAAAAACTCAAAACTCAAGATTATTCTTAAACCTGACGCAGAAATTGGGCAAAAGGGGAGGTTTTGCAAAGGGCTCGGGTTTACAACTCGACAATTAAGAAAAAACAAGTAAATTCATTCAAGAATGCCAATGATCAGGAAACCCATGTCTACCATAAACAATGAACTGCAACTCGCCAACGATTTTGTTCAGCACACCGGCTGCAATATTTTTCTGACAGGTAAAGCGGGCACCGGCAAAACAACCTTTCTCCATAATTTACATAAGAACACGGCTAAGCGGATGATTATCACTGCTCCAACCGGTGTTGCGGCTATCAACGCAGGCGGGGTAACACTCCATTCTTTTTTTCAGTTGCCATTTGGCCCATTTGTGCCGGGCAGCGAAACATACGAGGGCAATAAGCAGCGACAGTTCAGGTTCAGCAGAGAAAAAAAGCGAATTATACAAAGCCTTAATTTGCTGGTGATTGACGAAATAAGTATGGTACGGGCCGATTTATTAGACGCGGTGGATGCTGCGCTGCGTCGCCATCGCCTTAATAATCAGCCATTTGGAGGGGTGCAACTGCTTGTGATCGGCGATCTGCATCAGCTCTCTCCTGTGGCAAAACAAGATGAATGGCGCATTTTGCGGGAATATTATGAGTCGGTTTATTTTTTCAGCAGCAAAGCGCTTGGGCTTACCGAACTGCTTACCATTGAACTGAAGCATATTTATCGCCAGTCAGACGTTAGTTTCATCAAGCTTCTGAATAGGGTACGTGACAACCGGCTTGATGCATCATCCATTGCGGATCTTAATCAGCGTTATATTCAAGATTTTAAACCTGGCAAAGATCAGGGCTATATTACCCTGACTACCCACAACCGCAACGCCGAATCCATCAATCAAACCAGACTTCAGGCTCTGTCCAAAAAGGAACACTGTTTCAAAGCTGAAATTTCCGGAGATTTTCCTGAACATATCTATCCGACACTGGCCACTCTTCTGCTTAAAAAGGGGGCACAGGTGATGTTTGTGCGCAATGATCCTTCTCCTGAAAAACTCTATTATAATGGTAAAATCGGCAAAATAACCAAAATTTGGAGCAAAAACATCCACGTTATCTGCCCCGGCGACAAACAGGCAATCGTGGTTGAACCAATCATCTGGGAAAACATCAAATACACTCTGAACGAAAAGAATAAGGAAATCGAAGAAGATATAATCGGTAAATTCGAGCAATACCCACTGAAACTTGCATGGGCCATCACCATCCACAAGAGTCAGGGGCTGACTTTTGAAAAGGCTATTATCGATGCCAAAGCAGCTTTTGCCCATGGTCAGGTTTACGTGGCCCTAAGCCGTTGTAAAACTTTAGAGGGCATGGTGCTGAGCTCTCCCATCTCATCTCGTGGAGTGGGAACGGATGAAGCAATAATGTGCTTTGACGAAAACGTTCACCAGAACTCGCCGTCCGAAAGCCGGCTTCAGGCTGCCAAAATCAGCTATCAGCAGCAGTTGTTGCTTGATTGTTTTGATTTTTCACTATTGCGCAACAGTCTCAACTATCTTGTTCGGCTTTTGACAGGTAATGCCGGAGTAGTTCAAGTCTCAGGCATTGAAGATATCCGCCGACTGGAGGAAATGGCCACGAAAGATGTTTTTGTTGTCAGTGAAAAGTTTAAGGGGCAATTGCACACAATTTTTACTGATGGCGGCTTGCCCGAGTCAGATGCAGTTATTTTGGAACGGATCAGCAAAGCATCCATATGGTTTCAGGAAAGGTTTATTGAAATTTTTGAGGAGTCAGTGCCAAAATTGCACGTTGAAACAGATAATACTGAACTCCGCAAAAAGATTGGCAATGCCCTGAGTAATCTCAAAAAAGAAATTGCCGTAAAAGTATCTGGAATACAGTGCTGTGAAAAAGGATTTTCACCCTCAAGTTTACTGCGCGCTGTTTCAGTGGTTGAAATTGATTTTACCCCTGAAAAAGCAAAAAAGCGCCGCCCCCCGGCCTACACCGAATCGGACGTTGCCCATCCGGAGCTGTTTCAGACACTGAAAGACTGGCGTTTCCGCAAGGCCAAAGAAGAAGAAGTCGCCCATTTTCAGGTTTTACATCAACGGATATTAATCCAGATTGTGGTATGCCTGCCAGACAATATTGCTGATCTAAAGAAAATAAAAGGAGTCGGCAAGAAAACCATTGAGAAATACGGCAAAGAACTTGTGGAACTGGTTTTGACCTATCGCAAAAAACACGGAATAGACAATGTCGTACTGCCGGAGGTTAAAAAACGCCCAAAAGAAAGCGGAGTGAAAAAAAATGAGGCTCAGCATTCCGACACGAAACAGACAAGTTTCGATATGTTCAATAAGGGATTAACTATTGACGGGATAGCAAAAGAAAGAGGCCTGGTACAAGCTACCATTGAAGGGCATTTGAGTTTTTTTGTGGAGAAAGGCAAGTTGGATATCAACAAGCTGCTTTCACCTGAAAAACAACAGGCCATTGAAAAGGAGCTTGCTGTAGATCACAGCAATTCCGTCAGTGAAGTAAAAACTGCCCTGGGAGATGATTACTCCTATGGCGAAATCAGCATGATGCTGGCCTGGCAGAAACACCTGGCAGATACTCTGTGAAAATAGCATGGCAGGAGAGGATCTGCCGGAGACTTGCAGGACGTTATGTTGCGAGTTCAGGTTATATTGTGAAAATTCAAAGTTTAGTTTGATAGTATAGGGATCTCCATTTTATGCTTAATGAATTCGGTATGATAGGATACAGGTTATTTTTTCTTGAACGTCCAACATCGAACATTGAACGTTGAACATCGAATGATGAAATCGCTCCTGCCCGCCAGGTTATAAATTGTCAGAATACCTTATTCAAAATTCGACCTGCCCGCAATGCCTTTAGGTAGCCTTGGCGGAATGTCCTTATGCCTTGGCCATATGACAATGAATCATACTACCATCCTTTGTAAAATGCATGGCAGGCGGGTGTTGGGCGTTCGATGTTGGATGTTCATCGACTAACTGCATTTTGAAAAACCGCATGAATGACAGATAAGACAACCCTCTTCATGAAATAAAGCACTGCCGCATTCCGGGCACATATAAGATGCCGGATCTATTTCATTAAAATCTGAATTGGTTACCTTTTTCAACACCTGTGCTATTGCATCAGGACAGGATAGAACCATTTTTCCGTTTTGCCATGCAGGAGAAGGGCATCGAATGCCTACGAGCTGTTTAATAATGGCATTAATATTTACTCCAGATCGCAGGGCAAGTGATATCAATCGGCCTGCCGCTTCTATCTGAGACGAGGCGCACCCCCCTGTTTTGCCCATCTGAGCAAAGACCTCGCACATTCCTTTTTCGTCAAAATTTATAGTAACATATAGTTTGCCGCAGCCTGTGCTGATTCTTTCTGTAATGCCTTGAGTGCGCATGGGCCTTGGTCTTGGGACTATTGCAGATTTCTTTTTATCTTTACCAAAAGTTAAAACCTGATGGCTTCTGCTTCCGTATCTATATATTGTTACGCCTTTGCATCCGCTTTTATAAGCAGAAAGATATACATTTTTAACATCCTCTTTTGTGGCATCTGCTGGAAAATTGACTGTTTTGGAAACAGCATTATCCGAATATTTCTGAAATGCAGCCTGAATTTTAACATGCCATTTAGTTGAAATATCGTGAGAAGTCCTGAAAATCTTTTTTATATGGTCAGGAACAGATTTAACCGACTGTATGGAACCGGTTTTTGCTATTTCAGAAGAAAGTTTTTTGCTGTAAAATCCTTCTTTTTTTGCTGTTTTAATAAAAAGCGGATGTATTTCCAGAAAAGTTTTTCCATCAAGCACATGTCTTGCGTATGCCACGGCAAAAACAGGTTCTATTCCGCTTGAAGTATCAGCAATTATACTGATAGTGCCTGTTGGAGCAATTGTAGTAGTGGTTGCATTTCGCATGTATGGAGATGAGGCTTTGTCAAATATGCTTCCCTTGTAATATGGAAAATTTCCGCGTTTTCCGGCAAGATCAGCAGATGCCTTTTTAGATTCTTCAGAAATCACTGACATTACTTTTTCCGCCTGGGCAACAGCCCTGTCGGAATTGTAAGGAATTCCCAGCTTTATTAACATGTCGGCAAAACCCATTACTCCCAGACCAATCTTCCTTGTGCCCTTGCTCATTTTTTCAATACGTTTAAGAGGATATTTATTTGCGTCTATTACATTGTCGAGAAAATGGACTGAAGAATGAACAGTTTTTTTTAATCTGCTTAAATTAAGACTGTTTTTTGTTACCATTTCAGAAAGATTAATAGAACCAAGTGTGCACGATTCATAGGGCAGCAAAGGTTGTTCGCCGCAGGGGTTAGTGGCTTCAATAAAGCCCAGATCTGGTGTTGGATTATCCTGGTTTATGCGATCAATAAATATTACTCCTGGTTCTCCTGTCTGCCAGGCAGATGCAACAATCATGTCAAATATTTTTTTTGCGGAAACCTGTTTAACAACCTTGCCTGTTTTTGGATTTATAAGATCATAATCAGAATTTTTTTTGAGTGCGTCCATGAATGTTTTTGGGATGGCAACCGAAATGTTGAAATTATTCAATATGCTCAAGTCGTTTTTTGAGTTTATAAAATTTTCGATATCAGGATGATCCACACGTAAAACAGCCATATTAGCGCCTCTGCGGGTGCCCCCCTGTTTTACGGTTTCAGTGGCCACGTCAAAAACAGACATAAATGAAATAGGTCCGCTTGAAATACCGGCGGTTGACAGGACCATATCGTTTTCAGGACGAATTCTTGAAAAAGAAAATCCTGTACCCCCTCCGCTTTTGTGTATTATTGCGGTATGTTTCAATGTTTCAAATATGCTTTCCATTGAATCTTCAACAGGTAAAACAAAACAGGCGGCAAGTTGCCCAAGACGTCTGCCTGCATTCATAAGCGTAGGGGAGTTGGGTAAAAACCATCTGTTGCTCAAAAGCCTCAGAAATTTTTGCTCTGTTTTATCAATATCAGCCTCAGGATCGAAGATTTTATCTGCAGAAGCAATAATTTTTGCCACTCTTGCAAGCATCTCTTCAGGGGTTTCAATTACCTTGCTTTTTAGATCTTTTTTCAGGTAACGGTTTTCAAGGACAGTTCTTGCGTTTTTTGAAAAAGGTATAGACATTGTTTTTCCCCTACACAAAACCGAATTTTTCTTTTAATTTCTTATTAACCCCCGGCGGCACCATTCCTTCAATATCGCCGCCTAAGCGTGCTGCTTCCTTTATTATTGATGAACTTGTAAAAATCCATCGCAGACCGGGCATAAAAAAAACTGTCTGAATATCCTTGTTCAGTTTGCGGTTCATCAGAGCAAGCTGAAATTCATATTCAAAATCAGATACAGCCCGCATTCCACGAACTATGGTATCAGCTTTCTGTGTTTTGGCATAATCTACGAGAAGCCCGCCAAATTTATTTACTTCAATATTTGAAAAACCGTTTAAACTTTCTTCAAGCATCTTGATTCGTTCTTCAATAGTAAAAAGAAATTCCTTAGCAGAATTATTTAAAATAGCTACGATAACTTTGTCGAAGACCTTAATGCTTCTTTTTATAATATCGATATGCCCATTTGTAACCGGATCAAAAGAACCTGGATATATGGCGATTTTTTGCATTTATTTATATTTCCTTTTGTTAGACGATATTACATACACGTATTCTTAAATACGATTACGTATAATTATGGGTTCATTGTCCAATTTTCAGGAAGCCTAAAGTGCCTAAAATGCCTAAAGTATATTAAAGTGC